>Ga0126309_10000201_pt1 | contig 20487 bp, 1 predicted proteins | sample Plot56_FD_92541 | JGI IMG/M metagenome (GOLD analysis project Ga0126309, IMG submission 92541) | Serpentine soil microbial communities from UC McLaughlin Reserve, CA, USA - Plot56 | ecosystem: Environmental > Terrestrial > Soil > Grasslands | place: USA: UC McLaughlin Reserve, Lake County...
CATTTCGATTACGAGCGTCCACCGCTTTTCCGCCCGACTCTGTTCCGCTGCGCGGCCGAGGAGCACGTCCTGCTCTTCACGATCCATCACGTCGCTTCGGACTGGTGGTCGGGCTCCGTCCTGATCCGCGAAGTTGCGGCTCTCTATCTCGCCTTCCATACCGGCCAACCGTCCCCCTTGCCGCCGCTCGCCGCGCAGTTTCAGGACTTCGCGCGCTGGCAGCGGCGCCTCTCCTCAGAAGAGGCACAGGCCAGCCAGGTGACCTTCTGGCGCGAGCATCTGAGCGGCGCCGTGCCGATCGATCTCGGCGCCGGCCGGCCGCATCCCCGCAAGCGGACGTTCACCGCCGGGACCGAGGAGATCCTGGTGCCGGAAGAGCTCGAGAGGCAGCTCGATGCATTGTCCACGCAGCAAGGCGTGACTCTGTTCATGACGCTTCTGGCCGCCTTCGAGGCGCTGCTGCATTCCGAGACGGGGCGGGACGACCTCGTCGTTCCGTGCAGCTTCGCCAACCGCAACCAGCTCGAGACGGAGTCGCTGATCGGCAATCTTGCGACCGCTCTGCCGTTGCGCACGCGGCTTTCCGGCGTGCGGACGTTCCGTGATCTGTTGCAGCAGGTGCGGGAGGTGACCCTTCTGGCGCACGATCATCCGGACATTTTCTGGGAGCCGGTGGTGGAAGGCATGAGCTTCCTCGAAGAGGGGGATCGGGGAGGGCTCACCACGTTCCGGATTTTGTTCCAGCTCATCAAGGCGCCGCGCGCGGCTCAGGCTCAGGCGCAGGCGGCCTCCGACCTGCGCATTGCTCAGCTGCCCGTCGACACCGGCAGGATCCGCCTGGATCTGAGCCTTTTCCTCTCCCAGGCGGACCGGCTCACGGGGCGTTTCCGCTACAACTGCGACGTGCTCGATCAAGCGAGAGTCCTCGGTCTGCGCGACCGCTTCCTGCGGATTCTCGCCGCCGTCGTCGCCGATCCGGAGTGTCCGCTGGACGAGTTGCTGCTCCCGGTGCCGCAGGAGCTGGGCACGCGGGACTTGGCGGTCGTCAAGGAGGGGTGATCCGAGGGTCGTGCTACGCTTCCAGCAGGACGATGAGCAGGCCATGATCGGACACGACGGCACAGCGAGGCTCGAGCTGGCGAGCCCCGCCGGCCAGGAGCTCGCGGATGAGCCTGCCGGCTCCCGGATAGCGCTCTCGCACGGCCCGCGTTCCCTCTGGTTCCTGCACCACCTCGCGCCCGTCGAAGGCGCCTACAACATCGCGGCCGCGGCTCGCGTGCTCTCCCCGGTGGACGCCGGCGCGCTGAGGCGCGCGTTCCAGGCTCTGGTGGACCGCCACGCCGCCCTGCGGACGACCTTTCCGGCAGACGCCGGCGAGCCCTGTCAGCGGATCGCCGGACGCCTCGGCTTCGTGCTGGCACGCGAGGATGCCACGGGCTGGAGCGAGGAGCGGCTGCGCTCCCGCCTGGCCGAGGAGGCCTGGCGGCCGTTCGACCTCGAACAGGGACCGCTGCTGCGCGCGACTCTGTTCACGGGAGCTTTTGGAGGGGCTGGAGGGGCCGGCGGGCCGGTGCTCCTCTTCGTCATCCATCACATCATTGCCGATTTCTGGTCTCTCGCCATCCTGATGCGCGAGCTGCCGATGCTCTATCGTGAGGCGGCCGGCGCCGGGCCGGCGCTGCTTCCTCCCCCCGGGCTCTCCTATGCAGAGCACGTCCGGCTGGAGCAGGAGGCCCTGCGCGACGGCCGGGGCGAGGCCGCGCTGGCCTGGTGGAGAGAGAGCCTGGCGGGGCTCCCCATCCTGGAGCTGCCCACCGACCGGCCGCGCCCCGCCGTCCAGACCTATCGGGGCGACAGCCTCCGCCTCCGCCTGCCGGGCGATCTGGCGGCGGCCCTGCGCGCGCGCAGCCGGGCGCAGCACGGCACCCTGTTCATGACCCTGCTGGCCGCCTTCCAGGCGCTCCTCGGCCGCCACTCGGGCCAGGAGGACCTGGCCGTGGGCTCCGCACGGGCCGGCCGGTCGCAGTCGCAGCTCGCCGGCACGGTGGGCTACTTCGTCAACCAGGTGGTGCTGCGCGCCGACCTGGCCGGCGATCCTTCCTTCGCCGAGCTGCTGGAGCGCACGCGGGCGAGGGTGCTCGCCGCGTTCGCGCACGGGGACTATCCGCTGCCGCTGCTGGCCGAGCATCTCCAGCCCGAACGCGATGCGAGCCGGACGCCGCTGTTCCAGGTCTCCTTCGTCTTGCAGAAGGAGACGCGGGGCGTCGAGGGTCTGACCGCCTTCGCCCTGGGCGAGGAGGGGGTGGAGGTGGGGCCGGAGGACTTCCGGCTGAAGACGCTCGCGGTGCCCCGGCAGCCCTCCCCGTTCGACCTGGTGCTCCACTGCGTCGACCGACAGGGCGGGCTGAGCCTCGCGCTGCAGTACAACCGCGACCTGCTTGACGCGACGACGGCGGCCCGCCTCCTGGAGCATTTCGTGCGCCTGCTGGCGGGAGCCGCCGCCGATCCGGGGCAGCTCCTGTCCGAGCTGCCGATGCTGTCGGCGGCGGAGCGGGAGCAGCTCCTGGTGGAGTGGAGCGGAGAGGCGACCAGCTACCCGCGGGAGGGCACGATCCATGCCCTGTTCGCCGAACAGGCGGCGCTCCGGCCGGATGCCGTGGCGGTGGCCGGCGATGGGGAGTCCCTCACCTACGGCGAGCTGGCGTGCCGGGCCGGCGCATGGGCGCTTCGGCTGGCGGCCTCCGGGGTTGGCCCCGAGATGCGGGTCGGCGTCTGTCTGGACCGCTCGCCGGCCCGGGTCGTAGCCACGCTCGCGGTGCTCGCGGCCGGCGGCGTCTACGTGCCGCTCGACCCGTCCTATCCACGGGAGCGCCTGGCTTTCCTGGTGCGCGACAGCGCGGCCTCGGTGCTGGTGACCGAGGAGCGCTGGCTGGCCGTCCTGCCCCAGACCGGAGCGGCCGTGCTCTGCCTGGACACCGAGCCGCCGCCGCAGATCGACCGGCCTGCCGCGGCGCCCGACATTCCGGCGTCGGCCCTCGCGTACGTGATGTACACGTCGGGATCGACGGGAGAGCCGAAGGGTGTCGCTGTGCCGCACCGGGCCGTGGTGCGCCTGGTGCGGGAGACGGGCTACGCCCGCTTCGGCCCCGACGAGGTCTTTCTCCAGCTCGCTCCCCATGCCTTCGACGCAGCGACGCTGGAGCTGTGGGGGGCGCTGCTCAACGGCGGCCGCGTGGTGATGCCGCCGCAGGGCGTGCTGTCACCGGCCGAGCTGGGAGAGCTGCTGCAACGTCATGGCGTGACCACGCTGTGGCTGACCGCGGGCCTGTTCCACCAGATGGTGGACGAGAACCTGCCGGGCCTCTCCGGGGTACGGCAGCTCCTGGCCGGAGGCGACGTGCTGTCGGTGGCGCACGTCCGCCGGGTGCTGGCGGAGCTCCCCGGGACGCGCCTGATCAACGGGTACGGTCCGACGGAGAACACCACCTTCACCTGCTGCCATCCGGTGACCGGAGCCGGCCTGGAGCCCTCGGTGCCGCTGGGGCGTCCGATCGCCAACACACGGGTCTACGTGCTGGGCCGGAATTTCGAGCCGATGCCGGCCGGAGTGGCCGGAGAGCTGCTCGCGGGCGGCGACGGCCTGGCGCGCGGGTATCTCGGCCGGCCGGAGCGGACGGCGGAGCATTTCGTGCCGGATCCGGTCGGCGGGGAGCGGGGAGGGCGCCTGTACCGGACGGGCGATCTGGTCCGGTGGCGGCCGTCGGGAGAGCTCGAATTCCTGGGCCGCATCGACACGCAGGTCAAGGTGCGCGGCTTCCGCGTCGAGCCCGGAGAGATCGAGACCGCTCTGCTGGCCCATCCCTGGGTGCGCGATGCGGTGGTGCTGGCGCCGCGGGAGGTCACGGGAGGGCGGCGCCTGGTGGCGTACCTGGCGGGGCCGGAAGGCGAGGTCCCGCGGGAGTCCGAGCTGCGCGATTTCCTTCGCGAGCGGCTGCCGGATTTCATGCTGCCGGCCGCTTATGCCTTCCTCCCCGCGCTCCCCCTGACCGTCAACGGCAAAGTCGACCGGAAGGCCCTCGCGGAGCTGCGCCCGGAGCGGCTGTCCGGGAGCGCCGGGCCGGAGCCGCAGACTCCTGCCGAGGAGCTGGTTGCAGGGATCTTTGCCGAGGTGCTGCGCGTGGAGCGGGTCGGGGTCGCGGATGATTTCTTCGCGCTGGGGGGCCACTCGCTCCTGGCGACCCAGGTCGCTTCGCGGGTGCGCTCTGTCTTCGCGGTGGAGCTGCCGCTGCGGGCGCTGTTCGAGGCGCCGACGGTCGAGGGGCTCGCCGGCTGGTTGGAGCGGTCGGCGCGGGATGTCGGGCCGGCGATCGTCCCGGTCTCGCGCGACGAGCCGCCGGCGCTCTCGTTCGCGCAGCAGCGGCTCTGGTTCCTGGATCAGCTGGAGCCGGGAAGCCCGATCTACAACATTCCGGCCGCGGTCGAGCTGTCCGGGCGGCTCGACCGGGCGGCGCTCGCCGCGGCGTTGGGTGAGGTGGTGCGGCGGCACGAGGCGCTGCGGACGGTGTTCGCGGCGATGGAGGGCGAGCCGGTGCAGGTGGTGGGGGAGCCGGCGGGGCTCGCCGTGCCGCTGGTCGATCTCCAGCATCTCCCCGCGCCGGAGAGCGCCATCGAGGCCGGCCGTCTCGCCTTCGCGGAGGCCCGCCGGCCGTTCGATCTCGGCCGCGGGCCGCTGCTGCGGACGGCTCTGCTGAAGCTGGGCGCGGAGCGGCACACGATGCTGGTGACGATGCACCACATCGTGAGCGACGGCTGGTCGCTGGGGGTGATGGTGCGGGAGCTCGGAGCCTTGTACGCGGCCTTCGTCGCCGGCCGGCCGAGCCCGCTGCCGGAGCTGGCGATTCAATACGCGGATTTCGCCGTCTGGCAGCGCCGGTCCCTGGCGGGCGAGGCTCTGGACGCGGAGCTCGCCTGGTGGCGGGACCAGCTCGCGGGCATGCCGCCGACGCTGGAGCTCCCCACGGACCACCCGCGGCCGGCGGAGCGCAGCACGCGCGGGGCCGTCCATGACTTCGCGATGGAGGGAGAAGGGCTCGCCGCGTTCTCCCGGCGCCAGGGCGTGACCCCCTTCATGCTGTTGCTGGCCGGATTTGCCGGGCTCCTGCAGCGTTTCACGGGCGGGGAGGACCTGGCCGTCGGGACGCCGATCGCGGGGCGCACCCGGGTCGAGACCGAGCCCCTGATCGGCTTCTTCGTCAACACGCTGGTGCTGCGCCTCGGCCTCTCCGGAGCGCCGGGCTTCCTGGATCTCCTGGGCCGGGTGCGGGAGACGGCGCTCGCCGCCTACGCCCACCAGGACGTGCCGTTCGAGCGGCTGGTCGAGGAGCTGGCGCCGGAGCGCGACCGCAGCCGTCCGCCGCTGGTGCAGGTGCTGTTCGCTCTCCAGAACACCCCGTTCGAGCCGCTGGCGCTGCCCGGGCTCGAGCTCACCGTTGCGCCCCAGGAGACCGGGACGGCGAAGCTCGAGCTGTCGTGCGTGCTCACCGCGGCGGAGCGCGGCCTCGCGGGAACGCTCGAATACAACCGCGACCTCTTCGACCGCACCACCGCGGTCCGCCGGGCGGAGGTCCTCGCGCGCTTCCTCGAAGCCGCCGTGGACGCGCCGGAGACCCGCGTCTCCGACCTGCCGGTCCTCTCGCCGGCCGAGCGCGCCGCGCTCCTCTTCGAGTGGAACGACACGGCGGCCGCGTCGTCATCACCGCTGGTCCACGAGCTGTTCGCGGAGCAGGCGCGGCGGCAGCCGGACGCCCTGGCGGTCGCCGCGCCAGGAGAGCGGCTCAACTACGGCGAGCTGGCCGCGCGGGCCGGGAGGTTGGCGCGGCTCCTCGGCCGGCTCGGCGTCGGAGCCGAGGTGCGGGTGGCGCTCTGCGCCGGAGCGACGGTCCACCGCGTGGTCGGGAGCCTGGCGGTCCTGCTGGCCGGTGGAGCGTATGTGCTCCTGGACCCCGAGGCGCCGCCGGAGCGCCTCGCCTACCTGGTCGCCGACTCGGGGGCGGCCGCCGTGCTCACCGAGCGGTCTCTCACCGGCCGTTTCGGCTCCTGCGCCGTCCCTCTCGTCGAGCTGGAGAGCGGCGAGGTGGAGGAGTCGGCGGGCGCCTGGCCTGTTCCCGCTGTTCCCGCCGTGGGCCCGCAGAGCCTCGCCTACGTGGTCTACACCTCCGGCTCGACCGGCCTGCCGAAGGGGGTCGCCGTCTCCCACGCGGGGCTCCTCAATCTGGTGAGCTGGCATCGCGCCGTCTACGGATTGAGCCCCGCGGACCGGGCGACCCTGATCGCGAACCCGGCGTTCGATGCCGCGGTCTGGGAGCTCTGGCCTTGTCTCGCGGCGGGCGCGAGCCTCCACATTTCCGAGGACGAGATCCGCTTTGCGCCGCAGGCGATCGTCCACTTCTGGCAGAGCGCGGGGATCACCTGGAGCTTCCTCCCCACTCCTCTGGCCGAAGAGGTGATCGCGGAAGGGGCAGCCTCTCTGACCGGTCTCTCTCTCAAGGGTCTGTTGTGCGGCGGCGACCGCCTCCATCGCGGGCCGGGACCCGACGTGCCGTTCGCCCTGGTCAACCACTACGGCCCGTCGGAGGTGAGCGTCGTCTCCACGTTCGCGGCGGTGCCTCCGGACACCGTGGGGGCGCCGCCGATCGGCCGGCCGATCCAGCGGGTCCGGGCTTTCGTCGCCGATGCCCGGGGGGCCCTGGTGCCGCGGGGCGCGGCCGGCGAGCTGTGGATCGGCGGCGCGAGCCTCGCGCGCGGCTATCTGGGGCGGCCGGCTCTGACGGCCGAGCGTTTCGTGCCGGACCCCTGGAGCGGCGAGCCGGGGGAGCGCCTGTACCGGACGGGAGACCTGGTGCGCCACCGGCCCGGCGGGAGCCTCGACTTCCTCGGCCGGATCGATCGTCAGATCAAGCTGCGCGGCTTCCGCATCGAGCCCGGCGAGATCGAAGCTGCGCTCCGCGGGCACCCGGCGGTGAGCGAGGCCGCCGTCACGGTCCACGCGCAGCGGCTGGTGGCCTACGTGGTCGGCGCCGGGGAGCGTGCGCCGTCCGGCGGCGAGCTGCGGGACTTTCTGCGCGAGCGGCTGCCGGGTCCCCTGGTGCCGGCCTCGTACGTGGCCCTCGCCGCGCTGCCGCTGGCGCCGAACGGCAAGCTCGACCGCAAGGCGTTGCCCGGCCCCGGGCCGGCGGATGCCGCGGACGCGTTCATACCGCCGCGGACGCCCGTCGAGGCGCGGGTGGCGGGGATCTTCGCCGAGGTCCTGGGAGTGGCGCGGGTGGGGGTGGAAGACGACTTCTTCGCACTGGGCGGCCACTCGCTCCTGGCGGCGCAGGTGGCCGCGCGGGTGCGCTCCGCGTTCGGGGTGGAGCTGCCGGTGCGGTCGGTCTTCGAGACGCCGACGGTCGAGGGATTGGCCGCCTGGGTCGAGCGCTCGACCGGTGAGGCGGGGCCGGCCCCCATCCCTGTCGTGCGGGTCTCCCGCGAGCAGCCGCTGCCCTTGTCCTTCGCCCAGCAGAGGCTCTGGTTCCTGGAGCGGATCGAGCCGGGCGCGCCGTTCTTCCATCTCCCGGCGGCGCTCGATTGCCACGGGCTTCTCGATCCGGCGGCGCTCGCGCGGAGCCTCGGCGAAATCCTGCGCCGTCACGAGGTGCTGCGCACGCGCTTCGCCCTGACCGGGCGGCGCCCGGTCCAGATCCCGCTGGCGCCCGCGGAGCTCGCCGCGGCCTCACTCCTGCCGTGCGTCGATCTGAGCGCTCTCTCCATGCTCCCCGTGCTGGAGGCCGAGGTCGCGCGGCTGACCGCCGCGGAGGCCGGCCGCCCCTTCGATCTCGAACGCGGCCCCCTGCTGCATGCCGTCCTGGTGCGCCGCGGGCCGGAGAGCCACCGGCTGCTCCTGACCGTGCACCACATCGCCGCCGACGCATCGTCCGTGGGCCTCCTCATCCGGGAGCTGGGACAGCTCTATGCGGCCTTCACCGAGAGCCTGCCTTCGCCCCTGCCGGACCTCGCCATCCAGTACGGCGACTTTGCCGTCTGGCAGCGTGAGCGCCTGCGCGGCGAGCTCCTGGACGGGCACCTGCGCTCCTGGACCGAGCGCCTGGCCCGGCTGCCCACCCTGGAGCTCCCCACGGACCGCCCGCGGCCACCGGTGCAGAGCTATCGCGGCGCGCGGCGCCCGGTCCACCTGGATGCCGGGACGACCGGCGGGCTGCGCCGCCTCGGCGGCCCGGCCGGCGTGACCCTCTTCATGGCGGTCCTGGCGGTGTTCCAGGCCGTCCTCGCACGCCACAGCGGACAGGAGGACGTCGTCGTGGGCACCGCGGTGTCGGAGCGGCCCGACCCGGCTCTGGAGGGAGTGATCGGCCTCTTTCTCAACACCCTGGTGCTGCGGAGCGACCTGTCCGGCGATCCGGCGTTCCGCGAGATCCTGGAGCGTGTGCAGGGGGTGGTCCTGGACGCGCTCGCGCACGCCGAGCTGCCTTTCGAGCGGCTCGTCGAGGCGATGCAGCCGGAGCGGGATCTGTCCCGCAGCCCGCTGTTCCAGGTCTTCTTCGCTCTGCGCAACGAGCCGCTGCCGGCGCTCGACCTGCCGGGATTGAGGCTGCGCCCGGCGGACACCTCGGCGCGGGCGGCGCAGCTCGACCTGTCGCTCCATCTCGAAGAGTCCGGCGGCGGGCTCGACGGCTGGATCGACTACAACCCCGACCTGTTCGACGGCGCGACCATGGAGCGGCTGGCCCTCCACTGCGGCGTCCTGCTCGCCGGCGCCGTGGCGGCTCCCGACGGCCGCCTGTCGGCCCTCCCCCTGCTGAGCGAGCCCGAGAAGGCCCAGCTCCTGGTGCAGTGGAACGACACCCGGACGGCGGCCTCCGGAGCGGCGGCCTGTATCCACGAGCTCTTCCGCGCCCAGGTGGAACGCACCCCCGGTGCGGTCGCGGCGGTCGATGTGGAGGCGTCGGTGACCTACCGCGAGCTGGCGGACCGGGCGTCCCGGCTGGCGGAGCGTCTGGTCCGCCTCGGCGTGCGGCCCGGGGACCGGGTGGGCGTCTGCGTCGAGCGCTCCCTTGCGATGCTGGTCGCCCTGCTGGGGGTCTTGCGGGCGGGCGCCGCCTACGTGCCGCTCGACCCGGACTACCCGCAGGCCCGGCTGGCGGCGATGTTGGAGGACTCGCAGGCCGCGGCGCTGGTCGCCTCGGCCGGCGTCTCCCTGGAGCATCCACGGACGCTCGCTCCCGAGGCGGAGGAGGCTGCCGCCCCGGGAGACGCGCTGCCGGAGCTGCCCGCCGAGGCGGCGGCCTACGTCATCTACACCTCGGGCTCGACGGGCGTGCCGAAGGGGGTGGTCGTCAGCCACCGCAACGCCGCCTTTTTCTTCGCGGCCATGGACAGGGAGCTGCGGCCGGAGGGGGCCGGCGTGTGGCTCGCCGTGACCAGCATCTGCTTCGACATCTCCGTGCTCGAGCTGCTGTGGACTCTGACCCGCGGTTTCAAGGTGGTGATCCACGGTGGGCGGCCCGAGGGCGCTTCGGTCGCGGAGCAGATCGCCCTCCACGGCGTGTCGCATCTCCAGTGCACGCCGTCGATGGCGGGCATGCTCGCCGCGAGCCCGGAGCGGCTGCGGAGTCTGGCGCCGCTCTCCCGTCTGCTGCTCGGCGGCGAGGCCCTGCCCGCGTTCCTGGCGGAGCGGCTCCGCGGCGCCGTGCGCGGCGAGGTCCGCAACCTCTACGGTCCCACCGAGACCACCGTCTGGTCGCTCGGGGAGCGGGTCGAGGGCGGGGAGGAGCGCCCCCTGATCGGACGGCCGCTCGCCAACACCGAGGTCTATCTGCTGGACGCATCTCTGCGGCCCGTGCCTCTGGGGGCTCCCGGCGAGGTCTTCCTCGGCGGCGAAGGGGTGGCCGCGGGGTACTGGCGGCGCCCGGGCCTCACCGCCGAGCGCTTCCTCCCCGATTCCCTGGGGAGCCGGCCGGGCGGCCGCCTCTACCGGACGGGCGACCTGGCGCGCCACCGTCCGGACGGCCGCCTGGATTTCATCGGCCGCTCGGATCACCAGGTGAAGGTGCGCGGGGTGCGCGTCGAGCTGGGAGAGATCGAGGCGGCTTTGCGCGCCCATCCGGCGGTGGCGCAAGCCGTCGCCGCCGTGCGCGAGAACGCGCGGGGAGACCGGCGGCTGATCGCTTATCTGGTCCCGGCTGCCGGCGGTGCGGAGAGCGATCTCGCGATCGGCGCGCTGCGGCGCCACCTGGCCGCGCGGCTGCCGGAGGCGATGATCCCCTCCGTCTTCGTTCCGCTCGCCGCTCTGCCGCTCACCCCGAACGGCAAGATCGACCGTCGAGCGTTGCCCGCGCCGGAGGCCGGCCGGCCACGCCTGGACAGCGACTACGCCGCGCCGCGCACACCCGGCGAGAAGACGCTCGCCGCGGTCTGGCAGGAGGTGCTCGGGCGCGAGCGCATCGGCATCCACGACAACTTCTTCGAGCTGGGCGGCAGCTCTCTGCTGCTGGTCGAGATCGAGTCGCGGCTGCGGGAGGTTCTCGGCCGCGAGATCCCGATCGTGCAGATCTTCCGCAACCCGACCATCCACAGCCTGGCTCAGGCCCTGGAGGCCGGGGAGCGCGCCCCGTCCGAGCCGGTCGAGAGGCTCCGGCCTCCGGCCGGCGAGGCCCTGGGCGAGGGCAGCGCCCTGGAGCGCCAGCGGCAGTTCCTCGCGGAGATGAAACGGCAGCGCGCCCAGCAACGGCGCCCCGGGCGCTGAAGCCTGGAGATGAAGCATCTGGAGATGAAGCATGAGTGAAGAGGATCCGGAGAGCAGCCCCCTCGAAGGGATCGCCATCGTCGGCCTGTCCGGCCGTTTCCCGGGTGCGGAGGACCTGGCTGAGCTCTGGCGCAATCTGTGCGGTGGAGTTGAATCGATCACGTTCTACTCCCGCGAGGAGCTGGCGGCCGCGGGGGTCGACGCGGCGCTGCTCGACGACCCGCGCTACGTCAGGGCGGGCGCCGCCCTGCGCGACGTGCAGGGCTTCGATGCCGCCTTCTTCGGCTTCAGCCCCCGTGAGGCGGAGCTGATGGACCCGCAGCACAGGGTTTTCCTCGAGTGCTGTTGGGAGGCTCTGGAGAACGCGGGCTACGACACCCAGGCCTACCCCGGCTCGATCGGCGTCTTCGCCGGCATGGGGATGAGCAGCTACCTGATCCAGAACCTCCTCTCGCATCCCGACCTGATCCGGAGCGCCGGACCGCTCCAGGTCCGCGTCTTGAACGACAACAACTATCTGACCGCCATGGCGGCGTTCAAGCTCGACCTGCGGGGGCCGAGCGTGACGGTGCAGAGCGCCTGCTCGACCTCTCTGGTGGCGACGTGCATGGCCTGCCAGAGCCTGCTTCAGTTCCAGTGCGACATGGTGTTGGCCGGCGGCGTGACGGTGGTGGTGCCGCACGCTCAGGGCTATCTGGCGCAGGAGAGCGTGATGTCGCCGGACGGTCACTGCCGCGCCTTCGACGCAGGCGCTCACGGGACGGTGGAGGGGAGCGGTGCGGGCGTGGTGGTGCTCAAGCGTCTGTCGGACGCGGTGGCGGAGGGGGACACGATCCACGCGGTGATCCGCGGCTTCGCGACCAACAACGACGGCGGCTTCAAGCTGAGCTTCACCGCGCCGTCGCTGGATGGCCAGCTCGAGGTGGTCGCGATGGCGCAGGCCATGGCGGGCGTCCCTGCCGAGTCGATCACCTACGTCGAGGCGCACGGCACGGGGACCCCGCTGGGGGACCCGTTGGAGGTCGCGGCCCTGTCCGAGGTGTTCGCGGCGAGCACCGGGCGGCGAGGGTTCTGCGCGCTGGGCTCGATCAAGACGAACATCGGCCATCTCGACGCGGCGGCGGGCGTCGCGGGGCTGATCAAGGCGATCCTGTCGGTGGAGCATGGGGTTCTGCCCCCCAGCCTCCACTTCGAGACCCCCAATCCGCGCATCGACTTCTCGGGCAGCCCCTTCTATGTCAACACCGAGTGCCGGCCCTGGCGGCCGGAGGGCTGGCCGCGGCGCGCCGGCGTCAGCGCCTTCGCGATCGGCGGCGTCAACGCGCACGTCATCCTGGAGGAGCCGCCGGCTCCGGAGCCCTCCGCCGCGGCGCCGCCCTGGCAGTTGCTGGTGCTGTCGGCGCGCACGGAGACGGCTCTCGACGCGATGACCGAGCGGCTGCACGACTCTCTCCGGGAGCCCGAGAATGCCGGAGACATCGCGGACATCGCCTACACCCTCCAGGTCGGTCGGAGGGCGTTCCGCCATCGCCGCGCGCTGGTGTGCCGCGATCGAGAGGACGCGGCCGGAGTGCTGGTGAGACGCGATCCGCGCCGTCTGCTCACTGGCACCGCTGCGGCCGGCGAGCCGCAGGTGGCTTTCCTGTTCCCCGGCCTGGGCACCGAGTACATCGGCATGGCCCGCGGTCTGTACCGCGACGACGCCGGATTCCGCGCGCGTCTCGACGACTGCGCGACGCGGCTGGCTCCGCTGCTTGGGCTCGACCTGCGGGAGGTCCTGTTTGCGGCGGAGGAGGACGAGAGTGCCGCACAGCAGGGGCTCGATCTGCGCGGGCTTCTCGGCCGCGCGCCCCGGTCCTCGCCGCTGCTGCGGACCGCGGTGTCGCAACCGGCGGTGTTCGCCGTCGAGTACGCGCTGGCCTGCCGGTTGCTCGATTGGGGAATCCGGCCGCAGGCGATGGTGGGCTTCAGCATCGGCGAGTACGTCGCCGCCTGCCTCTCCGGCGTGCTGTCGCTCGACGATGCGCTGCGCCTGGTGGCCGGGCGGGCCCGCCTGATCGACGAGCTGCCGCCCGGGGCGATGCTGGCGGTGCCCTTGAGCGAGGACGCGGTCGCGCCCTGGCTCGCCGCCGGTCTCTCCCTCGCCGCGGTCGCCGGGCCGGAGCTGACCGTGCTGGCGGGGACGGAGGCGGCGGTGGCCGCGGCGGAGGAGCGGCTCACCGCCGCCGGACACGTCTGCCGCAGGCTGCAAACCTCGCACGCCTTCCACTCGGCCCTGATGGAGCCGGCCGTCGAGCGTTTCCTGGCGCTCTTCACGGGCGTCGAGCTGCGGCCGCCGGAAATCCCCTACCTGTCCAACGTCACCGGCGACTGGATCACCGAGGAGCAGGCGACGGACCCGGCCTACTGGGCGGAGCACCTGCGCGGCACCGTGCGTTTCGCGGACGCGGTGAGCGAGCTGTGGCGCGAGCCCGGGCGCGTTCTGGTCGAGGTCGGGCCAGGACAGACGCTGAGCTCCTGGGCGCTGCAACATCCCGCCACGGCGGCCACGGCCGATCCGGTGGCGCTGCCGACCCTGCGCCACGCGTACGACCGCACGGACGACCTCGCCTTCCTGCTCCAGACCGTGGGCCGGCTCTGGCTGACCGGCTTGCGTCCGGACTGGCCGGCGCTCTGGGGGAACCAGCCGCGGCGCCGCGTCCCGCTGCCGGCCTATCCCTTCGAGCGCCAGCGCTACTGGATCGAGCCGCGCTCCAGGCCGGCCGCGGTGGAGGCTCTGCCGGCTGATCTGCCGGCTGAAAGGGCGCATCCGGCCGCGGCGCCCGCTCGCCGGCATCCCCGGCCGAATCTCCACGTCCCCTACGCGCCGCCGCGCGACGCGACCGAGCGGCGGCTGGTGGAGATCCTGGGAGAGCTCCTCCGCGTGGAGACGGTGGGGCTCCACGACGGCTTCTTCGACCTCGGCGGCGACTCGCTCCTCGCCACCCATCTGGTGGCGCGCCTGAACCAGGAGCTCGGCGCGGAGCTGACGCTGCGCAGCGTCTTCGAGTGGCCGACCGCCGCGGAGCTCGCCGTTGCCGTCGCGGCCCGCCCGGGCGGCGGAGCCGCTGCCTGGGGACCCGTGGTCCGGCGTGCCGGCGCAGCGCCGCCTCCCCTCTCGTTCGCGCAGCAGCGTCTCTGGTTCCTCGATCAGCTCGATCCGGGAAACCCGGCGTACAACGTGCCCGCCGCGGTTCTCCTGACGGGGCTGCTCGACCCCTCCGTGCTCGCCGCCGGCCTGGACGAGGTGGTGGCGCGGCACGAGGCGCTGCGGACGACCTTCGGACCGGCGGACGGCAGCGGGGGAGGCGGAGACGAAGAGCCCGTGCAGCGGATCGCGCCGCCCGCCGCGCTGCCGTTCCCGCGGATCGACCTGGACGGCCTGCCGGAGGACGCGCGGGAGGCCGAGGCCCTGCGGCTCGCCGCGGAGGAGGCGCTGCGCCCGTTCGACCTCGCGCGCGGCCCGCTGCTCCGCGCCGCGCTGCTGCGGCTCGGCGCCGAGCGCCACGTCGCTCTGTTCACCCTGCATCACATGGCGGGCGACGGCTGGTCGACCGATCTCCTGGTGCGCGAGCTGGCGGCGCTCTATCCGGCGTTCGCCGCGGGCCTGCCGTCGCCCCTTGCGCCGCTGCCGGTGCAATACGCGGATTTCGTCCTCTGGCAGCGCGAGAGCCTGCGCGGAGCGGAGCTCGAAACCCAGCTCGCCTTCTGGCGCGGCGCCCTCGCGGGCGCCCCCGCCGTTCTGGAGCTGCCGGCCGACCGGCCGCGCCCGGCGCGGGCGAGCGGGCGGGGCGGGCTGGCCTCGGCGGCGCTCGCCGCGGACTGCGTCGAATCGTTGAAGGCGCTGGGCCGGCGCAACGGCGCGACGCCGTTCATGACCCTGCTCGCGGCGTTCTACGCCTTGCTGCACCGCTCGACCGGGGAGGTCGACCTGGTGGTGGGGACGCCGGTCGCCAACCGCCGCCGTCCCGAGCTCGAAGGGTTGATCGGCTTCTTCGCCAACACCCTGGTGCTGCGCGCCGGCCTGCCGGCCGGCGAGCCCACCTTCGCCGGCCTGCTCACCGCCGTCCGCGAGGCGGCGCTCTCCGCCTACGCACACCAGGACCTGCCTTTCGAGCGGCTGGTCGAGGAGCTGGCGCCGGAGCGGAGCCTGGCCCACACGCCGCTCTTCCAGGTGTCGTTCCTGCTGCACGGCACTCCGTTCGAGGACGGCGGAATCTCGGGGCTCGCGATCTCTCCGTTCGGCGGCCTCGCCGCGGCCGAGCGCGCCGCCAAGTTCGACCTCACCCTGGAGCTGGTGGAGAGCGGGCCGGGCCTGACGGCCCTGCTGGAGTTCCGCCGCGACCTGTTCGACGGGACGACCGCGGCCCGCCTGCTCGGCCATTTCGCGGCTCTGGCCGCCGCCCTGGCGGCGGCGCCGGAGGGGCGGATCGCCGAGCTGCCGCTGCTGCCGGAGGGCGACCGGCACCAGCTCCTGGTCGAGTGGAACGACACCCGGGCTTCCTTCCCGGAGGCGGCGCTCCTGCACCAGCTCTTCGAGGCGGCCGTGGAGCGGGCTCCGGAGGCGGTCGCGGCGGTCTGCGCGGGTCAGGAGCTGAGCTACGGCGCGCTCGATGCGCGGAGCAACCGCCTGGCGCGGCTGCTCCGCGAACGGGGCATCGGGCGCGGCGCGCCGGTGGGAGTCTGGGTCGAGCGCTCGCTCGACATGTTGACCGCTGTCCTCGGCGTGCTCAAGGCGGGGGCTCACTATGTGGCGCTGGATGAGGCCTGGCCGGCCGGCCGGGTCGAGTCGATCCTCGCCGCGAGCGGCGCCCCCGCGATCCTCGCCGGCAGCGCTCTGCTGGGTGCCGTCGAGGAGATGAGCTGGCGGCTGCCGGCGCTGTCCGACGTCGTCTGTCTGGCCATCGCCGATGCGGAGCCGCCGGCCGAGGCGATCGATCCGGAAAGCGTGCGCGAGCTGTGGGACCTGGTCGCGGAGCGGGCGGTCGACCGGGTGACGGCGGGCGGCTTCATCAGCGCCTTCACGGGCGAGCCGATGAGCGAGGCCGAGGTCGACGAGTACCGCGACCGCGTTCTCTCCCTGGCCGGTCCCTGGCTGCGCCGGGAGGCTCGGGTGCTGGAGATCGGCAACGGCTCCGGCCTGCTGCTCTGGGAGATGGCCTCCCGGGTGTCGCAGGTGACCGGCGTCGATCCCTCTCCTCTCACTCAGGAACGTAACCGCGAGCGGGCGGCGCGCGAGGGGGTTTCCAATGTCGAGCTGCGGACCGGCTTCGCCCACGAAATGGACTCTCTCCTCGGCGAGGACGAACGCTTCGATCTCATCCTCCTCGCCAGTACCGTTCAGTTCTTCCCCGGGCCGCGCTATCTGGAGGGCGTGGTGCGCCAGGCGCTCGGCCGGCTCGCTCCGGGCGGCGCGCTGCTGATCGCCGACGTGCCCGATGCCCGGCGGCGGGAGGAGCTGCGGCAGGCCCTCGAGGAGCGCCGGGGCGCGGCCGGCGCGGCGCGGCGCGGGGAGCTGTTCCTGGACGAGGGCTTCTTCCGCGATCTCGGCGCGGCCGTTCACCACCGGACCGAGGGTTTCGCCAACGAGCTCCGCTTCCGCTATGACGTGCTGCTCACCCCGGGAGAGAACGGCGTGGAGCGCCGCGGCGCGGCGCGGCGGCGCGTGCTGACCGGCTGGCACGTCGACCGCTGCCCGTCCGGCCGCGTGGCCGAGGAGTCCACCGGGGACGACGTCGCCTACGTCATTCACACCTCGGGCTCGACGGGGGAGCCCAAGGGGATCGCCGTCCAGCACCGGCCGGCGGTCAACCTGGTCGACTGGGTCAACCGGACCTTCGGGATCGGTCCGCGGGACCGCGGGCTGTTCGTCACGTCCCTGTGCTTCGATCTGTCGGTCTACGACGTCTTCGGGGTGCTCGCCGCGGGCGGCACGGTCCACGTGGCCACCCAGGAAGATCTCGCCGACCCCGATCGCCTGGTGCGCCTGCTGCGGAGCGGCGAGATCACCCTGTGGGATTCGGCGCCCGCGGCCCTCGTGCAGCTCGCGCCGCTGTTCCCCGCCGCTCCGGAGCGCTCCAGCCGTCTGCGGCGGGTGTTGCTGTCGGGCGATTGGATCCCGGTGACCCTGCCGGACCGGGTGCGGCAGGCCTTTCCCGGCGCGCGGATCCTGGCGCTGGGCGGGGCCACCGAGGCCACCGTATGGTCCAACTGGTTTCCGGTGGGCGCGGTCGATCCCGGCTGGGCGAGCATCCCCTACGGCCGGCCGATCGCCAACGCCCGCTACCACGTTCTGGACGCCGGCTTCGCCCCCTGTCCGATCGGCGTTCCGGGCGACCTCTACATCGGCGGCGACTGCCTGTGCGTGGGCTATGCGCGGCGGCCGGACCTGACCGCCCAGGCCTTCCTGCCGGATCCGTTCGCATCTCTCTCCGGTCCAGCGGGAGCCCGCCTCTACCGCACCGGCGACCGGGCGCGCTACCACGCCGACGGCAACCTGGAGTTCCTGGGCCGCCTCGACCAGCAGGTGAAGGTGCGCGGCTTCCGCATCGAGCTGGGGGAGATCGAGGCCGTCCTGGGGAGCCACCCCGGGGTCCGGGAATGCGTCGTCCTGGCGCGGGAGGACGTGGCGGGCGACCGCCGTCTGGTGGCCTACGTCGTGGGCGGGGGCGCGACCCCGCCGCTCGGAGCGGAGCTGCGGAGCCATCTCCAGTCCCATCTGCCCGAGTCCATGGTCCCCTCGGCGTTCGTGCTCCTCGAGGCGCTGCCGCTGACGCCGAACGGCAAGGTGGACCGCAAGGCGCTGCCCGCTCCGGAGAGGGCGGGCGCGGAAGGCTACGCGGCGCCCTCCGGTCCGGTCGAGGAGCTGCTGGCCGGGATCTGGGCCGAGGTTCTGGGACTGGAGCGCGCCGGGGTCCACGACAACTTCTTCGATCTCGGGGGGCACTCCCTGCTGGCCACGCAGGTCGTGGCGCGGATCCGCGGTGTGTTCGGGGTGGAGGTGCCGCTGCGGGTGGTGTTCGAGAGGCCGACCGTCTCGGCTCTGGCGGCAGGGATCGAAGCGATGAGCGCGGAAGGGCTCGCGCCGGAGGCCCCGCCGCTCGTCCGGCTCGAGCGGGTGGGGACGCTGCCCCTTTCGTTCGGCCAGGAGCGGCTCTGGTTCCTGGATCAGCTCGCGCCCGGGAGCCCCCTCTACAACATCCCTCTGAAGGTCGAGCTCCGGGGGCGCCTCGACCCCGGAACGCTGGCCGCGGCGCTCGGCGAGGTGGTCCGCCGGCACGAGGTGCTGCGGAGCCGGTTCGCGGCAGGCCTGGACGGTCCGGTGCAGGTGGCCGATGCCGCGGCTCCGCCGGCCCTGGCGGTGGCGGATCTCAGCGGGCTGCCGCGGCCGGAGAGCCGGCGGGAGGAGGCGCGGCTGACCGACGCGGAGGCGCTGCGGCCGTTCGATCTCGCGCGGGGTCCATTGCTGCGCACGCTCCTCCTGCGCCGCGGAGAGAGCGATTGGGTGCTGGCGCTGTCGATGCACCACATCGTTTCCGACGGCTGGTCGATGGGCATTCTGATCCGGGAGGTCGGCGCCCTGTATGCGGCCTTCCTGGAGGGCCGGCCGAGCCCGCTGCCGGAGCTCGCGGTCCAGTACGCGGACTTCGCCGCCTGGCAGCGCCGGTACCTGTCGGGCGATCGCCTGGAGCAGGAGCTCGCCTGGTGGCGTGAGCAGCTCGCGGGAATGCCCCAGGCGCTGGAGCTGCCGGCGGACCGTCCGCGTCCGGCGGTGGCGAGCGCGCGCGGGGCGGTCCACGGCTTCGCGATCGGCCAGGAGAGCCTCGCCGGGCTCGCGCGGCTCTCCCAGCGGCACGGGGCGACGCTCTTCATGACGCTCCTCGCCGGGTTCGCGGCGCTCCTGCGGCGCGTGGTGGGCGAGGGGAGCCAGGACGAGCTGGCGGTGGGGACGCCGATCGCGGGGCGTACGCGGGTGGAGTCCGAGCCTCTGATCGGCTTCTTCGTCAACACGCTGGTGTTGCGTCTGGACCTTTCGGGAGACCCGGATCTCGCGACTCTCCTGGGCCGGGTGCGGGAGACCACCCTGGCGGCCTACGCCCACCAGGAGCTGCCGTTCGAGCGCCTGGTGGAGGAGCTGGCGCCGGAACGCGACCGCGGCCGTCCGCCGTTGGTGCAGGTGATGCTCGCCCTCCAGAATGCGGCGGCGGATCCGCTGGAGATGCCCGGCCTCGAGCTCGAAGCGGCCGCTCTTCCCAGCGGGACTGCGAAGCTCGACGTGACGGTGGTGCTCCGCGAGACGGAGCAGGGCCTCTCGGGGGAGATCGAGTACAGCCGGGACCTCTTCGAGGGCGCGACGATCGAGCGCCTGGCCGGCCGGTTCGCGCGCCTGCTGGCCGGCATCGTGGCGAATCCGCTCAGGCATCTGTCGGAGCTCCCGCTGCTCAGCGCGGGCGAGCACCAGCAAACCCTCGTCGAGTGGAACGACACGGCGGCCGCCTATCCGCGGGAGGCGTGCCTGCCGGAGCTTTTCGCGGCCGTTGCGCTCGCGATGCCCGGCGCGCCGGCGATCGTGGCTCCGGGCCGCGACGAGGAGGAACCCGCCGAGGTCTGGACGTACGGCCGGCTGGACGCGGCGTCGAACCGTCTGGCCCGCCATCTCCAGTCTCTCGGCGTGGGGTTGCAAACGCCGGTCTGCCTCGCGATGGAGCGCTCCCCGGAGCTGATCGTGGGCATCCTGGCGATCCTCAAGGCGGGCGGGCTGTACGTTCCTCTCGACGCGGGCTATCCGGACGAGCGTCTGGCTTTCATGCTCGCGGACACGGGCGCCGGAATCGTCCTGGTGCACGCCCAGACCCGGGAGCGGCTGGCCGGAAGGGCGCATCTCGTGCAGGTCGACGGCGGCTTTTGGGAGGCCGAGGACGGCGGCCCGCCCGGTGTGCTCGTGCCGGCGGAGAGCCCGGCCTATGTGATCTACACGTCGGGCTCGACCGGCCAGCCGAAGGGAGTCGCCGTGCCGCACCGTGCTGTCGTCCGGCTGGTGCGGGAGACCAACTTCGCGCGCCTGGGCCCGGGCGACCGCATGGGGCAGGTGGCGAACATCAGCTTCGACGCGGCGACCTGGGAGATCTGGGGCGCCCTGCTCAACGGAGCGGCGGTGGTGGTGATCCCGCGCGACGTGGTGCTCTCGGCGCCCGAGCTGGCGGCGATGTTGCGCGATCAGGAGGTCACCGCGCTCTTCCTGACCACGGCGCTGTTCACCCGGATGGCCCGCGAGGTGCCGGATGCCTTCCAGGGCCTGCGCGATCTGCTGTTCGGAGGCGAGGCGGCCGATCCGTCCGCGGCACGGGCGGTGCTGGCGGCCCGGCCGCCGCGGCGCCTGCTCCACGTCTACGGGCCGACGGAGAGCACCACCTATGCGTCCTGGCATCTCCTCCGCGAGGTGCCGGCGGGAGCCTCGTCCCTGCCCATCGGCGCGCCGCTCGCCAACACCTCGCTGTACGTGCTCGACCGTTGGCTCGCCGCGACGCCGCCGGGCACGCCGGGCGAGCTGTGGATCGGCGGCGATGGTCTGGCCTGGGGCTACTGGAACCGGCCGGAGCTGACGGCGGAGCGGTTCGTGCCGGATCCGTGGTCGGCCGGCGGCCGGC
>Ga0126309_10000202_pt1 | contig 20449 bp, 21 predicted proteins | sample Plot56_FD_92541 | JGI IMG/M metagenome (GOLD analysis project Ga0126309, IMG submission 92541) | Serpentine soil microbial communities from UC McLaughlin Reserve, CA, USA - Plot56 | ecosystem: Environmental > Terrestrial > Soil > Grasslands | place: USA: UC McLaughlin Reserve, Lake County...
CGTAGTCGCGGGTCCAGTCGGCGAGCGACAGGGAGCGCGGCACGGCGACCGGGTGCGGGTGCATGAGGCGCGCGACCGGCTCGCCTTCCAGGACCTGGCGGAGGAGGAGCTGCTGGTAGGCGCCGGACGCGGCGCTGCGCACGAAGAGGCCCAGGAGGACCCACCAGATCCCGCCCACCCAGTCGGAGGACCAGAGCGCCCGCAGGACCCCGAGGCCGATCATCAGATAGCCGAACCCGGTGCCGATCCCCGTCGAGATCCGGGTGGCGCGGCGCAGGTCGCCCTTCCAGCTCCAGAGGAGCGAGCGGAGGATGCGCCCGCCGTCGAGCGGGAAGGCGGGCACCAGGTTGAACAAGGCGAGGACGGCGTTGGTCAGCGCCAGATAGCCGATCACCGCGGAGAGCGGCGCGGGCGCGCCGAGCGCCATGAGCGCCGTCACCAGGAACCAGCCGGCGCCGCCCACGACGAGGCTCGCCGCCGGGCCGGCCGCGGCGACCAGCAGCTCGGAACGGGCGCTCGGCGGCTCTCCCGCCATCTCGGCGACGCCTCCGAAGAAGAAGAGCGTGATCCCCCGGATGGGAATCCCGTAGCGCCGGGCCACGAGCGAGTGCGAGACCTCGTGGAGGATCACCGACGCGAACAGGCCGATCGTGGCGAGGCCGCTGATCCACCAGTACGCGGCCGGGGAGAGGCCCGGCGCGAGAGACGGGAACACACCCGAGGCGAGCGACCAGGTCACGAGCGCCGCCACCGGCACCCAGCTCGGGTGGAGGCGGATGGGAAAACCGAAGACACGGAAGATTTCGAAGCTTCTGCCGAACAACGTCGTTGTACCCCCGCTCGCGGGGAATGCATGAAAGGTGCCGGGGGGGAGGGCTCAGGTCCGGGCGGCCGCCGGAGCGTCGGATTCCGGGTCCACCGGGCAGTACGTGTCCCGCCGCCTTTCCAGATCCTGGGCCACGGCCCGGCGGAAGCCGCGGGGGCCTCCCCCTTCTTCCATGCGGGCCGCGCGGTAGGCGGCGATGTCAACCACCTCCAGGCGCATGCGGACCGTCTTGAAGAGGCGCGGCAGGGACTGGCCGGGGACCTGGACGTGGTGGAGGCCGCCGCTGTAGGCGAGCAGCATGCGTCCGTCGCCCATGGTCTCCAGGATGTCGGCGATGCCGCCGCGCACGGTCATCGGCTTGCCCTCGGAATCGAGACCGTTGGCCCGCTTCATCCGCCCCTCGGGCAGGATGAGGACCATGGCGTCGGGATCGATCTGCCGGAGCACCTCGCTCCAGGTCTCGTCTCGCGCGCGGGTGATGGAAATGACCCGCTGCGCCACCAGACCGTAGAACCGGCCGACCACCGCGCGGTCGCTCGTCTTCTTCGCGATGGGGACGACGCCATGGCGGGCGAGGCGCCAGATGAAGCTGTTGGGGCAGACCCCCGCGAACAGGGCCTCGTAGAGGCTGGTGTGGTTGAGGATCGCCACCAGGCGGTGACCGCGCCAGGGATTGGGCGGCACGTCGCCGATGAATTTGTAGTCGAGCCGGTAGAAGATCCGGGTAAAGACCTTCACCAGAAAGAGGACCAGGAAGACGATGTAGGCGCGCACGGCTCCGGGATTTCATCACGGAAGCGGCCCTCCGCGAAAGTGATACGCTTCGCGGGTATGGCCGTCTCGGCGATCATCACCACCTTCAACGAAGAGCAGAACATCGGCGAGTGCATCGAGTCGCTCCTCTGGTGCGACGAGATCCTGGTCGTCGACTCCTTCTCGACCGACCGCACGCCGGAGATCGCGCAAAGCTTCGACAAGGTCCGTTTCTACCAGCGCACCTACTTCGGCTCGGCGTCGCAGAAGAACTGGGCCATGGACCAGGTTCCCAACGAGTGGATCTTGATCTTCGACGCGGACGAGCGCTGCACGCCGGCCCTCCAGAAGGAGATCGAGGCGCTCCTCGCCGCCGGCTCGCAGCACGAGGCGTACACGATCCGCCGGCGCGTCTGGTTCCTCGGCAAGGTGATCCGCTTCTCGGGCTGGCAGCACGACCAGGTGGTCCGGCTGGTGCGGCGCGGCTCGGCCCGCTACCCGAACCGCCGGGTGCACGCCGACATGATCACCCGCGGCCCCGCCCCGCTCCTGCGCAACCCCATGGAGCACTACATGACCGATTCGTTCGACGACTACGCGCGGCGGATCGAGAAGTACAGCTACTGGGGAGCGGCGCAGAACTGGAAGGAGGGGAAGAAGTCGGGCCCGATGGAAGTCTTCGGCCGCTCCGTCTGGCGCTTCCTGCGCACCTACGTCTTCCAGCTCGGCATCCTGGACGGCATGCACGGAGTGGTCTTCTGCATGCTCCAGGCGTACGGCACCTATCTGAAATGGGCGCTCCTCTGGGGCTGGCACGTCAACGCCGCCCGCGGCCTCACGCCGGCGCTCCCCATCTTCGATGATCGCGAAGAGACCTGGCGCGGCCTGGAGGAGGGAGAGGGCTCCTCCGAAGGCGAGCCCCGCGCGGCCGGGGAGGGGTGAGCGGGCGTGCCTGGGTCGATCGCGCAATCCCTCCTCTCTCATCTTCAAAAGCATCAGGACCATATGGTCGCCCTTCTGCGCGACCTCGCGCTCCTGGAGTCTCCGTCTGTGGTGCCGGAGTCGCAGGGGCCGGTGCTCGATCGTTTATCGGAGGAGCTGACCCTGGTCGGGATGGAGGTGCGGCGCCTGCGCGGCAAGAGCAGCGGCGGGCAGCTTCTCGCGAAGCTTCCGCGGCGGGAGCGGCGCGGGCGCGCGGCCCAGCTCCTCCTGGGCCACTGCGACACCGTCTGGCCGCTCGGCAGCCTGCACAGCATGCCGGTCGAGGTCCGCGACGGTCGTCTCTCCGGACCCGGCGTCTATGACATGAAAGGGGGCCTGGTGCAGGGCGTCTTCGCCTTGCGCGCCCTGCGCGAGCTCGGGTTGGAGCCTCCGTGCGCGCCGGTCTTCCTGATCAACTCGGACGAGGAGATCGGCAGCGGCGACTCGATGAGCCGCATCCTGCGCCTGGCGCGGCAGGTGCGCCGGGTCTTCGTGCTCGAGCCCTCTCTCGGCCCCGCCGGCCTGATCAAGACCCGGCGCAAAGGGGCCCTGCGCTTCGTGGTGAAGGTGTTCGGGCGCGCGGCCCACTCCGGGCTCGATCCGGAGAAGGGGGCGAGCGCGGTCCACGAGCTGGCTCACGTGATCCTCCGGCTGGTTGCGCTGGCGGACCCCGAGCGCGGGGTGAGCGTCAACGTGGGCGTGATCTCCGGCGGTCTCCGCCGCAACGTGGTGGCGCCCGAAGCCCGCGCCGAGGTCGACTTCCGCGTGCTGCGGATGGAGGACGCCCGGGAGATCGAGCGCGCGATGCGCGGGTTGCAGGCCATGGAGCCGGTCGTGCCGGGCACCCGCGTGGAGGTCGAGGGGGAAGTGGACCGGCCACCCCTGGAGCTCACGCCGGGCAACCGGGCGCTCTGGGACGCCGCCGTGCGGTGCGCCCGCGATCTCGGGTTGAATTTGGAGGAGGGGACGGCCGGCGGCGCGTCGGACGGCAGCTTCACGAGCCAGGTCACGCCGACCCTCGACGGTCTCGGCGTGGTCGGGGACGGCGCCCATGCGCTCCATGAGCACGTGGAGATTGCGCGGATGCCCGAGAGGGCGGCCCTGTTGGCATTGCTGTTGCTGGAGCCTCCTGCGTACGGAGAAGGATGAGGGTGGGGAAGGAGTGCTTCACCGATGAGAAGGATGATCTCTTTGCTGTTCCTGTCGATCCTGAGCCTCGCCCTGTTCCTGGGCGCAACCGCCGGCCCTGCCACGGCCGCCTCATCGAGCCCGGTACTGACCAAAGCCGAAATCAAGCAGGCCGAGCAATGGCTCAAGGATCTGGGCTACTGGACCGGCCCGGTGGACGGCGTCTGGGACGCCGCGTCCCGCCATGCTCTGATCGCCTTTCAGAAGGTGGAGCGGGCCCGCGCGACCGGCCGCCTGACCCGGGCGGAGCACAACGCCTTGTCGGTCGCCGCGCCGCACAAACCGAAAGAGCTCTCCGGCGACATGCACGTCGAGGTCGACATCGCCCGCCAGGTGCTTTTCCTGGTGGACGCCGAAGGCAAGGTGGGGAACATCCTGCCGATCTCTTCGGGCAGCGGGAAGCGGTTCAAGGAGGCGGGGTATCCCGAGGCCATGGCGATCACCCCCTGCGCCCGGCTGGAGGTCTATCAAAAGGTCTCCGGCTGGCGGAAGAGCCCGCTCGGCGAGATGTACAACCCGCTCTACGTCGTCGGCGGGATCGCCATCCACGGCAGCGCGGACGTGCCGGCCCATCCGGCGAGCCACGGCTGCATCCGGGTCCCCCTGTACGCCTCTCCGATCCTGGCGAAGATGATCCCGGTGGGGACGCCGGTGCTCATCTACGGATGCCAGGAGGACAGGAAGGACAAGCCGGAGATCGCGGCGGTGCCGTAGACCCTCAGGGTAAGGTCCTATAATGAAGAGGACGCCATGTCCTCTTTGCCGCTCCCCCGTGTCCGCCGTGCTCTCCTGCCGCTCCTCGCCCTCATCCTTCTTGCGCCGCTCCTCGGCCTGGCCCAGCCTGCCGCGCCTGCCCGCGGCGAGGTGGTCCTGGCCCGGGTCCACTCGGTCATCCATCCGGTCTCGGCCGAGCTGATCCTCGACGCGATTCGCGAGGCGGACGCTTCCGGCGCGGCCGCGGTGGTCCTGGAGCTCAGCACGCCCGGCGGTCTCCTGACCTCGACTCGGGAGATCACCACGGCGATGCTCGGGGCGCGGACCCCGGTCGTCGTCTGGGTCGCTCCCGACGGCGCGCAGAACGCGTCCGCCGGGTTCTTCGTTCTGATGGCGGCCGACGTCGCGGCCATGGCGCCCAACTCGAACACCGGCGCGGCCCACCCGGTCGGCGGCCAGGGCGAGGACATCCCGGGGAAGCTCGGCGAGAAGATGGAGCAGGACTCCGCGGCCTACATCCGCGCCCTCGCGGCGCGCACCGGCCGCAACGTGCAGCTCGCCCAGGCGGCGGTCGTCGAGAGCCGGTCGTTCACCGCGCGCGAGGCCCTCCAGGGCAAGCTCATCGAGCTGATCGCCCCGACCCTGCCGGAGCTGCTGCGCGCGCTCGACGGGCGCACGGTCCGCAAGGGGAACCAGGTGGTTGCGCTGCGCACCGCGGGCGCCTCGGTCCGCGAGGTCGAGCTGCCGTCGCTGCGCAAGCTGCTCGCCTGGGTGGCCGACCCGAACATCGCCTACGTCCTGCTCGTGCTGGGCGGCCTCGGCCTCTATTTCGAGCTGATGAATCCGGGCGCCATCCTGCCCGGCGTGGTGGGCGGGATCTGCCTGATCCTGGCGTTCTTCGCCCTCTCCGTGCTGCCGGTCAACGTGGCGGGCCTGGCCCTGATTCTCCTGTCCCTCCTGTTCTTCATCGCGGAGATCAAGGTGGTGAGCCACGGCCTGCTCGCCGTCGGCGGGGTCATCTCCCTCGTGCTCGGCTCCCTGATGCTGTTCAAGACCGGGGACGCCATGCTGCGGGTCAGCCTGCAGATCATCGCGAGCCTGGTGGTCTTCACGGTCGCCGTGGTCGGCTTCCTGGTGCTGATGGCCCTGCGGGCGCGGCGGGCGCCGGTGACGACCGGCCGCGAGGGGTTGCTCACCGAGCGCGGCACGGCGCGCACGCCGCTCGATCCGCGCGGCAAGGTCTTCGTCCACGGGGAGCTCTGGGACGCCGTGGCCCCCGAGCCGGTGGCGGCGGGAGAGACCGTCGAGATCGTCGCAGTCCAAAATCTGACCCTCGAGGTGCGGCCGTTGCGCCCCCGGGTGTCTGTCTAAAGGAAGGGGCTCGGTATGGGAGGCGGTTTCCTGGGTGTCGGGCTGGTCGTCGTCCTCGGGGTGTTCATTCTCTCCCAATGGATCAACGTGCTGCGGGAGTACGAGCGGGCGGTCACCTTCGTGCTCGGCCGCCTGTCGCCGCGGCCCAAGGGGCCGGGGCTCGTCTTCATCTTCTGGCCGTTCGAGCGGATGGTCAAAGTCTCTCTGCGCACCATGGTGCTGGACGTACCGTCACAGGACATCATCACGCGCGACAACGTGTCGGTCAAAGTCAACGCCGTCCTCTACTTCCGCGTGGTCGATCCGAACCGGGCGGTGGTCGAGGTGGAGAATTTCCTCTACGCGACGGGCCAGCTCGCCCAGACGACGCTGCGGGCGGTCCTCGGCCAGGCGGATCTCGACGAGCTGCTCTCCGCGCGCGACAAGCTGAACGCGAAGCTCCAGGAGATCATCGATCTCCACACCGATCCGTGGGGGATCAAGGTGTCGATGGTGGAGCTCAAGCACGTCGACCTGCCGCAGGAGATGCAGCGGGCCATGGCGCGCCAGGCGGAGGCGGAGCGCGAAAAGCGCGCTAAGATCATCCACGCCGAGGGCGAGCTGCAGGCCTCGGCCAAGCTGAGCGAGGCCGGGGCGGTGATCGCCCGCGAGCCGGTGACTCTGCAGCTCCGGTATCTGCAGACCTTGACCGAGATCGCTGTTGAAAAGAACTCGACGATCCTCTTCCCGCTGCCGATCGACATCATGCGTGCCTTCATCGACCGGGACAGGGACAAGACATAGGTAGGGAGCAGCCAGCCACGTGAGCGATTCCCACGAGCCGAGCTACTACGAGATCGCCCTGACCAACCGTCAGGTCATCGTTGCATTCGTCATCCTCCTCGTCTGCCTGATCGCGGCCTTCTTCTCGGGCGTCTGGGTCGGCCGGGAGAACGGATACCGCGCCGCCGAGCAGATGGCGAGCAACGCGCCGCCGGCCGATGAGGAGAAGAAGGAAGGGCAGAATCTCGAGGAGCTGGAGTTCTTCGAGTCGGGCCAGAAGGCCGCGGCCCCGGACTCCACCCCGGCTCCGCCCACGCCTTCAGCCGGCGAGGACTCCACGCTGGCCGAGGACGTGGGGTCCGAGGAGAGCGCAAGTCCCGCGCCGGCCGCGCCTGCCGACGACGACGAAGAGGAGCGGCTGTCGCGCCGCGAGCGCCGCCGCGAGCGGGCCGAGAAGAAGGCGGCCGAGGAGCGGGCCGCGCAGGCACGCTCCGAGCCGGGCCAGCCGGAGACCTCCCGTACCCAGCCGGAGCGTACGAAGGCGCCCGCCCCGGCCGAGCCCGCGCGCAAGGCCGGCCAGGTGGTCATTCAGGTCTTCTCCTCGCCGGAGAAAGATCAGGCGGAGCGCATCCGCGGCCAGCTCGTGCGCGGCGGCCAGCGCGCCTTCCTCTCGCCGGTCGAGGTGTCCGGCCGCACCATGTACCGCGTCCGCATCGGGCCGTTCGATTCGCGCGGCGATGCCCAGAAGGTGGCCGAGCAGGTCCGGAAAGGCTACAAGCTCGACACCTGGGTCACCGAGTGAAGCGGCCCCTCACCCCCTGGCCCCCTCTCCCATCGCCCACCCATCCCCCGGGAGAGGGGGAAGGGCGACGATGAAAAGATCTCTGCTTCTCGTTCTGGTCGCGGTCGCCGGCGGAGCGTTGTGGGGTTTTTGCTTCGGCCGTGAGCCGTTGTCGGCCGCCTCCTGGCTCGCCCTGGCGCCTCTGTTCCTCCTGCTCTCGGCACGCCGGGCCGGGCTCCTCGCCTTCCTCTACGGCCTGGCCGGCTGGATGGTGGGGCTCTCCTGGATCCCCGGCACCCTGGTGACCTACGGCGGCCTGTCCTGGCTGCTGGCATGGCCGCTGATGAGCCTCCTCGCCGCCTACCTCGCGGCCTTCCAGGGGGTCTTCGGCTGGCTCGGCGCACCGCTCTGGCGCAACCGTTCATGGCTGCGCTTCCTCGCCCTCCCGGCCCTGTGGGTCGCCCTCGAATGGCTGCGGACCTGGCTCTTCGGCGGCTTTCCCTGGAACCTGGCGGCCTACGCCTGGGTGGACGTCGCCGGAGCCCTGCCCCTCTCCGCCTGGATCGGCGCCTACGGCGTCTCCTTCCTGGTGGTGCTCGCGGGCCTGGGAGTGGCCGCGGCTTTCCAGACGCGGCGCTGGGAGCCGCTGGCGGTCTGCTGGCTGGTGCCGCTGCTTCTTCTTCCCATGGCCGCGCGCTGGAGCCAGCGCCGCGCCCTCCTGGAGCTCGAGATGGCGCACGGCGTCGGGGGCGTCGGCGTTTCGGTGCGGCTGCTCCAGCCCAACATTTCGAACCTGGTCGGCTGGGATCCGGTCGCCGTCGGCAACAACTACCGCAAAGTGATGCGGCTCTCGTCGGAGAGCTGTCAGCCGGACGCGCTGGTCGTCTGGCCGGAGAGCGCGGCCTGGCCCTTCTCCTACCAGGAAGACCCTACGTTCGCGCGCGACCTCCACACGTTGGTGGAGACCGGCGGTTGCACGCTCCTGTTCAACTCGAGCCATCCGGTGGAGGGCGCGTTCTACAACTCCGCGTATCTCCTGAGCCCGGGCGGGACCCTCGCGCGCTACGACAAGCGGCACCTCGTCCCGTTCGGCGAGTACATCCCGTTCAAAGGGCTTTTCTCCTGGATGGACAAGCTGGCGCGCAACGCCGGCGACTTCCGCCACGCCGACACCCTGACGCTCCTCCCCTGGGGGGACGAGAAGATCGGCATGGCGATCTGCTACGAGGTGGTCTTCCCTGAGGAGGTGGCGCAGCTGGCCGAAGCCGGGGCGACTCTCCTGGTGACGATCACCAACGACGCCTGGTATGGCGATACGGCCGCTCCCTGGCAACACTTCCGGGCTGCCCGCTTCCGCGCGGCCGAGAACCGCCGCCCCCTGCTGCGGGCCGCCATCACCGGCGTCTCCGCCCTGGTCGGCCCGGACGGCTCCGTCTGGGAGGAGATCGGCGTCTTTCAGGAAGGGGTGATCCGCGCTCGCGTCGTGGGAAAGAAGGGGCTCACCCCCTACGCCCGGGCGCCCTGGCTCCCGCCGCTGCTCTGCACGCTGCTGGCGGTGGGGGCGGTGGGCTGGGCGGCCTGGGAGCGCCGGCGCGGTAGCGGACGCTCCTGACGGCGGTATATTGCACGGAGCTATACCGGTGGTATAGTTTCTTGTGCCAGAGATCGGCATCGAGGAGGCGAGTCATGGTCAAAGCGGTTCTGCAAAGAGGAGTCATCCAGCCCTTGTCTCCTTTGCCGGAAGAAATGGCATGAGGGGCAGGAGCTGCTGATTCAGGGTGCTGGACCCGTTGAGCCGGCAGACTGGGATGCCTGGGAGCGAGAGATGGAGGCATTGGCCGCGAACATCTCGCCTGAGGACCATTTGCGAGTCGAGGCCGCCCTTGCCGAGGCGGATCGAGAGGCGAAGGAATTCGTCCGACGCCAGATGGGACTCGTCTGAGCGTGCACTTCCTCCTGGATACGAATCACCTGGGCGCAGCCGTCAAGCCTGGCTCTTCCGTGCGCCAGCGGATTCTCTGGATGAAAGAGAAAGGGGCCCATGTAGGGACTTGCGTCCCGGCCCTCTGTGAGCTCGAGGTTGGTGCCTGCCAAGTCCGGGATCCCGCTTCGTATCGCAAGGCTCTTGCGAGGCTCCTCGCAGCCTTGCGGATCTGGAACCTCGATGAGGAGACCGCGCTTCTCTATGGGGATTTCTACCATCAGCTCCGGCAGAGGGGCCGCGTCTGCTCCCAGGTGGACATCATGCTGGCGGCGCTCGCCCGACAGCTGGGACTCATCCTGCTCACCTCAGATCGCGACTTCGACGCCCTGCCCGGCCTCGCCATTGAAAACTGGCTGGACGCCTGACCTGCCCGGCGTGCCGAGCGCGCCAGGGAATCATCGCTCCCCCACCTGCGATAAGATCCACCGGGAGGAGAGACAACCCATGATTGCTTCCGACGTGCAGCAGCGCATCGATGCGCTCACCGAACAGCTCACCAACCTCCGGGGGTATCTTTGAGGACACCGGCCTGGAAAAACAGATGTCGGACATCGACCGACAGATGGAACAGCCCGGCTTCTGGGACAACCCCCAGCAGAACGCAGCCATCATGCAGCAGCGCCGCGCCCTCGAACGGCGCCTGCAGACGCTGAACCGCCTCCGCTCCGACAGCGACGAGCTCATCGCCTGGCGCGAGCTCCTGGAAGAGGGGGAGGGCGACCCCGAGTTCGACCGTTTCCTCGACCGCCTGGAACAGGACCTGGAGAAGCTCGAGCTGGAGCTCAAGCTCTCCGGCCCGGACGACGACAAGAACGCCATCGTGGCGATCCACCCCGGGGCTGGCGGCACCGAGTCGCAGGACTGGGCCGAGATGCTCCTGCGCATGTACCTGCGCTGGGCCGAGCAGCACGACTATGCCGTCGAGATGCTCGACCGGCAGGACGGCGAGGAGGCCGGCATCAAGAGCGCGGTCTTCGCCGTGCGCGGCCCCAACGCCTACGGTTATCTGAACGGCGAGGCCGGCGTCCACCGCCTCGTGCGGATCAGCCCGTTCGATTTCCAGGCGCGGCGCCACACCTCCTTCGCCTCGGTCGACGTCTACCCGGAGGTCGACGACACCGTCGAGATCAACATCGAGGACAAGGACCTGAAGATCGACACCTACCGCTCCTCGGGAGCGGGCGGCCAGCACGTCAACAAGACGGAGTCGGCGGTCCGCATCACCCACCTGCCGAGCGGCATCGTGGTGGCCTGCCAGAACGAGCGGAGCCAGATCAAGAACCGGGCGATGGCCATGAAGGTCCTGCGCTCGCGCCTCTACGACCAGGAGATGCAGAGGCGCGCGGCGGAGCAGGCCGAGCGGGAGGGCAAGAAGATGGACAACTCCTGGGGGAGCCAGATCCGGAGCTACGTCCTCCACCCGTACCGCCTGGTGAAGGACCACCGCACGGGCGCCGAGGTCGGCGACTCCTCGCGCGTCCTCGACGGCGACGTCGATCCCTTCATCGAAGCCTGGCTCAAGGGCCAGATGGCGGCGCCCGGCCAGGACGACCTGGCGCTCTGAGATGAGGCTCGACTACGTCTCGCCCCTCCCTCCCGTCCGCTCCGGGATCGCCGACTACAGCGTCGACCTGCTGCCGCATCTCGCGGCGCAGGCCGACGTGCGCCTGATCCAGCTGCCGGATCAGCCGGTCGCTCCGGAGGTCGCGGCGCGCTGGCCGGTGGCGCCTTTCGACGCGGCGGGCCGCGACGGGCAGGGCGTGCGCCTCCCCCTCTACCAGATGGGCAACAACCGGTGGCACGAGGGGGTGATGCGCCTCGCCTTCGAGCTTCCGGGCGTCCTCACGCTCCATGACATCCTGCTCCACCACGTCCTCCTCGACGTGACCCTCGGCCGCTATGAATACGACCCCTACGTCGAGCGCCTCACGCGCGATCATGGATGGATCGGGCGCGCGGCGGCCGTGGTCAAGCGCTGGGGCGCTTACGGCAACGCGGTCGTCTTCGCTCTGCCGGCCCACCGGGCGCTGCTCCGTGCTCAGCGCGGCGTGCTGGTCCACAGCGAGTGGGCCGCCGGAGTGATCCGCGAGGAGGACCCGGAAATTTGCGTCCGCGCCGTCCCCATGGGCATCCCGCTGCCGCCGCCGGCCGACCCCGCGGCGGGCCGGCGTATCCGCGAGCGCTTCGGCTTGCCGCTCGACGCGCGGGTCCTCGGCTCCTTCGGGTTCCAGACGCCGATCAAGCGGACCGGCGCCGTGATCCGCGCGCTCGCCCGGCCCGGCCTGGAGGAGGTTCACCTCCTCGTGGTCGGCGAGGTCTCTCCCGCGGTCGACCTGGAAGGCGAGGCCAGGCGGGCCGGCGTGGCGGAGCGCGTCCACGTCACCGACTTTCTCCCCTACGAGGACTTCGAGGCCGCGATCGCCGCCGTGGACCTCTGTCTCAACCTGCGCTATCCCACGGCGGGCGAGACCTCGGCGTCCCTCCTGCGGGTCCTGGCTCTGGGCGTGCCGGCGATCGTCTCGGACTACGCGCAGTTCGCCGACCTGCCGCACGAGGTCGCTCTGCGGGTCCCGCTCGGGGAGGACGAGGAGGACGCGCTTGCCGCGATGCTCCGCGATCTGCTCGCCCGACCGGAGCGGCTGCGCGCCATGGGCGAGGCGGCGCGCGAGCTGATCCGGAGCCGGCATGCGCCGGAGCGCTCGGCCGCCGCGGTGCTCGACGCCGCGCGCGAATGGAGCGATCTTCCACCGCCCGGCGGGCGGACGGACGGACCGCCGGAGGTCCCCGCGCCGAGCAGCCTCGCGTGGGGCCGGCTCGACGGCACCCTGGAGGTCGAAGGGGCCGAGCTGCCCTGGCCGGAAGGGGAGCGGCGGACGCTCCGCATCCGGCTGCGCAACACCGGCTTCGCCCGCTGGCTGGCGGGCGAGAAAGGCGCGGGCGGCGTGGCCGTGGTGGTCAAGCTCTTCGCGGACGGCCAGGATCTCCTGGAAGTACGGCCGTGGCTCGCCCTGAAGCGCGACCTCCAGCCGGGCGAGGAGGCTCTGTTCGCGACCGAGGTCCGCCGGCCGCCGGGCCCGGCCTGGCTGTGGATCGAGCCGCAGCTCTTCGGCGGCCTCGGCCTCTCCAAATACGGCGGCCCCCACTGGGAGCGCCACCTGTGAAGCCGCGGGCTCCCCGGCTTTCAGCCCAACTCGCCGGGTGGTGCGCCCTCGGCGCCCTGCTCCTCGCCACGCTGGTGGGCACGTGTCTCTTCGACCGCGCCGGCCGCCCCTCGCTCGTGGGGGACGAGGCGACCTACGCCATGCAGGCGGCGAGCCTCGCCTGGGATTTGGACCTCGCCTACTCGCGGACCGACTACGAGCGCTTCGTGTCGCACTGGGGCGGACCGCCGGACGGCCTGATCCTGCAGAGCGGGGACGGCGGCGCGCACATCGCCTACGGCAAACCGTTCCTGTACGCCCTGGCCATTGCTCCCTTCGTGCGGGTGGCACCGGTGCGCGGCGGGCTGATCGCCAACGTGGTCTACCTGGCCGCCGCGGCGATCCTCGCCGCCTGGGCCTTGCGCCGCCGGTTGGGCGACGCCGCGCCGCTCTGGGTCGCGGTGTTCCTCTACGCCTCGGTGGCCTTCGCCTATGCGTTCTGGGTTCACGCCGACCTCTTCCTCCTGGCGACGACCGCAGCGGGTCTGGCCCTGGTCTACTCCTCCGGCCGCGGCCCGAACGATCCCCTGCCGTCTCTCTACGAGGAGTCGAAGCCGCGCCAGGTCTTTCTCCGCTGGCTCCTGGCCGGAGCGCTGCTCGCCGTGGCCGGGGCGTTCCGGCCGTTCTATCTGGCCCTGCTGCTGCCCGCGGCGCTCGCGGCGCGCGCCGAGCAGCGACGCCGTCCGGCCCTGCTTGGCCTCCTCGCGGGCGCTCTCGCCCTCCTGCTCGTCACCGCCCTCGTGCAGCAGCTGTCGGGCGGCTCGTGGAGCGGATACGGCGGCGAGCGGGGCGGCTTCTATCCGCGCACCGGCTATCCGGATCTCGACTTTCCGGCCAGCCAGTGGTCGCAGGTCCTCCGGCAGTGGGGGAACACCTCGTGGCTCCAGGAAGGCGGAGTCGATCCGAGCTACAACCCGAAGCTCCTGGCCTGGAACGCCGCCTATTTCCTGGTGGGCCGGAACGTCGGCGTCCTGCCCTACTTCCTGCCGTTGCTCGTCGGCTGTCTGGCGTTTGGGTGCGACCGCGGGCGCTGGGCCATCCCGCTGGCGGTGGGCCTCGCGGTGCTCGGCTTCTTCGTCCTCCGTCCGTTCAACTTCTATGGCGGCGGGGGAGCGATCGCCAACCGCTACTTCCTGCCGCTCTATCCGGCCTTCTGGTTTCTCGCGGGCAAACCGCTCTCCGCCCGCTGGGCCCTGCCGGTGGCGGCGTGCGCCGGAGCGTTCCTCTATCCTCTCTGGCTCCATCCGACGGCGTTCCCGGTCGGAGAGGACGGCCGCTACCGGCACGTCGGCGCCGTGGCCGAGCGGATCCTGCCCTACGAGACCACGCAGAGCCACATCCCGGGAGGGCAGGACTTCGCCGCGAACGGTTTGTGGGTCAAGCTGCTGAGTCACAGCGTCTATCGGATCGAAGGGGCGGAGGCGCTGCGGCTGGTGGGCGACAACCGGGTGGACATCCTGGTGGGCAGCCCGGAGCCGATCGAGGGGGTGCACCTCCGTTTCGACGAGCAGGCGCCGTCGCACCTCGAGCTCGGCGGCCGGGATCTGCGTCCCACCGTCCTGCATCCGGACGGCGGGATCACCTACGTGGTTCCGCTGGCGCATGCGCGCGCGGTCCACCCCATGTGGTGGACCGCGGACGATTACTATCTCTATGAGCTGGACCTCCGCCTGCCCGGAGCGCCGGCCGCGCCGATCGGATTGGAGATCCGGCCCGCCGAGGACCTGATCCAGAAGAGTGGGAGCTGACCATGGAGCGCAGGAGCTGGATCACAGAAATCCGTGAGTCTCTGGAGTCGCCGCCGCCGCGCCGGCTGGCCGCGAGCGACCTGCGGCCCGCCGCGGTGCTGGTGCCGCTCTACGTCGACGCCGGCGAGCTCTGGACGATCCTCACCAAGCGCACCGACACGCTGCCGAGCCACCCGAACCAGATCGCTTTTCCCGGAGGTGGGAGGGAGCTCAAGGAGGATCTCTGGGGAGCGGCGCTGCGGGAAGCGCACGAGGAGATCGGCCTGGACCCGAAGACCGTTCTCCGTCTCGGCGAGCTCGACGAGGGAGAGACCCCGGCCGGCTTCCGCGTGGTCCCCTGCGTCGGCGCGGTGCCCCATACCTTCCAGCCGCAGCCGAACGCCGGAGAGATCGCCGAAGTCTTCAGCCTCCCCCTGACCGCCTTCGCCAATCCGCAGCTCGTCGAGGAGCGCCCGGTGAAGATCAACAACGTGGAGCGCATGCTGCGCATCTATCACGTGGGAGGTCGCCAGATCTGGGGCCTGACCGCGCGCATCCTCCAGAACCTGCTGGTGCGGCTGGGGATGGAGTCGGAGGAGGAGCTGTCATGAAACCGAAGAAAGAAAGAGAGGAAGATCCCATGGCTGACACCAGGCCTGCCGAGGGGATCCGAACCATCGCCTTGAAGGGATTCAAGTCCTTTGCTGAACCTCGGGCCATCGAGATTCGGCCCCTGACGGTTCTCGCAGGTGCCAACAGCTCGGGGAAATCGAGCGCCCTTCAGCCCCTCCTTCTTCTGAAGCAGACTCTGGAGCACAGCTTCGATCCGGGCCCGCTGCTTCTGGATGGCCCTCATGTCCGGTTCGACTCGGCGGCAGAGCTTTTTTCGCGATCCTCTGGCAGGGGGTTGGCGGATGATTTCGAGATCGGCATGAGGATCAACTCGGACCTGAGCCTGAACTGGAGCTTCCGGCGTACGCCGGACGACAACCTCCAGATCGGCCGACCTGACCACGGAAGCTTTCTCCGGCCTCAAGCCGTTTCTCTGACGCCGGACATGACGCAGGAGGAGATCGTTCGGCAGATCCGTCCGTTGCAGGGTGTCCACGAGAAGTTTCCCGGGACTGTCTTCAAGGTCGTCCGGAACCGATGCTTTCTCGGGGTCGTCGCAGAGGGTGCCGAGTCAGCGCCTCCGCTTCCTTGGACTTCTGGCTTCGATCGGATCTTGCGATCGATCATCCATGTTCCCGGGCTCCGGGGGAATCCGAAGAGGACGTATGACGCGGCGGAGGTGGGGAAGACCTTTGCCGGGACGTTCGAGCACTATGTGGCCAGCGTCATCGCAGAATGGCAGGAAGACCTCCGCCTGGAGCAGCTGGGGGAGTTGCTGGGCGATCTAGGGCTTACCTCGAGGATCGCGGCGCAGCGACGCAACTCGACGCAGGTCGCGCTCCTGGTGGAGCGGCTTCCCGGGCGGCGGGCGAGCGGCGCAGAGGATCTGGTCAACATGGCCGACGTAGGTTTTGGCGTCTCGCAAGTGCTCCCGGTGCTGGTGGCGCTTCTCGCGGCAGAGCCCGGCCGCCTGGTCTACATCGAGCAGCCCGAGCTGCACCTTCATCCGCGAGCACAGCAGGCCCTCGCGGCGATCCTTGCCGACACCGCGAAACGCGGTGTTCAGGTCGTGGTCGAGACACACAGCTCCACTCTGCTGCTTGCGGTGCAGGCGCTGATTGCGGCAGGACACCTTTCGCAAGACCTCGTCAAGCTCCACTGGTTTTCGCGAGACGCGGCCGGAGTCACCCAAGTGGTGAGTGCCGACCTCGACCGGTTCGGCGCCTATGGCGACTGGCCGGAGGACTTTGGTGACGTCCAGGCAGGAGTGGAGAGCCGGTATCTCGACGCTGTCGAATCCGCTGCATTCGGGAAGGGGAAGAATGGCCGCCGCAAGACGGCTCGTCGTTGACGCATCCGTCGCCAGATCGGCGGGGCACTACCCGGTCCCCGGATTCGTGTCGAGCCCGTGCCGGGCGGTCCTGGACGCCATCCTCGAAGTCCGGCACTCGATCGCGCTGGATGAGGAGGGTCTGCGCGAGTGGAAGAGGCACCGCTCACGCTACGCGCGCGGTTGGCTGGTCAGAATGTTTGCCCGGAGGCTCGCTTTGCTCGTGGGCAACGTGCGGGACGACCACCTCAGGGCTCGTATCCGGGAGAGCGCCCTGACGCCCTCCGATTGGAAATCCCTCGAGAAGGACTGCCATCTCGTGGAGACTGCCCTGAAGGCCGACCGGATCGTGATCTCCAGGGATGAAGCAGTGCGCAACCTCTTCCGTCAGGTCTGACCGAGCGTGGAGGAGCTGAAGCCTGTCCTCTGGTCCAACCCGGAGAATGAAGAGGAGAGGACCGTCGAGTGGGTCCTGGCCGGGGCCGGGCCGGAGAGATGGCGCTGGCTCGGCCCCGAGGAGTAGCCTCCCGGCCTCCGGGGAGACAATCCTGGGGCAGCACTCAGCGAAAGCGACAAAATTTGACGCGAAGGGCTTGCGTCCGCTCCTCCGGGTGCTACACTCCACTCCATAGATTAAGGAAGGACCCTCCCGGCAGTACCTCCGTCTCGGATCGAGGCCTGTCCGCCCGTCTGGAGCCTTCCCTCCGCTCGCGCGGAGTGGGTGAGGTCTGCCCGGGAGAAAGTCAGGAAGGTCGAAGCTGTGAAGCACGCAACACAAACCCTGTGGAACCCGACACTTGCGCAGCAGTGGGTCGCGGGAGTAGAGTTCCCTCACTGGTCCATATAGTCATAGATGCATTGGCTATCTTGACTCCGGTGTGTTTTGCTGCTAGCTTCGAGCGAAGCTTTAAGTAACCGCCTGTAAGTAGGCTTTGCAACTAGGGTTTCCAGAGGGGGCTTGAAACGCCGTGCTCTTCTCCCGAACCAAGAAAGGTGTAGTCGGCCTCGACGTCGGCAGCTCAGCCATCAAACTGGTGGAGCTCCGGGAACGCAAGGGGGAGTACCACTTGCAGCGTCTCGGTGTGGAGCCGCTGTCCCCGGAGGCGATCGTGGACGGCTCGATCATGGACTCGTCCCTGGTCGTCGACGCGATCCACCGGCTGAACGACCAGACCAAGGTCAAGAACACCTCCTATGCCACTTCCCTGTCGGGCCACTCGGTGATCATCAAGAAGATCCAGCTCCCCGCCATGCCGCAGGAGGAGCTCGCCGAGTCGATCCAGTGGGAAGCCGAGCAGTACATCCCGTTCGACATTAACGACGTGCGTCTCGACTACGTCGTGTTGACGGACGGGGAGCCCGGGCGGGACAACATGGAGGTCCTCCTCGTGGCGGTGAAGCGGGACAAGGTCAACGACTACGTGTCGGTGATCAGCCAGACCGGCAAGTCGCCCGCCATCGTCGACATCGACGTCTTCGCCGTCCAGAACGCCTACGAGGTGAACTACGACCTCGATCCGCGCAAGGTCGTCGCCCTCATCAACATGGGCGCCGGGGTGACCAACATCAACATCCTGGCCCGCGGCACCACGGTGTTCTGGCGCGACATCTCGTTCGGAGGCCATCAGTTCACCGAGGCTCTGCAACGCGAGTTCAACCTCTCGTTCGCGCAGGCCGAAGCCTTGAAGCAGGGCGAAGCGGTGGACCGCTACTCCCCGGGCGACGCGCGGCCGGTGCTCGATCAGGTGTCGGCCGAGATGGCGTCCGAGATCCGCAAGACGTTCGATTTCTTCTCCGCCACCTCCTCCGAAGGGCCGGTCGACGAGCTGGTCCTGTCCGGCGGTTGCGCCTTGACGCCGAACCTGCTGCAGGTCCTGCGGGACCGGTTCGAGGTGCCGACGGAGCTGATGAATCCGCTGCGCAGGATCAAGTACAAGGAGAGCGATTTCGACGCCGCCTGGCTGCAGTCGATCGCTCCCATGATGTCCGTGGCCGTGGGACTCGGCATCCGGAAGGTGGGGGATTAGCCGATGATCAAAATCAATCTTCTCGCCGAAGGCAAACGCCCCACGGCGGTCCGCAAGTCCAAGTCCGCCGAGCTTCTCAAGGGACAGGACATCGGGCAGTGGCTCCTGGCCGTCGGCTTCTTCATCGGTGTGATCCTCGCGGCCTTCTTCTGGTGGCAGGTGAAGCAGGAGAAGGCCGCGCAGGACGAAGAGATCGCCGTCGCGCAGGCCGAGGTCGCGGCGCTCGATTCCGTGATCAAAGAGGTCGAGGACTACAAGGCCAAGAAGGCGGCGCTCGAGCAGAAGATCGGCGTGATCAATGATCTGAAGCTCAACCAGCGCGGCCCGGTGCGGGTGATGGACTATGTCTCGAAGGCCCTCCCCGAGCTCCTCTGGCTGGACCGCCTGACGATGGATGACGCCATGATCACGGTCGAAGGGCGCGCCTTCAACACCAACGCCGTAGCGAACTTCATCGAGAATCTCGACAAGGTCCCCGAGTTCGAAGAGCCGACGCTCAAGGACACGACGGAACAGTCGGGCGGCGTCTACAAGTTCTCCATCGAGTTCAAGTATTCATTTGCTCCGCCCGCTCCGCCGGCCGGAGAAGAAGGCGTCGCTCCGCCGGCTGCGACGGCGCCGGCGTCGACCGCAGGTTAGGAGGACCCCGATGGCCATAAAGACAGGACTGGATGGAAAGCCCTGGTATTTCGGGGCGGGCATCGGGGTGGTGCTCGGAGCCGTGATCTTCGGTCTCGGCTACTGGCGCCTCGTGCAGCCGATCAAGGATGAGATCAGCCGGGGCGAAGGCACCTTGGCCGAGCTGCAGACCAAGATCCAGGAGGGGCGTGCCGCCAAGCAGCAGCTCCCGAAGTTCCGCGAAGAGGTGCGGCAGCTCGAGCTGGAGCTCGACAAGCTGCTGCGCATCCTGCCCGCCCGGCGCAATACGCCGGACCTGCTCCGGCGCATCCGCTCGCTCGCCGAGCAGGGGGATTTCGCGCTGAAGCGCTTCACGCCCAAGGAGCTGTCGGACAAGGAGTTCTTCAGCGAGTGGCCGATCGAGGTCGCGGTCGACGGCACGTATCACAACCTGGCGCTGTTCTTTGACCGGATCAGCCGTTTCTCGCGGATTATCAACATTGAAAATCTGACGATCGCGGCGACGACCGATCCGAAGAGCCCGCACACCATCTCCGCGAGCTTCAACGCCAAGACCTTCGTCTACAAGGAGCCTGAGCCGGTGACGGAGAGCACGGCCGCCGCCCCAGGCGCACCGCCGGCGGACAGCCCGGCCGCTCGCGCGCTCGCCGGTCCTCCGGCGGGAGGGGAAGGCATATGAACAGTCACCGCGCCATCCTGCTGGCGGCTCTGTTCGCCCTCGGCGTCACTCTCGCCGGGGTGGGTGCCGCTCAGCAGCCGCCACCACAACAGCAACCGCCCGCCGAAGGAGAGGCAGCGGCTCCCAGCCAGGAGCCGCAGGTCACTCCCGGCCCGGACATCGACCAGATCCTCGAGGGGGAGGAAGAGGTCCTTTCCGGCAACGGCTTCACCTACGACCCGGGCAATCGCCGCGATCCTTTCAAGTCACTGCTCGTCGAGCAGCAGGCGCGAGAGTTCCGCGGACCTCGGCCGGATGGCATTCCCGGCCTGCTCATCGACGAAATCGACCTGACCGGCATCTGGCGCACCAGCAAGGGTTTCGTGGCTCAGGTGGTTGCCAGCAACCAGAAGAAGACCTTTCTGCTGAAAGAGGGCGATCAGCTCTACGACGGCGACGTGGTCAGCATCAACAAGAAGGAAGTTGTGTTCAAACAGATCGTTCAGGACCCGACGGCTCTCAAGCCGTTCCGTGAGGTGGTGAAGAGCCTGAGTCCGTCTTGACGGATTCGGCGTTTCTGGTCCCGTTCAGGGAGGCGAGTGCCATGGGAGATGTGTTTTTCAACAAGCGCGACGCGTGGCAACGTCGGATCGCCGCAGCGACGATCCTGGCCTTTGCGGCCTGGATCGGCTGCACCTCCTCCAAACCGGCGAAGGTCGTCGAAGCGACGCCTGCGGCGGCAGAGCAGTCTGGAGAGGATACGGCGAAGCCGGCGACCGCTGCCGCCGAGATTCGTACACTGGATCTTCGGGAAGGAGCCCCGGAGGTCTTCATTGATCTGGAAGCGAGCGCTCCCCTGGTGTGGACAAGCTTCCGCAATGCCGACGGCAAGGTGA
>Ga0126309_10000203_pt1 | contig 20427 bp, 27 predicted proteins | sample Plot56_FD_92541 | JGI IMG/M metagenome (GOLD analysis project Ga0126309, IMG submission 92541) | Serpentine soil microbial communities from UC McLaughlin Reserve, CA, USA - Plot56 | ecosystem: Environmental > Terrestrial > Soil > Grasslands | place: USA: UC McLaughlin Reserve, Lake County...
CCAGGTTGATAGGCCACAGGTGTAAGTGCAGCGATGTATGTAGCCGAGTGGTACTAATAAGTCGAGGGCTTGATGTACTCTTTACGGTTCGCGCTGTGCGGTTTTCAAAGGGCAGGCGCCCTTTACAACACAATACTTGCCGCTTTTTAGAAAGGGTGACGATGGCGGCGGGGATACACCTCTTCCCATTCCGAACAGAGAAGTTAAGCCCGCCAGCGCCGATGGTACTGCGGGGTAGACTCCGTGGGAGAGTAGGTCGTCGCCCATTTTCTATGCCTGAGAGCGCTCTTTATCCTGGAGGTAGAACCGGTGCAAAATGATGAGTCGGACAAGCAGTTTGTAGAACGCCAGCGCGAGAGGTTAATAGGTCTGCGCGATGAACTGGTGCGCATACGCGAAGGCATGTCCGCTGACGAAGAGGACCTCGGCGAGACCGAGGGGGACACCACGCTCGACTCTGGCGACCTGAGCCAGGACATGTTCACCCGCGAGATGGACGCCTCCATAGGTGAGCAGGTCGAGCGCCGCCTCGGGGAGGTCGATAGGGCCCTGCAGAAGATAGAAGAGGGCACCTACGGGCTCTCCGACGAGAGCGGAGAATCCATACCCCGCGGCAGGCTCGAGGCCGTGCCCGAGGCGATAAGGACCGTCGAGGAGCAGCAGCGCTTCGAGCAGGAGCGACGTCCCTCGATCTAGGGTCACCTGGCGGTATAATCTGGTTATGGATCACCGATCGCCAGGCGACGAGACAAGAGAGCCCATCTTCCGCAGCGACCTCGAGGGGCCGAGGCAAGAACCCACCTATGAGCCTCTCAAGCCCGAAGGCGGCCCATGGAGCGTTATCAAGCGCTGGCTCGCGCCGCTCGCCGCGGTCGGCCTCTTGCTCGCGAAGTTCAAGGGCCTGGCGCTTCTTCTACTCAAGGTCAAGTTCCTCGGCACGGCGCTGACCATGCTCGTCAGCATAGGGGCCTACGCCCTGCTCTTCCCCGTGTGGTTCGCCGTCGGGATAGTAGTCTTGATCTGGGTGCACGAGATGGGACACGTCGTGCAGCTCAGGCGCGAGGGCATCGCCGCTTCCGCCCCGATGTTCATACCTTTTCTCGGGGCCTTCGTCGCTATGAAGCAGATGCCCAAGGATGCGCTGGCCGAGGCACGGGTCGGGCTCGCCGGCCCCGTGCTCGGCACGCTCGGGGGCCTCGCGGCCCTCGGGCTGTACGCCCTCACGGGAGAGCATCTGTTCTTGGGGCTCGCCTACTTCGACTTCATCATCAACCTGTTCAATCTGGCGCCGCTTCTCCCGCTCGACGGTGGCAGGGCCGTGGGGGCGATGTCCCCGGTCTTCCAGTTGCTCGGCCTCGTATTTATGGTCGCGCTGTTCTTCGTGGCCCCGATAATGGCGTTTATAGCCCTGATCGGGCTTCCCGAGCTCTGGCACCGCTGGAAGACGCGCAATACGCCGGAGGGCCGGGCCTACTACGACCTTCCGCTGCGCCAGCGCGTGGCGGTCGGCGTGGTCTACCTGGGTTTGATCCTGGTGCTCGGGCTCCTGACAGGGGCTACGTTCGTGTCGGATCCGGCGGCGCTAGGGTAGCTTGCGTACGATCCTCTACACCGGAAAGGGCGGTGTCGGAAAGACGAGCGTGGCCGCGGCCACGGCCCTGAAGGCTGCGCGGTCAGGAAAGAATGTGCTCGTGATGAGCACCGACCCCGCGCACTCGCTCGCCGACGTCTTCGACACGGAGATAGGTCCGGACCCCAGAGAGATGGCCGCCGGCTTGTGGGCCCAGGAGATGGACCACACCTCCATGATCGAGGAGAACTGGTCCGAGATACAGGGCTACATGACCACGCTCTTCGAGTGGCAGGGCGCCGATACGCTCGCGGCCGAGGAGCTGGCGATGTTGCCTGGGATGGACGAGATCTTCGGGCTCCTTATGGTCAGGCGCCACAACCAGGAGGGCCGCTACGACGCCCTGATACTCGACGCCGCGCCTACCGGGGAGACGCTGAAGCTCCTGAGCCTCCCCGACCACATGAGCTGGTACGTCGAGAAGATCTTCCCTATACAACGCCGCGCCGCGAAGCTGGTCAGGCCCTTTGCGAGCAGGGCCCGCTCTCTCCCCCCGCTGCCCGAGGACAGCGTCTTCGCCGCGGGGCAGAGGTTCTACGAGGCCATCGCGAGCGTCGAAGAGATCCTGACCGACCGCGGGAACGCTTCTGTACGCCTGGTGCTCAACGCCGAGAAGATGGTCATCGCGGAGGCGCGCCGCGCCTACACGTACCTCAACCTCTACGACTACGGTGTGGACGCTGTAGTGGTCAACCGGCTTTTGCCGGAGACCATCAGCGACCCTTACTTCGCACGCTGGCACGAGGCGCAGGCGCGGCACATGGAGACCATCGAGGAGTCTTTCGCTCCCATCCCGATTTTGACCGCCCGCCTCTTCGACCGGGAGATGTTCGGCCTCGAGGCGCTTGGCGCGCTCGCCGAGGACGTCTTCGAGGACGCAGAGCCTCTCGGAGTACTGTTCGAAGGCGCCACGCACGACATAGAGAAGAACGGCGACGGCTACGACATCGTCTTCCACCTACCGCTCGCGGAGAAGAAGAACGTGGACCTTTCGAAGAAGGGGGCCGAGTTGCTCGTAAAGGTCGGCAACTACCGGAGGAATATCCTGCTCCCTGACGCCCTCGCGCGTCTCTCGCCGTCCGGGGCAAGCTTCGAGGGAGGGGCGCTGAAGGTGAGGTTGAAGGATGAGTGAGCAGAGGCGACGCAGAGGCTCACTGCTCGGCGTGATCGCCTACGTCCTCGTGCCCGGCGAGCGACGCGTGCGGGCCGCGGGACACTTCCGGAAGGCAGGGTTCGAGACGCTCAAGGGCGTAGGGACGCTCCTGAGGCCGGAGAAGCCCCCCGAAACTTCTGGTGCCGAACGCCGGGAGCGTATAGAGATAGATTAGGGAAGGACGTCGACGGGGCGCAGGAGGGAGTGATGAGAGGACGGGTCTTGCACAAGGTCGGGGAGTTCGCCAGGAGGGAGTTCACCCTGGCCCTGCCTGCGGCGCAGCGGGCTGCAAGCCACGGCATACAGGCATTCTTCAAGAAGTTCTCGGAAGAGTACGCCAAAGAGCGCAAGAAGCTGTAGTAGTCCTAGACGGACTTCGGTTTGCGGCCCGCATCGGTTTGGCGCGCCGCGTCGCCAGTAGTATGATATCCCTTACAAATTCTAGTAGATAATAGCGGGAGAATTATATGGCCGAGAACGGACAGTTGACAGGGACCTTCCGGGTCAAGAGCGGCATGGCCCAGATGCTCAAGGGCGGGGTCATCATGGACGTCGTAGACTCTGAGCAAGCCAGGATCGCCGAGGAGGCGGGGGCCGTGGCGGTTATGGCCCTCGAGCGCGTTCCTGCGGACATAAGGGCCGACGGCGGGGTCGCGAGGATGAGCGATCCGGAGAAGATCGTGGAGATCCAGGAGTCCGTCACCATCCCCGTGATGGCGAAGGCGCGCATCGGGCACTTCGTGGAGGCCCAGATCCTGGAGGCCCTCGAGGTCGACTACATAGACGAGTCCGAGGTCCTGACTCCCGCCGACGAGAAGCACCACATAGACAAGGCCGCCTTTGAGGTGCCTTTCGTGTGTGGTGCCACGAACCTCGGCGAAGCGCTGCGGCGCATCGGCGAGGGGGCGGCCATGATCCGTTCCAAGGGCGAAGCCGGCACCGGCAACGTGGTCGAGGCCGTGCGGCACATGCGCGCCATAGTCGGCAGCATCCGCAAGCTCGGCGCGCTCGAGCATGAGGAGCTGATGACCGAGGCTAAGAACCTCGGGGCGCCGTACGAGCTCGTACGGTGGGTCGCCGAGAACGGTCGTCTCCCCGTCGTGCTGTTCACGGCCGGCGGCATTGCTACTCCCGCTGACGCCGCGCTGATGATGCAGCTCGGGGCCGACGGCGTGTTCGTGGGGAGTGGCATCTTCAAGAGCGGGGACCCCGCCCTCAGGGCGCGCGCCATCGTGGCCGCGACGACCCACTTCAAGGACGCGAAGGCCGTGGCCGAGGCGAGCAGGGGTCTCGGTGAGGCGATGGTCGGCAGGGAGATGGGGGACCTTTCCGAAGCGGAGCGGCTCGCTACCCGAGGCTGGTAACGGCGTGGCGGGCGAGGAAGAGGGTCCGAAGAGGATCGGGGTCCTTGCGCTGCAGGGCGACTTCAGGGAGCACGCCGAGATACTGCGCACTCTCGGAGCCGAGCCGGTCGAGGTGCGGGCCGTGGAGGACCTTGAAGGGCTGGCCGGGATCATCGTGCCCGGCGGCGAATCGACCACGATAGGGAAGATGATGGTCTCCTCCGGCCTCCTCGACGGTATAAGAAGCTACTTCTATAAGGGTGGTCCGGTGTGGGGGACCTGCGCGGGGATGGTCCTTGCGGCTTCGGCGACGACGGGGCCGCGTCAGCCTCTGCTCGGCCTGATGAACGCCCTCGTCGAGCGCAATGGGTTCGGGCGGCAGGTTCATTCGTTCGAGACGGACCTCGAGGTCGAAGGCTTCGACGAGCCGTTCACCGGGGTCTTTATCCGGGCGCCGTTCTTCGAGGACGTGGGTCCTGGGGTCGAGGTGCTCTCCAGGATCGGAGATCGGGTCGTGGCGGCTCGGGGAGAGAACATCCTGGTGACGGCGTTCCATCCCGAGCTTACGGACGACACGAGGTTTCACGAGTACTTTTTACGGGAGGTTTGTTCTAATTGAGCGGTCACAGTAAATGGTCGACGATCAAGCGCAAGAAAGGCGCGGCCGACGCCAAGCGCGGGGCGCTCTTCGGCAAGCTGTCCAAGGCGATAAGCGTCGCCGCGCGAGAGGGCGGCGGGGACCCCGAGATGAACCCGGCACTCGGCCTCGCGGTGCAGAAGGCCAAGGGCGCCAACATGCCCAACGACAACATCCAGCGCGCCATCGACAAGGGCACCGGCGCGGGTTCGGACGCCGACGCATTCGAGAGGATCACCTACGAGGGCTACGCGCCGGGCGGGGTCGCCGTCTTGGTCGACGTGCTCACGGACAACCGCAACAGGGCCGCCTCCGACGTGCGCTACCTCTTCTCCAAGAACGGCGGCAAGCTAGGCACCACCGGCTCGGTCGCCTACCTCTTTGAGCGCAAGGGCATCATCCTGGTCCCCAAGGACTCCACGGACGAGGACGAGTTGATGGAGGTCGCCCTCGAAGCGGGCGCCGAGGACGTAGAGGAGCAAGAGAACGACTACCGGGTCGTCACGGCTCCGGAGGACTTCACGGCCGTCAGGGAGGCACTCGGTGGGGCGGAAATGGCGTACGAGAACGCGGAGATCACCATGGAGCCCCAGAACAGCATCGACCTCGACGCGGGGACGGCGAGGCAGACGCTCCGCCTGATCGACGCCCTCGAAGAGAACGACGACGTGCAGGAAGTCTACGCGAACTTCGATATATCCGAGGAAGTCATGGCGGAGGTGGTTTCGTAGGGCGCCCTGCTTTCGCTGAGACGCTCTTTGGCAGGGTTGGACGGGGGCCTTGCATCAAGAAGATCTTTGTAGCTTTGCTTGCGGTCTTGCTGGTCTGTTCGGCATGCTCTTCCGGTGACCAGGGAAAGAGCGGGGAGGGGGACGTGATCGCCGGCGCCTCCAAACAGCACACCCCGGATCCTGCGCCGAAACAGGAGGAAGCGGACGGGGGGATAGGCGACGGCGTGGAGGCCGGAAACCTGGATTTCCGGATCTTCGCGGTGAGATCCAAAGACCGCATCTACGCGATGTCAGGGCCAGGGGCGGACCCGGTAACGCGGGGGAACATCTCGAGCGAATACGTCGCGATAGACTACCTCGTGAAGAACATCTCCGGTTCGCCGATGACCACAGGAGCGAAGGCGATGCTCTTCGATGAGCAGGGCAATTCCTACAAGCAGGATACGTCCATCGAACCTCCTTCCGGCGGCACAGACGGCATGGAGCTCGGAACGGCCCAGACGAGGGCGTCCACCATTTTCTTCAGGGTGCCGAACGGCATCATCCCCGAAACGCTCGAGATAAAGACTAAAGGTGGCGAGGCTCGCTTCGATCTGCTCGACCGGGACATAGAGAAAGTGCCGCCTGAGGACTACTTGCGCGTGTACCACCTCTACTTCAACGAACAGGCCTACGAGGAGGCCTACGAGATGTTCGACCCGGATACTGTCCAGGGGATCACGCTCGGCGAGTGGCTCTCTTTCTACGAGCCGCAGTGGGGCAAGCGGTACGTGAGCCTCGATGACCTGAGGCCTCTCTCGGAGGACTCTGATCGGGCGACGTTCCAGATGACGCGAACGTTTTACGATGCGGACGGGGACATCGTTGCAGACCCGGAGGTCAACCCCTCCGTAACGCAGGAGATGGTCGAGGTGGACGGGGAGTGGAAGCTCGTGATGCGCGACGACCTGGTCTCGGACATCATAGCCGTTATAGGACCGGACGAGACTCCCGAGCCCGAGAAGAGAGCCCCGGAACCTACCAAGCCGCCTTCTGATGCCCCCGAGACCACGCAGCCGACCGAAACCACGGAGCAGACCGAGGCAACAGAGCAAACCGAGGCCACGAGGTCCGCGGTCCCGGCAAGGGACTATGACTGCGGGGACTTCGAGACCCAGGAGGAAGCCCAGCTCTACCTCGCGCCTGGGGACCCCTACGGGCTCGATGAGGACGGCAACGGCCTGGCCTGCGAGATGTTGCCGTAGCATAGAACTGGCTGCGGAATCATCTACGATTCATCGCGGATTCATCGCCGTCTGTTCTCATTGCGCTGGATCACGTGTTGGTCGATTTGCCGAGCTGGCCGTGGAGGATGGACGCCGGCGGAGCATGGGAGGTGGCAGAGCCATGATGGAATTCGATCCCGGGCCACCGCCCGAAATCGCCGAAATCTTCGCGCGGGTGCCTGACTACGCGCCTTTCAAGGAGCACTTCTGGTACGACTGGGGTCCAGTCTTCTACCGCGGCCGCCTCGACGGCAGCGCGCGCGTCCTGTGCGTCGCCTCAGACCCAGGACCTACAGAACGTGTAGCGATGAGGACGCTGGTGGGAGACGCTGGCCAGCGTGTACAGGGGTTCCTGGCCAAGATCGGCCTCTCCCGTTCCTATCTCTGCCTCAACGCCTTCACTTTAGCGCTCCACCCCAGTAGCTTCTGGGAGGGTCTCGAGATCCTCCGGGATGAGGACCAACTGGCTTGGCGCAATGAGCTCTTCGACAGTGTGAACGGTGCTGACCTGCAGGCGGTGATCGCCTTCGGTCTGCAGGCGGAGGTTGCCGTCGGACTCTGGGAGGGCAAGGGTAGCCTACCCGTCTTCGAGGTTCCCCACCCCAGCAGCCGCAAACCAGAGGAGCTCCTTGAAGCCTGGCAGAACGCCGTCACGCGGCTGCGTGAGATCGTGCCCGCCGACCCTGACGATGAGCCCGTTGCGCCCAACTATGGCGACCATTTCCGCGAGGAGGACTACGCGCGCATTCCTTTTCGCGATCTCCCCTTCGGCGTTCCCCCGTGGTTCGGGGATGACTCCTGGGGACGTGCGGCCACGCCCCGCCATAACAACAGCGTCGACCGTCCCGACCCTGACGACGGCCACACCTTGATCTGGACCGCCCCGAGGAGCTGAACCATGCCCGATGACCAGGCAACTCCCCAGCAGGTCACGCGCTACGCCCTGGAGGGACGCGTAGTGACCATGGACCCGTCGTTCAATGTGTTGGATAAGGGCACCATCTACGTGGACGGAAGCAGGATAGCGTCGGTCGTCCCTACTGGTACGCCTCCGCCGTCGGGCTTCCAGGACGCGCCGGTGATCGGCACCAGGGGCACGATCTACCCCGGACTGATCGACCTGCACAACCACCTGAGCTACGATGCGCTCACCCTCTGGCAGGTGCCCAAGCTCTACACCAACCGCGACCAGTGGGGCGGCCATCCTGACTACAGGAAGCTTATCAGCGGGCCGATGACCGTGCTCGGCAAGACCCCGGGCTACGTCGAGGCCGTGGTTCGCTACGTGGAATGCAAATGCCTGCTCGGCGGCGTGACGACGGCCCAGGGCGTGGCACTCTTCAGCAACCAGGGTATAACGCGCTATTACCGTGGCGTCGTGCGCAACGTGGAGGAAACCGGGGAAGACGACCTCCCCGATGCCGCGACGAAGATCTCCGACGTCGAAGCCGAGGACGCCGAGAAGTTCCTCGAGCGCCTGGAGGATAGTTCATGCCTTCTCCTGCACCTTAGCGAAGGCACGGACGAGAGGGCCCGCGAGCACTTCCTGGCCCTGCGCCTGGCCGACGAAACATGGGCGATCGCACCTTCACTCGCAGGTATCCATTGCGTGGCCCTCGAGCCCGAGGACTTCGGCGTGCTGGCCGAAAACGGCGGCGCGATGGTCTGGTCCCCCTTGAGCAACCTCCTGCTCTACGGGCAGACGGCTAATGTAGAAGCGGCCAAGGAGGCGGGGGTAAGGATCGGGCTCGGCTCGGACTGGTCCCCGAGCGGCAGCAAGAGTCTGCTCGGGGAGCTCAAGGTCGCCCGCATCGTGGCTGCCGAGCAAGGCATCGGCTTCTCCGACCGTGACATCCTCGCCATGGCCACGCGAAACGCCGCCGAGATCCTGAAGTGGGATGAGTCTCTCGGGTCGATAGAGGCAGGCAAACGTGCCGACCTACTCGTCGTATACGGGCGCAGCACCGACCCTTACGCCGGCCTGCTCGAAGCAAGAGAAACGGGGATCGCCCTGGTCGTGATCGACGGTGTCCCTCGCCTCGGCAACGAGCGCCTGATGTCCGCTTTCGGTCCAGGGACGGAGCGCTGGAGGGTGGGATCGGCGGAGCGGGTGCTGAACCTTTCCCAGGAGAACGCCGATCCTGTGGTCGGCGCTCTGACGCTGCGCCAGGCTAGAGATAGGCTGCGCGACGGGCTCGATCGCCTGCCCGAACTGGCGCGCGAGCTAGAGGAGATGGCGCCCGCAGTCCGGGCCGCCGCCCGGCCACAGTGGTCTCTGGTCCTCGACCACGAGGAGCCGCTGGACACGGCCATACGGCCGCATTTAGGGGAGGCGTTGGCACCCCGTCTGGCCGAGGTCATGGCAACCCGGCTCGCCCTCTCCGAACTACTGATCCCGCTCGACCTCGATCCCCCGACCGTCTCGGACGACGGCGCGTTCTTCGGGCATCTGGGCGAAGAATCCAACCTGCCTGGCTTCGTTAGTGAGGGTCTACCTGCCTTTTTCTGAAGTACGACCGCGACATCTCCACCGGGGCCATCTACAATTATCTCGGTGATGAGGGCATCTGGGCCTGTCCGTGGCCCGGATGCGAGCGGGGGTGATCGGCATGAACGAGAGTGAGATAGCAAGCCCCGATCTGGCCGGTCCCCGGTTCAAAGCGGACCCTCATACGTTCTACGCGCGCCTGCGCGCTGAGGCTCCCGTATGGCGCTCCACGCTACCCGACAAGCGAACGGCCTGGCTGGTGACCCGCTACGAGGACGTGACCGGTGTGCTGAAGGATGAGAGGCTGGCCAAGGACCCTCGCAACGCGCAAGATCCGGAGCAGCGGGCCAAGAACCAGTGGGTCCCCGGTTTCCTCAAACCTCTCGAGCAGAACATGCTCGACCTGGACGATCCTGACCACAGGCGCCTGCGCTCCCCCGTCTCCAAGGCGTTCACGCCGCGCCTGATCGAGCGTCTTCGGGCTCGGATCGAGGCGATCTGCCGGGAGTTACTCGACGCCATGGAGCCAGGGGTAGGTCCGAGCTCGTCCGCGACTATGCGTTGCCGGTCCCCGCGGCCGTGATCGCCGAGCTCCTGGGTATCCCTGCCAAGGACCAGCGAAGGTTCCACCGCTGGTCGAACAGGATCGTCTCGATCTCCTCGGGCCGCGACATCTGGAAGGCCCTCCCTGCCGCCCTCGTGTTCGTACGCTACCTGCGGAAGATGTCTGAACGGCGCCGGATCTCACCGGAGGACGATCTCATGAGCGCGCTGGTCCAGACCGAGGAAGCGGGAGACAGGCTTAGCCAGGACGAACTTCTGGCCATGTAGTTCTTGCTCCTCGTTGCGGGACACGAGACCACCGTCAACCTTATCGCCAGCGGCACGCTGGCGCTCCTTCAACATCCCGATCAGATGGAGAGGCTCGAGGGCGACCCTCAACTCATCAAACCGGCGGTCGAAGAGCTACTGAGGTACACCTCACCGGTCGAGATCGCGACGGAGCGCTACACCCGCCGGGACCTGGATATCTCGGGCACGAAATTACCCCGCGAAGAGCTCGTCCTTGCGGTCCTAGGCTCGCCCAACCGCGCCGAAGAGCAATTCGAGAACCCAGACACCCTCGACCTTGCGCACGATCCGAACAGGCACCTTGCCTTCGGACGGGGCGGCGTGCACCATTGCCTCGGGGCGCCGCTCGCCAGGAGGGAGGGCCAGATCGCCATCAGCGCACTCCTGCGGCGCTTCCCGAACTTACATCTGGACGTAGAGCCCGGGTCGCTCCGCTGGCGCCGGGGGATCTTCCTGCGCGGCCTGCAGAGGTTGCCCCTGGTCCTCGAGTAAGACGGTTCCTTGCACCAGAGACGGCGCTGAAGCGTCTACAGCGTCTCGTTTTGCGGCTAGTAGCGTAGGTCATCCAACGCACAACATGTAGAAGCTGGTGCAAGCCGTGGTGGGAGGGAGTAACCTTAGGGCATGATCGCGACCGGTGGCAGGGGACACACTATACTCGGCATAGACCCTGGGACGGCGACGATGGGGTGGGGTGTGATCCGGCAGGAAGGCAACCGGTTGCGCTACATGCAGCACGGGGCCATTACTACGCCCCCTGACTGGGAGATGCCCCGCAGGCTCGGGCGGCTGTTCGATGGTGTGACCGAACTTGTGCGCGGTTACAGGCCAGAGACCATCGCGGTCGAGGAGCTCTTCTTCAACACCAACGTGACCACGGCGATTACGGTCGGGCAGGCGAGGGGCGTTGCGCTACTCGCGGCGTACAAGGCCGGGATCGAGGTGACCGAGTACACGCCTTTGCAAGTCAAACAGGCGATCACATCGTACGGAAGGGCGGACAAGCGCCAGGTGCAGGAGATGGTCAAGGCGCTACTGAACCTGCCCGCCATACCCCGACCCGACGACGCGGCCGACGGCCTCGCCATAGCCATCTGCCACGCGTTCTCCAGCAGTCTGCCTGGCAAGGTCGGGGTGGGGAAATAGGGGATCGTGCGCGATAATTAGTCCATGATCTACAGGTTGCGCGGTACTCTGGTCGAGAAAGATACGGAAGGTGTAGTAATCGATGTGGGGGGCGTCGGCTACCGGGCCTCGGCTTCGCTGGCAACGTTGCGCGCGCTACCTTCGCTGGGTGAGGAGTGCGTTATCCACACCAGGATGGTCGTGCGCGAGGATGCAATGCTCCTCTTCGGCTTTGCGGAGCGTGAGGAGCGGACTGCGTTTGACGCGCTGACCGCGGTGAGCAAGGTCGGGCCGAAGCTGGCCCTCTCCATCCTCTCTTCGATGTCGCCCCCGGAGATCTCCGAGGCGGTGGCCAGGGGGGATGTGATCAAGTTCGCCTCCGTGCCGGGGCTGGGGAAGAAGACGGCGGAACGCCTCGTGCTCGAGCTGAAGGGCAAGAGCCTCGCCGCCTTCGGGCCCGAGCCGGTGGTCGCAGGCGGCGGTGGAGGCGGTCCCTACGTGGAGGCGCGAGACGCGCTAACGGCGCTCGGGTACAGGCTCGAAGAGGCCGAGAAGGCACTCAACGACGTGCCGCCGCAGGATTCGGTAGAGAAGTACATAAAGGAGGCGTTACGGCGGATAGGGAGCAGGCGTTGAGCGCGGAAGAGATGGACGACTTCACCGTCAGTGGCGAGAGAGGACCCGACGAACTGCCCGAGGACATCACGGGGGCTGCGCGTTTCGGTGAGCATCCGCTCGACCCCGAGGCTCACGCCGGGGACGACGAGCCCACCCTCAGGCCCGGGTCGTTCGACGAGTTCGTCGGGCAGGAGGCCCTCAAGCAGAACCTCAAGATCTTCGTGCAGGCGGCCAAGCAACGCGACGAGCCTCTCGACCACATCTTGCTCGACGGTCCTCCTGGGCTGGGCAAGACTACGCTGTGCCGCATCCTCGCCGAGGAGATGGGGGTTGGGCTCAGACCGACGAGCGGGCCGACTCTGGAGCGAGCTGGAGACATGGCGGCGATCCTGACCGCGCTGGAAGAACGTGACTTCCTGTTCATAGATGAGATCCACCGCCTGAACAGGCAGATCGAAGAGGTCCTCTACCCTGCGATGGAGGATTTCGCGATGGACATCGTGCTTGGGCAGGGGCCCTCGGCGCGCACGATCAGGATGGATCTGCCGCGCTTTACGCTGGTCGGTGCGACCACCAGGAAGGGCCTGCTTACGAAGCCTCTGCTCGACCGCTTTGGCGTCGCGGAGAGGCTAGAATATTATGGGCCCGAGGATCTCGAGAAGATCGTGGTCCGCAACGCGAAGATACTCGGCGTACCTATCACGGAAGGAGGCGCCAGGCAGCTCGCGCGCCGCAGCCGCGGGACGCCCCGCATCGTCAACCGGCTCCTCAAGCGGGTGCGCGACTACGCCCAGGTCGTAGGCGACGGGAAGATAGATGAGGAGACGGCGAACGCGGCGCTCGACATGCAGGGTGTCGACCACCTCGGCCTCGACCGGGCCGATCGGGATTATCTCGGGCTCGTCATAGACAAGTTCGGTGGTGGGCCTGTCGGCATCGGCACGATCTCCGTAGCGCTTGGCGAGGCGCGCGATACCGTCGAGGACGTCTACGAGCCCTACCTGCTGCAGAGCGGCCTGATCCAACGCACCCCCCGGGGCCGGGTCGCCACCCAGAGGGCCTACGGGCACCTCGGCGTACCCGTCCCGAACGGCGGATAGAGAGGTGAGCTTGTAGGGGCGGTTCGCGAACCGCCCAACGACGAACCACGGCAACAGGCTGCAGCACCCGATGATGTATCGGAGCAAGAGACCAAGCGTCCGTTAAGGTCGAACCACAGAGTGGCCGATACTGATAACATGCTGCGCTACGACGTAGAACCAGTCGAGTCTGTGGGGGCCGAGGCCACAGGTGAAGGAGACCTCTCTTTCGCCGTTTTCAGCCTGGCGCATGCGCCGTGTGGAGAAGACGTGCTGGAGGTGCGTGTCGGCGAGCGCATGTTGCTCGGGTGGTGCATGGCGTGTGCCGTCATGGAGGTTTTCGGGTCATGCGAGACGTGACACCTTCAGCATTTCAGCAGGCCAGCATTTTGTTTTCGCCTGCCGCAGGTCTTGTATAGCCGAATGCGCTAAACGCAGTAGGTCAAATCCTCTCTGGATCGCTTTAGTAGTCGAAGCCTTGTGTAAAGCCCGTCTATCGTGTTAGTTTCGGTACTATCGGTAGGATGATCCAGGAAGGGTGGGGGCAAGATGGTCGACCGGGGTTCTCCCGAGCTAGTCGGAATGGGATCTTGTTGACCGGCTGGAGGCGGACGGCGCTGGTGGCGGCGCGGGTGATCGAGGAACGCTTCGATGCCTCGAGGTTCAGGCTGAAGCGGCGCTTCGGGCTGCTTGGTCCGTTCGAGATCCTACCCTACCTGGGCCACGGCACGACCAGGGAGCTGTTCCTGAAGGGCCGAGTACTCGAGGAGGCTGGCATTACGCGCGCTGGTCGGGACGATGCAGTGTGGAAGAACATCCTCAACATGGCGCGGCGCTTCGCGAGCGATGAAGTGGCCGGCGCGCAGGTGAGGGCTTCTTTCGAGGGTTTGCAAGTCGAAACCGCCGCCGACGAGGAGGGCTTCTTCGAGGTGCGCTTTCGGCTTGCGGAGCCACTCGATGGTCCGGGCGGGTGGTACCAGGTCGGGTTGGAGCTCCTCTCTCCACCGTCCCCGGGTGGAGAAAGGGTAAGATCGAAGGGACACGTGCTCGTGCCGCACGGAGCCCGGTTCGGTGTGATCAGCGACCTCGACGATACGGTGGTTCGTTCCAGCGCGACGAACGTGCTGAAGATGGCCTGGATAGTGGCCCGCAATAATGCCCACACGCGGCTACCATTCGAGGGCGTCGCCGCCTTCTACAAGGCCTTGGAACTGGGTGCGGATGGTCAGTCCTCGAACCCGATTTTCTACGTGTCGAGCAGTCCATGGAACATCTACGACATGCTCGTGGATTTCTTGAACGTGCACGGCGTTCCCCATGGACCGCTATTTCTGAAGGACTGGAGCCTGAGCGTTCTGGGGAAGCACAGGGACTACAAGCTAGGGATGATCCGGCGCCTCCTTCTCACTTACAAGGATCTGCCTTTCGTCCTGATCGGGGACTCGGGGGAGGAAGACCCGGAGATCTATGTGCAGGTCGTGCAGGAGCACCAGGGACGCATCAAGGCCATCTACATCAGGGACGTCACTTCGGTCGAGCGTGACGCCGAGGTCAGAGCGATAGCCGACGAGGCGCGCAAGTTAGGGACGGAGCTGGTGGCCGTGGCCGATACTGCTGCGGCGGCCGAGCACGCGGCCTCCATAGGACTCATAGCGCCTGACGCCATAGCTACGGTCCGGTCTGAGAGCGCTGTCGGCTTCTAGCGCAGTCCCGTCAAGAGCCGAAGCTGGCTTGTACCTCGGGGATGCGCTCGTCGTGCCAGGTTATCCCGTAGCGCCCGCCGAGCTCGGCCCTGGCCCGCCTGTACTCCTCGTCGCTCATCTGCCGTGAGACGATCTCCTCGTACTCGTCGAAGTAGCCCTCGAACGAGTCGCCCGGCGTAAGGATCTCCATGACTCTCACGGTCCTAGCGCCAGAATTGTAGAAGGCGTGGGGTACTCCCCGCGGCTTGATGACGTAGGAGCCTTGCGGGGCGGACACGACTTCGCCGCCTACGTAGCACATCATCTCGCCCTCCAACACGAACGAGCACTCGTCCTCGCTGGCGTGGGTGTGCGGTGGAATCATCTCGCCTGGAGGCAGGCCCCACTCCTCGATCTTGAGCGAACCGCCTGAAGCCTCTGCCGTGACCTTGTGCGCTATGTCCAGGACGGGAAGGTAGGCGCCCTCCTCCGGGCCGATAAGTATCACGTTCTCTTCCAACGACACGTCGTTACCTCCTTCGAGCCCGTTAATCAGTGTACCCGCCCGACAAGGAAGACTCGACCCCCCGGTCGGGGTAGGGTCCAGGCGATCCTTTCTCGCATGCTTTCCTTCCGTGCTGTGTAAAATGTTCGTTAAATTCGTACGCAGGTTTAAGAACCGAGGGGCATGAAGGAACGCGAGGCGGAGAAGTCCGAGGAGCGGACGGGGGAGGACAGGAACGAGCGCACCGCGCGGGAGCTCATCGAGCTACTGAACGAGCTTCGGGTGATACTGCCTGGCGTGCAGGTGCTCTTCGCCTTCCTCCTTACGGTGCCTTTCACCCAGCGCTTCCCTCAGTTGGACGGCCTGGAGACCGGGGTCTTCTTTATGACGCTGCTCTGCACCGCCGTCGCCACGGCGCTCCTCATTGCGCCGTCGGCCCACCACCGCATGCTGTGGCGGGGGGGCGTCAGGGAGCAGCGGCTGGAGGTGGGGAACGCGCTCACCATCGCAGGTTTGATCTTCCTCGTGCCAGCGATGGTCGGGGTGGTGTTCGTGATCACCGACTTCATCTTCAACCTGACCGCGGCCGTTACCGTGACGGCCATTCTGGCCCTGTCTTTCGCGGTTCTCTGGTTCGCCCTTCCGCTCCGGTACCACGAGGGCAAAGACTGAATCGTCAGGGCGCGGAACCGAGCCTCGGGTCGGTTACGGCTCCCTCTGAGGCGGATGAAACGAGGGCTGCGTACTTGGCCATTACTCCGGTTGCGAAGCGGGGCTCGGGTTCGTGCCACCCGGCGAGCCGCTCCTGGAGTTCCTCCGCAGGCAGGTCCACGCTCAAGGTCCTTTTCTCGATGTCGAAGGTGACCGTATCGCCGTCCTTTATTGCTGCTATCGGGCCGCGGTGGGCCGCTTCGGGTGCGACGTGTCCAGCCATCAGGCCGCGGGTCGCCCCGGAGAAGCGACCGTCGGTGAGGAGGGCTACGGTCTCACCTAGGCCCTGTCCGACGAGGGCCGCCGTGACACCTAGCATCTCGCGCATTCCGGGTCCGCCTTTCGGACCCTCGTAGCGGATCACGACCACGTCGCCCTCGGAGATCTCGCCTGCCTGCACGGCGCCCATGGCGTCCTCCTCGGAGTCGAAGACGCGGGCCGGGCCCGTGTGCTGGAGGCGGGTGTAGCCTGCGACCTTCACCACGCAGCCCTCGGGGGCCAGATTACCCTTGAGGATGACCAGTCCCCCCGATGGCCTGAGCGGCTCTTCGACCGTGACGATAACGTCCTGCCCGGGCGCCTCTTCCGCACGCTCGACCTCCTCGGCGATGGTGCGGCCTGTGGTCGTCAGATGGGTCCCGACTATGAGGTCTGCGTCGAGCAGTCGTTTGCCCAGCAGCCTGCTCCCTCCGGCGCGGTCGAGGTCTACGGCGGTGTAGCGGCCTCCCGGCTTGAGGTCGGCGATGATCGGGGTGCGGCTACTGATGCTGTCAAAATCGTCGATGTCGAGGGTGACCCCGACCTCACGGGCTATCGCGAGCAAATGGAGGACGAGGTTGGTCGAGCCTCCGGTGGCAGCGCCCGCGGCGATGCCGTTCTCGAAGGCCTCACGGGTCAGGATGCGCCCCGGCGTGAGACCGCGCTCCAGCAGCTCCATGACGAGAGTGCCGGCACGGGCGCATACCTCGTCCTTGCGGCCGTCGAGGGCCGGCGGGCCTGCCGAGCCCATCGGCGAGAGGCCGAGGAACTCGAGGATCATCGCCATCGTGTTCGCCGTGTACTGGCCGCCGCACGCGCCAGCTCCCGGGCAGGCGTGCTCCTCTAGATCGAGGAGGTCCTCATCCGACATCCTGCCCGCGGCGTTGGCGCCTACGCCTTCGAAGACCTCCTGGATGGTAACGTCGCGTCCTTTGAAGCGGCCGGGGGCTATGGAGCCGGAGTAGACGATCGTGCCTGGCACGTCGAGCCTCGCGTGGGCCATGGCGGCGGCGGGAATAGTCTTGTCGCAGCCGACGATCGTTACCATCGCGTCGAACATGTGGCCGCGCCCGACAAGCTCTATGGAGTCGGCGATCACCTCCCTGCTCACGAGGGAGGTCTTCATCCCCTGCGTCCCCATGGTTATGCCGTCCGAGATGGAGATGGTGTTCAGCTCCATCGGTGTGCCACCGGCTTCACTTATGCCTTCTTTAACCTTCTTGGCCAGGTGACGGTGGTTGTAGTTGCACGGCATCGTCTCAATCCAGGAGTGGGCCACGCCCACTATCGGCTTGCTCAGGTCCTCGTCGGAGAAGCCCATGCCCTTGAGAAAAGACCTTGCGGGCGCCCGGTCGCGGCCTTCGAGGATCGTGCGGCTCCTGTGCCTGATGTCTATGGTCTCCATGGTTATCTCCCAACCCGCGGACGATACAACGGTTTCACGAGTATAGAGAGCGACGCCGTCGTGTGCCAGCGGAACTCGGAAGACGCTCGTTTACAATGGCCGGGTGAAGCGGGCAGGCTTCGACATGGGTCTAACGCTGGCGCTCGCGGCCACGGTCGTGTTCTGGGCCTCGGCGTTCGCGGGGATACGCGCGGGGCTCGGGGCGTACGGGCCCGCGGAGATCGCCCTCTTCCGGTTCGTGGTGGCTTCGGCCGTCCTCGGGTGCACCGCGCTCGTCACGCGGATGCGACTGCCGGAGCCACGTGACCTGCCCGCGGTCTTCCTGGCCGGATTCCTGGCCTTTACGGTCTATCACATGGCCCTCAACTTCGGTGAGGTCGCCGTCGAGGCGGGTGCGGCGAGCGTGCTGATCAACACGGCCCCGCTCTTCACTGCGCTTCTCGCCGTAACGTTCCTCGGCGAGCGGCTGCGGGTGCTTGGCTGGATGGGTATGGCGGTGAGCTTCTTCGGGGCTGTCCTGATCTCCGCCGGGGAGGGCGGGGGGTTTGGCCTCGCGCCGCAGGCGTTGTTGATCCTGCTGGCAGCCCTCTCTTCGAGCATCTACTTCGTGATCCAGAAGCCTTACCTGCAGAAATATGGCGCGCTAGCGTTCACCACCTACGCCGTCTGGGCCGGAACCCTCCTCTCGCTCCTCTTCCTGCCAGGCCTCATCTCTCAGGTGGGAGCGGCCCCGCCCGCAACCACGCTCGCCATGGTCTACCTAGGGGTCTTCCCGACGGCCATTGCCTACGCCACCTACGCCTTTGTGTTCTCGCGCATGCCCGCTTCACGGGCGGTGAGTTTCTTGTATCTCATCCCCGTGATGGCTTATCTCATCGCGTGGGTCTGGCTCGGTGAGGTGCCTACCCTACTCTCGGTAGTCGGTGGCTGCGTAACGCTGTCCGGTGTCCTGATCGTCAACACCTTCGGATGGCGGCGGTAGAATCAGGGGTAGTGCGAGCCAGGACGAGGAGCGGTAATGGAGACGAGCGAGCGAACCAGGCGCGTGGTAAACCCGGGGACCAGCATCGGCCACGTCCACCTGAAGGTGGCGAATATCGAGCGGGCCCTTGGCTTTTACAGAGACGTTCTCGGCTTCGAGGTAACCCAGTGGTACGGCGACGACGCGGTCTTCCTCTCCGCGGGTGGATACCACCACCACATCGGCCTGAACACCTGGATGAGCCGTAACGCCGACCCGGCCCCGCCTCATTCCGCCGGACTCTTCCACCTCGCCATACTCTATCCCGAGCGGCGGGACCTAGCCCTCGCCCTCACATGGCTCCTGGAATCCAACTACCCGATCGATGGTGCCTCCGACCACGGTGTCTCTGAGGCGCTGTACCTGCAGGACCCCGACGGCAACGGTGTCGAGCTATACCGTGACCGGCCACGCGACGAGTGGCCGCACACCCCCGATGGCGGGCTGGCCATGGTGACCAGGCCCCTCGACGTCGAGGGACTACTCGCGGAGCTGGACGGCTGAGGGTCACCCTGGCCGAGAGTCGGTTCGTGAGGTAGGCAATCGCCCTGTGAACGGGCCGGCACGAGGCCAATCTCCGTCTCCTTCGGGAGGGACCCTCACCGGGTCCACCGCAATAATCCTGTACCTGGCTCTCATCAAGGTGTTGTTGCATCTGCGTCGAGTTTTTCGTAGAACAGATCGTGACGATGCTGCCGCCAATCTTGCCCCTCTGGGCCGCGAGTCTGTACTATTATCTCTTCGCCAGGGATGGCCGACGTTCCCGGGTGCTCGGCTGGATCTACATCCTCCTCTTCGCGGTATTCCTGATCCAGAACGCCAGATTCTACTTCCTCGCTCCGGCGTACCCGATGCTGTTGCCGCGGGCGCGACCGTGACAGAACGCCTCCTCAGACGGCGCGGCTGGAACTGGATAAAGCCCGCCTACGTGGTCATCCTTGCCGTATCAGGAATCGTCATTGCGCCTCTGACGGTGGTGCCTGTATTGCCCGTCGGGACCCTGGCCAGGATCACCGGCGCCGCGGGCGGTGATGCGGGAGTGCAGATAGAGACGAGGGAAGTGGCACAACTGCCTCAAAACTTCGCCGACCGTTTCGGTTGGAAGAGAATGGTGGCCACGGTGGCGGACGTACACGATGAGCTCCCCGCCGGCGAACGGTCGAGGGCGTGCCTACTGACCGGCAACTACGGCGAGGCCGGGGCGATAGATTTTTTCGGTCCCGAGCATGGGCTTCCGAACACTATCAGCGGCCACAACAGCTTCTACATCTGGGGACCGGGAGGCTGTAGTGGTGAGGTAGTAATAAGCGTCGGCATTCCTCGCGAGCGGCTGGAACAGGAGTTCGGAAAGATAGAACGAGAATCCACCGTGAGGTGTGAGTATTGTATGCCCGACGAGAACAACCTGCCGGTCTACGTCTGCCGGGAGCCCGAAGAGCCTCTCCGTGAAGCCTGGCCTCTGTTCGAACACTACGGCTGAGGACGGGTTCTCGATTGCCGGGGGAGACGTAATACAATAAGCGAATGGGACTCGAAGGCATAGGAAAGTTGTTGATCGGCGGCGCGGTCGTGCTGCTCGTGCTCGGTGGGCTGTTCCTCTTGCTCGGCCGTTTCGGGGTGGACCGGCTGCCTGGCGATTTGGTATTCAGGCGCGGCGATGCTACCTTCTACTTCCCGATAGGGCTCATGATCCTGCTCTCCGTCGTCGGCACCATCGTATTGAACATCGTCTTCCGCCGCTAGGGTGCTTACTTCCGAGCTCGACTACGAGCTTCCCGAAGATCTCATCGCCCAGAGCCCTGCCGAACCGCGGGACGCCTCGCGTCTGATGGTCGTAGACGTCCAGGGGGGCACGATAGCCCACCGCACTTTCCGCGACCTGCCACGTTTCCTGCGGCCGGGCGATGCGCTCGTCCTGAACGAG
>Ga0126309_10000204_pt1 | contig 20343 bp, 21 predicted proteins | sample Plot56_FD_92541 | JGI IMG/M metagenome (GOLD analysis project Ga0126309, IMG submission 92541) | Serpentine soil microbial communities from UC McLaughlin Reserve, CA, USA - Plot56 | ecosystem: Environmental > Terrestrial > Soil > Grasslands | place: USA: UC McLaughlin Reserve, Lake County...
CCGCCGGCGCATCGATCGCGAGATGCTCGAGGAGGTGGCCTGGCCGGCGTCGTCGGGCGCGCTGGCGTACGTGTGCGGGCCGACCCGGCTGGTGGAGAACGTCGCCGGCCACCTGCTCGCGATCGGCTATCCCCCGAACCGGACCCGGACTGAGCGATTCGGACCCACAGGAGGCCCATGATGGACGACACCGACCTCAGGCTGGACGGGAACGCGGCGGCGGGCTGGCTGCAGGAGGTCTTCCCGTTCGAGATGACGCTCGTGCGCACGACGTGCTCGACGTGCGCGGCGGTCGAGCCCCTTGGGGACAGCCACGCCTACGCCAACGCGCCGGGGGTGGTGGTGCGCTGCCGCCATTGCCAGAGCGTGCTGCTTCGGGTGGCCCGCGACCCCGAGCGCTACTGGTGCGACCTGCGCGGCGCCAGCTGCATCGAGATCCGCGTCGCCGGCCCCTCACCCGGTGCAGGCGCCGAGCCGCGCCATCGGGGCTAGGCGCCGGCGGGAACCTTGGCCCCCAGCTCCTCCAGGGCGTGGAGGAACGCCTCGGAGAAGGTGGGGAAGGGCTGGATGACGTCGTTCATCACCTCGAGCGGGATGCGCGCCCGGATCGCCACCGTCGCCTGCTGCAGCCACTCGCCCGCCTCGGGGCCCAGGGCGTAGGCGCCGGTCAGCCGCTCGCCGTCGGAGACCAGCGTCATGAACCCCGGCTTCTGGTCGTAGGCGCGGGTGTAGGTGGCCGTCCGGGCCACCGCCGAGAGCTGGACGGTGGCGGTCAGAGGGCCTTCGGCCGCGCCGATCGCGGCCGCCTGGGGATCCGTGAAGACCACCCGCGGGACCGCCTCGTAGTTGGCCTCCCGGTGCCCGCCCAGCAGGTTCTCGGCCACCACCCTGCCCTGGTACTTGCCCACGTAGGTCAGAGGCCAGATGCCCGCCGCGTCGCCGATGGCCCAGACGCCCTCGCCCGCGTTCAAGCGGGCGTCGACCTCGATCCCCTGCCTGCCGGGCTCGATGCCCACGCTGTCCAGGCCGATGTCGTGGACCCGCGGGCGCCGGCCCGTGGCCACCAGCAGCCGGTCGCCTCTCAGCGCCGGTCGCTCGGGAAACTCGAGCACGTACTCGCCGTCCTGAGCGCTCACGGCCGAGGCGTGCTGGCCGAAGCACAGCTCGATGCCCTCGGCGCTCATGACCTCGCCCAGCGCGTCGCCCAGCGGCTTGGGCTCGCGTGGCAGCACGTGGTCCATGCCCTCCACCACCGCGACCGAGGCGCCCATGCGTCGGATGGCCTGCGCCATCTCCACGCCCACCGGACCGGCCCCCAGGATCAGCAGCCGCTCGGGCACCTCGGTGATCCCGGTCGCCTCGCGGTTGGTCCACACGCCGTCCGCATCGCGCAGCCCGGGCACCGGCGGGATGACGGGTTCCGAGCCGGTGGCGATGACCACGTCCCGGGCGCCGTAGGCCTGGCCGTCGACCTCGACGCGGCCGGGTCCCGCCAGGCTGCCCGAGCCGCGGATGACGTCGATCCCCTCGCTCTCGGCCCAGCTGGCCTGGCCGGAGTCGTGGTAGTCGCTGACCTGGAAGTCGCGCCATTCGAAGGCGCTCTGGGCGTTGACATGGCCGTCCACCGCCTCGCGGGCGCCCGGGGCCTCGCGGGCGCCCTGAAGCGCCTCCCCGGGACGCAGCAGCGTCTTGGACGGGATGCAGGCCCAGTAGGAGCACTCGCCGCCCAGCAGCTCGCGTTCGACGATCGCCACGCGCAGGCCGCCGTCGGCCAGGTGGACCGCACAGTGCTCGCCGGCGGGGCCTCCCCCCAGCACGATGACGTCGTAGTCGGTGCTCACCCGGTCGCCCCCCTCGCCTTGTCGATCTCCCACGCCGCGGTGATCAGGCCGATGTGGCTGAACGCCTGCGGGAAGTTGCCCAGCTGCTCGCCGTTGGCGGTGTCGATCTCCTCGGCCAGGAGCCCGAGGTCGTTGGCGTAGCCGGTGAGCTGCGCGAAGAGCCGCTCGGCCCGCTCGAGCTCGCCCGCCTTGGCAAGCGCCGAGACCAGCCAGAACGAGCAGATCACGAACGTGCCCTCCTCGCCGCTGAGCCCGTCGGCGTTCATCCCCTCCTGGTTGCGGTAGCGCAGGACGAGGCCGTCATCGGTGAGGTCGTCGGCGATCGCGTCGATCGTGGCCTTCATGCGCTCGTCGGTGGCCGGGAGGAATCCGAGGATCGGCATCAGCAGCGCGGCGGCGTCCAGCTCGTCGGAGTCGAACGATTGGGCGTAGGCCCCACGCTTCTCGCTCCATCCCCGCTCGAGGATGGCGACGCGGATCTCGTCGCGAGCCTTCTCCCATTCCTCCACCTTGGCGAACTCACCCAGCACCGGGGCCAGCTTGACCGCGCGGTCCAGCGCCGTCCAGCACAGCACCTTGGAGGAGAGGTGGTGGCGCGGCTCCCCGCGCATCTCCCACATGCCCGAGTCGCTCTCCCTCCAGCGCCTGGCGGCGGTGTCCGCCAGGTCGGCCACGAAGGCCTGGACCTCGGGATGCAGCTCGCCCAGGCGCTCGTGGTAGAGGTGCAGCGAGTTGAGCAGCTCGCCGTAGACGTCGAGCTGTACCTGGTCCCAGGCGCCGTTGCCCACCCGCACCGGCCGTGACTCCCGCCAGCCCCGCAGGTGGGGCAGCTCGCGCTCGGCCAGGTCGTGCTCGCCGCCGATGCCGTACATGATCTGGAGCGAGCCCTCGCCCGCCCGGCCGCCCGCCGAGCTGGTCATGAACGAGACGAACTCCTCCGCCTCGTCCGAGCACGCGCCGATGTACAGCGCCTCGAGGGTGAGGCTCGAGTCGCGGATCCAGGCGAACCGGTAATCCCAGTTGCGCTCGCCGCCGACCGTCTCCGGCAGCGAGGTGGTGGGCGCGGCCACGATCGCGCCGGTCGGCCGGTAGGTGAGCCCCTTGAGGACACGGGCGCTGAGCCGCACGAGGTCGCGGTTGGAGCCCTCGTAGATGTCGTGGTCGGCCTCCCAGGAGCGCCATGCCTCCTCGGTCTCCTCGATGCGGCCGATCACCTCGTCCGCCGGGGTGGGATCGGGCGCCTCACGGCTGTCCACCGGCGCCCAGCGCACGGAGAAGCCCACCCGGTCGCCCTCTCGCACCGTGAACGACGCGCGCATCGTCGACTCCTCGACCTGGGCCGGCACGCCGGTCTTGACGGCGATGCGGGTGGCCCCGAACGTGCGCGCGCCGCCGTTCTCCTGGCGGAACAGCGGCCGGACCAGCCCGTACTCCGGCCGGGGCGCCAGCTCCATCTCGAGCTGGACCTCGCCCGAGAGGCCCTCGATCCCCCGCAGCACCTCATGCGGTACGTCGTAGCCGAGGTCGTGCCCGCGCCGGCCGGGCGCGAACGCCATCGCGTCGCGCAGCCGGACGCTGCCCGAGCCGGTGGTGAACGTGGTCTCGATCACCAGGGTGTCGGGGACGTAGCGCCGCTGCGCGGAGAACTCGCCGGCCGGGCGGAGCGACCAGTGGCCGGCGTCGGGGTCGAGCAGCCGCGCGAACACGGCGTCGCTGTCGTACCGGGGCAGGCAGAGCCAGTCGATCGACCCCGCGCGGTCCACCAGCGCGGCCGAGTTGCAGTCGGCCAGCAGCCCGTAGTCGGCGATCGGAGTGGACGCGGCCTGTTGCCCGGCGGCCGCCGGCGCCTGCGGCGAGGTGCTCGCCATCACTGGCTCCTTCCGTTGGACGACGCCACCTCGACGTAGACCTTGATCGCCTCCTTGTCCTCGGTGAGGTGGCGCAGCATCTCCTCGTAGTTCTCCAGGCCGCGCACCGGCGTGGTGAGGAGCCTGTCCAGCCAGCCCGGATAGAAGGCCTGGGCCTTGACCAGGTCGTCACGGCCGCTGGCGAAGTCCTCGGGCGAGGCGTTGACGCTGCCCACCATGACCTTGTTGCCGAGGACGAAGCCCTGGTTGATCATGTCGGCGTTCACCTCGGCCCTGCGGTCGCCTCCGGTGACGCTCACCAGCACCAGCACGCCGTTCTTGCCCAGCGCCTCGGCGGCCTCGAACACCAACGGGCTGAAGCCGGTCGCCTCGACGATGATGTCGAAGGGGCCGTACTGCTCGGCGCCGGCGCCGAGCGGCGTCTGCTTGGTGCTCACGTAGGTCCCGCCCACCTCCTCGATGAGGTCGCTGTTGAGGTACGGCGGCTCGCGCAGCGAGAACACGGCGACCTCGATGTCGCGCAGGCGCAGCGCCAGGGTCGCGAGCAGGCCGATGGTGCCCGAGCCCAGGACCGCCGCCCGGCGGGGCTGCCAGACCTTCAGCCGCCGCTGGATCTCGAAGGCCTGGTGGATCGCCTTCTCGGCCACGGTCAGTGGCTCGAGCAGCACGCCGACCTCGTTCAGGCTCTCGGGCAACGGGACCACGTACTGGGCGTCCTCGACGTAGTACTCGGCGAGATAGCCGTGGCACAGGTTGATCCCGCGCTCGTAGTACACGTCGTCCGTGGTCATGTCCTGAAGGCCGATGGAGTCGAAGATGCTCATTCCGGGGCGGCGTACGGTGGACACCACCAGGGTCCCGGGCCGGATCGTGGTGGGCACGTTGGGCCCGACGTCGACCACGCGGCCGAGACCCTCGTGCCCGGTGATGAGGTACTCGTGGCCGTCCGGCGCCTGGCCGTACTCGGCCGCGTTGATCTTCTTGTCGGTGCCGTCGACGCCCACGCGCAGCACCTGAACCAGGACTCCGCGTCCGTCGGGAACCTCGTCGGCCCGGGGCTCGGGCACGTCGCGCAGGTGCATGGAGTTCGGGGTGCCTGGGTGGACGGCGATCGCTTTCATGGCGGATCCTCCGGGTCCGGGGTCGGCGCTTCAGTCCTGGCTGCGCGGGCGGCGTTACAGGGGGCGGCGTAACGGACGCGGGCCCACCCGAGACTGATCCGCTGCCGGAGCCGTTCCGGCCGGCTCGCCACCTGGAATCAGCGGAGCCTGCTTGACCGCACAGGACGCCCATCCGCCGGCAGCTGCCGAGGCCGAGATGACGTGCGCCGAGCTGGTCGAGGTGATCACGGACTATTTCGAGGGCACGCTCGAACCGGACGAACGCCGGCACTTCGAGGCGCACCTGGCGACCTGCCCGTACTGCCTCACCTACCTCGACCAGATGCGCGAGGTGATCGCCACGGTGGGCCGGCTGCCGGTCGAGTCGCTGTCGCCCCAGCGCCAGGAGGAGCTGCTGGCCGCCTTCCGGGGCTGGCGCGAGCGGTAGGCGCTGTGGCCGGGTGGGCGTGGAGGCCCCTCCCTGAGGTTCCGGCTCGCCCGCGGGCCGCCCCGAAAGGGCGACCGCGTCCCACTCGCGACCGCTCGCGCGCGCCGACCGCAGGCATCAGTTAGCGTCGCCTGGACAGCCGCGACCCGGTTGATCTAGGGTCGTGGCGGGCTGGACGGTGCAGGACATGACTCCCCTCTCGGACTTCAAGATGTCCGTCTTCGAGGGCCTCGACGCCGAGTCGCTCGCGGGGCAGACCGCCCTGGAGGGCGATTTCACGGACCAGTCACAACTTCATGCTGTCCTGGAGCGCCTGCGCAACTCGGCGTGTAGCTGGTGAGCACAATGCCGTCTGAGCGAGCGCTGTCGGCCGCCAACGACGAGGCCGACCTCGTGGAGGGCCTCCGGCGGGGTGACGAGCGCGCGTTCGCCGATCTCATGGCCACCCACAACGCGGCGCTCCTGCACGTGGCCATGACGTACGTCTCCAGCCGGGCTGTGGCCGAGGAGGTCGTCCAGGAGACCTGGCTGGGGGTGGTCAGGGGCCTGGACCGGTTCGAGGGCCGCTCGTCGCTCAAGACCTGGATCTTCAAGATCCTGGCCAACACCGCGCGCACCCGGGGCGCCCGCGAGAGGCGCAGCGTGCCCTTCTCCTCGCTGGCCGCCGCGGAGAGCGAGGAGGGGCCCAGCGTCGATCCGGATCGCTTCTTCCCGCCCGACCACGATCGCTACCCCGGCCACTGGTCGGCGGGGCCCACGGCCTGGCCGACGCCCGAGGAGGGCCTGCTGGCCGGGGAGACCCGCGAGGTCATCGTGTCCGCGATCGACCGCCTTCCCCCCGCCCAGCGCACGGTCATCGCACTGCGCGACATCGAGGGATGGTCGCCCGAGGAGGTGTGCGATGCGCTCGAGCTCACCCAGGGCAACCAGCGCGTCCTGCTGCACCGGGCCCGCACTCGGGTGCGCGAGCGGCTGGAGCGCCACTTCGGCGCGGTGGAGGCCACGGTCGCCGCGTAACGGCGCCGGCCGGCCGACGACTATCGGGCATGACCGACGCCGTGGTGGAGGACGGGCGCGCCGCCAGACGCGCGCGCCTTCGGGCGCTGATGGACGAGCGGGGGCTGGGCGCGATCGTCCTGCGCCGTCCCGCCAACTTCGCCTGGTACACCGGCGGCGGCGACAGCCGAGTGGACCATCTCGCCCCCGAGGGCGTGGCGGATGTGCTGGTCGGCCCCGAGGACGAGTGCGTGGTCACGAGCGCCATCGAGGCGCCGCGGATGCGCGCCGAGCAGGCCGTCGGGTTCGAGGTCGTCGAGTATCCGTGGTATGGCGACCGGGACGCGCCCGTCCAGGAGCGCGCCGGCGGCCGGCGCCTCGGCGCCGACGTGCCGATCGACGGCGCGGCCGACGTCTCCGCGGAGGTGGCCCAGCTCCGGGCCGTGCTCGATCCCGACGCCGCGCATCGACTGCGCGAGGTGGGACGCGACACCACCGCCGCGATGGCCGAGGCGGCCGCGACCGTGCACGCCGGCATGAGCGAGTTCGACGCCGCCGCGGCCCTCGACGCCGCCTGCAAGCGCCGTGGGCTGTCGGCCACGGTCCTGCTCGCGGCCGCCGACGAACGCATCCGGGAGCACCGCCACCCCGTGGCGGTCGGCGCCCGCATCCAGCGCCGCGCGATGCTGGTCGCCTCGGCCGAGCGGGGAGGCCTCTACGCCAACCTGACCCGCATCGTGGACCTGGAGCCGCCGGACGACGACCTGGTCCGCCGCATGGCCGCCTGCGAGGAGATCCTGGCCCGCATGCGCGAGGAGGCCACCCGCCCGGGCCGGACGCTGGCCGACGCGTTCGGCGACTGCCAGCGCTTCTACGCTGAGGCCGGATACCCGGACGAATGGATGCACCACCACCAGGGCGGCACCACCGGCTACGGCTCGCGCGAGGTGATCGCCACGCCGTCCACCCGGGACCCGATCCGCGCCGGGCAGGCCTTCGCCTGGAACCCGTCGATAGCCGGCGCCAAGGCCGAGGAGACCTTCCTGCTGGACGAGGCCGGTCCCGAGGTCATCGCCGGCGACGCGGTGTCGCCAGCGTAATGCCGCCCGCCGCCGGGAGTCTCTGAGGCATGCCCATGTTCGGGAGCCTGCTGATCGTGGTGGGGGTCGCGTTCGCCGCGCCGTTCATCCTCGGCCTGTTTCCGCGCCTGCGGCTGCCGTCGGTCGTCCTCGAGCTGATCGCCGGGATCATCATCGGTCCTTCGGTCCTGGGCATCGTCCACGAGGACATCACGATCGCCGTCATGGCGCTCATCGGCCTTGCCTTCCTGCTTTTCCTGGCCGGCTTGGAGATCGAGTTTCCGCGGCTACGCGGGCAGGTCCTGCGGCTGACGGCCGCCGGGTTCGTGCTGTCGTTCGCCATCGCGCTGGCCGTCGGCGCGCTCCTGCGGGCGGGGGGTCTCATCCAGAGTCCGCTGCTGATCGCGATCGTCCTCTGCGCCACCTCGCTGGGCGTCCTGATCCCGGTCCTCAAGGATGCCGGGCAGATCTCCTCCAGGTTCGGTCAGTTGGTGATCGCCGCCGGGACGATCGCCGACTTCGGCGCGGTCATCCTCCTGTCGATCTTCTTCTCGGGCGAGGGCGGCATCGGCGCCACCATCCTCCTGCTGGGAGCGCTCGCCGTGTTCGCGATCGCGATCTTCCTGGTCGTGGTCGGCGCCGAGCGCTCGATGACGATCAGCGTCAACCTGCGGCGCCTGCAGGACACCACCGCCCAGATCCGGGTGCGCGGCGCCATGGTCCTCCTGATCGCCTTCGCCGCGGTGGCCGAGAAGCTCGGGCTCGAGACGATCCTGGGCGCGTTCATGGCGGGTGCCGTCCTCACGCTGGTCGACCGCGACCAGGCCATGACCCACCCCGACTTCAGGCGCAAGCTCGAGGCCATGGGCTTCGGGCTGTTCATCCCCGTGTTCTTCGTGACCAGCGGCATCCGCTACGACCTGCAGGCGCTCCTGGCCAAGCCCTCGAACCTGCTGATGGTCCCGCTCTTCCTGGCCGCCCTGCTCGCGGTGCGCGGCATCCCGGCGCTGCTCTACCGACGGGCCATCGACGGGCGCCAGACGCTGGTTGCGGCGCTCATGCAGGCCACGTCGCTGCCGTTCATCGTGGCCGCCACGGCGATCGGCCTGAGCCTGCACCTGGTCACGGCGGCCGAGAGCGCCGCGCTGATCGCCGCCGGCCTGCTCTCGGTGCTCCTGTTCCCGCTGATCGGCCTGACGCTCCTGCGGCGCGGCGGCGCGGCACGCCGGGCGCAGGCGGCGCCGGAGGAACCCGCGCCCACCATGGCGATGTAGCCGCCGGCGGCTGTAACGCTCGTCCCGCCGCCGACACTTCAGCCACTAGGCGTCCCGATGGCTGCCACCGAACATACCCCGCCCGGCGCCGCGACTTCCCCGATCGCCCTCGTCTGACGGGAGGACTCGTCCCATGGCCTCAGACCACTACGACGTGATCATCATCGGAACCGGCGCCGGCGGCGGCACGCTGGCCCACCGCCTGGCCCCCTCGGGCAAGCGGGTGCTGGTGCTGGAGCGCGGCGGGTACCTGCCGCGCGAGCCCGAGAACTGGGACAGCCATGCCGTCTTCAACCTCGACCACTACCTGTCCGAGGAGGTCTGGTACGACAGGGACGGCCAGCCGTTCAAGCCCCACCAGCAGTACTTCATCGGCGGCAACACCAAGTTCTACGGCGCGATCCTGTTCCGGCTGCGAGAGCGCGACTTCGACGAGGTGCGCCACTACGGCGGCATCTCGCCGGCGTGGCCGCTGAACTACCGGGACCTGGAGCCCTACTACGACCAGGCCGAGGCGCTGTACCTGGTCCACGGCCAGGCCGGAGAGGACCCGGCTGAGCCGCCGCGCGGTGAGTTCCCCTACCCCCCGGTGTCGCACGAGCCGCGGATACAGCAGCTCAACGACGACCTGGAGGCGATGGGCTATCGCCCGTTCCACCTGCCGGTGGGAGTTGACCTGAACGAGAGCGACCCCGAGGCGGGGCGCTGCGTGCGCTGCGATCGGTTCGACGGCTTCCCCTGCCTGACCGACGGCAAGGCGGACGCCCACGTGCGCTGCATCCGTCCCGCCCTGAAGCACGACAACGTGACGCTGGTGAGCAACGCCAAGGTCGAGCGGCTGGTCACCGACCCGAGCGGAGGGACGGTCACCGAGGTCGTGGCGCACCGCAACGGCGCGCGCGAGGTGTTCAGCGGCGACATGGTCGTGGTCTCATGCGGCGCGGTCAACTCCGCCGCGCTGCTGCTGCGCTCGGCCTCGGAGCGCCATCCCCGCGGGCTGGGCAACTCGTCCGACCAGCTGGGACGCAACTACATGGCCCACATCAACTCCGGTGTGATCGCGCTCTCCCGGACGCCGAACCCGACGAGGTTCCAGAAGACCCTCGGGGTCAACGACTACTACTGGGGCGCGGACGACTCGGAGCTGCCGCTGGGGCACATCCAGATGCTGGGCAAGAGCGACCGCAACATCCTGCGCGCCGGCGCGCCCTGGTACGCGCCCGCTCAGGTGCTCGACTACATGGCCAGGCACGCCATCGACTTCTGGCTGACCACCGAGGACCTGCCGCATCCCGACAACCGGGTGAGCCTGGACCGCGAGGGCAACATCCACCTGGCCAAGACCTACCACAACGAGGAGCCGCACCGGCGGCTGCTGGCGAAGCTCAAGGGGCTGCTGGGGCCGCTGGGCTGCGACCGCGGCATCCCGAGCCGGACGGTGCTGGACCAGCGCATCCCGTTGGCCGGCGTCGCCCACCAGTGCGGGACGGCGCGGTTCGGGACCGATCCGGCCGACTCCGTCCTCGACGTCGACTGCCGGGCCCACGAGCTGGACAACCTATACGTGGTGGACACGAGCTTCTTCCCGTCTTCCAGCGCGGTGAACCCGGCGCTGACGGCGATGGCGAACGCGCTGCGGGTGGGCGACCACCTGCTCGAGCGCCTGGGCGCGAGCGCCCGGGAGGCGGCCCACGGCGACGGCAGGCCCGGGGAGGAGGCCCGGGCGGCCGAGGAGGAGGTGGTGAAGTGAAGACCCTCAACACGCTGGCCACAAGCATCGGCAAGGGGCTGGTCGCCGGTCTGGCGGGCACCGCGGCGATGACCGCGTCGAGCACCCTGGAGGCGCGCCTGCGCCGGCGGGCGCCCAGCTCGGCTCCGGCCCGCGCGACGGCCAAAGCGCTGGGGATCAAGGAGTTCGAGGACGAGCGCGCGCAGGCCCGCTTCAACGACCTGTCGCACTGGGGCTACGGGACGTCCTGGGGCGTGGTGCGCGGGCTGCTGGCAGCCACGGGAATGTCGCCCAGGGCCGCGACCGCGATGCACGGGGCCGCGATCTACGGCGCGGCCCAGGTCACCCTGCCGGCGCTCGAGGTCGCGCCCCCGGTGGTCTTCTGGGCCAAGGACGAGATCGCGATCGATGCGTTCCAGCACGCCGTCTACGCCGCCGCCACCGGCATCGCCTACCGGGCCATCGACGGCCGGCGCCACGGCGGAGGGCACTAGGCCGACCACCCGCCGCGGCGTGCCGTTCCGCTAGCCTCGCGTCGTGAGCAGCCACCAGGTGGTCGAACGGCACCGCGCCGCGGGCCGCGATTTCCAGGCCGCCGGCGTGCGCTCGTTCGTGCGCGAGGAGGGCGAGGGGGAGCCGGTCGTCTGCCTGCACGGGCTGCCCGCCTCGTGCTTCCTGTATCGCAAGGTCATCCGCGAGCTGGCCAACCGCGGCGTTCGGGGGCTGGCCTTCGACCTGCCCGGCCTGGGGCTGGCCGAGCGTCCGCCCGACTTCGACTACAGCTGGAGCGGCCTGGGCCGCTTCTGCGTCGCCGCGGTGGACGCGCTGGGGCTCGAGCGGTTCGACCTCGTGGTGCACGACATCGGCGGGCCCGTGGGGTTCGAGCTGGCGGCGGCGATGCCCGAGCGCATCGTCTCGCTGACCCTGCTGAACACCGTCGTCGAAGTCGACCGCTTCCGGCGGCCGTGGTCGATGGAGCCCTTCGCCATCCGCGGGCTGGGCGAGCTGTCGCTGGCGCTGCTGCCCAGACCGGCGTTCCGCCGGCTGATGCGGATGCAGGGCATAGCCAACCAGCAGGCGGTCGCCGACGACGAGCTCGACACGTACTTCGACCTGCTCAAGCGCGACGACGGGGGCCGCGCCTTCCTGCGCATCATGCGCGGGTTCGAGCGCACGCCCGAGAAGCGGCGCCTGTACGAGAGCGTGCTGCGCGACGTCCCCTACCCGATCCAGGTGGTGTGGGGCGAGCTGGATCCTGCGCTGAAGCAGTCGGTCCACGGCGAGCAGGCGCGCCTGGCGGCCGGCCTGGACTTGATCCATGCCCTGCCTGCCAGGCACTTCCTGCAGGAGGACCAGGCGCCCGCGGTGGCCGGGCACATCGCGGCCCTGGCCGGCCGCGGGCGCGGCTGACGCCACCCGCCGCGCCCGGCCGCCGCCTCAGCCGTCCGGGACCCCGATCGCGTGCGCCGGCTCGGTCACCGGACGACCACCACCCCCTTCATCAGAGTGGGGTGCAGCGTGCACAGGTAGGGGTAGGTGCCGGGCCTGGCGAAGCGGTGCGAGTAGGACCCGCCCGGGTCCATGGCCCGCGTCGAGAAGAAGCCCGGCCCCTTGACGGTGTGCGCATTCTGCCCCGCGTTCTTCCAGGTCACGCTCTCACCGGCCTTCAGCTCGACGGTCCCGGGCGAGAAGCTGAACTCCGCGACCCTGACCGCGCCGCCGCCCTGCGAGCCGCAGGACGCGGCCCCGATCGCCAGCACCGGGAGCGCCAACGCCAGCGCCGCGACCCCTCGCGAGCGCGCGGTCACGTCTGCTTGACCGTGAACTCGACCTTGGCCTCCGCCCCGGCGTTGGTGTGGTCGTTGTTGGCCACGTACACCTCGAGCTCGTGCTTGCCGGGCGGCAGCCCGCGGTAGACGATCGTCGGGGTGACCGAGGGCGAGTACTTGCCCTGCACGCCGAGCTTGGCCGCCAGCTGGCCGTTGGCGCCGGAGTACTTCGCGTAGTCGTACTTGCCCTCGTCCATCGAGAAGTGCAGGTGCCCCTGACCGAGCTTTGCCGGGTGGTTGACCGCCTGGGGGGCGAGCGTTATCCCGCTCACGTGGACCTTGGCCATGACCGTGTCGGTTTCCGTCGCCCCGTCCTTGGGCGCGACGAACGAGACCTTGGCCTTGGGCTGCTTGAGCCCGGTGGGGGCCGCCTTGTGCTCGGTGCTCTGGGTTCCGGCCTGGGTGCCCTGGTTGGCGCCGCCGCCACAGCCGGCGACCGCCAGGGCCGGGATCGCCATCAGCCAGGGGACGCTTCTCATGCGCATGTGCGGATGCCTCCTTGGTCGACGTCTCGCCCGTGTATGCGCGTCGGGCGGTGAATCGGATGCCTGGACGAACGACCTATGCCACCGCGGGGCCGACGATCAATCGGATCGGTTGGCCTCCGGACCGAGCCCGCGCCGCAGCAGCTGCACCGCGATGACCAGCGCCAGCCCGGCGAAGCCGATCTCGAGTGCGCGCTGTGGCAGGGCGTTGGCCACCGCCACCCCGCCCACCGTGCCTCCCGCGGCGAGCAGGCCGATGACGAGCCCGTCACGCAGGCGCACGTTGCCGTAGCGGCGCTGGCGCCAGGTGCCGACCACCGCGACCGGGAGGATCGCCAGCAGCGAGGTGGCCTCGGCGTTGACCTGCTGGAAGCCGAGCACGAGCACCAGCGCCGGCACGAAGATGATGCCTCCCCCCACACCGAGCAACCCGGCGATGATCCCCGCGGCGACCCCGATGCCGATCGCGGCGATCAACCGATCAGCAGGTCCGCCGCCACGACCACCAGCAGGACTGCGAACACGATCGAGATGGCCCGCGTCGGCACCCGCTGCTGCAGCGCCGTCCCGAGCAGCACCCCGACCACTGCGGGGATGCCGATGAGCAGGGCGCGACCGACGTCCACCTTCCCGTACGCGCCCTGGGTGGTCGCCGCGACGGCGGCGATCACCCCGATCGCCGCCAGCGACGTCCCCGTCGCCTCGCGCTCGCCGTAGCCCAGCCACAGGATCAGCAGCGGAACGATCACCGTCCCCCCACCCACTCCGAACAGCCCGCTGAACACTCCCGCGGCCGTCCCGATCACGCCGAGCTGCAGCCAGCGGGCGAGGGGCATGTCGGGGCATACTAGAGGGGTGTCCACCGCCGTCACGCTGGGCGACCTCCTCGGCCCGGTGAGGGCCGATCCTGCCGGCTCGGCGGTGCTGCTCGACGTCGACGGCACGCTGGCGCCGATCGTCCGCCATGCGGCCGACGCCAGCGTCCCGGAGCCCACCCGCCTGCGCCTGATCCAGATCGGCCGGCGCTACGGCCTGCTGGCCTGCGTCACCGGGAGGCGCGCGGCCGACGCCCGGCGGATGGTCTCGATCGGCTCCATCGCCTACGTCGGCAACCACGGCGCCGAGGTGCTGCGGCCCGGCTCCACCAGGGCCGAGGTGGCCCCGGAGCTGGCGCAGAGCGCCGGCCGGGTCCGCGACTTCGTGCGCCGAGCGCACTCCGCGGAGCTCGAGCGGCTTCGGGTCCGGGTCGAGGACAAGGACGTCATCGTGGCGCTCCACTGGCGGGGCGCGCCCGACGAGCCGGCGGCCGAGGCGGCAGCGGAGGAGCTTCGCCGGCAGGCGGAGTCGGCCGGCCTGTGGACCCACCGCGGCCGCAAGGTGCTCGAGGTCCGCCCGCCGACCCCGCTGGACAAGGGCGTCGGCGTTCGGGCCCTGCTGCGGGGCAGCGGGCTCTCCACTGCCCTGTACGTCGGAGACGACGTCACCGACCTGGACGCGTTCCGCGCGCTGGGCGAGATGGCGGCGGCCGGTGAGCTGAGGCGGGCGGTACGTGTCGGCGTGCGCTCGGACGAGGGACCCCCGGAGATCGAACGCGAGGCGGACGGCGTGGTGGACGGGCCGGACGGCGTCCTGCTCCTGCTCGACACCCTGCTGGGGGACTAGCGGTGCGCTTCACGGACTTCCTCAAGGCGACGGTCATGATCAGCGCGGGCTCCGCCACCGCGCTGGCCGCCGCCACCGTGGTGGCCGCGGGCACCGAGCTCGACTACTTCCTGGTGGCGTTCGCCGCCGTCTGGTGGCTGGCCGCCGGCGCGATCGGCCTTTGGCTGGGCCGGCGGCGCCAGACCTCGGCGCCGATCGGGCGCCTGCTGGCCAACGCCCGCATGTCGCCCGCCCTGCCCGAGCAGCAGCCCGGGCGGATCCTGCTCAACCGCCTGTGGCCGCTGCTGGTCCTGACCGTGTGCGCCGGAGCCCTCGCCCTGGTCGTCCCCCAGGTTCCCGCCGTGGCGGCGGGCTTCGCGATCATCTGGGCGCTGTCGTGGCGGCGCCAGGAGGCGGCGGTATCGGCCGTGGAGGGTCGCGACGGCGTCCGCTTCTACATCGAGCGCACTTCGCCGGTGAAGCCGATCCGCCTGCTGCGGACGCCGGGCTTCTACAGCACCTTCCCCTCGCCCGACGGCTCGGGGAAGGCCGAGGGCGCCCTGCACGGCGGTCTCTAGCCGGTGGCCGCCGACGTGCTGGTGGTCTCGCTGGGGACGACGGCGGGGCTGCGGGCGATGGAGGATCAGCTCACCGGCTCGCTCCGGCGGGCGGGCGCCTCGGTCGTGGTCGCCCAGGCCCGACCGGTCCGGGAGGTCCGGACCCTCGCGCTCACCGACCTGCTCCAGGCGCGGGAGGCGGCCCAGGCCGCCCGGCGCGGGATTGCTCAGCACCGGCCGCGCGCGGTGGTGTACTCGAGCTCCACCGCGGCCCTGCTGTGGCCGCGCCCGGGCGCCATCCATTTCGATGCACCGGCTGCGGCCAACCGGCCGGGACGGCACGGCCTCTGGCAGCGACCCGTGGAGCGCCGGCGCTTCGCCCAGGCGCCGCTGCTGGCGGCCTGGAGCCGGGGCGGACTGGCCGAGGCGCCCGGTCACCGGGAGGGGCTGGTGGTGCCGTTCGCGGTCGCGCCCTCCGGCCCGGCGACGCAGCGGCGCGACATCGCGGCGGTCACCTACGCCGCCGATCCCCACAAGAAGGGCCTCGATCGGGTGCTCGACGCTTGGGGACGAGCCCGGCGGCCGGGTGAGACGCTGGTGGTCACCGGCCGTGCGAGGGGTCCGAGCCGAGAGGGGGTCGAGTGGAGGGCTCTGGCCACGCCGGACGACTTCAGGGCCCTGCTGCGGCGCGCCCGCCTGTTCCTCACCGCCCCGCGGCGGGAGGACTACGGGATCACCCAGCTCGAGGCCCTGGCCGACGGCTGCCTACTGGTCACGACGTCGGCGCCGGGGCCCTACGTCGCTCTGCCGATCGCCCGGGAACTGGACCCCCGGCTGGTCGCCGAGGACCTCGCCCCGGCAATCCGGGCCGCCCTGGACGATCCCGCCCCCCACTACGCGCAGCGCGCCGCCGAGGCCCTCGCGCCCTACCGGCCCGAGCGGGTGGACGCGGTGGTGGCCGCGCAGCTCCTGCCCCGCCTTCTGGCCCGGGCCTAGCGGCGGGCGCGCTTGCGCAGCCGCGCGAACTGCGCCCAGGGCCGGGTGTTGGCCACCTGGTCCGCGGCCAGCCACGCCCGTCGGGCGGTGGCGATCCCGTAACGGGCGACCCTGAAGCTCTCCACCCCGTGGGCGTCTGAGTTGATCACGATCATGGCGCCCGCCCGCGCGGCCGCCCTGGCGTTCGTGTCGGACATGTCCCGGCGGTTCGGGTTGGCGTTTATCTCCAGCATCGTGGCGGTTTCCACCGCGGCCTCGACCACCCGCTCGACGTCCACCGAGTAGCCGGGTCGCCGCTCGATCATCCGCCCGGTCAGGTGGCCGATGGCGTCGACCAGCGGATGCTCGACAGCGCTGAGGATCCGCTCCGTCATGGCCCCCTGCGAGATCCGAAAGGAGGAGTGCACCGAGGCGATCACCCAGTCCAGCTCGGCGAGCAGTTCGTCGTCGTAGTCCAGGCCGCCGTCCGGCAGGATGTTGACCTCCGTGCCGGCCAGCAGCTCGATGCCCTCCATGGTCCGATTGACCTCGCGGACCCGCTGGATCTGGCGCTCCAGCTGGACCGGCGAGACGTCGTTGCCGAATCCCATCGTGGCCGAGTGGTCGGTGATGGCCAGGTACTGGTAGCCGCGCTCGCGGCCCGCGACCGCCATCTGCTCGATGGTGTTGCGTCCGTCGGAGGCCACCGTGTGGGAGTGCAGGTCCCCGCGCAGGTCGGACTCGCGGATCAGTCGCGGCAGCTGGCCCAACGCCGCGGCCTCCAGCTCGCCGCGGTTCTCCCGCAGCTCGGGCTCGATGTAGGCCAGACCCAGGCGGTCGTACACCTCCTCCTCTGTGGCGCAGCGGTCCGTCCGGCCGGTGGCGTCGTCGAGGATCCCGTACTCGGACACGTGCAGCCCGTCGCGCACAGCAGCCCGGCGCAGCGCCTCGTTGTGCTGCTTGGAGCCGGTGAAGTGCTGGAGCAGGTTTCCGAACTGGTCGGGAGCGGCGATCCGCAGGTCGACCCGCAGCCCCGAGTGGGTGGTCACGCGCGCGCCCGACTCTCCGGCCGACTGCGTGGACTCGACCAGGTCCAGGCCGCCCAGGGCGCGGGCCAGGGCCACCGGCTCGGCGGCCGTGGCGATCACGTCGAGGTCCCTAACGCTGTCGACCATGCGTCGGGCCGAGCCGGCCAGCTCGACGCGGTCGGAGGCCGGGTGGGCGCTCAGGGCGGCCACCAGCGGCTCGGCCACCGCCAGCGCGCGGTCGAGCGTCAACCGGGCCTGCGGTCGCTCGCCGGCGCCCGCCTCCAGCCCGGCCAGGACGTTGGCCTCGGCCTTGGGCCCGAAGCCGCGCAGCCGGCGCAGCCGCTGATGCTCGATCGCCGCTCGCAGCGCCTCCAGCGAGTCGATCCCCAGCTCGTCGTAGAGCTGGCGCGCCCGCTTGGGGCCGAGACCGGGAATCCGGGTGACGGCGATCAGGCCGGGCGGGAACCGCTCGCGCAGCCTGCGCGCCGCGGGGATGTCGCCGGTCTGGATCAGCGCGACGATCTTCTCCTCCAGGGTCCGGCCTATCCCCGGCAGCTCGGTGGCGCGACCCGCCTGCGCCAGCGAGGCCACCGACACCGGGGCCTCGCGGACCGCCTTGGCGGCGTTGCGGTAGGCCACGACACGGTGGACGATCGCCCCGTCCAGCTCGTAGAGGTCGCCCAGCTCGTCGAAGGCGGCCGCGATCTGGGTGTTGGTGAGCCGGGCCATGGGACGGGCGAGGCCGAATAGGGTATGCGCGGCGGATGCCCGGGCCCGCCTGGCTGATCCTCCCCACCTACGGTTGACGGTGGTCGAGGTGCCGATCAGGTTTGGCGAGCGCCGGGCCGGGCAGAGCAAGATGTCGTCGAGGATCGCGCTGGAGGCGGCCTGGCGGATTGCCGCCATGCGCCTGGGAGCGCCCGGTCGCCGGGAAAGGCACCGCGCGCTGGCCTGACTACTACACTTTGTATAGTGAGTCGAAACCGCACGAAGGAGCATCCATGGCAACCATCCCCGAGGTGACTGACGCCAGCTTCCAGGCCGAGGTCCTGGAATCGGACGTCCCGGTCCTGGTCGACTTCTGGGCTCCTTGGTGCGGGCCCTGCCGGATCGTGGCGCCGGTCCTCGAGCAGATGGCCGACGAGCGCGGCGGCGACCTGAAGATCGTCAAGCTCAACGTCGACGACAACCAGCAGACGGCGGCCGCGTTCGAGGTGCTCTCGATTCCGACCCTGATCCTGTTCCGGGGTGGCCAGGCGGCCAAGAAGGTGATCGGCGCCTACCCCAAGCGCAAGCTCGAGGCCGAGCTCGAGCCCGTGCTGGCGGCCTGAGCCGCCGCGGACCGGCCGTCCCGTCGCCGGCTCGGCTAGGCCCGCTTCAGCACGATGCGCAGGTCGCGGCCCTCGATGCTCGCGGGCTGGCCCCCGTCCGCGTCGCCGTAGGAGATCGAGGCCGCAAGCGTCTCGCCGCTGACGTAGTCCTCGTGGGCCCGGGTGGCGTCCAGGACCTCGCCGTCGCCGCCGAGGGTGAGTGCGACGCGGTCCTCGACCGCCAGGCCGGCGGCCTTGCGCGCGCCCTGGACGGCGTGCACGACCTCCCGGGCCAGGCCCTCACGGCGCAGGTCCGCGTCGAGATCCAGCCCCAGGGCCACGGCGTGGGAGCCCTCCCGCTCGACCTGGTAGCCGTCGAGCGGTGCCAGCGCCAGCTGGAGGTCGTCGGGCCCGAGCTGATGCTCGCGGCCGTCCACCGACACCCCTACCGGGCTTCCGTCACGCAGCGCCCGGGCCACATGGGCCGGATCGAGCGCGGCGACCGCCGCCGCGAGCCGGGGCATCTGGCGACCGAACCGGGGGCCGAGCGCCCGGTAGTTGGGCTTTATCTCGTACCGCCCCAGCTCTTCGGCCGCGGACACGTACCGCAGCGACTTGACGTTGAGCTCCTCGCGCACCACCTCGGACAGCCGCTCGATGGCCTGGCGCTCCCGTCCGGCGGCCACGATCACCGCCTCGCGCAGCGGCTGGCGCACCTTGAGCTGGGCCTGGCCGCGGGCGGCCAGCCCCAGCCGAACCGTCTCGCGAGCCACCGCCATGGCGTCCTCCAGCTCCACGTCGCGCGGGCCGGGCTCGGGGAAGTCGCACAGGTGGACGCTGGCCTCTCCCGCCGGCTCCAGGTTCACGTAGATCTCGTCCGCCAGGAAGGGGCAGAACGGGGCCAGGAGCTTCGCGGTCTCGACCAGGCAGTGGCGCAGCGTTGCGCACGCCGCCGCGTCCCCATCCCAGAACCGGCGCCGTGAGCGGCGCACGTACCAGTTGGAGAGGTCGTCGCAGAGGGCGGCGATGGCGCGCCCCGCCAGGGTGGCGTCGTAGTCGTCCAGCCGTTCGCGAACCAGCTGGGTGGTGACGCTCAGCCGAGACAGCGCCCAGCGATCGAGGTCGTCCAGCTCCTCCTCGGGCGGCACGGGGGCCGGCGCCACCTGGTTGACGTTGGCGTACAGGACGTAGAAGTAGTAGGTGCTCCAGAGCGGCAGCAGGAACTGGCGCACGCCCTCGCCGATCGTCTCCAGGGAGAAGCGGTAGTCGTCCCAGGGCTGCTTGGCGGTGAAGAAGTACCAGCGGAAGGCGTCCGCGCCGTAGCGCTCGATCACGTCCCACGGCGCGACCACGTTGCCCAGCGACTTGGACATCTTCTTGCCCTCGGGGTCCAGGATCAGCCCCAGGCAGACCACGTTGCGGTAGGGGGAGCGACCGAACAGCAGCGTGGAGACCACCAGCAGCGAGTAGAACCAGCCTCGGGTCTGGTCCAGGGCCTCGCAGACGAAGTCGGCGGGAAACCGGGATCGGAAGCGATCCTCGTGCTCGAAGGGAGCGTGGTGCTGGGCGAACGGCATGGCGCCCGAGTCGAACCACACGTCGATGACCTCGGGTACCCGCCTCATGACCCCGTCGCAGTCGGGGCACTCGAACGTCACCTCGTCCACGTAGGGCCGGTGGGGATCCTCCAGGCGGACGCCCGACATCTCCTCCAGCTCGGCGTACGACCCCACGCAGTGCACGTGGCCGGAGTCGCAGCGCCAGACCGGCAGCGGAGTGCCCCAGTAGCGCTCGCGCGACAGCGCCCAGTCCACGTTGTTCTCAAGCCACTTGCCGAAGCGCCCGTGCTTGATGTGCTCGGGGTGCCAGTTGACCGTCTCATTGGCGGCCAGCAGCTCGTCGCGCGCCTCCTGGGTGCGGATGTACCACGAGGGCTTGGCGTAGTAGAGCAGCGGCGTGCCGCAGCGCCAGCAGTGGGGGTACGCGTGGGCGTAGGACTCGGAGCGCAGCACCCGACCCCGGGCCTCCAAGTCGGCCACCAGGTCGGCGTCGGCGTCCTTGACGGACCGCCCCGCGAAGGGCCCGACCCGCTCGTCGTAGGTGCCGTCAGGAGTGACCGGGTTGACCACGGCGAGCCCCTGCTGCTCGCCGAGCCGGAAGTCGTCCTCGCCGAAGGCGACCGC
>Ga0126309_10000205_pt1 | contig 20297 bp, 23 predicted proteins | sample Plot56_FD_92541 | JGI IMG/M metagenome (GOLD analysis project Ga0126309, IMG submission 92541) | Serpentine soil microbial communities from UC McLaughlin Reserve, CA, USA - Plot56 | ecosystem: Environmental > Terrestrial > Soil > Grasslands | place: USA: UC McLaughlin Reserve, Lake County...
CGCGGCGACCGCGATCAGGTTGAGGATGGCGACCGGCAGGAGGAACTTCCAGCCGAGCCGCATGAGCTGGTCATAGCGGAAGCGCGGGAACGTCCAGCGCACCCAGACGAAGATGAACATGCAGACCGCCACCTTGGCGAGCAGCGTGCCCAGGCCGATGAGGACGCCGATCCACCCGAGCCCCTCGTAGTTGATCCACGGCAGGCTCCAGCCGCCGAAGTAGAGGGTGACGCCGAGGGCCGAGAGCGCGGCCATGCTCGTGTACTCCGCCATGAAGAACGCGGCGAAGCGCATGGCGCTGTACTCGGTGTGGAAGCCGGCGATCAGCTCCGACTCGGCTTCGGGCAGGTCGAAGGGGAGCCGGTTGGTCTCGGCGAACGCGGCGACCGCGAACACCAGGAAGCCGAGTGGCTGGGTGAGGCAGTTCCACTTGGGGATGAAGCCCAGGAGAAATTGCGTCCGCTGGTACTCGACCACATTGCCGAGGTTGAACGAGCCGCCCAAGATGGGGTCTTGCAACGAGGCGACCGGGATGACCACCGCCAGCACCGAGACGGTCATCGCCAGCTCGTAGCTGATCAGCTGCGCCGAGGCGCGGATCGAGCCGAGCAGTGAGAACTTGTTGTTCGACGCGTAGCCCGCCATCACCAGCGAGTAGACGCCGAGGCTCGCGAGCGCCAGGAAGAGGAGCACCCCGGTGTCCGCGTCGGCGATGATGAAGCGGTATTCCTTGCCTCCCCAATGAAAGTTCGGAGCCCAGGGGAGCACCACGCTCGTGGTGAAGGCGGGGAGGAGCGCGAGGACCGGCGCGGCCAGGTAGAGCGGCTTGTCCGCCAGCGCCGGCGTCACGTCCTCCTTGAACAGGAACTTGACGGCGTCCGCGAGGCCCTGGAACAGCCCGAAGGGGCCGAGCCGGTTCGGACCGGGGCGGTCCTGCATGAACGCGCTGCCCCGCCGCTCCACCCAGATCATGATCGGGGCCACCTGGAGCAGCAGGACGAGGACCACGACCGCCTTGACGACGGTCACCAGGATGTCGACGTTCATCTAGATCTCCTGGACCGCCGAGGCGGTGGCCGCATCCACGGCCGCCCGCGCCTGAGGCACGTTGAGAGTCACGCCCACCGCCGGGATGTCGTCCCAGGACAGGCCGGCGAAAGCCGGATGCTCGCCCGCGAGCCGGTCGAAGACCTGGCCGGTGGTGAGCTTCGACCACGAGGCGTCGTAGCGCGCCAGCAGATCGACCAGCACGTCGACCAGCGGCCGCGTCTGGCCCGGAGCCGGGAACGCCGACCCGAAGTGCTGGAGCCGCCACTCGACGTTGACGAACGTGCCGTCCTTCTCCGCATGGGTGGAGACGGGGAGCGCGATGTCCGCCGCCTTGGCGAGCGGCGAGTCGCACCAGCCGAACACGATCAGGAGCTTCGCCCGGCGCAGCCGCTCGACCACCTGCGGATTGTGCGCCGCCTCGCTGAAGTCGCTGTCGGAGACGATCACCACGTCGGCCTGCGCCGCGGCGTCGCCCTTGAGGAGAGCGGTCGCATCGAGGAGAGCTCCACCCTGACGCACCTCTCCAGGCGTCAGCCCGACGAGCTCCGCGCCGCGGCGGTTCGGCGCCTGCTCCTTGCCGGCGATCCCACCCTTGAGGTTGGGGATCGTCCAGGTCGGACCCAGGTCCACCGGCACCGAGCGGTGCGGCGTGCCGAGCGCGTTGGCGAGCTTGTTGAGGAGGTAGGCCTCCTCGGTCGTCAGGAAGGCGGAGCCGAGGATCGCCACCGAGCTGGTGTCCACCTCGCGCAGCCGCCGGTGGACGAGGTCGAGCGCTTCCTTCCAGCCGCCGTAGAAACCACCGTTGCCTGTAGCCTCCGGGCGCACCCGGACCGCGGCGAGGCGGGGCAGCTTCTCGTAGCGCTCGAACGTCGAGCGCCCGTAGTCGCACATCCAGTAGTCGTTGACCTCGGGGTTGAAGCGCGGCTTGTAGCGCTTGATCTTGCCGCGCCGGTGCTCCATGGTGACGTTGCACCCCACCTCGCAGCCGGTGCAGATCGACGGCTTCTTGTCGAGGTAGAACACGCGCTCGGCGAAGCGGAAGCGGGTCGAGGTCAGCGCGCCGACCGGGCAGATGTCGACCACGCAGGTGGAGAGGTGGTTTTCGAGCGGCTTGCCCGGGAACGTACCGATCTCGGCGCGCGCGCCGCGGTTGAAGAAGCCGAGCTCGGCCGTCTGCGAGATCTCCTGCGTGAAGCGCACGCACCGGGTGCACTGGATGCACCGGTTCATGTTGAGGATCACGTTGGAGCCCAGCGGAATCCGCTCACGGCCGGGATAGGTGCGCTTGTCCTCGAAGCGGAAGCGCGAGAAGGCGACCCCGTGCTTGAACGAGTAGTCCTGGAGGCCGCACTCGCCCGCCTGGTCACAGATCGGGCAGTCCAGAGGGTGGTTGATGAGGAAGAACTCCATCATCCCCTTCTGGGCCTCCTGGACCTCCGGCGTATCGGTGCGCACCACCCAGTTGTCGTTCTCGACCTTCATCGAGCACGCCGCCTGCAGCTTGGGCATCTTCCGCCCGCGGTCCCAGATGTCGACCAGGCACATGCGGCACTGGCCCACCACGGAGAGCCGCGGGTGGTAGCAGTAGTGCGGGATCTGGATTCCGACCTTCAGGGCGGCGTCGACGAGCGTCGCGCCCTTCTCCACCTCCACGGTGCGGTCGTTGATCGTGACTTTGGGCACTGTCTAGGCTCCGTTTCCGACGTTTATCCGAAGTACCGGCGGTGCGGGAACGGGCACTGCCGCTCGCGGATGTGCTGTTCGATCTCCGGCAGGAAACGCTCGACCAGCGACTTGACCGGGCCGACCGCGGCGTCGCCCAAAGCGCAGAGCGAGTTGCCGGCGATGTGCTGGCAGATCGAGAGGAGCTTCTCGCCGTCCGCCTCCGTCCCCTCGCCGTGCTCGATCCGCTTGAGGATCAGCTCCATCCAGTTCGTGCCTTCGCGGCACGGCGTGCACTGACCGCACGATTCATGGTTGAAGAACTTGGCCAGGCGGGCGACCGAGCGGACCATGCAGGTCGTGTCGTCCATCACGATCACCGCGGCCGAGCCGAGCATGGAGCCGGCCTTGGCGACCGTGTCGAAGTCCATCTTGATGTCGATCTGGTCGGCCAGGAGGATCGGGGCCGATGCGCCGCCCGGGATGAACGCCTTGAGGTTGCCGCCCTTGTACATGCCGCCGGCCTTCTCGAGCATCTCGCGGAACGTGATGCCGATCGGGTGCTCGTACGTGCCGGGGCGCTCGACGTGGCCGGAGATGGCGTAGAGCTTGGGGCCGGTGTTGCGCTCGTCCGTGCCGATCCCCTTGAACCAGTCGGCGCCGCGCGTGATGATGTGCGGCACGTTGCACAGGGTCTCGACGTTGTTGATCACGGTCGGAGCGCCGAACGCGCCCACCACCGCGGGGAAGGGCGGCTTCACGCGCGGCTGGCCGCGCTTGCCTTCGAGGGACTCGAGCATGCCGGTCTCCTCGCCGCAGATGTACGCGCCCGCGCCGCGGTGCACGTACATGTTGAGCTCGAACCCCGAGCCCATCATGCTCTTGCCGAGGATGCCCCCCTCGTACGCCTCCTTGAGCGCCCGCTCCAGGATCTCCGCCGACTTCGTGTACTCGCCGCGGATGTAGATGTAGCAGGTGTTCGCCTGCACCGCCCAGCAGCAGATCGCGCACCCCTCGATGAGTTGGTGCGGGTCGTACTCCATGAGGAGCCGGTCCTTGAACGTGCCCGGCTCGGACTCATCGGCGTTGCAGACCAGATACTTGGGCTTCTTGTCCTTCGGGATGAAGCTCCACTTGAGGCCGGCGGAGAAGCCCGCGCCGCCACGCCCGCGGAGGCCGGACTTCTTGACCTCCTCGATGATCGCATCGGGTTCCATCTTCACGGCCTTGGCGAGAGCCTCATAGCCGCCCGCCTTCTTATACCCCTTGAGGGTGAGGGCGTCGGGGTTGCCGACGTTCTGGGTCAGCACCGGTTCGAACATTTACTTCAACCCCTGGAGAACCTGCCGCACGCGTTGGGGCGTGAGATTCTCGTGGTAGGTCTCGTCGACCATCATCATGGGCGCGGTGTCGCACGAGCCCAGGCACTCGAAGTGGACGTAGGAGCAGCGCCCGTCCGGCGTGACCTCCTCTTCCCCGACTCCGAGCTCCTGATGGAGGACTTCCATGATTTCTTCCGAGCCGCGGAGCTGGCACGACAGGTTCGTGCAGACGCGGATGCGATGCCGGCCCACCGGATTCTGGTGGTAGAGGTCGTAGAACGTGACCACGCCATAGACCTTGGACACCGGCAGGTCGAGCTCGGCCGCGACGGCGGCGATCGCCTCGTCCGGCAGCCACCCGCCCCAGGCGAGCTGCGCCAGATGGAGAGCGGGCAGGAGCACCGCCTCCGACTTGGGATAGCGCGTCCGGAGCTCGGTGATCTGCGCCTTGACGTCGGCAGGCAGGGGAGGAGCGTTCACCTGGTCCTTCTGAACGACGGGCTCGCTGACGCTCATGAGTTGGCCTCCGTGGCCTGGATCCTGCCCGGCTGGGTCGCGCTGCCGCGGCGGCGCTCGCGCTGGGGTCCGAGATCGAGCCCGCCCTTGAGCCAGACGTAGGCATACCCGACCAGGATGAGGAAGATGAACACCATCACCGCCCAGAAGAGCGGCCAACCCTGCTCGCGCATGACGAGGGCCCAGGGATAGAGGAAAGCGGCCTCGATGTCGAAGACGATGAAGTCGATGGCAATGAGGAAGAAAGCGACCGAGATCCGCTTGTGCGAGCGGTCGAGCATGGGAACGCCCGACTCGATGGTCGACGTCTTGATGCGTCCACCCTTCTGGTCCCCCAGCAGGTAGGACACAGTCAGGATCGCGACGCCCAGGATGATGGCGACCCCCATCATCAGCAGGACGGGGTAGTACTGCTCCGGCACTATCGTTCCTCCAGAACAGGGTGAAACCGACGAACGCGCCAAGGAGCGAAACAGCCCGGCGCGGGACATGCAAAACCAGCGGCGCACGCCTGCCGGGGACACCCGGTCCCAGGCATGTGAAGGATGTCACAAGCGGGTGGGGGAGGACAAGACGGGCGGGCGAGCGAGACCTCACCCCCTCGGTCCCCCTCTCCCATCGCCCACCCGTCCGGCCGGGAGAGGGGGAGGGCGGGCATGGACCCATCAGCCATGCACCACATCGACCCGCCAACGCGGGCGGATGGGGTAGAGACGTCCCCAGTCCGTTACCACGAACAGACCGGGTGTACACAGTCGGGGCGTCTCTCAAGGGTGCCGCCACCACGGCGGGTGCGGACAGGCGCTGAACCCGTCCCCGCCGGGGTTTCCACGCCCGCGGCACGGCGGTGGTGCCCAGGGACGCGGTGGGGAGACGCCCTGGCCGCGGTGGTCACGGGAGGGACCGTGCCATTCGACTAGGGCGTCTCTCTCTACGGCACGCCCTTGGCCTGCAACAGATTCGCCAGGTTTTTACGCCCGGCCTGGGTGTTCGGGTGCTCCGGCCCCAGGCTTTTTTCGAAAATCTCCACCGCGCGTCGCATCAACGGCTCGGCCTCCTCCAGCCGGTTCGTGTCCTTGAGCAACTGGGCCAGGTTGTTGAGGTCTATGGCGACTTCTGGGTGTTTCTTTCCGAAGGAGTCCTCGTCGATGGCGAGGGCGCGTCGCATCAACGGCTCGGCCTCAGCGTACAGGCCTTTGTTATCGAAAAGGAGGCCGAGCTGGTTCATCAGTCGGCTTGTCGGGTCGGTGAGCCCCTCCTCGTCGGCCAAGGCCAAGATTCTTGTGGCATGAGGCCTGAGGCGGTCACAGACTGGCCAGGTCCGGACATCGTCTGAATCGAACGGGAAGGCCCGATGACCACTCGCAGCACGCTCTCGATCCAGTCTTTTTTTGTTCCTGGAATCTGGCATTTCAATACCTCCTGCACCATCCGGTGGACCGCCACCATCCCGCCGTCCTGCCGAGAGATCATCGAGTACTCCGCAAGCTCGTCGAGAGCGGCCTGAATCGAGAGCCCGTCAGGCTCCTTCCCGAACTCCTCACATAGCCTCTGAGCCGCCTGCTCCACAAACTCGGCCCCCTGCTCGAACATATCGACCGGGATCGGATCGGGTGCCAGAAAGGCCATCAGGCGGAGAAGAGCGGCGGATGTGGGGGAGAGCCGGTGGAAGGTCTGCTGCCAGGTCACGGCGACTGGTGCGGGATACTCCATCACCCGCGGGTCGTGCCACTTCAGCACCTCGGAGCGCTCCTGTTCCCAGGCTCGGAGATAGTCCGCGAGCCGCATGCGGCGGCGCAGGATGAAGGCCGCCGCCTGCTCCAGTGCGAGAGGGAGGCCGTCGAGCACCTCCGCCAGAGCAGTCGCCTGGCGGTCATCATCGGCTGCTCTGGTCCTGCCCTTTTCGGTTCGGTGGAGCAGGAAGCGAACCGCCTCCTCACGAGAGAGCTTATAAAGCTCCTGCTTCCGCACGGTGGCCGGCCAGTTCGTCAGACGCGAGGTGATGAGGACGCGCCCTATATATAAGGAAGGGAGTGCTTCCAGAACAGCGTCGGCCGCTTCGGGGGTATCAACGTTGTCGAGGATCATCAGCCAGCCGGGATGCTCCCGAAGCCACCGCTTGACGGCTGCGACGGTCCTCTCCTCGACCCGGGCTTCCCACTCCGGCAGGTTCAGCAGCTCCGGCCCCGCCAACGCGGCGAGGTTGCGGCGGAGGTTCTCGGGGGAATCGGCGCGGATGAACCAGACGGCGGTGTAGCGGTTGCCGGAGCGCCAGGCGTATTCGACGGCGAGGCGGGTCTTGCCGATACCACCGAGGCCGGAGATGGCGGCGCTCTGGGTGATGGCGGCGGTGCCGCCGATCTCCAGGGCATCGAGTTCTTCCTGGCGGCCGGTGAAGAGGTCGCCGAGCGGAGGGTAGGGGAGGTTGTGGAGGGGCGGGTTGCCCGCCAGGGGTTCAAACCCCTGGCTACCAGGAACAATCGACCCCTGAAGGGGGCGTGGTGGGGGTGTCGTCCCCTCGGGGACGGCTGTTTCATGGTCGCCAAGGGTTTGAACCCCTGGCGACGCGAGCAGGTCCCGGATTTCGAGAGCCAGAGCGGCGAGGTGCTGCTCGGCCTTCGTCTTGGTGCAGGAGGCGAGTGCCTTGCCGTCCTTCGGTTTACACTGAATCTTTGAAAGCCACGGGATGGCTGTCCACGCGCAGGGGTGGACGATGACGGGGATCACCCGAAGGCCTTCGTTCTCGCGGCGCCGCAGGATCTCCGGGACCTCCTTCCCCAAGATGAACCCGGACGTGAGGAAATCTGCCGAGATGAGAAGCACGGCAACCCTGGCTCGGGACATGGCCGCCTCAATCTCGAGCAGCCAGTCGTCACCCGCGGCGATCCGGCGATCGTCCCAGACCTCCAGATCCCCTTCCCGCTCAAGGACCCGGAGCTGTTTGACGAGGCGATCCTTCCAGGCTTCGTCCTGGTGGCAGTAGCTGGCGAAGACCGTGGGGCGTGCGGTAGAGCTAGACACAAGGCATCTATAAGTCGGGACCGGATCCTCGGCGGACGTGCCAGAGGGCAAGAATCTCGACAACGTCCTCCTGGGGTCGATAGTAGAGATGATAGTGGATTCGCGAGAGGTGGAAGCGGCGAACGCCGGGAGTCTTCACGTTGGGCGCCGGTGGCCCGATGTAGGGCTGAGCGGTGAGGAGGTCGAAGGCTTGTTCGAGCTCGACGCTCAAAAGGTCAGGAGACGCCGGTCGATTCTTGCGCCACCACTGGATGGCGGCTCGAATATGGCGTTGGGCAGTGGGAACAACGAGGAGGCGCAGCCTCAACTCTGCCGAAGCTCCGCCAAAAACTGCCAACCGTCTACGCCTTCCCCTCGGTCAGCCTCGGCAACGGCTTGAGCCAGCTCTTCTTGCTGCTCCTCCGTCAGCTCGAAACCCCCTTCGTGCTCGGGAACAAGGAGAGTGACGGTCACACCCTCTTCGAGAGTACCTTCAGGCAGGTCGAGTTGCCCATCGATCACCTTGGCGGTCAGCAGCTTCATAGTAATTCCAAGGATATCACGGCTTTTAGATCGGGAACCAAGGGGATGCTAGACTCCGCCAAGAGATGTCGGGGAGAGCCGAATGACCCAGGTAGAGAGTCTGGAGCAGGAGATCCGCAAGCTGTCTCTCCAAGAGCTGGCGGAGCTCAGAGTTTGGTTTCTGGAGTACGACTCCGAGCTCTGGGATCGGCAAATCGAGAGGGATGCGCGGGCGGGTCGGCTGGACCATCTCGGCAAGAAGGCTTTGGATTTTTATAACGCCAGGAAGGCGCACGCCTGATGTCACGGTCCTTGCCCCTGGAGGAGATCGAGTCTCTCTGCCGGACGGCGGATCCGCGAGCTGTCGCTCTTTGGCTCCGTCTTGAGAGACGACTTCCATCCCGGCAGTGATGTCGATGTCCTGGTCGACTTCGAGCCGGAGGCACACTGGAGCCTCTTCGATTTCGTTGACCTGCAGGACGAGCTGGAGGATCTCTTCCAGCGCAAGGTAGATGTAGTCAGTGAACGAGGGCTGCGGAATCCCTTCCGCCGGAGAGAGATCTTGGGAACCCGGCAGGTGGTGTATGCGGCTGATCAGCAGGATGTGGCGCGGACGGCGCCCGAGTTGGCGCCAACGCTGTATTGAGGATTGGGCGATGAGGGGATCTACAAGGTGGGGCCAGATCCCCGTCTTACATTCCAGAGCGCGAGAACCTCGACAATCCCGGCTTCGGTCAGGCGCCGCCGGCCGATTCTTCGTCCACAGCGCGCGCGCCGACTTGACGAGAGGCTGCCTTGCCGGTAGCGTTACGACATGCGCGCAGTAGAGCTCGATTACGCAAAGGCACACTTGAGCCGATTGGTCAATGAGGCCCTGACCGGGGAGGACATCGTCATCTCCGAGGCGGGAACTCCGCTCGTTCGGCTTACGCCGGTCCCTGTGCTACGGGAAAGGAAGTTCGGCCTGGATCAGGGGAAGATCGTGATCCCGGTCGACTTCGACGAGCCTCTTCAGGACTTGGAGCAGAGCCTCTACGGCAGCCCGGATGATCCTGCTTGACACGCACGTCTGGCTCTGGCTCAACGGAGCCGTAGAGCGTCTTTCCCCAGAAGTTCTGGACCTCTTGTCTGCGCCCTCGTCGGACATCTACCTGTCCGCAGCAAGCGCCTGGGAAATCGGAATCAAGGTCTCGACGGGCAAGCTCGTCCTTCCTGTGGCTCCGGAAGAATACATCCCGCTCCGAATGGTCGACAACGGCGTGAGACCGCTTCCGATCCTGCACCAACACGCCTTGCGAGCCGCGGCGCTTCCTCTCTTTCACAAGGATCCGTTCGATCGATTGCTGGTCGCCCAAGCCCAGGTCGAGAAGCTGAAGCTGGTGACTGTCGATCGCCACTTGGCCGATTACGATGTGGAGATCCTCTGGGCCGACTAGCGCCTCCGCGTTCCCGAGTCCCTTCACGCCGCGCGATTGGGAACCCGGCAGGTGGTGTATGCGGCTGATCAGCAGGATGCGGCTTATCTCTAGGACATGCTGCGCGGCCTATCTATATTATAAGGAAGGGAGGGCTTCCGGGACGGTGCCGGCCGCTTTCGGGGGGCCGAGTCCTTTCCCCCCGCCTCCCGGGACCTTCCCCGAGCCTTCCGCTCCGCCAGGATTCGCGCAAGGGAAAGCCGCCGGCTCGCCGGGAGCCTCTCCCGAGCCTGGAAGGCCCTTCCCTTTGTCGCAGGTGCCGGAACTTTGTAACAATATGGCTAGGACACCCCTGCCGGGCGTAACGACGTGTAGCAAGGGTCCGGCAGGTTGCGACAAAATCCATGGCCCGCGCCTCCCGCAGCCTCTCCTTTGTCTCCGGGAGGTTTCCCTTGTAACAACCCCTGCTTCCTGCGAGAGCCTCCCTCCTCCTCTCCTCCCGCGGGCGCCGGAAATTGGCGCATCCTACCGGCGGTTGCGCGAATCCCTTCTCGTGTTGCGACAAACGCTTTCTCTGTTGCGACAAAGTCTCTACTGGTTGCTACAAATGGTCTTCGACTTGTGCTACATCCTGAGGACGTTGCAGCGCGGGAGGAATGAGATGCGACAAATGTTCGTGTCGTTGCGACAAAGCGGGGTCGCGTTGCGACAGAGAGGGAGGTGAGTGCGACGAATCTCCGGGATGTTGTGACAAAGGCGAGGGTCGGCATGCCGAGGGCTTGAGACGCCGTGGCCAATCCGGCCATGGTTGCGACAAACTGATTCCTATCTGCGACACTTTTGGGAACCCGTGTTACAAGGGAAACTTCCCGTGTTACATGGGCTCGAGCCCGCGTGACAAAGGCTCCCTTGGTTGCGACACGGGTTCTGCCCTTTGTAACAGGTGAGAGGGTACCAGTGACGATTGTCGCAGCCTCTGAGCCTAGAACAAGTCCGCGACGGCGATCTGGGCTTCTGGGCGGGCGAGCGGAGAGATCGTATCGCCGGCCCGGAGGATCTGGCGGGACCGGTAGGCGCCCATTCCGGGATCGCGATAGACCTCCAAGGTCTTCGCCTTCAGGTTCAACAGCCAGGCTTCGGGGATTCCGGAGCGCGCGTAGAGCGGGATCTTGCGATCTCGATCGTGAGCCAGAGACTGGTCCGAAACCTCGATGACAAGCAAAGCAGTGGTTGGGTGGCTTTCGGCATAGTCCACGATCGTGCCTTCGACCACGGCCAGGTCGGGCTCCGGAGCAGAGTCATCATCCAAGGCGAGCGGCGACTGCACGCGGACATAGCAGTCCGGGAAGGCGCGGCTCAGAAACTGGAGGCCCAGATGAAGGCCAGTGGTATGAGGACTGTTCTGGGGCGCCATGTCGTAGACGATTCCGTCCACCAGCTCCACCCGGGCCTCGGGCGGGAAGAATCCCTGAGCGGCCATGCGCTCGTATTCCTCTCGCTTCCAGTGATGAACATCGTTCGCCGCGACAGCCATGGGCTTGTTCCTCTTGAAGGATGCCATGGAAACCGATTCCCGCAATCCCGGAAGCTCTCGTATCTAGCGCCGGAACAACCCGACGAGCCAACCCAGAATCGACATCCGCGTCGGCGTGGGGTGGTCGTAGTTGTAGATGTCTCTCGCGAAGCGCCAGACGCCGTCGGTGTCACGCCGGGCGATGGCGATGTACTTGCCTTGGAATTGGCCCTTGGCGCTGCCGTGCTTGGCGGTGATCTGGATGCGGATGCGGCCTCGCATGTAGGCCTGGTCGCCGAAGACTTCAATTTCTTCGATCTCCTGGGCGAGCTCCCCTCGGAAGGCTGCGAAGAAGGGACGGAAGTTGTCGGCAATGGCTTTGCGGCCGACGACGGCGGGCTTGCCGGGTCCCATGAGGATCGCGTCGTCCGTGTACTGGGCGGCGACGCCGTCCGCGTCTCCGACCGCGTAGGCGGCGCGGATGTGGTCTTCGATGGCGGCGACGGCTTCCCGGTCGGTCATTCCAGATCCTCCCCAGGCAGGTGCTCGTCCCCCTCCTCGTCCTCTCCGAGCTCGATCTCGGCGTGCAGGTCCCGGCCCAGCTCCTCCGGCTTGATCAGCACACTGTCGCCTTCGGGGGTGGGGAAGGCGGCGACGGTGATGCGGTCTTCTTCGAGGAGCGGGAGCAGGTTCTCCAGGAGATCGTCCAGCGGGATCTCGGCCGGCTTGGCGTCGTCCCAGGTGCCGCGGGCGCAGGCTTCGGCGAAGGCGGAGTGGGGCCAGAGGGGGAGGATGTCTCCCCGCTCGGGATCGCTCCCGAGGACCCAGCCCTCGTCGTTGCGCAGGCCCCAGGCCTCTCCCTCGTCCACGAGCACCTGGACGAAGTAGCTGTAGCGCTCTTTCGCGGGCAGGGCCAGGGCCAGGCGGCGCTCTTCGTCGTCCAGCTCCCAGCTCACGTGTCGTGGCTCCGGAAGTGCTCGAAGGTGGACTTCAGGTGCTCCTGGAAGTCCCGCGGATCGACCACCACGGCTTCGCCGGCGGGGGTGGGGAAGATGGCGAGACGCAGTTTGTCGCGCTGCAGCGCGGGCAGCAGCTCGCCGACCAGCTCTTCCAGGGAGATCGGCTCGGGGGCGCAGTCGGACCAGTCGCCGACGGTGCAGGCGCGGGCGTAGTCGGCGTGGGGCCAGAGGCAGAAGGCGTCGCCGTCCTCGAAGCCGATCAGCACCCAGCCCTCTTCGTTCTGGAGACCCCAGACCTCCTCGCGGTCGGCCACTCTCTCGACGAAGTAGCCGTAGCGCTCGGAGCCGGAGAGGGCCAGGACCGTTTCCATCTCTTTCGGATGCACGCTTCCGCTCATGATTCCGTCGCCCCTCTCACGATCCAGACCCGCTGCGTTTCGCTCGCATCCGGCCCCGGTCCGATGAACAGCGTCTCGTCGAGCTGGATGTCGCCTTCCGTCCCGCCCGGGTAGAACGTGCGGACTTTGGCTTCCCAGGAGCTGGCGTCGGCCGCGTTCAGGCCGATCAGCTCCCAGCGCGTGAAGCTCCGCCCGTCCGCGCCGCCGGTCAGGCTCAATCCGCCCGGGCCGAACTGCTCCAGCGCATTGGGAGAGAGGAAGTCGCGCGCCCGCGGCTCGTCGCCGCGCAGGCGCGCCTCCATGAACTCGGTGACGAAGGCCCGCACGCCTGCCTCGCCCGGCGCCGCCGGCAGCTCGACCGACACCGGCAGGGCCGGCGCGTGCGCCGGCTCGCCCGGAGTCTCGGGCGGGGAGTGGGGGGCGGAGGCCCGGGGCGCGGTGGCTTCGGGGGTGGCGGTTGGCGCGGTCTGCTGATCTCCCGGGCGGGGGGAGGGGGTGCAGGCGGTCAGCGTGAGGAAAGCCAGCAGCGCCGTGAGGGCCCTCACCCCCGGCCCCTCTCCCGCAAGCGGGAGAGGGGAGAAGGTTAGAGGGTCCGAAGACGGCTCGCCATGTGGAGCTAACCCACACCCCTCTCCCGCTTGCGGGAGAGGGGCCGGGGGTGAGGGCCTCCTATACATGCGTCTCGTCGAGGGCGCCCACCGGCTCTCCCTCTTCCTCCGCCTCTTCGAAGTCCTCCACCGGCTCCAGAGCCGGCTTTTGCGGGGCCACAGTCGCGAGGATTGGCGGGGCGGGGGCCTCCTCGATGCGGGCGGCAGGGGCCGGGCTCGACTCGTCGGTGCGCAGGGCGCCGAGGATCCACTCGGCGAGGCGGTCTCGCTCGGTTTGATCCAACAGCAGGCCGGCGCTCTCGCAGAGGCTCAGGACGTTGCGGTAGAAGCACCGCCCCAGGGTCGCGGGGTCGTCCCCGCCGTTCTGGGCGAAGCGGTGCCCTCCGAAGGTGATGCCGCGCAGGATGAAGTTGACGCTGGCCCTCGCGATCGTGGCTCCTTCCTCGATGCACCGGTCGCGCACCGCCTTGGAGGTGCGGGTGAGGAAGTAGCCGTGCGCCGTGACCTCGTCGGCGATGTGCCGGAAGACCTGTGCGTACTCGGGCGGGGTCAGGTAGGGTGTATCGGTGAGCTGGTGGACCCGGTAGGCGAGAGAGCCCATGGCGGGGTCGAGCGAGGCGAGCTCGTCGGGGCGGCCGTCCGTCGGGATCTGGTGCTGCTCGGGATCGAACAGATAGCCGGGCTTGAGCGAGGAGATGGCGAAGCCGGGGTTGTCCCGTCCCTCCAGGAGGTCGCGGAAGGTGCCGGCGCCGGCCCAGCGGGTGGAGAGGACCGCGTCGCCGAAGCGGCTGATGACCATCTGGGCCGCGCGCGCCATGGGGACCGCCGAGTCCGAGGCGGAGACCACGCCCCGCACGTACTCCAGGATCTGCTCGGTGAGGCGGCCGTAGTCCACGGGCGCCGGCCGCTGGTAGGAGACGGCGTAAGGGAGCCTTTCGCGGTCCCCGGCCGGTGCGCCCCCTTCGCCCTCGGCTTGCGATTGGCCGTCCCCGATTCGCACTTTCCAGGGATCGCCGTCCACCATCTCCAGATCGGGACGGGCCTGGGTCACCGCCGAGCTCATGTTGCGCAAGCTGTTGAAGCCGAGCCAGTTCGTGCTCGCCGTGAACTCCGGGAACTCGCGGAAGATCCCCGGCAGATCGGTCGCCACCAGCTCGCCCAGCGTGCTCGCCTTCTCGTAGACCTTGTCGGCGATCCGGCGCAGCAGCTCCTGCATGGCCGTGGTGGGCGGCCCCTCGGTCCGGGTGGACTGCGTCGGGATCACCCCGATCGCCTCCTCCAGGAAGACGTCCTGATCGATGAGCAGGTCGCAGGCCGCTTTGTAGGCGACCGAGGCGGGTCCCACGGCCAGCACGGCGCTGCGGCGGTCGTGCTTGGAGAGGCGCAGCAAAACCGGAGTGAAGTCGGCATCTCCGGAAAGAATGATGAATTCCTCGAAACGTGTGGCATGGCCCAGCGCGTCCAGGATGTCCATGACCATCTGGATGTCGGCGCTGGTCTTGCCACCGCTGGTCAAGGGGGGACAGTCCACCACCTCGAACGCGGAACGGGTGAAATACGGCCGGAAGCGGCCGAACTGGGAAGGATTCAGATAGCAGCGGCGCGACAGGATCTTACGCTTCTGGCGCCCGCCGAGCTCCTCGAGGTCCAGGGACAGGCTCTCTTGCAGCCACTGCAGCCAGTGGGACGGGTTGGTCGCGAACTGCTCCGCTGCATTGGGGTCCTCTCGTTGCAGGCCCAGATAGATGTTGTCGAAGTCCACGAAGAGGGCCGAGCGGACATGCGGCGGATTCGGATGGTCTGGCATGAGGCCTCCAAGGTACCGGAATTTCAAGACACCCCCTCCGCCGGGGGGTGAGCGGCGAGACGATTGTATACCGGTAGGAGTTGGGGGGTCAGGGGGGTGAGGTCAGAAACGTCTCCATCGACGCCACGTACTCATCCCGCTTGAGAACCCCCGCGGCGTGCCCCGAGCCCTCGAAGATCCGCACCTCGGCGCCGGGGTAGAGGGCCTTCATCCGCTCGCGGATGGGCTCGGGGATGGCCGGGTCGTTGTCTCCCAGGAGGAGGAGGACGCGGCCGGGCCAGCCGGCGAGGTCTCCCGGCTCGAAGCGGTGGCTCAGGTCGTAGTCGACCACGCGGCGGTAGCCGTTGATCATCCCCTCCTTGGTCAGATGGAAAGTGGCGATCTCTTCCAGATAGGCCCGGACCAGAGCGAGCTCGGGCCGGTGCGGAAGCACGCGCGTCATCACCTTGCGGTACTGGAGACGCAGCAGGAACATCGGGAGCCGCGGCAGCCAGCGCAGGGACTTTTCGATGACCTGCCCGCGCGACGGGGCGGGAGGCCCCGTGTGCGAAAGGATGAGCCGCTCCACCCGGTCCGGATGCTGGCGCACGAAGACCTGGGCCACGAAGCCGCCGTAGGAGCCGCCGATCACCGCGGCGCGCTCGACCCCTTCCCGGTCGAGGAGGGCCGCGAGGCCGTCGGCCAGCTCCGTCATGGTCGCGACCGGCGGATAGGAGGGGGCGAGGCAGTGAAAGCGCTTCTCGAAATGATCGAAGCTCGACCAGACCGCCTCGGCGGTGCCCTGGGCTCCGGGGAGGAAGAGGAGCGTCCGGTCGCCCGTGCCACCGGCGAGAAAGCTCCAGGTCCGTCCGGCGATCTCCACGGCCCGCGGCGGGTGGTCCCGCCGGAAGCGCCGGAACGCCTCCAGCTCGGCGGCGGGAACGTCCTGATAGATCTTCGCGAGGCGCCGCGCGTCCGCGGCGGACGTCTGTCCAGTCATCGCAATACCCTCCGGGGAGACGAGAAGGGTACCGCTTGTTATATAACAATCGAGATTACAGTCGTAATGAAGTATCTGCTTCCCTGGCTAGATCCGGATACCGGAAGCAGCCCACCTGGTGGTCGTTGACCATGCCGACCGCCTGCATGAAGGCGTAGCAGATGGTCGGGCCCACGAACGTGAAGCCGCGCTTGCGCAGCTCCTTGCTCATCGCCTTGGACTCCGCGGTCTCGGCGGGAACGTCGGACCGTTCCTTCCGGAGGTTCTGCAGGGGAGCGCCGCCGACGAATGTCCAGAGGAAGCCGGAGAACCCGCCCGGCTCGTCGCGCAGCTGGAGAAAAGCGCGGGCGTTGGCGATCGTCGCCTCGATCTTGGCGCGGTTGCGAATGATCCCTTCGTTGGTCAGGAGGGTGCCGATCTTGTCCGGGCTGTACGCGGCGATCTTCTCCGCGTCGAACCCGTCGAACGCCTCGCGGTAGGACGCGCGGCGCCGCAGGATCGTGATCCACGACAGTCCGGCTTGCGCGCCTTCCAGGATCAGCATCTCGAAGAGCTTGCGGTCGTCGCGGACGGGTACGCCCCACTCCTCGTCGTGGTAGGCGACGTAGAGGGGCTCGGAGCCGACCCAGAAGCAGCGAGGGCGGCCGTCGGGAGAGATGTCGGTCATCAGGCCGGAATCCTATCAGCGGAGCGTGACGGACCTGGCGGCGGAAAAACGCATACCTGGGGAGAAGCACCTGGAAGGTTCGCGGCCGTCCCGCTTGTGTGCCCATTTCGACACTTGGGGGCAAGCCGTTTTTGTCCATCGCGTCGCAGGCCCAGACGATCACTTTCCTGGATCGAGGGGTTCCCGCCACGGTGCTCCTGGACGGTGGTACCAGGGGAGGGTTCCTACCCGACCGTCGTGCCCCGTTCCGGATGGATGTGCTCGTCCGCCATCCCCTTGGGGAAGAACCAGGCCACGGCGAAGGTGACGACGGCGATCAGGGCGGTGGCCAGGAAGATCCCTTGCAGACCATAGAGCAGGGCGGAGGAGAGGTGGGCGATGGTTTCCGGGCTCGCCTTCGCCCGCAGCGCCGGGTCGAGGGCGGAGTTGGGGTTCAAGCGTGGATCCACGGCATGGAGGCGGGCGTTCAAGAGAGCTCCGAGCGCCGCGACGGAAATCGACCCGCCGATCGTCCGGAAGAACTGCACCGAGCTGGTGGTCACGCCCCGCTGGCTCCAGGGGACGGCGTTCTGGGGACCCAGCAGGTAGGGCATCGACGTGAAGCCCATTCCCAGGCCGCTCAGCAGCATCGCGACCAGGACCAGCGGCCTGCCCGAGGAGGCGTCCACCGTCGCGAGCAGCGCGCCTCCCAGGATCAGCAGCAGGCTGCCCCCGATCGCGAAGGAACGGTAGCCGATCCGTGTCAGGTATCTGCCCACGATCGTGCTCGAGATGGGCCAGCCGATGAGGATCGGCATCAGCACCGTCCCGGCATCCACGGCCGTTCCGCCGAGCACTCCTTGGGCAAAAACCGGCACGAAGGCGGTGATGGCGAAGAGGAGCGTACCCAGGAGCGTGTTGCCGATGCTGGAGACCGCGATGATCCGGTTTTGGAACAGATCGAGCGGCAGCATGGGCTCGGCGGCGCGCTTCTCTTGCCAGAGGAAGAGGAGGAGAGACAGGACCGACAGGGCGAAGAGGCTCAGCGTGCGGACGTCCGTCCAGCCCCAGGTCTCCGGCCCTTCGACCAGGGCGACCAGGAGGAGCGTCACCGCGGCCGTCAGGCTGACGGTGCCCAGGATGTCCAGGCGGTGCTCCCGGCGCTGTCCCCTCTCTTTCAGGTAGCGGTGGAGCATCCAGGACGAGACGAGGCCGAAGGGGATGTTCAGGTAGAAGATCCAGCGCCACGAGAGCGTGTCCGTGATCCAGCCGCCGAGCAGGGGACCGATGAGGCTCGCCACGGCCCAGACCCCGGAGAAGAGAGCCTGGATCCGGCCCCTCTCCTCGAGAGTAAAGATGTCGCCGATGATCGTGATGGCGATCGGCTGGACGCCGCCCGCTCCCAGGCCCTGGATGGCGCGAAACAGAATGAGCTGCTCGAACGAGCCCGCGACGCCGCACAGGGCTGAGCCGAGCAGGAACAGCCCGACGGCGATGTGGTAGATGATCCGCCGGCCGTAGAGGTCCGCGAGCTTGCCGAACAGCGGGACCGTGGTCGTCGAGGTGAGCAGGTAGACTGAGAAGACCCAACTGTAGCGCGAGACGCCGCCCATCTCGCCCACGGCGGTCGGGACGGCGGCGGCCACGGCCGTCGCTTCGAGAGCCGCCAGGAACATGCCGAGGAGAACGGCGGTAGTGACGAGCTGACGATCGCGTCCGGGTTGCAAAAAGATCCCTTCCGGCCGGCGGAGGCCTCAGGCGGAGCCGCTGAGCACGAAATCCAACGAATCGCCGGGCCGGACCTCCTGCGGCGCGTGCTCGCGGCGAAAGATCCGGGCGCCTGCCGAGCCCAGGAGGCGCACGCTCGGCCCCTCGATCCGCAGCATCGCTCCCTCGCGCAACCCGACCACGGTCTTGTCGTTCTCCTCCAGGAACTGAAGGAGCCGCTCCTCCCGTGTCTCGCCCATGTGGGTCGAGCCCGGGGTGGGGTCGAGATAGTGTGGATTGAGGTTGAAGGGAACCAGGTTCAGAGCGTCAAAGCTCGGCGGCTCGACGATCGGCATGTCGTTCGTCGTCCGGATGGTCACGCAGGCCACGTTGGACCCGGCGCTCGTCCCCACGTACGGCATGCCCGCCGCGACCCGTTCCCGAATGGGGTCCAGCAACCCCTTCTCGTAGAGCCGGGCGAGGAGGCGGAACGTGTTGCCGCCGCCGATGAACAGAGCCTCCGTCGCCCGTACCGCCGCCACCGGGTCCTCGACCTCGTGAACCGAGGTCAGCTCATACCCCATGCGGGCAAACCGCTCGCGCGCCTTTGCCGAGTAGGCGTCCTGGTCGTAGAGTGCGTAGGGGACGAAAAAGACCCGCCGCAGGCTGCCGAGAAGGTCCTGGATCTGCTCAGCGCAGTGGTCGAGGTAGCTGGTGCCGTGGGTGGTCGACGTGCTGACGAGGAGGAGACGCCTGGCCATGGCGGCGAAGGCTACCACGACTCCATGGCGGGAATTTCTCTTCGGGTTCGCAGGTTGGGGCACGCGGACGGAGTCTTTCCGATTTTCCTTCAGGAGGAAAGAACATGCCACAGAATGCTTGCACTGTTCTCGCAGCGGGAGCCCTCACCCTGCTCGTGGCCACCGCGTATGCGCAGAAGACGACCGAGGTCCATCCTGGAAAGGGCGGAAGCCCGCACGTCCGGTCCGCATGGACCATCGACGGCGCGCAGATTTCGATCGAGTACGGCAGGCCGTACCTGAAGGGTCGTCCGGAGGCGATGATGATGCCGCCGGGCAAGCCGTGGAGGACCGGCGCCGACGAGGCGACCGTGCTGACCACCGACAAGCCTCTGAAGTTCGGTGCTGTGAGCCTGCCCGCGGGCTCCTATACGATCAACACGCAGCCTGGCGAGAAGGAGTGGCAGATCATCTTCGGCAAGCTCAGCCAGCCGGGCCAGTGGGGCATTCCCTACAACGCGTCTCTGGAGATCGGCCGCGCGCCGATGTCGATCTCGAAGGCGAATACGCCGGTCGAACAGTTGACGATCTCGATCGACGACACGCCGGCGGGGGCCAAGTTGCGGATCGAATGGGGGAGCACCAGCGCGCAAACGCCGTTCACCGTCGGCTAGGCGGTGAAGCGGCGGTGATCGACGGGTTTGGAGGACCGGCTCCTATCACGTGCTATTCTTCACGCAGGCTCACGGCGTGAGCATGTGTGAGCCGAGAGGTACTCGTGATGCAGAGAAAGGCGCAGGTGGACCCCAGGGCGGCATTCCTTCAGGCCCACGGCATTCGCGTGGCGCCGAACGTTTTCGAGGAAATGGTACAGGAGGCGGTGGTGAGTCTGCGGAGATCCATGTATCGGTCCGATCCGAGGCCGGATCTCACCGCTGCCGAAGTCGCCGCTCTCGAGCGAGGCGGTTTCGACCTCGAACCGGAAGACCTCGGTGCTGAAGATCCTCTGGCCCAGACCTCCGCGGCCTATGCGGCCCTGCTCAAAGAGAGCCTTCCAACAGCCGCGGTGGCCGAGATCCTCGGTGTGGACCCCAGCCGCATCCGGCAGCGGCTGACCTCCAATCCTCCGAGCCTGTACGGCATCCGGCTCGAATCGGGCTGGGTGGTTCCCACGTTTCAGCTCGAAGGCAACAAGATCCTGCCGGGGATCGCCGAAGTGGTTGCCCGCCTCGATCCGGAGCTTCATCCTGTCTCCGTCCTCCGCTGGTTCCTCCATCCGAATGCCGATCTGATCATCGAGAAAGAAGGGGACGAGCCTCGGACTCTCAGCCCGCGCGACTGGCTGCGCTTCGGTCTTCCGGTGCCGCCGGTAGCCGAGCTGGCGGCGAACCTCTGATCTCTGCTTGTCGAAATTTCCCGAGCCTCCTTCGGCCGCAACTCTGGCCGACGTCCC
>Ga0126309_10000206_pt1 | contig 20181 bp, 21 predicted proteins | sample Plot56_FD_92541 | JGI IMG/M metagenome (GOLD analysis project Ga0126309, IMG submission 92541) | Serpentine soil microbial communities from UC McLaughlin Reserve, CA, USA - Plot56 | ecosystem: Environmental > Terrestrial > Soil > Grasslands | place: USA: UC McLaughlin Reserve, Lake County...
GGACGACGCCGGCGCTGCGCATCCTGATCGTCGAGGACAACCTGGACGGCCGCGAGTCGCTGCGCGACCTTCTGGAGATCTGGGGTCACACGGTGGAGCTGGCGGAGGACGGAAGCCAAGGGGTCGCCAAGGCCCTGAAGCACAACCCGGACGTGGCGCTGGTGGACATCGGGCTGCCCGGCTTCGACGGCAACGAGGTGGCGCGCCGGATCCGCGCCTCCTCCCTAGCCGATCACGTGGAGCTGATCGCGATGACCGGCTACGGCCAGCCCGAGGACCGCCGGCGCGCCCTGCAGGCGGGGTTCGACAGCTATCTGGTCAAGCCGGTCGATCCCGCCCACCTCGGGCGGCTTCTGGCGGCCGTGCGCCCCCGGCCGGCGGCGATGCGGTCGTGAAGGCTACGAGACGTTGAACGTCTTCCAGCGGGCGAGCAGCACGAGCACGAACGGGATCAGGTTCGTGTTGACCACGTCCTTGAGACTGGCCAGCCAGCCGAAGCCGTCGCGCAGGTCGAAGACCTCCATCGCCAACGAGACCAGGAGACCGGGGAGCAGCGCCGTATAGGAGCTCAGGCTGCGCCGGAACAGGATCAGGGCGACCAGGAAACAGAGGAACCCGATGTAGATGTGGATGGCGTCCTTCGTCAGAGGGAGGACGGCCAGCCAGCCGAGCTTGAAGATCTGGTAGTCGGACTGCACGCCTTCAGCCTATCGCAACCCTATGCCTTCTTGGGATCGAGAGCGACCTCGACCGGGCTGGGGGCGACCTCGTCCTTGACCTTCTCGTCGTGGACGTCGGGCACGCGGTGCCAGTGGATCAGGCCGAGCTCCGCGGCGTGGACCGCAGCGGCCTCGGTGTCGGGGACGAGGAGCATCGGGACCCCCTCGTCCCGCACCTCCTTGGCCAGAGCCAGTACCTGGTCGTCGCGCCCCGGCACCGTGATGCGCCGGATGTAGACGGCGAGGATCCGCCCCGGGTACTCGCGGACGATCTGGCGATAGATCTCCGGATCCCTCTCTCCGCTGTCGCCGATCAGGACGAACTTCATCTCCGGATAGCTGTCGAGGATCGGCCGGATGCAGCCCAGCTTGTGCTGGATGCCCGGCCGTTCGAACAGCTTGCGCCGGTCGACGCCCAGATCGCGCAGGAGGAGCGGTCCCGGTGGGATCGCGTGCAGCTCCATGAACTCCACGAGGAGGTCGTAGAGGTTCCATGGGCTGCTCGACACGAAGAAGAGCGGGTTCGTCCCCCCGGCCTTCACCCCCTGGTGGAGCGCGTCGTAGAAAGCCGCCACCCCTTTGAAGGGGAGGCGCGTCCGGGCGTTGCCCAGGAAGACGGTGCGCGCCATGGCGATGCGCCGCGTCACCCCGGTCTCGACCACCGTGTCGTCGATGTCGCTGATCACCCCGTACTCCGCATCCGGCGGCGGCACGAGAACCGCGCCCGTACCGCGGACCGGATGGGGCGGATCGAGCAGATCGAGATCGACCGGGTGCCACACCTTGGAGGTATCGAGAGGCTGGGGGGGCTCGATCTCGAACCGGAAGTACCCCTCCTCGTCAGCCACGGCCTCGCCGGCCCAGGCGCCGAAGGAGGCCCGCAGGCGGGCGTGAGGGATCTCGTCGGTCTCGAAGCGCTTCCAGGTGTTCCCCAGGTTCTTCCAGATGGAGTCGTGCTCCTGGGCGGCCGCGACCGGCTCGTCCTGCAGGACCCGGCCGGTGATCGCCAGCTTCCGGTGGGTGCCGAAGCCCCGGTACGCCATGATGTGGATCGGGTCGTCGCGGTCGAAGCGGGCGGCGAGCCGGCGCTTGACGGCATCGAAGCCGCGCTCGGCGGGCGCGGCCATCGAGAGGACCGCCCGCTTCCAGCGCGGCAGGTCGGGATCTCGAAGGTCGTCGTCGCTCATGGGGCTACAGCCTCCGGTGCTTCTGTACCGGGATCGCCCGGCGGATGCGCTCGGCGCGCTCCAGGTCGATCTCGGCGAGGGCGATCCCCGGGCCGTCCGAGGCACGGGCAATGGCGAGGCCCCAGGGGTCCACGATCAGGGCGTGCCCATAGCTCGCCTTGAGACCGGCGTCATCGTGCTCGCCGTGCTGGGCGGGCGCCATCAGGTAGCACTGGCTCTCGATGGCGCGGGCGCGGAGCAGCGGCTCCCAGTGGTCCTTGCCGGTCATCAGGGTGAAGGCCGACGGGACCATCAGGATCTGCGCTCCCTGCTCGACCATCCGGCGGTAGAGCTCGCCGAACCGCAAGTCGTAGCAGATCGACAGCCCGATCCGGCCCAGGGGCGCGTCGGCGACCACCACCTCTTCCCCGGGCACGCAGGTGTCCGACTCGGCGAAGCGCACGCCGCCGGGCACGTCCACGTCGAACAGGTGCATCTTGCGGTAGGTGGCGGCGATCCGCCCCTCGGGCGAGAAGAGGACGCTCGTGTTGAAGCAACGCCTCGGCTCCTCGCTCTTTTCGTTGTACGATCCCAGCAGGAGCCAGATCCCGTGACGCCGCGCGAGATCGGCGAAGCGGGTGCAGGTGGGTCCGTCCAGCGGCTCGGCGCGGCGGACCTTCTCCTCATGGGGGCCGAGATAGTTGGTGTTCTCCGGCGTGGCGACGAGCTTCGCGCCATACCCGGCGGCGCGCTCGACCAGCGAGCGGGCGCTCTCCCAATTGGCGGACTCGTCCGAGGTACAGTTGAGTTGGATGACGGCGGCGAGGAACATGTGGTGTGTCGAGCCCCGAATTCTGAGCCGCGGTCGGAAGGTGCCAGGTTGGTCACCTCCGCGCGCGAGGTGTGGATTGAAACTAGCATATCTGACCGTCTTGTGACCCGGCCGCCACGTGAGCGTCACCCTCGGAGCCCATCCTGACAGCGGAAGGAAAAGGCTTTGGAGCTGCTCGCCCAATCTCTCGTCCTCTTCGCGGCCCTGTCGCTCGCGCTGACCGTCCTCACCGTCGGCGGCGCTCTCGTCTTCCTGGCGCGCCGGAGGAAGCCCCCCTATCCCAGAGATCTCCCTCCTCTCACCATCCTCAAGCCGCTCAAGGGGATCGACGAGGGGCTGTACGAGAACCTCGCGTCGCTCGCGCGGCAGGACTACCCCGGCTTCGAGCTGATCCTCGGCACCGAGGACCCGGACGACCCGGCCCTCGCGGTGGCGCGGCGCCTGCGGGAGGACTTCCCGCGCGTGCCGATCCGGATCGTGGCCGGCGCCCCGGCCCTGGGCTGGAACCCCAAGGTGACCAATCTGGCGTCGCTCGCGCGCTACGCCCGCCACGAGCACTGGCTGATCTCCGACTCGAACGTCCGCGCCCGGCCCGGCTACCTGCGCGATCTTGCTGGAGAGATGGCCGGCGAGCTCGCCGAAGAGCGGGTGGGGCTGGTGGCGAGCGTCCTGGCCGGCACCGGCGACCGGAGTCTGGGGGCGCGCCTGGAGAGCCTGCACCTCAACTCCTTCGTGGCGGCCTCGGTCTGCAGCGCCCATCTCGCCGGCCACCCCTGCGTGGTCGGCAAGTCCATGCTCTTCCGCCGGACCGATCTGTCGGCCCTGGGTGGCTGGGACGCGGTGCGCGACATCCTGGCCGAGGACTACGTCCTGGGACAGAGCTTCGCCGCCGCCGGGTTCCGCGTGGCCCTGTCGCGGCACGCCCTGCCGGTGGTGCACGAGCGGCGGCCAGTCGCCGCTTTCGTCGAGCGGCACCTGCGTTGGGCGCAGATGCGGCGCCGCCTCTCCCTCGCCTATCTCGGCGAGCCGCTGCTCAACCCGGTCCCTGCCCTTTTTGCTGTGCTGGCCCTGGCGATGGCCGGTGCCGCTCCCTTCGGCCTCGGCGCGGCCGGCCTGGGAACCGCGGCGCTCGCCGGCATCGCTCTCAAGATCCTCGCCGATGCCGCGCTCCTCCGTCGCCTGAACGGCGAGGCGGCGCGCCTGAGCGACCTGCTCTGGATTCCGTTCAAGGACCTGCTGATCGCCGGGATCTGGGTCCTCGGGGCTTTCCGGTCCACCATCTGCTGGCGCGGCCACCGGCTGCGCGTCGGCCCCGGGAGCCGGCTCTCTCCGGCGGACAACGACGGCTCGCCGGCAACAGCCCTGCGGGAGATCGCATGATATGGCAGCGTGTGGTCTCCATCGACCAGGCTCTCCTGCTCGCCGTCCGCCGCCTCGAATCGGTCGCGATGACCCGTCTCATGCGGACGCTCACCCGCCTGGGCGACACCTCCACCTGGGTGGTCGTCGGACTGGCGCTGATCGCGGCCGGAGGGCCGGGGCCGCGCTACGCCGCCCTGCTCGGCGGCGGGGCCTTCCTGGCGGTGGCCCTCTCGCAGATCCTCAAGCGGATCTGTTGCCGCACGCGGCCGAGCTGCGGCCTCGGCGGCTTCGCCGCCCTGGTCGAGAATCCGGACGCCTTCTCGTTCCCTTCCGGCCACACCGCCGCCTCGTTCGGCATCGCGGTGGCCCTGGCCGGCGAGGGGGACTGGCTGGGCGGGCTCGTCCTCGCTCTGGCCGGCGGTATCGCCGTCTCGCGGGTCTACCTCGGAGCCCATTACCCGCTCGACGTCGCCGCGGGCGCGGTCGTCGGCGTCGTTTCCGGCCTCGTGGCGCGCCTGCTCCTCGCCGGCCTCCCCTTGCTCTCGCTGCTGGGATACGCCATTCTCGGCTTCCTGGGTTGAGCCGGGCTGGTCCGGCCCGCCCTTTGCAGTCCCTCTCCCCCATGAGCCCGCCGCGGCACGATCCGACCCCCGCTCCGCTTCCTGTCGTCGCCGCCGTGGCGATGGGCTACGGGCATCTGCGGGCGGCGCATGCGATGGCGGGCGTCCTCGGTCTGGAGACGGTGCACGTAGACCGGCCGCCGATCGCGCCGGCGGACGAGCAGCGCCTGTGGGAGGCCTCGCGACGGTTCTATGAGATGACCTCGCGCGCCTCCCAGCTCCCGGTGCTGGGCGCGCCGCTGCGCGTCGTCCTCGACGCGATGACGCGCATCCCTCATCTCTATCCGTACCGCGACCTCTCGGACGCCACTCTGGAATGCCTGTCGCTCCAGCGGCTCATCAAGAAGGGGCTGGGTCGCGGCCTCGCCGCCCATCTCGAGGAGACCGGCCAGCCTCTCCTGACCACCTTCTACGCCTCGGCGATCAGCGCCGACCACTACGGCTGCGACTCCGTGTACTGCGTGGTCACCGATAGCGACATCCACCGGATCTGGGTGCCGATCCACCCGGAGCGCTCGCGGATCGTCTATCTGGCGCCGACGCGGCGGGCGGTCCAGCGCCTCCGCGCGTACGGCGTGGCGCGCGAGCAGATCGAGATGACCGGCTTCCCGCTCCCCCACGAGCTGCTGGGCGGTCCCGACCTGCCGGCGCTCAAGCGCAACCTCGCCGCCCGGCTGGTCCGTCTCGACCCCAAGAAGGTCTTCCGCAGCCAGACGCGCAATGAGATCCAGCACTTCCTGGGAGGCCTGCCCGCCGACCAGGAGGGGCGGCCCCCGCTCGCCACGTTCAGTGTGGGCGGCGCCGGTGCCCAGGCCACTCTCGCCCGGTCCCTGCTGCGCAGCTTGAAGCCGCTCCTCCAGGAAGGTCGGCTGCGGCTCTGTCTTGTCGCGGGCGTGCGGCAGGAGATCGCCGACAAGTTCCACGCCTGGATCGGCGAGGCCGGGCTCGCGCACCAGCTCGGCCCGTTGGAACAGGCCGCCGTCAGCGTGATGGTCGAAAGCTCACTGGAGAGCTACTTCCCCCGCTTCAACCAGCTCCTGGCGGAGACCGACATCCTCTGGACCAAGCCGAGCGAGATGACCTTCTTCGCGGCGCTGGGGATCCCGCTCGTGCTGACGACCCCCGTGGGGCACCACGAGGAGTACAACCGGCGCTGGGCGATCGAGAACGGCGGCGGCCTCAAGCAGCGGCACCCCGACTACGCCGGATTCTGGATCCACGAGTGGCTCGCCGAAGGAACGCTCGCCGCCGCGGCCTGGTTCGGCTTCCTCCGCTTCCCGAAGTTCGGGCTCTACCAGATCCTCGAGCGGGTGGGAGCGCGAGAGCTTGCACCGCAGCCGTCGCGGCGATCCCATGCTATGCTCCGCTCACTGTGACAAAGAGCTTGCTTCAACCCATGTCCCCGGGAAACTCCGAGGGTGTGCGCCGCATGGTGGCGGGATGGCAGGCCGTTGAAAGGCAGGAGCGCGAGGAACGCCGTCAGGCGGGGCCTGATACCGCGATGGCCATCCGGGGGGCCTTGGAGCTGATGGACCTGTTCGGCGCGATGCACGGCTGGCCTCCTCCCGAAAACGAAGCCCGCCGACGCGACGACGAGCTGGCCCGGCGCCGCTGGGTCCGCGTCCGCAGCTTCTACCAGGCTCATGGCCAGGCGGCCCAGCAAGAGAATCCTTGAGGCTCTCGCCGACCTGGCGAAGGCTCTCCAGCGGATCGAAGCCCCCAGTATGGTGATCGGGGGAATCGCGGTCATCGCACACGGCGTCGCTCGCCAGACCGTCGACATCGACGCCACGGTTCTCGCCGCCCGGCTCGATACATCCCAAATCCTCGAAGCCCTGGCAGATTGCTCGATTCGTCCTCGGATCTCCAACTTCCTGGAGTTTGCCGAGAAGAGCCAGGTCCTCTTGCTCGTGCATGAGAAGACGCAGGTCACTCTGGAGATCAGCTTCGCCTTCACCTCCTTTGAGCAGGAGGCCTTTGCTCACGCTGTCGAGGTGAGCTTCGGAGGGGTGAAGATCTCGGTCGCGTCTCCCGAAGACCTCGTCATTTACAAGGCGCTCGCCTGGAGGGATCGGGATCGATACGACATCGAGCAGCTCCTTACTCTGCACAGGGACCGCATCGATCTGGAGAGAGTGCGTGCTTTCGTCCACGAGTTCGCACAGATCCTGGAGGCACCCGAGCGGATTCCCGAGTTCGAACGGCTGCTGCACAAAGTCCTGGATTCCTAGACTTGTCGGGTCCACTTTGCGCAAATGTCTGCGAGAATGATGACTATGCCCGAGAACCGCCCCGACATCCCAGCCGATATCGAGCGCACGCCAGACCCGAAGAGCAGCGATGTCCGTCTGCGGGACGTGACCGAGAGTGACCTCCCCATCCTCTTCGAGCAGCAACTGGACCCGGAGGCCAACCAGATGGCGGCGTTCGCGGCCAGAGAATGGGATGCGTTCATGGCGCACTGGACCAGACTCCTGAGTGACACGGCCACCGTAAAGAAGACCATCCTCTTCGAGGGGCAGGTTGCTGGGAACATCGGGAAATTCGAGCAATCCGGTCAACCACTTGTCGGCTACTGGATTGGCAAGCAATACTGGGGCAAGGGCATTGCGACCAAGGCGCTCGCAGCGCTTCTCGACCATGTCAAGGAGCGGCCGCTGTATGCCCATGTTGCGAAACACAATGTCGCCTCCATCCGCGTCCTGGAAAAATGTGGGTTCACGATCTGCGGCGAGGACAAAGGGGATTCCAGCTCAGGTGGCGATGAGGTTGAAGAGGTCGTTCTGGTGCTCGCCGCCACCTAGCTTTGAGCAGCGGCGTACGTTGCGGTCAGTCCCGAGAAGACCTCCCGTCCTTCTGCCGTCGCCACCATCCTCCCCGTGAGGCCCCTGTGCGGAGCGTCCCCGGACTTCAAGACGCTCGCGGCAACGGCGAGCGTTTCGGGGTACCATTGGAGCCATGCAAGTCGCAACCGGAACCGTCGTCGATGGAAAGATCGTTGTAGAGGGTGTCCCTCTCGCAGAGGGGGCGGTTGTAGCCATCGTCACCCGAGGTGCCGACGAGAGCTTCTCGCTCAGCGAAGCGCAGGAGAACGAGCTTCTCGCCGCCATGGCCGAGATTGAGCGTGGCGAGTATGTCACTCTGGAAGAGTTGCTGCAGTCGTTGCCCAAATACGACTGAGCATGGCACTTCGGGTCAAGATTTCCGCACAAGCAGCAAAGTCAAGTCCGAAAGGCGGCCGAATGGTGGGCGCAGAATCGCCCTGCCGCTCCAGGAGCGCTCCGCGCGGACTTCGGCGAAGCCGTTGCCTTTACTCATGAAAACGGCTGTCCCTGCCGACGGCTCTTCAGATCACCGCTTCGAGCCCCTTGCGATCCAGCAGGTTGAGCAGCTTGAGCGAAGGACCGCTCGGATGTTTTTCGCCGATCTCCCACTGCCGAACCGTCGAGACACTTGTGTTGAGGATTGACGCCAGGACCGCCTGGCTGATTTTGTACCGCTCGCGTAGGGCGCGGATCGTCTCACCGGAATATTCCGGTACAGGGACGAGGCACAAGGCGTCGTACTCCTTCATCCTGCGCTTGGAGACGAAGCCAGCAGCATGGAGATCACGCGCCGTGTCGTGAGCCGCGTCCAGGATCCGGCTAGTCCTTTTGCTCTTAGTGCTCATGGCAAATCTCCTGCAACGCTTCACTCTCGACCAGGCTGCCGAGCTCTGCCAAAGAGAGTTTCAGGAGGTCGGCGGCGATCGCCTTCAAGGCTTCCAATTCTCTGACGCTAACGTTGGCTCGCTCGTTCTTCTCGAAGCCGAACACGAAGAACCAGAGGCTGCCCCTGTTTGTCGCCAGCAAAGTCCGCGCCCCACCGCTCTTGCCGCGGCCGGGTAGAGGAACACGCTTCTTGACTACGCCTCCTCCAAGATCGGCGTCGATGAGACCATTTTCCATCTCTGAGATCGCAAGACAAAGCGCCTCCTGAGTCAGGGCGGTCTTGCGCATCCAGCGGCTGAAGTGCCGGGTCTTGAAGACCCGCCTCATGGGCAAAGTATACCACCGGGTGATATAGTTTGCGTCGGGAAGCTCATCGTCGTCGCCCTCCTCGTTCTCCGGGCCGCGGCTCAGCCCTCACCATGTTTCATCCGCCACGTCCCCGACGGTTCCCTCACTCTCCGCCCGATCGTGTGCTTTGAGTCGGCGAAGATCAGCGACCGCCACATGGAAGAGAAGGATCTCGTAGCGCATCTCCGGTCCAGCATATCGGGATGAGAGGAAGACCGGCAAGATCATCGTCACGGGTGGAGACACCCGGGGACCGGACCGCAAGGTGAGTCTGCATCGCTTCTCGCTGGTCTTCCTCGCCTGCCGGATCAGGTGCGCGGCCTCGCCGCCCTGGCGCAGCCGGTGGAGGACGAGTAGCCATGCCCCGCATCCCAACCCCGCTCACCTGGAAGCGTCGCAACTTCGCCGTCTTCGAGCCTCTGGGCATGATCGACCGGCTCTACGCCGTCGCCATCTCCGGGCTCGTCTCCGGTCCCTTCGCCATCTACAAACATCCCCACGCTAACGGGTTCGTCCTCATCCACCTGCCCTCCCAGGCGAAGATCATCGACCTGGAGATGCAGAACTGCTGCAAGGACGCGGCAGAGAAGTTTGCCGCCCTGGACCTCAACTGGTGGACCTGCATCCCCGAGGAGGTCCTCGGCCCCGATCTCCAAGAGATGAGGAACATCCACCTCCGCCTGAAGCCAACTCCCTGGATCGCCAGCGATTGGGGGAGGGGGGACCGGTGAAGACTGCGTGCTGTCAGCGTGGGTACGAGCTTTGAACCCTTGGGGCCGGCGCCCTGCCGGCCCTTTATCCATCCGCCGGCAACAGACTCCCTGCGACCTCTAGCTTTCGGGCCGTCCTCGACTCGCCCTTAGCCACATGTTGACGCGAGTAATCAGCAGGCATAAATTAAGAGCGTTCGTTTCTTGCTTTGCCGCCGAGGAGCACCGTTATGGGACACCTCGTTAGATGCCCTACTTGTTCGGGATCCATGTCTTCAAATGCAGACAGATGCCCGCACTGCGGAGAGACGGATTTTCTGAAGGAGGTGGGTCCTGGGGAACGGGTGACGTGCTATAAATGCAAAGGCACAGGCAGGGTATGGCTTCATACACCTCTTAAGTACAGCTCTGGCTCCAATGAGTTTGTAAAAGGGAGTGGGACTTCCGGATGGTTCGACTGCCAGCACTGTTCGGGGAAGGGCAGCTATACGTTGCCTCCACGCACAATTGATACCAGGACACCAATATAGAGCGTACCGTAGTCCCGCCCCGAACCACCAAAAAAGGACAGCGGATATCTCCAGTCCCTGTCGTCCCCTGGTCGGCGCTTCGTCCCCCCGCCGTCCCTGGCCTCTTGACGCTCCTCCTCCCCCCGCCCCCACCCTTCCCGTGAGACCCCTGTGCGGCCCCAGGTCGTGCCGCGGCGCCAAGGGCTGTCCACTGGCCATCTCTAAGCTTCTTTGCTGGAGTGCTTTGCCCGGTGCCCAGCGGCGCCCTTGCCCCACCGGCACCGTGATTTTCAGAATCTGATGACCCTGCTCCGGTATAGGCCGCGGGCTGGTCGCCTGTCGCGGGCTACGGCATGGCACTTCGAATGCGGAAAAAAACCCGGGGGGCGCGAGAGCCTCGCCCCCCGGGGTACGTGAGCCTACGCAGACATCAGACCTTCAGCCCGGCATCCGCGGCGGCCTTCTCCAACGCCTCCAGCCGCGCCTTCTCCTCCTTCTGCGCGTTCGTCAGGCGGTTCAGCCGCTTCGGCAGGCGCGGCGGGAGGCCGAAGCCCAGCAGCTCGAAGCTTTCGACCCCGTAGATGCTCTGGAGGCCGGCGACCAGCTTGTTGCGCAGGCTGCGCCCGCGGCGCACCAGATCCTTGCGCCGCTGGTTCGTCTCGCGCAGTTGCTTGCGATGGGTTTCCTGGATGCCCTGGAGCTGCCTGCCTTCGAGGATCACTGTATCGAGCTCCTGCACGGTCGGCTCCACTTGCGACAGCTCCGGCAGCCGCTCCTTGACGTTCAGGGTCAGCGTGTCCCAGTTCCCGATTTTCTTCGACAAACCATCCGTTGCCATGGTCGTTCTCCTATTCAGGGTGTATGTTTACGTTGCTTCACATCTGTCTTGCGGACACTCGTCTCCTTCAAGGGAGGAGGGCCTCGCGCGGAGCTCGTGCACATCGCAGCCTCCTTGGCGGATCGGACGCAGCCATCAGGGCACACGTCGAGCCGGAACATCAACAGGAAGTGACCTTTACGACCTGCTGGCAATCTGGGGAGTGAGTTTCTTGTGCGGGAGCGCCCGACTTGGAGGGCAGCTCTCACGGGAGCTTGCCAGGACAGTTCCCATTCTAGCGAAGGCTTCTCTCTATGTCAATAGGTCTGCGTAAATGTGTTTTAAGATACCAAATTTGATTCCATGGCATTCCACCGGTGTCCGCCGGTGTCCACCAGTGTTCGCCGGTGTCCACCTTCTTGAGCGCACGAGCCCAAGGGCCGGTGCGGAGTCCGCGAGGAATCGGGCAGGAGAGGCAGACGACGGAGCCAGAACGCCAACCGCCGGGTGGAACGGCAAGCCGCACCGCGACGCGGCCAACCGCCTGAAGCAGGCCGCAATCCGGCCGAGATCACGGCGAGACGGCCGGGATCACGGCAAATCAGCCCCGGATCGCGGTGATCGCCCTTTGGATCATGGTGATCTCCCTCCGGATCGCGGTGATCGCCCTTTGGATCACGGTGATCGCCCTCCGGATCACGGTGATCTCCGCCGGGATCACGGTGATCCCGGCGGGCGGAGGCCGTGAAGCCGGCAGAGGCGGGGATCACCCCAGAGGCTGAGGAGTCGCTCGTCCAGGTCCCACGGCGCGATGCTGACCCCGCCTGATCAGGACTGATTCTTGGGCATGCGGCGGCGGGAGAGGAGATCCTCGGCCGACCGGAGGAGAGGAAGCTTCTCCAGCATCTCCGCGAGAGGCTTGACGGCGTTCATTGCCTGTACCTTCGCCTGAACACTCTCCGGAACAGCTCCGAACCGTTTTTCGATGCGCCCGAGCACCAACTGGCGCATCTGCTCCAGGGTTTCGGCCTTCTCTTGAGCCCTGCCCTTCTTGATGCCCTCTTTGATACCCCGGGCCTCAGCCTTACCCAACCAGGTCAGCTCCATAGAACGGATCTCCTCGTTTCCTTTCAGGTCCAGGAGACGCCGGTACTCCACGGCGTCCTCTCCGGATAATTGTACATAGGTCTCGATCCAATTGACCAGCACCTCCTTGCGGAATCCGGTGTCTTCCCACTGCCAGACCCGCCGCAGGCATTCCGCCTTCAGCTCCGCCCGGGACCATCTCCCAGGGTGCACCAGTGCGGCGAGAGCCCAGGCGACCGGCTCGGGGCGCGGCAGCCAGTCCGCCGCCCGGCAGCCGGAGAGACCCAGGACGCGGTAGCGGAACGCTCCCGTGGGCAGCGGCTCGAATCCTTCCTCCAAAACCTCCAGGCCCACTCCGGGCCTGCCTCCGCGGAGGTTCACCAGGATGGGGAGCACCAGGAGCTCGTGCCTCTGGCGGATCTGCATGTAGTACCCCCAGAGCCGCTGGTCCATGCCGGTGCGGGCTCGGGACTCGATCTCCACGTGGATCAGCAGGACCATCGCACCATCTTCGACCGGGACCCGGGCCAGGAGGTCCAGCTCCCGCCGGCGGCCGGTGGGCCAATCGGTGTAGAGCTCCTTGTCCAGGAAGCTCGCCTCGGCGAGGCGGAGGCGCCGGGCGGAGTCAGGAGCGGTCAGACGAAGGAAATCGGGAAGAAGGTCTCCAGCAGATTCTTGGCGAGTTGGTCGTGACGCATCAGATCGTTCTCCGAAAGAGGGCACGGGCCGAGATGGTCGGTGCGCCCTATATCAGTCGGAAAACGGCGATCGAATCTTGCACTCGACCTGAAGATTGCCTAAAAAAAGTTTCCCCACGACCCCGCCCTCGGTCAGCGCCACCAGCTCGACTTCGGTGAGCCGGCGGGAGAGCCCGGCCCCGGCTTCGCTGAACACCCGCAGGTAGTTGTCGGTCAGGCCGTGGCCCATTCCCCCGCGCGGACGCTCCCAGAGGACCATGGCGCGGGAGCCCAGGTGGGAACGCCGGAAGTCCGTCGCGCCCGCCTCCGCGGCCGCGAGCAGGCGCGCCATCCGCTCCTTCCTGACCTCGGGTGGGACCTGATCCGGCAGGCTGGCGGCCGCGGTCCCCTCGCGCGGCGAGAAGGGGAAGGCGTGCACCTTGGCGAAACGGGCGGACGCGGTGAAGGCGAGGCTCTCGGTGAACTCCTCCTCGCTTTCCCCGGGGAAACCGACGATCACGTCCGTGGTGATCCCCACCCCCGGCACGGCTGCTCGCACCCGCTCCAGGAGCCGGCCGTACGACTCCGCCGTGTACGGCCGCCGCATGCGGCGCAGCGTGGCGGTCGAGCCGCTCTGTAAGGACAGGTGAAGGTGTCGGCAGAGGCGGGGGTCTTCCCAGAGGCTCAAGAGACGCTCGTCCAGATCCCAGGGCGCGATCGAGGTGAGCCGCAGGCGGGGCATGGCGGTTTCCCGCAAGACCGCCCGCACCAGGTCGACGAGCCGGCGACCGCCGGCATCGCGATACGCCGAGATCTGCACGCCGGTGAGGACGATCTCGCCGAATCCAGCATCCGCCAGGGAGCGCGCCTCGGCGACGACCTCTTCCAGCGGACGGCTGCGCTGCCGGCCGCGGGTCGAGGGGATGATGCAGAAGGCGCAGCGCATGTTGCAGCCATCCTCGATCTTGACGAGGGCGCGCGTGTGCCCCACCGGCAGAGGCAGATACGGCAGATCCGCATCGCCGGACGGGACGTCCTCCGGAAAGGCCGCATGGATCCTCTCCAGCAGGAGATGCTTCTCGGAATTGGGGACGACCAGGTCGACCCCGGCGATCCGCGCCGACGCTGCAGGCTCGTCCGTCGCCCAGCAGCCGGTGACCACCGTGCGCAGCCCGGGGCGGACCCGTGCGCCGCGCCCCGCGGCCTTGCGCGAGTCGCGTGCCGCCAGGTGGGTGACGGTACAGGTGTTGACCACGTGGAGATCGGCTTCGTCGAGAGACTCCACCACCTGATGGCCGGCGGCGAGCATCTCGCGGGCCAGCCGCTCGACCTCCGCCTGATTCAGCTTGCAACCGAGATTCGTAAAATGAACGCGCACCCGGGAATTCTAGCCGTCCCGTCGCTCGTTTTCCGAGACTGGCATGCGCGGATCTCTCATGGCGATCGTCCTCCTCCTCGCTACGGCTCCGGCCTGGGGCGCGGCGAGCGACTGGGCGGTCAACGAGCAGTCGCGGGTGCGCCTGATCACCCCCTACCGCACGGCTCCGCGCGAAGGCGAGATCCGTCTCGGCCTCCACTTCAAGCTCGCTCCCGGCTGGCACGTCTACTGGAAGAACAGCGGCGACGCGGGCTTCCCGCCCGTCGTGGTCTTCGGCAAAGCCGCGGGGCTCGACGAGCCCGAGCTCCTCTGGCCCGCTCCCGAGCGCTTCGAGCTGCCGGGGGACCTGGTCGCCTTCGGCTACGAGGACGAGGTCGTCTATCCCGTGCGGGCCCGCTTGAGCAATCCTCCGGGGAACGTTCTGAAGCTCTCCGCGGACGTCGATTACCTCGTCTGTGAGGTGGACTGCGTTCCTTACCGGTATACCCTGACTCTGGACCAGCCTCTGGCGGAGGGCGCCTCAGCAGCCTCCGATCCCGCGACCGAGCCCCTGATCACCTCCTGGTGGAGCCGCCTGCCGGCTCCGGCCGCGTCGCTCGCGGGCGTCACCATCGAGGGAGCCTTGGTGACGGGCGGGGCCACGGGACCGGCCCTGGAGATCCGGGTGCAAGGCGTCCAACCCGGCGCCGACACCCCCGGATTGTTCCTGGAGACCCACGAAGAGCTCGACACGGGCAAGCCCGAGGCACGGACGACGGACGGCGGCGTTATTTTCCGCGTGCCGCTGCGCCCGAAAGTGGCCGGCCGTGCTCTACCCCAGGAGACCGGATTCGCGTGGACCGCCACCCATCTGGCCCACGAGGGCCGGCCGGTGAGCCTGGAAGCCCGGCAGACGGTCGCCCCGCGAGCTGCTGCCACGGCCACGCCGGCCCCGGTCTCCCGGGAAAGCATCGTCCGCAACCCGGTCCTCGCCACCGTGCTCGCCGTCGGCGCCGCGCTCCTGGCGCTGTGGCTCTGGGGGCAGCTCGACCTGCGCCGGCCCACGGAGGGATCGGACTCCCGCCGGCCCGGACGGGAGGCTTTGGGTTTCGCGGCCGTGGCCGCGGTCCTGGGGCTGCTCTATGCTCTGTCCCGGCAGATCAGCTTCGAGGGGCTGGCCTGGGTCGAGCTGACGCTGCTGGGGATGTCTCTGTGCGCCTGGCTGCGCCGCAAGGCGGCGGACCGGCGCGCGCTCCGTCTCGTCCTGGGCCTGGGCCTGCTGGCCTGCGCCCTCACCGCACCCTGGCTGGCCGATCGCAACCGGCTGCATGACCAGCACGTCTCAATCGAGGAGGAAATCGTATGCGTAGCAACCTGATGAAGTCCGCGATGCTCCTGGCCGGCCTCACGCTGGCCGCCCTCCCCGCCTTCGCCGCCGGCGCGGTCGGCGAGACCGCTCCCGCCTTTTCGCTCCAGGGCGTCGACGGCAAGAGCTACTCGCTGGCCGACTACAAAGGCAAGGTCGTCGTCCTGGAGTGGGTGAACCCGAACTGCCCCTTCTCCGACCGCCATGCGCGCGAAAAGACCATGAGCGCGCTCAACACGAAGTATGGTCAGAAGCAGGTGGTCTGGCTCGGGATCAACAGCACCAACCCGAGCCAGCGGGAATTCCTGAAGCCCGCCGAGCACCTCGCCTACAACCAGAAGACCGGGATCAATTATCCGGTCCTCTATGACGAGACCGGCAAGACCGGCAAGGCGTACGGCGCCAAGACCACGCCGCACATGTTCATCATCGACCCGCAAGGGAAGATCGCCTACAACGGCGCGATCGATGACGACCCGAGCGGCCGCAAAGCCAAAGCCGAGCGCGTCAATTTCGTGGACGGCGGCCTCTCCGCCGAGCTGGCCAGCAAGGCGATCGATCCGGCGGCCACCAAGCCGTACGGTTGCGGCGTCAAGTACTAGATCTCACCTCGTTCCAGCTCATCCCTTTCCCGCCCCTCTCCCGGCCGGAGCATGCCGCCGGGAGAGGGTTTCTTGACGCCCGCCCCGTTTCCCTTTATTCTTAGCCTACACTGAAACACATCTGATCGATCTCTTTTTTCCCCTGGCGCTGGTCCGAAAGGTGGAACAGCACATCGAGACCCCAAACGTCTCGAATAAGGAGGGACTTCAAATGCCATCGGCAATTCAAGAAGACACGTCGTACACGCAAGAGGGGATCATGGCCCAGATCTGGGTCGCCTTCGGCCAGGGAGCCGGGCTGACCCGCACCTCCCAGAGTGCGGTGATGGTTCTTCACGCAAGGTATTTCGATCACATCAAGAGCTCGGGCATCATCGACGTCTGGGGAGAGAACGCGGTGCAGGTGCTGGAGAGGATCCGCACCATCGGCAAAGTGGCGGCCTTCAAGGCCCTGGAACGCGGAGCCACGTCGATCTCCGAGGAGGACGTGAAGGCCGCGATGGAGTCCGTGGAGCACGATTCGGATACGAGCTGGTGCCCGCCCAGAGGCCAATGACCCTCGTCCGGACCCAGATCCGATCGTGAAGTCGTTCTTCTGGACGCGGCTGATTCCGTCGCTCGCCCTGTTCAAGCTGGCGTCGGGGTTGGTCGCGTTTTTCCTGGCCTATGGAGCCCCCGCGGGGAGGGACCCCTCCTTCCCCTACCCCCTGTACCTGGTCTTCATCGGAGAGTTCGGCATCCCGGCCGCCCTCCTGCTGTTCGGGGGTCGTGGAGACCCGCGCGCGGTCGCCCTCGGGAGCTTCTTCCTGATGGGGATCACCGCCTGGTGCAACCGCCCTCTCGCCCTTGCCACGGCGCTTTATGAGGGGACCGCCGGCCGCGTCTTCCATTTCGCGAACGCCTTCGAGCTCGACTGCCTGATGGCCTTCTTTCTCTGGAGCTTCGTCCGCGAGTTCCCGGTCCCGACCCGAGCGCCCGCGCGGCGCTGGATCGACGGCCTGGTGCGGATCAGCGCCGGCGCCGGTCTCGCGCTGTTCGGGCTGAACCTGGTCAAGAACCTCGCGGCGGGCCCCCTGCTCCCCCCGGTGGTGAGCGGCGTCCTGGCCGAGTTGGTGCCGATGCGCGGCATGGGGCTGTATTACATGGTGCTCATGCCGCTGATCGCGCCCGCCATCCCCTATCTGGTCTGGAAGGGGCGCTCTCTCGAAGATGACGAGTTCCGCCGCGTGCGCCTCTTCGTTCTGAGCATCGCCGTCGGGCTCGGTCCCATGCTGCTCGACGTGCTCGCGGAGCTCTTCATCCTGCCCTACAGGAAGTACAGTCACGCGCATCCGGGGTACCATCTCGGGATCCTGCTGGTCTTCGGTCTCTGTACCCTCGCCGTGCCGTTGGGGACCTCCTACGCAGTCCTCGTGCACCGGGCTTTGAACGTCAAGCTCCTGGCCCGCCGGGCCGCGCAGTACACGCTGGCGCGCACCTCGGCGATCGCCCTGGCCACGGCTCCCCTGGCGGCACTGGCCGTCTATCTCTATCAGAACCGCGAACGGTCGCTCGTCGAGCTCTTCTCCGGCAGCCGTCTGCTGCTCCTCTTGACCGCCGCCCTCGCGGGCGCGGCGGCGCTGCGCTACCGCCGTCCGCTGCTCGACGCGATCGACCGCCGCTTCTTCCGGGAGCAGTACGATGCGCGGCAGATCCTGACCCTCCTGGTGGAGCGCATCCGCGCCACCGGCGATGCGGCGAGCCTGGCCAGCCTCATCGCGCGGGAGATCGATCTGGCCCTCCACCTGGAGGGAATCGCCCTGCTCGTCCTGGACGTCCGCTCCGGGATGCTTGGCGACCCGTGCCGGCGGACGCAGCGGCTCGACTCCTCCTCGCCTCTGGCCCTGCTCATCGCGAACGCGAGCGATCCCCTGTCGACCGATCTCGAAGACCCCCGCTCGCCGGTCTCCAAGCTGCCGGAGAAGGAGCGCCACTGGCTGGTGGACAGCGCGTTCAAGCTGGTCGTGCCGATCCTGGCGCGCGATGGGTCGCTCCTGGGGTTGATCGGTCTCGGCGAGAAAAAGAGCGGGCTCCCCTTCCTGCGCGAGGACAAGCAGCTCCTGCACGCCGTGGCGAGCAGCGCGGCCTGGGTCCTCGAGCTGGCGCAGGCCCAATCTCTGGGAACCCTGACGCCTTCGCGGCGGGCCGTCAGCCGCGACGCCGAGCTGCTGGACGAGACGGAGGCCCCGACGGCCGCCGAGCTCGCCAAGGAGTGCCCCGCCTGTGGCGCCCTCTTCCTTTCGTACACGGTCCTCTGCATCCACTGCAGCCGGCGGCTGGAGCCGTCGCACGTCCCCTACGTGCTGCCGGGCAAGTTCCGTTTCGAGCGCCGGATCGGCTCCGGCGGCATGGGCGTCGTCTACCGCGGGGCCGACCTCTCCCTGGGCCGGCCGGTCGCGGTCAAGACCCTGCGGCGCGTCTCTCCGGAGGATGCGATGCGCCTGCGGCGGGAAGCGCGGACGGCCGCCTCGGTGTCGCACCGCCATCTCGCCCCGGTCTATGGAATGGAGACCTGGCAGGGGACGCCCATGCTCGTCCTGGAGCTCCTGGAAGGGGGAACGCTGGCCCAGCAGCTCGAGCGCAGCCGGCTGACCCCGCGCGAGACCGTGGAGCTGGGGATCGCCGTGGCCGACGCGCTGGCGCAGCTCCACAGCGTGGACATCCTCCATCGCGACATCAAGCCGAGCAACATCGGCTTCACCCGCGACGGAGTCCCCAAGCTGATGGACTTCGGCATCGCCCGCGTCCATCTCGACCTGCGGCACGACCGTCTGAGCAGCTCGTTCGAAGGGGAGGAGGACGACTCGCTGCTGCCGCCGACCGCCGTCTGGCACAGCACTCCGACGTCGCTGACGCTGTCAAAGCAGCTCGTGGGGACGCTCTCCTATCTCTCCCCGGAGGCGCTAGCCGGTGAGCCGGCCGATGCGTCGTTCGATTTGTGGAGCCTGGCGATCGTGCTCTACGAGTGCCTGCTGGGCCGGAAGGTCTTCGGCGGCGACCCCAAACAGGTCATGGCGCGCATCAAGCAGGGCCGGGTCCCGGAGCTGTCACAGGTCCTGCCCGACGCCGACGAAGGGTTGGGCGAGCTCTTCCGTACCGCGCTCCACAAGAACCGCGCCCGCCGCCCCGCCACCGCGCGGGAGCTCAAGCAGAAGCTGGAGGCGCTGCTCAATACGGCCCCCCCATCTCCGAGATCAGCGGCTTCGTCTTCGTCGCAACCCCCAGACCGTCGCCCACCGGGAGGATCACGGCCTGGAGCTGGGGGTGCATCATCAGATAGCCGTTGAAGGCGCGCAGGGCGTCCGCGACCTCGTCGTCCTCGTCCTCCGGCGGCGCCGCCACGTGCCCCTTCCAGAGAAGGTTGTCGATCAGGATCAGGCCTCCCACCCGCAGCTTCGGCAGGAGCAGGTCGAGGTAGCGGCGGTACTCCTTCTTGACCGCGTCCACGAAGACCAGGTCGAACGGGCCTTCGAGCCGCGGCAGCACGTCGAGCGCGGCCCCCTGGACGATCTCCACCCGGTCGGCCACTCCCCCCTTGACGAGATTCCCGCGCGCCTGCTCGATCCGCTGCGGATCGAGCTCGATGGTCACGACGCGCGCCGCCGCGGCGCCGCGCGCCAGGCAGAGGGCGCCGTAGCCGATGGCGGTGCCGACCTCCAGGATCTGCCGCGCGTCCAGCGAGCGGGCGAGGATCGAGAGCAGTCGGCCGATCTCGGGGTCCGAGATCGGCACGTCGTCGCGGCGGGCCTGCTTCTCCATCTCGCGCAGCAGCGCATCTCCGGGCGGCAGCAGCCGTTCGAGATAGGCCTCCTGCTCGGGATGGAGGATCGAGCCGCGGCCGTGCTTCATGGTCCGGGAGCCGTCGGAGCGGCCGGCGCGGCCGGTGCCGCGGGTGCCGTCGGCGGCGCTTCCGCCTTGCGGGCCCCGGCCTCCCAGGCCGCGTTCTCCAGCGAGACCGAACGCCGCTTGCCCGTCGTCGCCGAGACGACGGTGAAGTTCGGATTCAGGCCGATGCGACACGCGTTGTTCTGCGCCCCATCCACCGGCACCTCGATCTCGTGCGTGCCCGGACCGGAGACGCTCATCTCGAAGCCGCCGCAGCTGCGCACCAGCACGCCCGGAACGTTCGCCGTCCCCTCCAGCTCCAGACGCTCGTTGGCCGCGTCCACCGGCGGGATGCGCAGCACCAGCCAGAGCGCTCCCGGGCTGCGCGCCCCTTCCAGACGGATGGCGCCCCGGCCGTTCAGCCAGCGGCGCACCA
>Ga0126309_10000207_pt1 | contig 20172 bp, 24 predicted proteins | sample Plot56_FD_92541 | JGI IMG/M metagenome (GOLD analysis project Ga0126309, IMG submission 92541) | Serpentine soil microbial communities from UC McLaughlin Reserve, CA, USA - Plot56 | ecosystem: Environmental > Terrestrial > Soil > Grasslands | place: USA: UC McLaughlin Reserve, Lake County...
ACGGTGGCGGTTGCGCTGCCGGGTGCCGTGCTTCCGGGAGCGGAGCGCCCGCTCGCCGAGGCGAAGCTGCGCGGCGAGGTGTCGCGCGGGATGATCCTCGCCGAGGACGAGCTGGGGCTCGGCGACGACCACAGCGGGATCATCGTCCTCGACGGGTCGTTCGAGCCGGGGACGCCGCTGGAGGACGTCCTCCCGCTCGCCGACGACGTGCTCGAGATCGAGACCGGCTTCAACCGGCCGGATCTGACCTCGATCTACGGAATCGCGCGCGAGGTCGCCGTCGTCACCGGCGCCGAGCTCGTCCCGCCGCCGGGAACGGATCCCGAGCCCGCCGGGGACGAGCCGGTGGACGTGCGCGTCGAGGACCTCGCCGGCTGCCCGCGCTACGTCGGACGCCTCTTCCGCGGCGCAACCGTCGCTCCGTCGCCCTTCTGGCTGAAGGCGCGGCTGCTCGGAGCCGGGATGCGCCCGATCTCGAACGTCGTCGACGTGACGAACTACGTGATGCTCGCGCTCGGATCCCCGCTGCACGCCTTCGACGTCGAGCGGCTGGACGAAGGTCGGATCGTCGTCCGGCGTGCGGGCGCCGCGGAGCGCATGACGACGCTCGACGGACACGTGCGCGCGCTCACGGACGCCGACCTGGTGATCGCGGACGGATCGTCGCCGGTGGCGATCGCGGGCATCATGGGCGGTGAGGAGAGCGAGGTCCGCGCCGAAACGACGAGCCTGCTGCTCGAGGCCGCGAACTTCGATCCGCTCACGGTGCTTCGGACGTCGCGCCGCCTCCGGTTGCGGACCGAGTCCTCGACGCGCTGGGAGAAGGGGGTCGACCCGCACGCGGCGGCGCAGGCGGCGACGTACGCGACGCAGCTCTTCGTCGAGCTGGCCGGTGCCACCTGGACCGGCCATGCGGACGTCCACGCCGAGTTGCCGGAGCGACGCGTGGTGCGCCTGGATCCGGCGCTCGCGGAGCGGCTCTCGGGGCTCGCGCTTCCGGCCGAGGAGCAGCGGGCGCGGTTGGGCGACCTCGGCTTCGATGTCGACCGCGACGACGTCTCGGTTCCGACCTGGCGCGCGCGCGACGTGACGCGACCCGTGGATCTCGTCGAGGAAGTCGTGCGCTTCCGGATCGAGGACGTCCCTGCGACGCTGCCGACGAAGCAGGCGGCCCCCGTCCAGCTGACGCGTGAACAGCGGCTCCGCCGACTCGTCGAGGACGTCCTCGCCGGGGCCGGGTTCCACGAGGCGTACACGTGGACGTTCGTCCCGGCCGGTGTCGGGACGCTCGAGCTCCAGGAGCCGCAGTCAGCGGAGCTCGCTGCGCTGCGCGGCAACCTCGAGCACTGGCTCCTCGAGTCTGCCCGGCGGAACCGGAACGTCGGCGTCGAGCGGGTGGCGCTCTTCGAGCTCGCGCGCGTGTTCCTCCCGTCGGCGGGCGAGCTGCCCGAGGAGCGGTGGCACGTCGCCGGCATCGTCGACGGCGGCTACTTCCAGGCGAAGGGCGCGGTCGAAACGCTCCACCGTTCGCTGCACGTCGAGCCGGAGGGCGTCGAGGTGCGCGAGCTCGAAGAGGGCTGGGGGTACTTCGAGATCGACCTGGACGAGCTGTTCTCCCGCGTTCCGGACGTCGTGCGCTACGAGGACGTGATCACCTATCCCGCGGTCAAGCAGGACCTCGCGTTCGTCGTCGACGAGAGCGTGGCCGCAGGTGAGCTCGTCGCGGCGGCGCGGGACGCAGCCGGCCCCGAGCTCCGCGAACTGCGCGTCTTCGACGTGTACCGGGGTGCGCAGGTGGGGCCGGGGAAGAAGTCGGTCGCGTTCGCGGTCGCGTTCCAGTCGCCCGAGCGAACGCTCTCGGACGAGGACGCCGCGACGCTCCGCGCCAGCATCGTCGACGCGCTCTCGCGGCGCTTCGGCGCAACGCTCCGCGGCTGACCGTATCCGAACGCCTATTCAGTGCGTTTGCAAGGTGGCGTTACGCCAGTTGTAAAGAGTACGGGCCACATCGAGTAGAGGAGAACGGATGCACGGTTTCAAGCGTCACCTTGCGTTTGCGGCCGCGTTCGGCTGCCTGGCAGCCACGCTCACAGGGTCGGCGCTGGCGACCCCTCCTGGGTCGCCGCCCGGTCAGGAGAAGAAGGCCGAAGAGGCTCAGGTCGAGGCAACAGTGGCCACCGAGCAGACGGCTCCGGCCGTCCATGCGTCTCAGGCGGAGGCGGCGAAGAGCTCGGCTCCTGGCCAGGCAAAGAAGCAGGAGCAGGCCGCGGCGACGGCGACCGCGACGAGCTCCACATCGACCGCGCAGGGCATCAACGCGACGACCGCAGGCAAGAAGCCGAGTAGCGCGACGACGAACGACAAGAACGCCTGGACGACCGCGGGCGCGTCGCCGAACGTGTCGAAGCGCTACGGCAACGGCCAGACCGCAGCCGGTATCGCGACCAGCCGCGGCGCCCCTGCAAGCACGCCGATCTACGGCCCCGGCAACAGCCGGCCGCACAAGGTCTGCGGCAAGAACGGCCACTACATCGACGTGCACGCGGTCAAGTCGTACTCGTCGACCCGCTGCGCCACGCCCACGACGACGCCGAGCGGAGGGACCGTCGTCACGCCGTCGACGTCGAACACGGTGACGACGAGCACGTCGGTGACGACGAACACGTCGGTGACGACGAACACGTCGGTGACGACGAACACGTCTGCGTCGATCGCCGCGACCGCGGGCGCCAACATCGCGGCGAGCACTGCGGGCACCGCAGCCTCGAGCCACGCCGCGACGGGGGTCGCAGGCAGGGAGAAGACGCTGGTCTCGAGCGGCCAGGGCCAGGCCGGCGGCGTGGCGGGCGCCGTCGCGAGCGTCGGCAACGTGGCGGGTCAGTCGCTGCCGTTCACGGGCATCGCGCTGTGGGCGATCGTCCTGATCGCGATCGCGGCGATCGCGAACGGCTGGGCGCTCTTCCGGCGCGGCCGGCCGGCGACGACGCGCGACGTCGTCTGAGCGAAGGCCAGATCGCCTCACCGAGGCCCCGGCGAGCACTCGCCGGGGCCTCGCGCATTCAGGCAGCGAATCCGTTCGAGGGTCTTGCGGCGTAGTGGCGGGCATGCGTACACGCCTGCTCGCCCTGGCGGCGTCCTTGTTCGTCGCGCTCGCCGTGCCGGCGCTCGCCGGCGCCGCCGATCTCCGCGGGATCGTCGGCCCGGGGTTCACGATCACGCTGCTCGACTCGGCCGGCGCGAGGGTCCCGCACCTCGATCCGGGCAGCTACACGATCACCGTCGACGACGTCTCGGAGTTCCACAACTTCCATCTCAGCGGCCCCGGCGTCGACCAGGCGACGGAGGTCGAGGACTCCGGCAGGGTCGTCTGGACGGTCACGCTGACTGACGGCAGGTACACGTACGTGTGCGACCCGCATTCCGACGCGATGCACGGCAGCTTCACCGTCGGCAATGTGCCGCCCGAGCCTGCGCCCGCGCCGAAGCCGCCGCCCACCGAGACCGCGCTCGTCGCGACGGTCGGCCCCGGCTCGACGATCTCGCTCACGCGCGGCGGGAAGCGCGTCGCCCGGCTCGCCTCGGGCATCTACATGGTGACGGTCCGCGATCGCTCGCGCTCGCAGAACTTCCACCTGATCGGGCCGGGGATCAACCGCCGGACCGGCGTCGCGGCGAGAGGCACGTTCACATGGCACGTTCAGCTGCGAAAGGGCACGTACCGCTTCGTGTCCGACCCGCACGCACGGCGCGTGAAGGGCAGCGTCAGGGTCGCGTAGCTTCGGTCTCCGCTAGCGGTTGCGGCGCGCCCGGTGCACGAGGCCCGCGCTCGGACCGCCCGCCGCATGGATATCCGCTTGGCGGTCGAGCTCCGAGTTGACCTCTGCTCCGAACAGCAGCGCCATCGCCGAGTAGTTCAACCAGAGCAGGAGGATGATCCCGCCGGCGAGCGAGCCGTACGTCTTGTCGTACGAGTCCGAGAAGCTCGTGTAGACGGCGAACAGGCCCGAGAGCGCGAGCCAGAGGGCGCCGCCGAGCACCGACCCGGGCGTGATCCATTTCCAGTCGCGCTGGTCCCGGTCCGGCCCGAGGTAGTAGACGAGCGCGAAGAAGAGCAGGATCGCGGTGAACGCGAGCGGCCAGCGGAAGACGCCCCACACGAGGTCCCAGGCGCCGCCGAGATGTGCGCGCCGCGCGAGCGCGTCCCCGAGCGGCCCGCCGAAGACGATCAGCAGGAACAGGCCCGCGGTCGTGATGCCGCTCGCGATCACGAGCACGATCGCGTAGATCCGGACTTTCCAGAACGGCCGCGTCTCTTGCCGCTCGTACGCGCGGTTGACGGCCTTGATCACCGCGTTCATCGCTCCGCTCGCCGCCCAGACGGCGAGGAAGAGGCCCAGGGCGAAGGCTGCAGCGGACGAGCCCTGCTTTCCCGCGGCCGTCGACTGCGCGAGCTCGATCGCACTGATCACCGCGCCCGGCGCGACGGCGCCGAGGAACGTCTTCAGGTCCTCGTACGCATGCAGCAGACCGAGCAGCCCGACCAGCAGGATCACGCTGGGGAAGAACGCGAGCAACGAGCTGAACGCGACCTGCTGCGACAGCCCCATGCAGTCGTCGGCCAGGAACTCCTTCCCGCTCCGTCGGAGCACCGCCAGCCATTCGCGCGCCGACAGGCGGTGCGGTCCGGGCGGAACGTGCCCGACGTCCGCGTCAGCCGCGGTCGATAAGCGAGAAACGTCCAGCCTGCGCCTTCCTGCGGCCCTCGCGCCCGCGGCGAGCGAGCAGGCGCATCGTCGCGCCGATCCCGCCGCCGAGGAAGAAGCCGGCACCTGCCGCGCCTGCGGCGACGACCGGAAGCTTCGCGCGCAGCATCGAGGTCACGTCGGCGGCGCCGCGGAGTCCGTCGACCGCGTCGGCGAGCTGGACGCGCTCCGCCTCGATCTCGCGGCGGACCTCTTCGGGCGTGCGGCCGTTCTGGGCCATCAGTCGCTCTTCAGCGCGGTCGTGGTCACCTTCGCCTCGTGGATCGCCTGCCGCGGGACCGGCGGCGTGCCCTTGCGGATCGACTTCAGGCCGAGCAACGCGAGCGTCGCCGCCAGCAGGAGCAGGACGACGCCGACGATCAGCAGCGCGAGCCACGTCGCCAGGAATGTCGCGAGGCCTGCCGCGACCGTCGCGAGCAGGAACCCGAGCGCGAACAGGCCGAACACCGCTCCGCCGACGGTCAAGCCGATCCCGACGCCCAGCGCCGCGAGCTTGTCCTTCAGCTCGAGCGACGCCAGCTCGAGCTCGAGGCGGACGAGCGAGCTCGCATGCTCCGCGACCTCCTTCACGGCGGCGCCGAGGCCTGGACCGCCGTTCTCAGTCGCGTGGGTGGGCATGCCCTCGCCAGTCGATCACCTTCGCCAGCACGATCCCCGCGAGCAGCGCCACCCCGATCACGAGGAACGGGCTTGGTCCGCCGCCGCCTCCGCGCTTCGGTCGCGGGCCGTGCTGCGCCCGTCCGGGCGCGCGGGGCGGCTGGCCCGGCTGCTCGTCCGTCGGCGCCTCGCCTTTCGCGCGCGCGACCATCAGGCTCGGCTTCAGCTTCCGCAGGAACGCGGCGTCGTCGGCGAGCTCGTCTGCGACCTTCGCCTTCACGCCGCCCTCCGGGCTCAGCCGCTCCGAGAGGCCCTCGAGCTTCTCGGCGCCCGTGTCGACCGCTTGGTCGGCCTTGCTCACGTCTTCGTCGGCGGCGCTTCGCCGGTCGCGATCCGCCAGAGCCGCGACGCGGCACGTCGCGAAACCATGGTCGCCGCCGCTCCGAGCGCGGCGTAGAGGCCGGTCCACATGAACTTCCGCAGCATGCGTCGGCTGTTTCCGGGCCCCCGGTGGGACAAACCTGTATAGCTATCCACCGCTATGCAAGAGGTCGCGCGGACGAAGGCGGAGCGGCAGCGGCTGATCGCGAGCGTCGTGACCCGCAAACGCGTCGGCAGCCAGTTCGAGCTCCTCGGCGCTCTCGCCGAGGCGGGCTGTCACGTCACGCAGGCGACGGTCTCGCGCGACCTCCGCGAGCTCGGGCTCGAGAAGACGCACGACCCGCTCGGCCGCCCGCGGTACGTGCTTCCGGAACCGCGGCAGACCGACCCGCGCGATGCGCTCAACCGTGTCCTGCGCGAGTTCGGCCGCCGTGCGACCTACGCGCAGAACCTCGTCGTCGTCCATTCGGAGCTGGGCTCAGCGCCGGCGATCGCGCGTGCGCTCGACCGCCTGGAGCACCAGCTGATCGTCGCGACACTTGCGGGCGACGACACGTGCCTGGTGGTCACGCGCGACGCCGGCGACGCCTCGAAGCTCGCGCGCGAGCTCGCAGGCTCGATCGCGATCCGCTGATCGGAGATCGCCGTTGGTTTGCGGCCCCGGGCGGCCGCCTTTAGGGGTCTTGCGCGAGAAGAGCTAATCAGCGCGAAACTGCTCGCTGCGCGGCGGCTCCGCGAAGTCGTCCAACCTGCCGAAGCGATCCTTGTCGATCGTCAGGTGGATCCGCCCCTCTTCGATCGAGCCCACGACCTCGGCCGGAACGTATCGCGCGGGACGCAGCAGCCCGGGCGTCACGGAGAGGCCGTTGAAGATGTCCTTGCCGGTGTCGCCGACGACCTCCTGCACCTCGCCGACGCGCTCCCCGCGCGCGTCGACGACCTCCCAACCCCGCTCGACCAGGAACCAGGAGACGGGATCGGCCATCAGACGGCCTTGCCGCCCACGTACCAGACAGGACCCTGGGTGTCGACGGGCTGGGTGTCGGAGAGCGCGCGGAGGATCCGCACCTCGCCGCGGATTCCCTCGGCATCGAGCCGTTCGAAGCACCGGAGCGCCATCGCCGCAGACGTGCCGTACCCGAACGTGCGCGAGACGCGGAAGCGGAAGCCGGGACGACCGCCGTAGCGCGACGGGTTGAGTGGCGACATCAGCAGCGACGCGCGCTCGAGGTAGTCCGTCGATGTCAGCTCGAGCTCGCCGTAGAGGTCGCTCCAGTCCGGCGGCAAGCCTGCGACCGCGGCGCTCCACGCAGCGGCGAGCGTCGCGCGGTGCGTCTCGGGGACCGGCTCCGCGGCGCCGCTCGACACGAGCTCGAGCTCGCCGTGGATCCGCTCTCGGTCGAGTCGGCGCAGCGCGCGCGAGACGACGTCCGGTCCGGCCCCGGCACCGCGGCGCGTCGTGTAGAAGCGAACGCCGTCGCGGTGTCGTCCGGCGTTGATCCCGCCGAGGAGCGACGCTGCGCGCGCAGCCGTCTTCGCGTCCGCGAGGCGAAGCACGAAGCGTGCGTCTGCCCACCCGTCCGGAAGCTCGCGCAGCCGCGCGCGGAACTCGTCGACCAGCGCCACGGGCGGAGCGTACACTGGCGCCGGTGGCGAAAGTCGAGGCCAGGAAGGGCCTGAGCGAGGAGCGTTTGCGCGATTTCTTGCGCGAAATGCTGCTCATTCGACGCTTCGAGGAGAAGGTCGAGGAGCGGTTCCGCGCGGGCGATCTGCCGGGCTTCCTCCACGTCGCGATCGGGCAGGAAGCGGTCGCGGTCGGCGTCTGCGCCGCGCTCGAGGAGGACGACGTGATCGCGTCGACGCACCGCGCGCACGGGCACACGCTCGCGCGCGGGACGAGCGCAAACGCGCTCATGGCGGAGCTCTACGGGAAGCTCGAGGGCTGCTCGCGCGGCTACGGCGGCTCGATGCATCTCTACGACGTCGCGCGCGGGAACCTCGGCGCCAACGCCGTCGTCGGCGGTGGGCTCCCGGCGGTCGTCGGCTCCGCGCTGGCGTTCAAGTTCCGGAACGAGCCGCGCGTCGCGCTCGCGTTCTTCGGAGACGGCGCGACCAATATCGGGACGTTCCACGAATCGCTCAACCTGGCGCAGCTGTGGCAGGTTCCGGCCGTCTTCTGCCTCGAGAACAACTGGTGGGCCGAGTCGACGCCGAACAAGCAGCACTCGCCGATCACTGATTTCACGCAGCGCGCCGTCTCGTACGGCATGCGCTCGTCCAAGGTCGACGGCCAAGACGTCGAAGCGGTGTGTGACGCCGCGGCGGAGGCGGTCGACCACGCGCGTCGCGGCGACGGGCCCGTGCTTCTCGTCTGCGACACGTACCGGCTCGTCGGCCACTACGTCGGTGACCCGCAGGTCTACAGGCCGAAGGGCGAGCTGCAGGAGTTGCGGGAGACGCAGGATCCGATCACGAAGCTGCGCGAGCGGCTGAACGTTTCCGAGGAGGAATGGGACCAGGTCGACGGCGACGTCACGCAAGAAGTCGAGGACGCGGTCGAGTTCGCGATGAACGGGACCGACCCCGCGCCCGAAGACGCGCTCAAGAACATCTATGCCTGAGCTGACGTACCGCGAAGCCGTTCGCGACACGCTCGCGACCGCGCTGCGGGACGACCCCGACGTCTTCGTGATGGGCGAGGACATCGCCGAGATGGGCGGCTCGATGGGCGTCACCCACGGATTGGTCGACGAGTTCGGCCCCGAGCGCGTCCGCAACACGCCGATCTCGGAGATGGCGATCGTCGGCGCCGGAATCGGCGCCGCGATGCAGGGGATGCGGCCCGTCGTCGAGATCATGTACGAGGACTTCCTCACCCTCTCGACGGAGCAGATCGTCAACCAGGCCGCGAAGCACCGCTACATGTCGGGTGGGCAAGTGAAGGTGCCGCTGACGATCCGGACGCAGGGCGGCGCCGGCTGGTCGCCAGGTGCGCAGCACGCCCAGCAGCTCGAGGCGTGGTTCGTGCACATCCCCGGCCTGAAGGTCGTGTTTCCGTCGAGCCCATCGGACGTCCGCGGGCTGCTCTGGTCGGCGATCTACGACGACAACCCGGTGATCGTGTTCGAGCACCGGCTCCTCTACCCGGTGAAGGAGGAGGTGCCGGAGAAGCTCGAGCCGATCCCGTTCGGCGAGGCTCGGGTGCTCCGTGAGGGGACGGACGTGACGGTGGTCGCGACCGGGCCGATGGTCCACCGCTCGCTGGAGGCCGCGGAGGAGGCGGAGCGAAATGGTGTCTCGGTCGAGGTGATCGATCCGCGGTCGCTGCAGCCGCTCGACGAGGAGGCGCTGGTCGCGTCGGTGAAGAAGACGAACCGCTGCGTGGTCACGCACGAGGCCGTGACGCGGATGGGCTTCGGCGCCGAGGTCGCCTCCGTGCTCCAGTACCAGGCGTTCGACTGGCTGGACGCGCCGATCGAGCGCGTGGGCTCGAAGTTCGCGCCGCTCGCGTTCGCACCCGTGATGGAGCAGTTCATCGTCCCTGCGGCCGAGGACGTGTTGGAGGGCATCTACCGCACCGTCGGTCGCAACGGCAGCAATGGCAACTGAGATCAAGCTCCCCCGGCTCGGTCAGGGCATGGAGTCGGGGACGATCGTCAAGTGGCTGAAGAGCGAGGGCGACCCTGTCCAGAAGGGCGAGCCGCTCTACGAGCTCGACACCGACAAGGTCACGCAGGAGGTCGAGGCGGACGCCGGCGGCGTCCTGCTGAAGATCGCGGTCCGCGAGGGCGAGGTCCCGGTCGGCCGGACGGTCGCGGTGATCGGCGAGGAAGGCGAGGACGTCTCGATCGACGAGCCGCGGGACGGTGGCGCGCCGACGTCTGCGGATCGGCCGGCGGAGGCGCCCGCTCGTGAACCCGAGCGCGAGCGCGGCAGAGCCGCTTCGGCCGAGGCCGCGTCGCCAGGCGAGGCAAGTAACTCTCAGTCACTAGCTCGGGACGGTCGGATCAAGGCGTCCCCCCTGGCCAGGAGGATCGCGCGCGAGCGTGGCCTTGATTTGGCTCAGTTGCGCGGTACCGGGCCCGAGGGCCGGATCGTCGCCGAGGACGTCGAGCGGGCCGAGCAGGAGCAAGTAACAGTCAGTCACTTGCCCTCCGCCCTGCCGGGCGAGGTCGAGCTCGTGCCGCTGACGCCGATCCGCCGGACGATCGCGCGGCGGCTCACCGAGGCGTGGACGGTGCCGGTCTTCCAGCTCACGATCGACGTCGAGATGACGCGCGCGCTCGCGCTGCGCGAGGAGCTCGTGGCGCGCGCAGGTGAGGGCGCGAAGCCGACGCTCTCGGACGTGCTGACGAAGATCTCCGCGGTCGCGTTGATGCGGAACCGCGCGCTCAACGCGCACTTCTCCGAGGAAGGGATCCGCCGCTTCCCGACCGCCGACGTCGGAATCGCCGTCGCGGCGCCGCAGGGGCTCGTCGTCCCGGTGATCAAGCGCGCGGAGTCGCAGTCCATCCTCGAGATCGCGACCGTCCGCTCGGAGCTCGTCAACCGCGCACGCACGAACAAGCTGCAGCAAGGTGACCTCGAGGGCGGCACGTTCACGATCTCGAACCTCGGCATGTTCGGCGTCCAGCAGTTCGTCGCGGTGCTCAACCCGCCGCAGGCGGCGATCCTCGCCGTCGGGACGGTCGAGGCGCGGCCGGTCGTCCGCGACGGCGACGTCGTCGTCGCGCCGATGCTGACCGTGACGCTGACGTGCGACCACCGTTCGGTCGACGGAGCCGACGGCGCACGGTTTCTCGAGGACGTGAAGGCGTTCCTCGAGGAGCCGGGGCTGGCGCTTTGACCGTCTGGTACCAGGTCCGCGACCTGGACGTTGCGCGCCGGTTCTATCGCGACCAGCTCGGCTTCACCGAGACCTTCTTCGACGGCGTCAACGCGTGGTCTCGACTCGAGCGCAACGGGATGGACATCGCGCTGACGACGGGCGAGCCGCACGAAGGCGGCGTCGCGCACGTCGAGGTCGACGACGTGAAGGCCGAGGCGGAACGGCTGCGGGCACAGGGCGTCGACGTCGGCGTCGTGGTCGAGCTGCACGGCGAGATGCGGCTCCTCGAGGTCGTCGATCCCGACGGGAATCGGATCGAGCTCGGCGAGGACGTCTCGAAGGATCAGTAGCCGCGTTCTAGACTCGACGACGTGATCCGAGAAGGCGGCCAGCAGGACGTCCGCTTCCTCCGCGACATGCTGCGCCACGCCTATTACTGGCGCTCGCGCGACGCCGAGTTCCCGATCACGCGCTACGTGCTCGCGTGGGGGAGACCCGGCGACCGCGCCTTGATCGCGATCGACCAGTACCACCCGGTCGGCGCCGCGTGGTACCGCACGTACAAGGCGGAGGAGCCGGGGTTCGGGTTCGTCGACGAGGCAACGCCGGAGCTGACGATCGGGGTCGTTCCGAGCCGGCGTGGGAAGGGGATCGGCTCCTCGCTGCTCGACGCGCTGCTCGACCGCGCGCGGCACGACGGGTACCCGCGGATCTCGCTCTCGGTCGAGCGGACGAGCCCGGCAGTTCACCTGTACGCGAGTCGTGGCTTCCGCGAGGTGCGCGGCGACGGCGACCTGGTGATGGTCGCCGAGCTCGCTGCTGCATAGCAAAAGTGCGCTAGTCGCATCGCGTTTTTGATATAACGACGACGTGACCAGGATCCGGCGGCTGACGCGTCTGGACCGCCTGCACGACCGCGTCGCAGCACTCGACGACGACGCCGCATACTACGCCGCGCTCGGCGCCGCGGTCGCGGAGCGGCGCGTCGCGCTCGCTCTGTCCCAGAAGGAGCTCGCCGGCCTCTGCGCGACGAGCCAGCCGGCGATCGCGCGGCTCGAGGCGGGCGCGCAGGCGCCGCGCGTCGACACGCTGCGGCGGATCGCGCACGCCCTCGACTGTGAGCTGGAGCTCGGGCTACGCCCGCGAACGAAAGGAGCGAACGGATGACCACCGTCGACGTCGAGGCGATCGAGTCGCCCGAAGCGAGAAGCTGCTCGCCGTCGTCTCACCGTCTTCCTCCTGATCGGCGCGATCTGGACGTACACGAAGGCCGACGACTGGGTCGCCCGGGATCGTGAACGATCCACCTCCGGCGAGTGCGGCCGAGCGGACGGCGATCGACCGCCTGGGCGCAGCCCGGCAGCGCTACGAGCGCGCCGCCGGCGCGAAACTCCGCGCGCCGGAGGAGCTGAACGTCCGGCGCGAGCAGTACCGGACTGCGCTCGACGCCGGTGCATCCGCGGGATCGCTCCGCCGCGCTTTCCAGGCCGCGCAGGCACGTTACGACGCGGCGCTCGCCGCCCAGCGTCGAGCACTCGCCGCGGTCTCAGCGGCGCAACCGGCGGCGAGCGACGCGAGCCGCGAGCAGGCGGCTCGGTTCGACGCGGTCCGGCGGAAGCGCGAAGCGTTCGCCTTCGCTGCACGGTTCGCCTTCGCGGCCGCGCTCCTCGTGCTGGGCCTCACGATGTTGTCGCGGCTCCGCCGAAAGGGGTCCGCGGTACCTGCCGCTCGCTGCCGCGATGGTCGCCACGGCCACGCTCTCCGCGGTCGTGCTCGCCGGCGACTACGTCACCGACTACGTCGACCCGCTCGATGTCGGGCCCCTGGTGCTCTCCCTGTTCGGCGTCGCGGCGACGATCCTGGCGTTCGTTGCGCTCCAGCGCTACCTCGCGCGGCGGATTCCGATCCGTCGCGTTCGGAAGGGGGAGTGCCCGTTCTGCCCGGCCCGTGCGAACGGCACGCACTGCGAGAGCTGCGGGCGTGAGATCGTCGCGCCGTGCGCGACGTGCCGGCGGCCTCGGCGCGTCGGAACGCCCCGCTGCGCGATGTGCGGCAACGCGTGAGTCCGGAATAGCCCCACCCGGGGCACCGTTGGCACTAGCTACACTTTCGATACCTACTACCGACGGAGCCTACGTGTCGAAGCTTTTGCTGATTCCGCTGGAGGACGAGATCGTCTTCCCGCACATGACCGTCACCCTGACGGTCGACACCGCAGGCGAGGAGCGCGTGCTGCTCGTCCCGCGGCACGAGAACGAATACGCGTCGGTCGGCACGGTCGCCGAGGTGACAGAGCGCGTCCGGCTGCCCGGCGGCGGCCGCGCCGTCGTCGTGAACGGGCTGCACCGGGGCGTCCTCGGCGCAGCCGAGACGGACACCCGCGGCCGGTTGCGCGTGGAGGTCGAAGAGGTGCCGGACGACGACGAGTGGGACGCTCGCCTGCGCGAGCTCGGGACCGAATACCGCGCGATCGTCGAGGAGATTCTCGACTTCCGCGGCGACGACGGTCGCATCGCCGCGTTCGTGCGCGCGATCGGCGACCCGGGAGCGCTCGCGGACACGATCGGGTATTCGCCCGAGGTCGAGTTCGCGCAGAAGGTGCGCCTGCTCGAGACCCTCGACCTGCGCGAGCGGCTGCAGCTCGCGATCGAGCTCCAGCGCGAGGTGCTGGCGCGCCTCCAGATCCGCAAGCGGATCCGCGAGGACGTCGAGTCGGGTGCGCAGAAGCAGCAGCGCGAGTACATCCTGCGCCGCCAGATGGAGTCGATCCGCAAGGAGCTCGGCGACGACGACGGATCGGTGATCGACGAGTACCGCTCGAAGCTCGACGAGCTCGAGCTGCCGGAGCGCGTGCGCGAGCAGGCGGAGCGCGAGCTCTCGCGGTTCGAGCGCATGGGCGAACAGGGTCCCGAGTCGCAGATGATCCGCACGTACCTGGACTGGCTGCTCGCCGTGCCGTGGGGCAAGACGAGCGAGGAGCGGCTCGATCCGGTGTACGCGCGCGAGATCCTCGACGAGGACCACCACGGGCTGAAGGACGTCAAGGACCGGATCGTCGAGTACCTCGCCGTCCGGAAGCTCCGCGAGGAGCGCGGGATCGAGGAGGACAAGCGGAGCGGCGCGATCCTGACGCTGATCGGGCCTCCCGGAACCGGGAAGACCTCGATCGGCGAGTCGGTCGCGCGGGCACTGAACCGCGAGTTCGTGCGGATGTCGCTCGGCGGCGTGCGCGACGAGGCGGAGATCCGCGGCCACCGCCGCACGTACATCGGCGCGCTGCCGGGACGACTGGTGCGTGCGCTCCGGGACGCGGGGACGATGAACCCGGTGATCCTCCTGGACGAGGTCGACAAGGTGGGCGCCGACTGGCGCGGCGACCCATCGGCGGCCCTGCTCGAGGTGCTCGACCCGGCGCAGAACCACTCGTTCCGCGACCACTACCTCGACGTCGAGCTCGACCTCTCGCAGGTCGTGTTCATCGCGACCGCCAACATCGCGGACACGATCCCGCAGCCGCTGCTCGACCGGATGGAGGTCATCCGCTTCGACGGCTACACGGTCGACGAGAAGGTCGCGATCGCTCGCGGCTACCTGTGGCCGCGGCAGCGCGACCGCAACGGCCTCCGCGAAGACGAGGTCGCGATCGACGACGCGACGCTGCAGACGATCGTCTCCGACTACACGCGCGAGGCGGGGGTCCGCCAGCTCGAGCGCGAGCTCGGGAAGGTGCTGCGGAAGACGGCGACGAAGCTCGTCGCCGAGGAGCTCGAGGCGCCGGTCGCGATCGACCTCGAGCGCGTCCGCGACGGGCTGGGGCGCCAGCGCTTCTACCAGGAGGCGGCCGAGCGGACCGCGGTGCCGGGAGTCTCGACCGGTCTCGCCGTCACCGGCACCGGCGGCGACATCCTGTTCATCGAGGCGACACGGATGAAGGGCGACAGCCGGCTCGTGCTCACGGGTCAATTGGGCGACGTGATGAAGGAGTCGGCGCAGATCGCGCTCTCGTACGTGCGCTCGCACGCCGCGGAGCTCGGGATCGACGAGTCCGCGTTCGACGACACGTCGTTCCACGTGCACGTGCCCGCGGGCGCGATCCCGAAGGACGGGCCGAGCGCGGGAATCGCGATGTCGACGGCGCTCGCGTCGCTCCTGTCTGGCCGTCCGGTGAAGCACACGGTCGGGATGACCGGCGAGGTGACGCTGCAGGGCCGCGTGCTCCCGATCGGCGGGCTGAAGCAGAAGGTGCTCGCCGCCCACGCGGCCGGGCTCCAGGACGTGATCTTGCCGGAGCGCAACCGTGCCGACCTGGACGACGTCCCGGCCGACGTACGCGAGGAGCTCGCGTTCCACCCGGTGATGACGCTCGGCGAGGTGCTCGAGCTCGCGCTCGAGCCGGAGGCGTCGCCGCGTGCAGTCGCCGCGTAAGACGGAACGGCAGGTTCCCGAGGAGGTCGCCCGCGCGGTCGACCTCCTCGGGCGCCGCTGGATCCTCGCGATCGTCTACGCGTCGCACGGCGGCGCGACGAGGTTCAACGAGTTCAAGCGGACGGTCGTCGGGATCCCGCCCCGGACGCTCGCGCAGCGGCTGCAGGAGCTGGAGCAGGCAGGGATCCTCGAGCGGCGCGTGCTCGACACGCGTCCGCCGCGCGCCGAGTACCGGCTGACGCCCGCAGGCCGCCGGCTGCGCGCCCTCGTCCGCGCGCTCGACCACTGTGCCGGCGATCTCTGCGGCCGTTGACCGCGCGCGCGGGAGAAAAACGGCGGTTCGCCGCGTAGAACAGAGCGTGGACGACGCACGACTGATCGCGGCCGCGCGCAACGGCGACGAGGACGCGGCTCGCCAGCTCGTGCGCAGACACTGGCCCGCACTGTGGCGCGTCGTGTACGGCCTGAGTGGTCGACCGGCGCTCGCCGAGGAGATCGCGCAAGAGACCTTCGCGCGCGCGTTCGCCGCACTGGACCGCTTCGACGACCAGCGTCCGCTCGGCCCGTGGCTGCGGAAGATCGCGCTGAACAGCGCGATCGACGAGCTGCGGCGCGAGCGGCGCCTCTCGCTCGTCGAGCCGCCGGACCACGCCTACGAGGACGAGCTCCCGGACGATTCGACGCTCGCGTCAGTGCGTCGGCTCGACCCAGACCGCCGCGCCGTGATCGTGCTCCGGTTCTGGCTCGACTAGTCGCTCGAGCAGATCGCAGAGACCCTCGACCTGCCTCTCGGGACCGTGTCTTCTCGCCTGACGCGCGGGCTCGAGGAGCTCCGGAAGGAGGATGCCGATGCCTGTACCGCGTGAGATCCCGCCGCCGCCGCCCGAGATGACGGAGCGGGTCGTCGCCGCCGCGCTCGCCGCACTGCCGCCGCGTCGCCGGCGTCGTCGCACCCGCTTCGCGGTGATCGTCGGCGTTGGCGTCGTGGCCGCGGTCGCGTTCGGCTTCGCGCTCGCGCCGTCGAGCTCGGGGCTCGACTTCAAGGCGCCGCTGAAGTTCACGTCGATCTCCCGTGGCAGCGCCTCCGGCGGGCCGGTGGCGCAGGTCAGCGAAGCGACGTGGTTCGCGTCGGCACAGAGCGAGTACAAGAACGCCGACGGTGTCGTCCGTCAGTTCGGGCTCGGCCGCGCGGCGGTCAAGGCGGTCGACCGCTACGACTACAACCACCATTTCGTCGTCGTCGTGATCCGCCGCGACCATCCCGTGCGCGTGCGGAAGCTCCTGCTGCGCCGCCTGAGCGCGTCCCGGCTGCAGCTCTGCATCTTCACCGCGCCCGTGACCGGAACGCCGCGGAACAACTACGGCTACGACATCGTCTGGGTGCGGAAGACGTTCGGCATCAACCACGTCGTCCCGCTGCTCGACCAGTCATACGCGGTGATCTTCGGCGCGGACGGGAAGCTCGCATACCCGCCTCCGCCGTCGCTGGTGCGCCCGTCGCTCTGCCGGTAGCCGTCGCTAGGATCGAGCTCGTGGAGTGCGACGTCGCCGTTCTCGGAGGCGGGCCCGGGGGATACACCGCCGCGATCCGCGCCGCGCAGCTCGGGGCGAGGACCGTCTGCATCGACCGCGAGCCCGAGCTCGGCGGAACGTGCCTCCGCGTCGGCTGCATCCCGACGAAGGCGTGGGTGCAGACGGCGTTCGCGCTGAAGGAAGCGCGCGAGTCGTTTGCGAAGTTCGGCGTCAACGTCGGCGAGCCGCAGCTCGACCTTGGAGTCGCGAATGAGTGGAAGGACGGCGTCGTCAAGCAGATGACCGGCGGCGTTGCGTCGCTCTTCAAGGCGAACGGCATCGAGTGGGTGAAGGGAGCCGGCCGCTTCTCGGACGCGAACACGATCGCGGTGGACGGCGCCGACGACGTGACGTTCAAGCAGGCGATCGTCGCCACGGGGTCGTTTCCGCTCCGGCCGCCGATCGACGGCCTCGACTCCCGCCGCTGCGTCGACTCGACGGGTCTCCTCGCGCAAAGCGCGGTCCCTCGGCGGCTCGTGATCCTCGGCGGAGGGATCATCGGCGTCGAGTTCGCGTCGATCTTCCAGCGCTTCGGCTCCGAGGTGACCGTGATCGAGATGCTGCCGCGGCTGATCCCACTCGAGGACGAAGACGCCGCGAAAGAGCTCGCGAAGCAGTTCCAGCGCCGCGGAATCGCGCTGCAGCTCGAAAAGACGTGCACGGGTGTCGAAGACGACGGCTCGCAGCTGACCGTCCACTTCGGGGACGGCGAGACCGTTCAGGCCGATCTGATGCTCGTCGCCGTGGGCCGCGGGCCGACCGTCGAGGGAATCGGCCTCGAGCAGATCGGCGTCGAGTTCGATCGCCGCAAGGGCATCGCCGCCGACGAGCATCGGCGGACGACGCTCGGCCACATCTATGCAGTCGGCGACTGCGCCGGCTACTGGCAGCTCGCGCACACGGCGTTCCGCGAGGGCGAGGTCGCCGCGGAGAACGCGTGCGGCCATGACGCGATCGTCGACAACCGCGCCGTCCCGCGCCCGATCTACACCGATCCGGAGATCGCCGGCGTCGGCCTCACCGAGGCGGAGGCCCGGGAGCAGTACGGCGACGACGTCGCGACGGGGCAGTTCCCTTGGGTCGCGAACGCTCGAGCGGTGATGCAGAACGAGACCGTCGGCTGGGTGAAGTCGATCCACGAGACGCGGTACGGCGAGTTGCTCGGGCTCGTGATGGTCGGCCCGCACGTCACCGACCTGATCGAGGCAGGCGTAGTCGCGATCGACGCAGAATCCACGGTCGAGACGGTCGCGGACGGCATGGCCGCGCACCCGACGCTCTCGGAAGCGGTCAAGGAGGCCGGTCTCGTCGCGCTCGGGCGCGCGATCCACCTCCCGAACCGCAAACGGGCCGCCGCGAGCGCGTAGGAAGCTGCGAAATACCGGCTGCGCTATATCGCCGGCGCTCCGAGGTTCGGTATCCGCGGGAGCGGGAACCTCGTTGTGCCAGTGGCAACGAGATGACGCCGCTCTTCGCCCACAAGAAATCGTCGGCCGATCGCGGGTTCGAGCGCCTGTACAAGGCGCACGTCCAGGACGTCTATCGATACTCGCTGATGGTCCTCCGCAACGCCGCGGATGCCGAGGACGTCGTGCAGACGACGTTCATGAAGGCCTACCGCGCGTTCGAGCGCGGCGAGCGACCGCGGAACGCGCGGCACTGGCTGATCGCGATCGCGCACAACACGTGCCGCACGCGGATCCGCGACGCGAAGCGTCGCCCGCAGGAGGTCGCGTTCGAGGAGCGCCTCGTCGACCACGACGCGCCGGAGCACGAGACGGTCGATGCGCGCGAGCTCCTGCATGCACTCGGCGCGCTCTCCTTCAACCAGCGCTCGGCGCTCGTGATGCGCGAGCTCGAGGGGCGCTCGTACGCGGAGATCGCGCAGCTGCTCGAGATCACAACGAGCGCTGTGGAGACGCTGCTCTTCCGCGCCCGCCGCGCCGTCCGAGAACAACTCGAAGGTGCGCTCACGTGCGGCGAGGCGGAGCTCGCGCTCTCGAAGCAGCTCGATCGACGTCTTGACGCTGCCGAGCAGCGAAAGCTTCGTGCCCATCTCCGTGAGTGCGGCGAGTGCGCCGGTCTCGCCCGTCGCGAGCGCGCCCGCCGCGCCGCGCTGCGCAGCCTCGGACCGCTGTCGCTCCCGGGCTCGCTGGCCACGTGGGGCGGCGGTGCCGCCGTCGGCACCGGCGTGGCCGTCAAGGCGGCCGCGATCGTCGCCGCAGCGATCACCGCTGCCGGCGTCGCGTTCGAGTCGGCCGCGCCGGCCGAAGCGGGCGACCCGGCTCTCTCGCACGAGACGAACGCCCGGGCGCCGGCGGTCGTCCCGTCCCGCGCAAAGCCGGTGGCGGTCGCGCGCACCGCGACACAGCTGCCCGCGCGAGGCAGGCAGCACCCGGTATCGGTGCGCGTCTCGACACCGAAGCACGCGCCGGCGGGCGACGACCCGGCCGTGAATGCGGCCGCGGCACCCGCGGCTCAGGCTCCTGCACACCCCGCCGCGACTCCGGCCACGACCCCCGCCGCAGCCGCGACCGACCCTGTCGCGGCGGCCACGCAGCCGATCCCGGTCTCCGTGCCGAAGCAACCCGTCGCGGCGCCGACCGTCGCCGTGCCGGCAGTGCAGGTCCCTCAGCTCCCTGTCGCCGTTCCTGCGGTGACGCCGCCCCCGCCTCCGCCGGTGCCGGACGTTCTTCCGTAGGAGCACGCCGCAAGTTCCCGGTCCGAACGGGATCAACTGAGAGGATGGGGTCGTCGGAGGAGCCGGGCCGCTCGCTCGAGCGGCTCTACGTGCATGCCGACGACGTCTACCGCTACACGCTCGCGATGCTCGGAGAATCCGGCGCCGCGGAAGACGCGACGCAGGCGACGTTCGCGGGCGCACAGCGAGCCTTGACCGCAGACGAGCGCCCGGCGGCTGACGACCGGCGGTGGCTGACGATGCTCGCGCACCACGTGTGCCGCGAGCACTCTGGGCCCCCAGCCGGCGAAGGGCCGCCGGAGGATCTCCCTCCGTTCTTCGACGTGTTCCTCGGGTGCGACCAGGCGGAGCGGGCGATCTCGCTGAGCGGCGACCGGGAACTGCCGCCACACGCGGTCGCCGGGCTCGCACGACACCTCCGCGACTGCGACCGCTGCGTCCGCGCGAGCGAGTACCTGTATCTCGTCCGCGGCGCGTTCGGCGCTCTCTCGGAGCTTCCGGCGCCTGAATCGCTGCGCGTCCGGCTCGAGTCGCTCGCGCAGTAGCGCGCGGCACGCGTTTCGTGTTCGCAAGCGCCGGGGTAGCCTCCGAACGTGGGGATCGTGAATCGCCGCAACGCCGTCCTCGGCTGGGTGACGTGGGAGCTCGGGAAGCGGGTCGCACGCGAGAAGGCGAAATCGGCCGTCCCGGGGGTCCAGGAGGGGCGTCCGAACAAGGGGCTCATCCTCTCGGTCGTCGCCGGCGTCGCGGCCGCCCTCGTCTTCTGGCGGCGCTCGACCGGGGGCGACGAGGCGCCCGAGTAGCATTCCGGCCGTGGCTCGCGGCCCGGCCGAGATCCCGGACGACTTCGTCACGCCCGCGGTCGCGGCGCTGACGCCGTACGAACCGGGAAAGCCGGTCGAGGA
>Ga0126309_10000208_pt1 | contig 20043 bp, 16 predicted proteins | sample Plot56_FD_92541 | JGI IMG/M metagenome (GOLD analysis project Ga0126309, IMG submission 92541) | Serpentine soil microbial communities from UC McLaughlin Reserve, CA, USA - Plot56 | ecosystem: Environmental > Terrestrial > Soil > Grasslands | place: USA: UC McLaughlin Reserve, Lake County...
CGGGCTCGCTGATCCTCTCGGGCTGCATGATGCTGCGCTGGCTCGGCTGGTCCGAGGCGGCCGACGGCATCGAGGCCGCGCTAGGCCGGACCATCGAGCAGAAGCGGGTCACCTACGACCTGGAGCGGCTGATGGACGGGGCCACCCTGCTGAAGACCTCCGAGCTCGCTCACGCGATCGTGGACAACCTTTAGACATCGATACTGAAGAGTGGAGAAGCGAGAGATGCGTCACAAAGTTACCGTGGTGGGGGGCGGCGGCAACGTCGGGGCCACCGCCGGGCAGCTCATTGCCCAGGCCGACGTGGCCGACGTGGTCCTGCTCGACGTGGCCGGCGAGCTGGCGACCGGCAAAGCCCTCGACATGATGGAAGCGGCGCCGGTCCTGGGCTTCAACGCCCGGATCACCGGCGGCAGCGACTATGCCTTGAGCGCCGGCTCCGATATCTGCGTCATCACCGCCGGCCTGGCCCGCAAGCCGGGCATGAGCCGCGACGACCTGCTGGCCAAGAACACCGACATTGTGCGCGACGTGGTCTCGAACCTGGTCAAGCACTCGCCGGACACCATCCTGATCGTCGTGACCAATCCGCTGGACGCCATGTGCGAGGTGGCGCGGCGGGTCTCCGGTTTCCCGCGCGAGCGGGTCCTCGGCATGGCCGGCGTGCTCGACGCCGCGCGCATGCGCTGGTTCATCGCCGCCGAGCTCAACGTCTCGGTGGAGGACGTGGACGCCTTCGTCCTCGGCGGCCACGGCGACACCATGGTGCCGCTGCCGCGCTACGCCACGGTCAACGGCATCCCGCTGCCGCAGCTCCTGGCCCAGGACCGGATCGAGGCGATCAACGACCGCACCAGGAAGGGCGGCATCGAGATCGTCAACTACTACAAGACGGGCTCGGCCTACTACGCGCCCGGAGCGTCGTCCTATGAGATGGTGGCCGCCATTCTCGGTGACAAGCAGAAGATCCTCTCCTGCGCGGTCTACTTGCAAGGCGAGTACGGGCTGCGCGACCTGTTCGTGGGCGTGCCCTGCCTGCTCGGCCGCAAGGGCATGGAGCGGGTGATCGAGCTCGAGCTCAGCGAAGACGAGAAGGCGGAGCTCGCCAAGTCCGCCGAAGCGGTCCGCGAGCTGGTCAACGCGCTTCCCAAGTGAGACGGGGTTGAGGGGCTCAGCTCCCGCAGCTCCGCGGCGCCGGAAACCGCCGTAGATCCTCGTGGTGGAACACCCACTCCGGGGTCTCCAGCACGCCGCTGGAGCGGGCGGGATACCAGGGGGAGGCGGGATCGGCCGGGTTGCGCAGGACGTGGACCTCCTGCGCCGGCATGTAGGACTGGAGGAGGAGGAAGGCGCGCCGGCCCCGGCCGTCCTCGGCGATGTCCGCCACCAGCACCGCGTGGCCGGGGAAGCCGCCCTGGACGAATACGTCCCCGGGAGCGACGCGCGCCGGGTCGGCGACCTTTTCGAGCTCCCGGGAGAGCGAGGAGGAGCCGGCATACGTGAAGACCGTCTCCAGATAGCGCCGGAAGCTCGCGTAGCTGCCGTCGGCCGCGGCGGCGGACCGCCAGGTCACCTGGCTCCCGTGGATCCGGGGCCGCAGCCCGCGGCGCCAGTCCGTCCAGGCCGCGCGGTCTCCGCTGGTGAAGCGGAACGCGATGTCCTCGTCGCAGCCGCGGTCGCGCAGGAACTCGGCGCGCAGCCGCATCACCGCATCGGCGCACTGCTGGAGGTCGCGCGCGCCCACGTCCAGGCGGACCACCGCGTGGTGCGCCTCCTGATTCCCCTTGAGGCGGCCGTCGTAGAGGTGGACCGGCGGCCGGCCGGGGTGGAGCGGCAGCCCCCGGAGCCAGGCCGTGAAGCTGCCCGCGGGAGCGGAGATCCGCCGGAATCCGGGCGGCGGAGCGATCCGCTCCGCCAGGGTCCCGCCCTGCGCCGCGGCGGAGAGCCAGGCGTAGTCGGCCGGGGCCGTTCCCGCGAAGAGCAGGAGGAGAGAGAGGGAGAGGAGGACCGGAGAACGGCGCGGCTCGGAGGACATGGTCCTCATTGTAGAGTTGTTCTCCAGGAGGCCTTCGCCATGTCCACCTCGAACCCTGTCCCGCGGATCGCCCTGCTTCTCGTCCTTCTCGCCTGCGCCTTCGTCTCCACCATCCAGGCCCAGATCTGGCAGGGGCCCGCGTCCCTCGAAATCCGGGCGGAAGGGAAGGGGGCCTCGGTCGCGGGCGGGACCGTCGAGCTGGTCTACCTGGCCCTCGATCCACCCGCCGGACCGCCGCCGGTCCCCCTCGACTCCCATGGCCAGGCCGTGGTCAACGGGCTCGCCGAGGGGAAGTGGCGCGTGTCGGTCGCACGCGAGGGGTTCATGACCTACCAGGCCGAGGTCGACGTGCGCCGCGACGAAAAGCCGGAGCTGATCGCCACCTTCCAGCAGAACGTCCCCGGCGCGACCCGCATGATGAAAGTGAAGATCGCGCGCGCCAAGCCGTCCGGTCCGTCGGTCCCGCCGCCGCCGCAGATCGCCGAACGGCCGGCGGCGCGCCCGGCGGCGCCCCCCGCCGCTTCGGCTCCGGCGTCCACCCCCGCCCCGGCGGCCCCTGCGCCGCAGCCTGCGCCCGAGCCCGAGCCCCAGCCGGCGCCTCCGACCGTCGGTCGCCCGGTGCCCGCGGCGCCCCCGATCCAGACTCCGCCCCCGGCGGCGCCCGCGCCGTCACAGACCACCCCCCAGCCCGAGCCGCCGGCTCCCGCCGCGCCGGGCGGATCGGTTCTGCACCGCTCCTATGCCGACCGCACCTGCTACGAGTGCAAGCCCGGCGAGGCCTCGCTCTCCGTCGATCGGGTGGTCTCCGCCGGTGTGGGGTGCGGTCCCGGCCTGCGCGATCTGCTGGCGCAGAGCGGTGATGCGGCCAGCCTGCCCGAGGGGTGCGGCCTCCTGCGGGTCACCCTGCCGCCCGGCGCGCGCTACACCGGCTATCGCTACGAGATCAAGGAGCGCAGCGGCAGCGTCGACTGCCTGGCCGGGCGCGACTGCCCCGGCGGCGGCCGCTGGCCGGGCGACCCGAACCTTTCCCGGTCCGCGTCGGGGACGACCGTCTCCGCCGCCTTCGAAAATCTCGGCGCCGGGGGCGACCGCCATGCCATCCTCACGATCTATTACACGGCCGGCGAGCCCGCCGGTGGACGGAGGCCGTGAGCCGCCGCTTCTGAAAAGACATGAAACCGTTCTCGGAACGGGCCGCCGGAGGCCTTCCGCGCCCGGGGACGGAGACCCCTCGAAAGTCTCTAACCTCAATGGAAGGAACGGTTTTAGGTTCTTTGAGGAGATTTGAGCATAGCTCTGATGACCTTTGAGAACGCTCGCGGTTACTCTTGCGTTGTGGTTGGGCGGGGTGGTGATGTGGTTCTTTTCTCTTGATGGTTGAAGGTGGTTGGAGGGAGTCGGCAGTTGTTGGTTTGTTGTTTTCTTTTTTTGTAGTCCGTGGTTGGAGGGAAGCAGTCCTTTGTAGTTCTTGTAGCTCTGTCGTACTGGTCGTGGAGGGTCCGTCAGTCGGGTTGTATCTGTCGCCGTCTTTTGAATTGGTCCGAAAGAGGATGGAGGTTGTCGCCCGGGGGAAAGTGCCCCGGGCTTTGTTTTTTTGGCCCACTGCCTGGCCGGCTGCTTTTCCGCACGCCGCGTCTGATTTCCCATACGCTCAACGTCCCGGCCGAGGCTGCCGTCCCGTCGCGGTTGCCGCCTTCCGAGCCCATGGTTTCAAGGACTTGACTCGTGCCGGTCCGCGTCCGGCCGGCCCTGGCACCCCCGTTGCGCTGGAGCGGACAGCCTCGGCCACGTTCGGCCACTCCATGGATCTCTGGGGGTTCGAGAAGACCGAGCGGATCGGAGGCTTCCGCTGGGAGAACAGCCTCCAGATCGCCACGTTCCATTACGACTACCCCTTCTCCTTCCGCTCCGACCGCACCGACGCGCGCCTCACCACGGGGCTGGCCTTCCGGAATGCCTGGGGCGTGCTCCGGCTCCGCTTCACCTACGTCGACAACCTGCGGCAGGACTACGAGCTTCAGGGATTCCCATGAGAGCGCGCTGGAGCCGCCCGACGAAAAAGACATTCCCTTTATCGGGAACATGGTGTACACTGCTTGCAATCCTATGTTACCTCCAGACAATCCATCCGACCCGATCGACCCGATCGATGACCCGATCCATCATGCCCTGCTCCGAATCCTTCCCATCCTGGGCCCCATTTTCGATGTCTTCGAGGTCCCCCTCCACAAACGCCAGGAGGTCGTCGCCCAGGCCCGTCTCGAGCTGGTGATCAAGCATCCGGACCTGTTCCATACCGCCGAGCCGTGGCTGCTGCGGCGCATTCTGCGCATCTGCACCGAAGAGGAGGCGAATCTTTTCTGGGGGGATGGCGAAATCCCCGAGGAGCTCCTCTTCGAGGCTCCGCCCTTTTTCCGGAAGCACGGCAAAAATCGGTAGAGGGGTTCGGCCGCTGCACGCCCAGGCGCTGTATGTCCGGCAGAGGTCCCGGTGATATTTTCACATGAGTTGTAATAGAAGACCGTGAATGAATGAGCCGGACGTGTCCTCCATGTGGTAAGATCACAGACCATTTGGAGGTGACGTATGCGGAGGATTCTCGCCTTTTCCGCCCTGATGCTGCTGACGTCCTTGCCGGTTGCGGCGATCCAGGGGATCGCGAGCTCCAGCGTGAGCGGAAGCTCGGTCAGCCTCACGGTCGCGCTGCCGGGTAATCTCGGGGCCGACGTGACGCTGAGCTTCGAGAGCGTCACCGGGCTCACTCTGGCGAATCTCGGGGTCTCGGCCCAGCTGATCAACCCCTCCGATCCGACCCTCCTCGCCCGTCTCCCCGGGGGCTCGATCCCCGCCGGCGCCTTCCCGGTCCTCCTGCGCATCGAGCCGCCGGCGACCGGCAACCTGGCGTTCACCGGCATCGCGACGCTGGAAATCCACACTCACAATCTCCAGTACGTCGGCGGCTCGCCCCTGCGGATCTTCTCCGCCCCGATCGGCGGCGGCTTCCACGACATCACGGCCGACATGGGGGCCGGGAGCTATCGCGCCCGCGGCACGTCCGGAGGATTCTCGGAGTTCCTGATCGTCTCCGAGGCGCGGTCTCTCGCCACGGTCATCGCGGCCAAGTTCAACCGGCTGGAGGCCTTGCTGGACGGATACGAAGGATCGATGTCCGCGACGCTCTACGACGACCTCTCCGCGATCCTGGGGACCGCGCTCGCCGAGTACACACAGGGCGACACGTCCGGCGCGATCCACGAGATCGACGATTTCCTCGAGCTCGTCGAGGACAACAGCGGCACGGCTCTCCCGGACGTCTGGCGCTCGGCCCGCAACGTGGAGAACGTGGCTGGATACCTGCGGGCCCGCGCCCAGACGCTGCGCTTCAGCCTGGTCCTCCAGCGCGCCGGCGGCGTCTGACGCGGGGCGGTCGATGCCGGCGCGGTTGACGATCCACTTCCCCTCCCGCCCCGCGCGGGTGCTCTTGCTGCCGGACAGCCGCGAAGCTGTCGTCGGCCGCGATCCGGAGTGCGACGTGGTGGTGGACGACGACCGGGTCTCCCGGCGCCACGCGGTCCTCTCTCCCCAAGGCTCCGGCTGGTCGGTCACCGACCTCGCCAGCAAGAACGGCACTCGGGTCAGCGGCATGCCGATCCCGAGCGGAGCCCGCGAGGAGCTTGACGAGCGGAGCTGGCTCAGCTTCGGTGGCCTGATCGCCTGCTGCGAGATTGTCCGGGGCTCGATCGAGAGGATCGAGGAGGAGCGGCTGCGGCGCGTGACGACCTCGCTGGACGTGCGGCGGGGGCTGGACCCCCGGGTGGGGCTCGGTGAGCTGCTGCCCCGGGTGGTCGGCTCGATGCTGGAGCTGACGAACGGGGAGCGCGGATTCGTCCTGCTGACCAGCCCGGACGGGGGTCTCGAGGTGGCGGCCCGCTCCGGGCTCTCGCCCGAAGAGCTGGCGGCGGAGGAGTTCGGCGGCAGCCGCGGCGCCGTCCAGCGCACCCTCGCCACCGGGTGCCCGGTGGTGTGCACGGACGCCCGTACGGACGCCGAGCTGGGAGAGCGGGCGAGCGTCATCACCACCGGCATTCGCGCCCTCCTCTGTGTGCCGGTCCATGCCCTCGACCGGTTGATCGGGGTGCTCTACGCCGACAGCCGCAAACCGGGAGCGGTGTTCACCGAGCTGGATCTGGACATCCTGGAAGCGCTCGCCGCCCAGGCCGGCCTCGCGATCGCGGTGGCGCGCCTCGACGAGGAGCTGAAGGGGCTCGCCGACCGGATCGTGGGAGCGCCCGGAGCCGATTCCGGGCTGCGCGCGCGGCTCGCCGGCGAGGTGTCCGCCATCCTCGACCGCTCTCTGCGGCAGGCGCCGCCGACCTTTGAATGGACGGGAGTCTTCGCGGCCCCCGTGCCTCCGCTCAGGGCCGCTTCATGAAACCGGACCCGGCGGGCGGCTCCTCGCCTCCGCCGCCTCTCGCTCCCACCAGGACCTCGGACTCCATCCGGCACCTCGCGCCGGGAACCCTTCTCGCCGGCCGCTACCGCATCCTTGAGCTGGTCGGGGCCGGCGGCATGGGCATGGTCTACCGGGCAGAGGACGAGCAGCTCGACCTGCCCGTCGCCCTCAAGATCCTGCGCCCGGATCTGGCGCAGGAGGGGCAGCGGCTCGAGCGGTTCAAGCAGGAGCTGGTGCTCGCCCGCCAGGTCAGCCATCCCAACGTCGTCCGCACCCACGACCTCGGAAGGGATGGCGAGATCGTCTTCCTCACCATGGACTTCGTGCCCGGGCGGTCGCTGGACCAGCTGCTCGCCGACGAGGGGCGCCTGGCTCCGGAGCGGGCGGCCGGCATCGCCCGGCAGATCGCGTCGGGGCTCGCCGTGGCCCATGACGCCGGCGTGGTGCACCGCGACTTGAAGCCCGGCAACATCCTGGTGGACGACGCGGGGCGGGCCGCGATCAGCGACTTCGGGATCGCCCGCTCGCTGGCCGGCTCCGGTCCGACGCTGCCCGGCTCGGTCGTCGGCACGCTCGACTATCTCTCGCCGGAGCAGGCGCGCGGCGAGGAGGTCGACGGCCGGGCCGATCTGTACGCCCTGGGCATCCTGCTCTACGAGATGCTGACGGGCAAGCTCCCCTTCGCCGGCGGCTCCGCCGCGGAGATGCTCGCGCAGCGGCTCACCGGGTCCACCCGGGACCTGGGCGCGACCGGCGTGCAGGTGCCGCGGCCGCTCGCCGCGATCGTCCGGCGGCTGCTGCAGCGCGACCGGGCGCGGCGCTACCAGAGCGCGCGGGACGTCCTGGCCGACCTCGACCGCATCGCGTCTCCCTCCGCGTGGCGGCGGCCCGCGCTGGTTGCCGGTGGCGTTCTCGCCTTGATCGGCCTCCTGGCCGTCCTCGGCTGGGCGGTCCGCCTGCGCGTCCAGCCCGCCGCCTCCGAGCGCGCCCCGCAGACCGCCGCCGCGCCGCGTCATACCGTGGCCCTCTTGCCCCTCGCGAACGAGACCGGCCGCGCCGACCTCGCCTGGGTCGCCTCCGGCCTGCCGGAAATGCTCGCCGCCTCTCTGGCCGAGGGACCCGCGCTGCGGGTGCTGGACAGCCAGCAGGTCTTCGAGACCCTGGAGAGTCTCCGCATGTCGCCCGGTCTGCTCTCCGCCGCCGACGCGCGGCGCCTGGCCGAGCTGCTCGACGCCGACCGGCTGGTCAGCGGCCGGGCGCGCGCCGCCGGGGACCGGCTGCGGATCGACCTGTCGGTGACCGCGGCGGACCGGCCGGATGATCCGGTCGAATGGCTCTACGCCGAGGAGAAGCCCGCGGATGCCTTCCGTCTCGTCGACCGGCTCGGAGCGAGCCTGCGCGCGCAGCTCGATGTTCCTCCGGGGCCCCCGGCTCCTCCAGTGCCCGCCGGAGCGGCGGTCAGCCGGTCGGTCGAGGCGCTGTCGGCGTATGCCAGCGGCCGGGCGAGCCTGCTGCGCGGAGACGCCCTCGCGGCCGTGAAGCTCCTGGAGGATGCCGTCGCGAAAGATCCCGGGTTCAGCGCCGCCTGGGTGCAGCTCGCCCGTGCCCGCGATGCCCTGGGCCGCCGCGAAGCGGCTCTGGAAGCCGCCCGGCGGGCGGTCGAGAGCCTCGGTCCGGGCGAGAGCCGGAGCGCTTTCGAAGCCCGGGCCATGGAGGCGCGCCTGCTCGGACGTCCCCAGAAAGCCCAGGAGATCCTCGCCCAGCTCGTCGCCCGCTATCCCGATGCCGAGGCCCGGGTGGCTCTGGGCGAGGCTTACGGGGAGCAGGGGAACCTCCAGCGCGCGATCTCCACCTTGGAAGGAGCGGTGCGGCTTGCGCCGCATCATCCGCGCGCCTGGTACCTGTTGGGAAAGTATTCGATCAAGGCCGGCAACGCCCGCCGCGCCATCGACGAGTACCTGGTGCATGCCCTGGTGGTGCAGAACCAGCTCGGCGGCGACGAGGGGCGGGCCGACGTGCTCAACGCCTTCGGCGTGGCCTACCACAATCTGGGGGAGATGGAGCGGGCCGAGGAGAGCTATGAGCAGGCCGCGGACATAAGGCGGCGCATCGGCGACGAGCGCGGCTACGCGACGACCCTGCGCAACCTGGCGAACCTGCACCTGATCCGCGGCGATTATGCGGTGGCCGAAAAGCAGCTCGAGGAAGCGCTCGCGCTGCTCGAACGCGTGGGCGACGGTCCCGGCATCGCCGACCTCTATAACAGCCTCGGCGCGCTCGCCGAGGAGCGCGGCGAGTTCGAGAAGGCGCTCGCGCAGTACCAGCGGGCCCTGCGCGTCCGCCGCGACCTCGGCAACGATCTCGCGCTCGCCGAGAGCTTCGGGAACGTCGGCTACGCGTGCTATCAGCTCGGCCGCTACGACGACGCCCTGGTCTATTGGCGCCAGGGGCTCGATCTGGCCCGCGCGAGCGGCGACCCGGGGGGCGTCGCCCTGGCAACGCAGAACCTGGGCCTCCTGGAGATGGCGCGCGGGGACTGGGACGCGTCGATCAAGTCCTTCCTCACCGCCTTGCGCACGTGCCGCGAGCTCGGCATGCAGGAGGCGATCGCCGCCTCTCTCGGCTCGCTCGGCCGGCTGGCGCAATATCAGGGACGGCCGGCCGCGGCGCTCGCCTCGTTCGCCGAGGCCCTCGGGGTGGTGCGCGAGATCGACGACCGGCGCGGTCTCGCCGAGTTCACCCTGGCCCAGGCCGACGTCGAGCTGGAGCTGGGAATGGAAAAGGCTGCGGGAGAGCACCTGCGCGCCGCGGCGAAGCTGCTGGACGAAGAGATGAGCGTCGAGCAGCAGGCCGAGCTCGCGCGGCTCCAGGGCGAGTGGCACCTGCTGAGGAACGAGCGCGACGCGGCGCGGCAGGCGCTGCGCCGCGCGGTGGCGCAGGCCGAGGAGAGCCACAGCGTGATCGCCCGGCTCGACACCCGGCTGTCAGCCACCCAGGCGGACCTCGCCTCCGGCCGCGCCAGGGACGCGCTCGCCGCGGCCGAGCGTCTCCAGGCGGAGGCCGACACGCTGGGCCACGCCCGGCTGCGCCTGCGCGCCGCCGAGATCCGTGCCCGGGCCGAGCTCGCCGCGGGCGATCCGGAAGGCGCCCGGTCGGCGGCCCAGGCGGGTCTCGACGTCGCCGCGGCCTGCGGTGGATACTCAGGCGCCTACCGTCTGCACCTCCTGGTGGCACAGGCCTTGGAACGGGAGGCTCGGCGGGCCGAGGCCCAGGCCGAGCGCGACCGGGCCGCCGGAGAGATCGCGCGCGTCGCCCGGGATCTCGGGATCGAGCAGAGACAGTCTTTCAACCGCATGGCGGAGGCACAGGACCTTGCGAAGCAGAACCGAGGATCCGGATGAAACACTGGTGACGAGCTCCCCGGACCCCATGCACGACATCGTCGACCGGGTGCGTCACATCACGGGCGAGAACGAGCGGCTCTTCCAGCGGCTGATCGAGGGCGAGCGCCGCTTCCGGGGGCTGGCCAAGGCGGTGTGGAAGGTGCAGGAGGACGAGCGACGCCGCCTTGCCCGCGAGCTGCACGACGGGCTCGGCCAGACCCTGACCGCCCTCACCAATCAACTGGAGCGCCTGCAGAAGAAGCTCGACGGGCGCATTTCGGGCGAGCTTTCGGGAGATCTGTCGGCCCACCTCGCCGACTCGGTGGACATGGCGCGCTCGGCCTTGAACGAGACCCGCGAGCTGTCCCGCCTGCTCCGCCCGCCCGTCCTCGACGACCTCGGTCTGACCGCCGCGCTCTCCTGGCTCGCCCGCACCCTGGAGCAGCGCACCGGCCTGCGCGCCGAGCTGACCCTGGAGGGGCTCGCGGAGCGCCTCGATCCGGACTTGGAGACGCTGGTCTTCCGCCTGATCCAGGAGGCGCTGACGAACGTGCTCCGCCACGCCGGCGTCGACCGCGCGGAGGTGACCGTCTCGCGCGCCGGAGGCTTCCTCGCGCTGCGGATCGCCGACGCCGGCCGGGGCTTCGAGTTCCAGGCCGCCTTCGCGGGCAGCGAGTCGACCGCCGGCTCGGGCCTGCGCGGCATGCGCGACCGGCTCGAGCTTTTCGGCGGACGCCTCGACATCTCCTCGGCGCCGGGCCAGGGGACGGTCATCGCCGCCATGGTCCCGCTCCTGGAGAGCGCCGGATGAGCCGGGTGCGCGTGCTGGTGGCGGACGATCACACGATCGTGCGCAAGGGCCTGGTGAGCCTGCTCGCAGAGAGCGGCGAGTGCGAGGTGGTGGCCGAGGCCGCGGACGGGCTCGACGCCGTGGAGAAGGCCCTGGCCACCCGGCCGGAGGTGGCGATCCTCGACCTCTCGATGCCCCGCCTTTCGGGCCTGGAGGCAGTGCGGCGCATCCACGACGCCTTGCCGCAGACCCGCATCCTCGTCCTCACCGTGCACGAGGAGGAAGAGTACGTCCTGCCGATCGTGCGCGCCGGCGCCTCCGGATATCTGATCAAAGACAGCGCCGTGGCGGAGCTCCTCGCGGCCGTGCGCGCCCTCCACGCCGGCCAGGGCTACTTCGGCCCCCAGGCGGCGCGGGTGCTCGCCGAGCAGTACCGCCATCCCGAGCGAACGCCGGACGATCCCTACGGAACCCTCTCGCCGCGCGAGCGCGAAGTCTTCCACCTGGTCGTCGACGGCCGCACCACCAAGGAGATCGCGCGCGACCTGGCCATCAGCGTCAAGACCGCCGACAACCACCGCTGCCGGCTGATGGAGAAGCTCGGCGTGCACAACACCGCCGAGCTGGTCCGCTACGCGGCCCGCCGCGGGCTGTTGGGATGAGGGCCTGAGGGAAATCCCTCACTCCACTCTGGGGGAAATTCCCCCCTCCACCTGAGGGCCTCGCCTCCTGCCGCCCGGTTCCCCGGCGCGCTACCGTGGAGCTGAGGAAGAGAGAGTCATTCATCTCAGGAGAATTACACCAGCTTGGAGGTTGCAGGCGGTCGCTCTCCCCGCACTCCCTGAGCCGCTTGTGGGTCCCATCCCCACAGGCGGTTCGCTTTTTGCGGCCCCGCCGCTCCCTCCTGACGTTCTCAACAATTGCCTCCCGCGCGGTGTCCACCTTTCAGGAGACCGCCCTGGCCGCAGAGGAAGAGTGCCGCTGCCGGACCGGGTCCGCAGGAGGACCGATGGATTTTGCTGATCGGATTCGAGAGTTGTCGAACCGCATCCCCCAGCAGTTGCCGCACATCCGGACCGAGGAGGCGACCAAGAACGCCCTGGTGATGCCTTTCATCAGCGCCCTTGGCTACAACGTTTTCGACCCCTTCGAGGTCACACCGGAGCTGGACGCCGACGTAGGTGTCAAGAAGGGAGAGAAGGTGGATTATGCCGTCCTCAAGGATGGCAAGCCCATCATGCTCTTCGAGTGCAAGCCCTGCAATTGCAATCTGGACGAGTGCCACGCCTCTCAACTCTTTCGCTACTTCTCGGTAACCGACGCACGGATCGGCGTGCTGACCAACGGGATCGTCTACCGGTTTTTTTCCGACTTGGAGGCGCCGAATAAGATGGATGCGCGCGCCTTCCTCGAAGTCGATCTCCGGGCGATTGACGATCTCCAGCTCGCCGAGCTGAAGAAGTTCTCCCGGTCCGCCTTCGAGCTCGGTTCGATCCTGGCCAATGCGAGCGATCTCAAATACACCCGGGAGATCAAGCGCATTCTGGCGCAGGAAATGAATCAACCCTCTGAGGAGTTCGTCCGCTTCTTCACGGCGCAAGTCTACCCGGGCCGGGTGACGCAGCGGCTGCGGGAGCAATTCGCGGAGATCACGAAGAAAGCACTCCAGCAGTTCATCAGCGAGAAGGTGAGCGACCGATTGAAATCAGCCCTGGCGCAGGAGCAGGAATCCGCCCAGCCGGAGCCAGCCGTAGAGACTTCCGTCGTGGCTGACGCGGGCGGGCCGGAAACCACCGAAGCAGAGATGCAAGCTTTTTACATCGTGAGAGCGATTCTGGCCCAGTCGATCGATCCCGAGCGCGTGATCATGCGCGACCAGAAGTCGTACTGCTCGGTGTTGCTGGACGACAGCAACCGCAAGCCCATCTGCCGGCTCTGGTTCAATGCGGCGCAGAAGTACGTCGGGGTCTTCGACGTCGAGAAGAACGAGACCCGAGTGCCGGTCGCCAACCCGGTGGAGATCTACCGGCTGTCGGGTCAGCTGCGAGAGGCCGTGGCGCGGTACGAGGGGAAGGGAGGAGGGGCGGCGGTAGAGGCAGGAGGCTCCTGAGGCGGCGGGGCCGACGCTCCCGTCGACGGCTTGCTTGCGAGGAGGGCTTGATGAGCATGAGCTCGGAACGTGCGGAAGTCCCGTATCTCATCTTTATGCTCTCGTTGAGTGTTGTCGCTGTCGTGGCGCTGGCGATCTCGGCCTTTGGGAAAACTTCTGCCAGTACAAGAACAATTCTGGAGTATGCCGACACGGCGGTTTGCGTCCTGTTCTTTATTGACTTCCTTGTAATGCTGGCCCGCGCGAAAAACCGCTGGAGGTATCTTGCAACCTGGGGTTGGCTCGACCTCGTCTCAAGTATCCCAGGTATTGATGTCTTCCGCCTGGGCCGGGCCGCCAGGGTGCTCAGGATCATCCGAGTGCTCCGAGGCTTCAGGGCTGCCAAGGTCTTGACAGCATTTATTCTCGATCGCAGAGCGCAAAGCACATTCTTCGGAGCGCTCCTGATCTCGATCCTCCTTATCATCTTGTCCGCTTCTGCGGTCCTCCAATTCGAGACCTCCTCGGAGGCGAACATCCGAACCCCAGAGGATGCGATCTGGTGGGCGGTCGTGACGATCACGACGGTCGGCTATGGCGATCGGTTTCCTCTCTCGACCGAGGGGCGTGTCATCGCCACTTTCCTGATGACGGCAGGCGTGGGCCTCTTCGGGACGTTTTCAGGCTTCGTAGCTGCGTGGTTTCTTGAAGCCCCACGATCCCCGTCAGCCGAGGTCCAGGCGATCTCCAAGTTGGAGGAGGAAGTTCGCAAGCTGCGCGAGCAACTCAAGATATAGGGATACTCTTGGCCTCGCACGCCGGCTGTAGCGGGCTCGGCTTCAGATGATAAGATCCAATTTGACCCCGAACGGCATGACCATGAAGCAGATCGGACGGAGAGTCTGTGAGGAGGAAGTCGAATCGTCGGGTGCCATGGTCATTCTCTCCTCAGAGGGTGGTGGGATCGATCACGGCGATGGGCAGGCCGAGTTGGGCCGCGGTGTCGCGAAAATGCGCCGTGCCTCCGGGGCCGTCTCCGGACTCGCCGTTCCAGACCAGAAGAAGCGAGGGCTTGCCGGGCTTCGCCTCCTCGAGGCCGGTTTGCAGGAGCCAGTCGTTGGTGCGCTCGAAGGCGTTCATGTTCTCGGGGAGAGGCCCGAGGTGCTCCTCCTGGATGCGCACCTCACAGCGGGGGTCGCGCGCGAGCGCCCGGAAGCGCTCGGTCCATCCACTCCCGGGGAGCTCGACGGATTCCTCGATGAAGCGCTCCACCGGAAAGGCGAGGAGCAGGAGAATCCGGGCGCCGCGGTCGCGGCAGATCTCGGCGAGGAGGATGTCCGCGCCGTTGGCTCCGCCGCAGATCGCCAGATCGCCGGCGCCGACTCCCCACGCGTCGAGCTGCCGCGCCATGGCGTCCCGGACCGCTGTCTCCTTCTCCGGCGGGAAGCGGGGGACCTTCCTGCCGGGGGCGTCGACTCTGTGTCCGCTGCCAAGGATGACTCGGGTTTTGGTGGTGTCTGACATTTCGAAGAATTCCTCCGTGAGGCTCGGGCTCAATTGAGATCCTGCGGTGTGGGCGGCCGGGGGAGCTTCCGCAGCAGCGGGTGGCCCGGGAAGGCTTCGGCGGCCCCTTTCCAGTCTCCTGCCGCGAGATGCCGGCGGATGGCCTGCTCGACGGTCAGATCGATCACCGGGGACATGGGGCGCGTCCTCGGATCGGAGAGGAACCAGCGGATGAGCGAGGCGGCGCCGAGCTGGCCCAGAGGTGCCTCCGCGGTCTCGCGGCGCAAGGCGTCGAGGCGCGCGAATTGATCGCTCATTTCCACCAGCCGGCCTTCCCCGTCGAGGGACCAGCCGGCGACGGCTTCGGCCCACCGGGCAAGGAGCTCCGCGTCCTCCTCCGGGAACCGGGGGACGGCGAAGACGTCGACCTGATTCAGGGAGGCAACCCAAAGGAGCTGGCCATTCGGGCTGAGCCGTGCCGCATGAATCAGCGAGGATGAGGGAGGTATCCGGACGAGGGTTTGTCCCGTCCGGGAGTCCAGCAGGCGGATGGGCTCGGTATCGGACAGCGTATGGACCAGGATGCGATCGCCGGCCGGGTCGAGCTCCGCGAACCATAGGGTGTCCTGAGCGAGCGCTCCCCCCTCGGGGCTCCCCGTCCCGGCGTCCCAGAGCTTCAGGGCGTTTCGAGCTCTGGTCAGGAGGAGATGGCCCGCGGGCTGGAATTGGATGGATTTCACCGGATACAGGTGACGCAGGGGGCCGGTGAGCAGCTTGCTGGACCGCAGGTCCCAGATCGACGTGAGCCCTCTCCGGGTTCCTGTCGCGATCCGCTTGCCGTCCGCGCTGAATGCGAAGGAGGTGACAGGACTCTCGTGCTCCATCAGGCTTCCGAGCGGCTGGCCTGTCCGGGGGTCCCGGGTGCGGACACCGCCTTTTGCGGAGACGGTGACGAGCCGGTCGCCGCCAGGGCTGAAGGCGAAGTCCGTGATCCTCTCACCCTGCCCCGCCGTTGCGATCAGACTCCCTGTGGCGAGGCTCCAGAGCTGGATCGTGGAATCCCTGCTCCGGATGCCGAAGATCCCCTTCTCGAGATTGAGATGGGCGGGCGCCCTGGACAGGAAAGCCGGGAGGTGGACGTCGCCGGGGATGCGGAGGGGGTGCCAGACCGGACGGCCGGTCCGTGCATCCCGGAGCTGCAGGGTGCCGTTGCCGCGTCCTTCGAGCAGAAAGCGGCCATCCGAGCTCAGCCCGAACGCTGCGACGTCCTGGATCGGAGGCCCCACGGGCCGGGCGGCATCGGTATCCCAGAGACGGACCATGCCATCCCCCGTTCGGGCCCCGAGGCGGCCTCCATCCAGGCTGAAGACAGGAGGCGTGTGCTCGTCGGGATGGTAGAGGAGCTCCGTGCCGGTCCAGGAGGGAGTAGCGCTCCAGACCCTGAGAATGCCGCTTTCGTCGCCGGTGACGATCTGCCCTGTGCCGGCGAGGAAGCGGCCCTGCAGACAGTCGCAGAACGCCTGGTTGACCGGGCGGCCGGTGTCGGCATCCCAGAGCTCCACTCCCTCCGGGGACGTCGTCAGGAGGAGCTGGCCGTCCCGGCTGAGCTCGGCGCGAAACAGGTGGCGTTTCCGGATCACCGAGATCGCCTCGGATGGGCCGCGGGTGTTCCAGATCCGGAGCGTGGCCTGGTGCTCGTCGTAGGTCGCGAGCCTGTCGTTCCCGGGGCTGAGCCACGCCTGGGTCGCATCGCCTGCGAAGCGCCCTCCGAGCGGGGCCTCCGCCGCGATATCCCAGAGCATCGTCTCGTTCCCGGTGACCAGGAGGAGGCGGCCATCGGGGCTGAAGCTCACAGAAGTGATGCGTCCCGCCGGCGGTGCCGGAAGGCTCCGGCCGCTCTCCACGTCCCAGAGGAGGATCTGCAGGTTGTCATGCGCGAAGATTCTGCGGCTGTCGGGGCTGAACCCGAGGCTCTCGAAGCCGCCCTGGGTCGCCAGCTCAGGGGGATCCTCCGGGAAGCTGATCTTGTGCTCCACGTTGGTGCCGACGTGCTTCAGGACGAGGGTCTTGCCGCCTTGATCCAAGGCGAGCCACCTGCCGTCCGGGCTGAGCCGCGCGCGCGATTTCTCTCCCAGCTCGATACTTCCGAGAAGGGACGTGCCGGTCCGGATATCCCGAAGCTGCGCCAGACCCGGGGAGAGGATCAGGATGCGCCGGCCGTCCTGACTGACGTCGAGAGACTCGACGGCCTCGGACTGATTGATCACGCCGGCCCGCTGGAGCGTCCGCGTGTCCCAGAGGCGGACCCTCCCACCGTCGATCGCGGCGAAGAGTCGCCCATCGTCGCTGAGATGGGCCAATTCGACGTCGGAGAGCCGCAGCTCGCGGATAGGCCTCGGCCAGGTCCTGTAGAGGAGGAGACCGGCCAGCAGACTCTGTGCCGGGACGCTCTCCGGCTCCTCCCGGATCGCGCGGGCCAGATAGGCGAGGGCGTGAGCGGGTACGTCGTCCTGGACGTCGCCGGCTGGATCGTCCTGGAGATTCCAGGCCCTCTCGATGTCCGAGCCCGCCAGGGCGTCTCTGGCCTGCTTCTTCGCGGCGAAACCCCAGCCGGCCAAGGCGACGACGCCGAGCAGCACGAGCCCGAGCAGCGCGATGACCAGCCGGCTGCGCCGCAGCCTGCGCTCCGCCTCGCGCCGCCCCGCCTCCTCCTGCGCCCGCGCCTCCCGCTCCCGGCGGCTGGCGCGACTCTTGCGGATCACCCCGGTCAGCACGTCGTGCGTCAGCTCGAGCCGCTGCATCCCGGCGCGGTCCTCGATCCGCAGGAGCCGGCGGTCGGTCAGCTTGTCGAGGGCCTCGCGGGTGACGCCGGGCAGCTCGACGGCGTTTTCCAGGGCCACCGAATCCCTGAACCCGGACTTGGTCAACAGGCGCTCTTCGATGAAGGAGCGGACCTCCGGCCCGAGGTCGCCGACGCTCCGCTCGTAGAGACCGGAGAGGATCTCGTCGCGGTTGCCGCGCACCAGGTCGGCGGTGATGCGGGGCAGACCCTGGGCGCGCCTCTTGTTGTTCAGCTCCCGGCAGACGACGCTCAGGAGGGCCGGCTCAATCTCCAGCTCGGTCTGTGGGATCTCGTCGCTCTCCCGGCCGGCGACGAAGCGGACGATCCGCTCGGGCGCGTCCGGCTCGACGAGGTGGCCGCCCGCCTGGGTGATGACGCGCAGGGCGTTGTCGCCGTTCATCCGGCGCAGGCGGAAGCGGTTCTGGACGATCGAGCGGATGCGCCCGCGCAGCCCTTCCAGCTCGGGGAGGAAGTCCTCCCGCAAGGAGAGGAGGATCTTGTAGGGATGGCGGGTGAAGGAGAAGTCGCGGGTCGCGGACGGGTCGGCCTCCAGCCGTGCGCGGAGACCCGCCGGGACCGATCCTTCGCAGAGGTCCGCCAGCTCGGTGAGGAACGCTTCGGCCTCCTGGGCGCGAGCCGCATTCCCGCGTCCCAGAGTGAAGATCTCTTCGAACTGATCGAAGACGAGGAGCGGCGTGACGATGCGGTTGCGCGGGCTCCACAGCTCCGCGCCCTGGCGGTGGAGGGATTCCCAGAGCGTCTCCGCCTCGTGAAAGGCGGGGACCTCGATCCCGGCTTCCGTTGCCTCCCGGGCGATCGCCTGGCGGACCTGATCGGACAGCGTGCGGCGGGCGTCCTCGCTCCCGGACCAATCCAGCCGGATGTAGACGGGGAGGACGTTCTCCCGGCGGAGGAGCGGGAAGAGGCCGGCCGAGAGGAGCGAGGTCTTGCCGAGGCCGGAGAGCCCGAAGAGGACCGTCAGCCGCTCGCGCAGCGCCAGCCGCAGGATTTCCTGCGTCTCCGTCTCGCGCCCGAAGAAGAGCTCGCGGTCCGACTCGCGGAAAGACGCCAGGCCGGGCCACGGGTTGTCGGCGTCGACCGTGCCGGGATCGGATGGGCGGGAGAGGGGCTCCACCATCAGGGTGCCTCGGCCTGGTTGGCCCGCTGGTACTCCCGGAAGTACCGCTTCAGCATCTCGACGATGTTCGGATTGGGGCCTTCCGGCGCGAGCCGCTCCCAGTGCAGGCGGCGGAACCGGTCGGGCAGGGAGGGATCGTCCGGCGCGACGTCGCCGAGGGTCAGCGGCACGATGAAGCGCAGGTTCGGCGGGGCCTGGACGGCGATCCTGTCGGCCCAGTCCCATTCCAGGCGGAAGAAGCGCCGCCGCGTGGTCAAGGTGTGGCGCGTGAGGATGGGGACGAACAGCGAGCAGCTCTCGATGTTGCGCCGGATCTTCCTCTCGTAGTCGTCGCCTCCTTCGAGGGCGTCGCGGTCGAACCAGACGTCCACGCCGGCGCTCTCCAGCTCCACCTTGAGCGCCTCCACCACGGCGCGGTCCTCGCTGGCGTAGCTCAGGAAGACCGATCCGGGCACCATCCCCGGAGATTCGTTCGGACCCCGCGCGGGGACGGCCGGCTTCTCGGGTGCGGCTTCCTGTGGAGGGTGCCGTTCGGTCCAGTACCGGTGGAGCTCCGCGACGAATTCCACCGCGCCCTGCGAGTAGATGCGGGTGCGGGAGCTGAAGTGCTTGAGAAAGGCGACCAGGGCGGGATCGTCGCGCATCCGGGCGTCCGCCACGATGTCGGTCCGGCCGCGCACCAGCCACAGGCGCTCGCGCCGGGAGATGCGCAGGAAGAAGCGGGCCAGCCAATCGGGGAAGCCGCCGCCGAGGAGGAGCAGCTGGCGGCGGTCGAGCTCGTCGAAGAGCCGGCTGGGGCGCCGGGTCTCGGATTGCAGGGCATGGACGAGCTCCAGCGTGTCCTCCTCGGTGACCACGTACTCGGGGACGGCCGAGAGGCGGCCGAAGAGGTGGAAGACGGCCGGCCGCTCCATCTCGTCGACCGACTGGTCGAGGTCCTGCACCGCGCTGGGAGCATAGGCGAAGACCCGCGTCCGGGGCTGGCCGCCGAAGCGCACCTCGTCGAGAGCCTGCTGGAGGAGCGGGTCGAGCGTCGTGGTGACGAACAGCTTGAACGGCCGGATCTGGGCGAGCTGGAGGAGCGGCGCGGGGAGAGGGAAGCTCTCCCGGTCTGGAAAGACCCGCTTCAAGCCTGAGTAGATCTCCTCGATCTGGCCGTTCTGACCCAGGAAGCGGCAGGCCACCTCGTGCAGCGCACCGGTCGCGGAGAGATTGTCCGCCGGGACCTCCAGGTATTCCGCCAGGCGTTCCGCCAGGAAAGGGTAGAGGTGGACGGGGCGCCCGCCGATCTCGGAAACCAGGAGGTCCGGTCCGAGGATCGGAACGACCCGCCCCTCCTCGATGAACTGGAGGAGCTGGTCCCAGAAGCGGGGGCCCTCGGCGGCAAGGGATGCCATTCTGCGGAAAGGCTATCAGATCCTCAGCAGCAACCGCCGCCCCTTGAACAGGATCGAGCGCAGCCTCTTGTAGGACCTGGAATGCTTCGGGACTGTAAGTCACAACGTTGACAGGAATACGTAGAAGGCGTAACTTGGTAACCCATCTGGAGGTCTAATCCGAGGCTGAGGGTCAGGGAGCATCCGTTTTTTGCTGTAAACTGGCTTCTGCAAAAGTGCGAGCTCCTATCAGTCACAACGCGGCTGCCATCGACCTGTTTGTTCTCAGGGTCATAACAAGGGAGGGGACCAAGCGATGGCAGCAAGACGCCCGTTCGGAGTTACACAGGAAGAGCTGCATCTTCTGGAGCAACAGCAAACGGAGGCCAACATTGCCGTTTTGCCCTTCCGAGCGGCCGCCCCCGGCGTAACCA
>Ga0126309_10000209_pt1 | contig 20027 bp, 18 predicted proteins | sample Plot56_FD_92541 | JGI IMG/M metagenome (GOLD analysis project Ga0126309, IMG submission 92541) | Serpentine soil microbial communities from UC McLaughlin Reserve, CA, USA - Plot56 | ecosystem: Environmental > Terrestrial > Soil > Grasslands | place: USA: UC McLaughlin Reserve, Lake County...
AACGAATGGAACTGCTCCGCAAGATCTGGCCTGGGCTGCGCAAGAGGCTGGTGGAACAATCAATGCCAGCCGAGCAGCTAAGAGAGATGCTACGGGAAGCCGGATGTCCGACCAGCCCGGACGAGATCGGGTTGGGATGGGCTGAGTTCGAGGCGACGTATTCGAGAGCGCGGATGATCCGCTCGCGATACACCGTCCTCGACCTCGCCGCCGAAACCGGGATCTTCTCCGAGTGCATCGAAGAGCTGTTCGCGCCGAGCGGATTCTGGGCTCGTGGCGCCGCTCCGCAATCACGGGTGGACTGAGCGGCTCGATGGCAACGCCTCTATTTGCGAACGAGAGGCGCCCATGGCGGGGAGCCGGGCGTGAAGTCCGAAGCTGCTATCGGCGCCCTCTACCCCACCGCACATCAGCCATCCCACGACAGACAGAACGTCTACGTAGCGGAGAGCCAAGCGCGGTGGAAGCCTGAGAGGTAACCCGGTGGGAAAGCGGTGCAACGTGCGTGTCTATATGGACGAGATACACACCCTCCGTATCCTCTGAGGGGCGGACGAACGGGCCAAGCATATAGACGACGGGGGAAGGAGACGGAACGTGAACGACGTAGCCATCGCCGGTGCCGCTGATACAACGGAGTCCGGACAAGCACCGTGGAGCAGGTCGTTCGGTGCTGGCGAGGGGCGGTGATGAGGACCGCCCGGACGGGCGTGTGGGATGATTATTAGCGTCACTCAGCTTAGTTTCGTGTCAAGCATGTCATCCGCGGATGGGAATCCAGAGCAAAGGAGATGTGGATAAGTGAGTAGTCAACAAGCGCAGGCCGAGTACGGAGCCTTCGGTAACTTCGTCGAGCGCATCGGCATCCCCAGACCGCTCTTCTGGGGGTTCGTGGCCGTCTTCATCTTCATGATCGGCGACGGCGTCGAGATAAGCCGCCTCCCCGGCTACCTGACCGGACCGGGAGGGCTCAACGGCGCCCAGGCATCGTTGATCACCGGCACCGTCTACGGCCTCGCCGTCATGGTAGCCTCGTGGCTCTCAGGGACGCTCTCTTCCATCTGGGGTCCTCAACGGGTCATGCAGCTCGGCGCGGCGATCTGGGTGGTCTTCGAGATCATCTTCCTCCTCTTCGCCATCAACTCGGGGAGCCTGTTTTTCGTAGCGCTAATCTACGGTATAAGAGGACTCGCGTACCCACTCTTCGCATTCGGGTTTCTGGTCTGGATCCAGACGGTCACCCGCGTAGACCTTAGAGGTTCCGCAGCCGGATGGTTCTGGTTCGCTTTCACGGGCGGCCTCCCGACCCTGGGCTCCGTGATAGCCGCCTTTTCCGCCCCGGTTATCGGTGTGTACAATACCCTCTGGCTCTCGCTCGTGATCGTAGCTATCGGCGGCGCAATCGGCGCTTTCGCTATTCACGAGGCCCAGGGCAGGCGCCCTATCGCAGACGAGCACGTCGATAACCCGACGAGCTACCGCAGGCTGTTGGAAGGCGTAGACATCCTCTGGCGCGACCCTAGGACCCTCCTGGGCGGCGTGGTCCGCATCGTCAACACCTCGCCCGAGTACGGGTTCTTCTACTTTATGCCGTTTGTCTTTATAGCGGGGAGCTCGGCGACGGGCTTTATGAGCGGGACGCAGTTCTCCACCCTTACCGCCCTCGTCTACGGGTCCAACATTGTCGCCAACCTCTTCTTCGGCATATTCGGCGACCACTTCGGCTGGCGCAAGACGGTGACGATCTTCGGATGTGTAGGCTGCGCCATAGCCACGCCTTTGTGGTACTTCGCTTCGCTGGCCTCTGGTAGCTTTATCGTCTGCGCGATACTCGGTATGCTCTATGGTGTGCTGCTCGCCGGCTTCGTGCCGCTTTCGGCCCTGATGCCGTCCATGGTGCAGCGGCACGACAAGGGCGCGGCATTGGCGGTTCTTAACTTCGGCGCCGGCGGAGCCGCCTTTATCGGTCCCTTTATCGCGAGCGTGCTTAGCCCCTTTATCGGCTACGGGGGCGTCGTCCTGACCTACTCCGCCCTGTACTTCGTGTGTGCCGTCCTGACCTGGTTTATCAAGGACGCGTCCGACCCCGGGGAAGAGGGAGAGCCGGAGGAAGGGACCCTCGCCACCGCCTAGGAGCTCTTGCGGGCTCGGACCGCAGAGTACCCAGACTGGCCTGGTAAGCCTGTAGCGTCGACCGGAGATGGGAGGTGGAACCGGCGACCCAACACGCCTCCCGCTCCAATCTCGGAACCACGGTGGAGAATAGGTGTGTTTCGAGTCCAAGAACATCGCGAGATAGAGCGCTATTCAGAGCGCTATTCCGGCGCCCCAGAGTGTGGCCTTTTCGTCAGCCTGGCCAGGATCGTGTATGTGGGCTCACGAAGTCGGCACCTTCTTCATGGGAGCGTCGGCGCAGTTGCCACGAGAAGGTAAGAAAGCGAACTCTACAGACACTCACACGGGAGGCACTCATGAGGCTATACTCGGGTTTGGGTGGCAGGAGGGTCGAAGGACCCTCGATCCTCGCAGCCGATTTTGCCTTACCTAGGAGATGAGGTGCGCAAAGCCAGAGATGGTGGTGCAGGGTTCGTGCACTTCGACGCGATGGACAACCACTTCGTGCCGAATCTGTCCATCGGTCCTCTGGTCGCCGCCTCGCTGGTTCCCAATACGGACTTGCCGGTCGACACCCACCTGATGGTCGAGAACTCCGACAACCTCATCCCCGCGTTCCTGGACGCGGGGGTAGCGAGCATCTCGGTCCACCCGGAGGCGATAACGCACTTGCATCGTACCCTCGCCATGATACGGGATGGGGGCGCCGAGGCCGGCGTGGCGCTAAACCCAACCACCTCGCCCGAGACCATAGGATGGACACTACCGCACCTCGATTATGTCCTCGTGTTGAGCGTCGACCCGGGCTTCGGGGGTCAGGTCTTTATCCCCGAGACGATACAGAAGATCAAGCGCTTGAAAGAGATGACGGATCTGCCGATAGCAGTCGACGGCGGCATCACGGTAGAAACCGCCCCCCGGTGGCCAAGGCCGGGGCCAGCGTGCTCGTCGCCGGCTCCGCCGTATTCAGCGGTGATCCGACGGTCGAGATGAACCGGATAATCAAGGCCGGCCTAGGAACCGCCGAACGGTAGTTAGCGTCTCCTAGCGCGTTTCTCGAAACGACCGATCTGCTGCCTCACATCGGCGAGTGCGTTAGGAAATTGTTTGTTCCGGGTGGTTTCCTTGGTCATAATGGGACTTGGCAGGTGCAAGCGGCCCAAGCGGGTCCAAAACGGTACGGGGGTGCCGAGGTGGGGTTGCGCGTAGCATCCGGATAGCCGATTATGATGGGAGCTCCCAGTCGGGACCGCGACGACGCTCGAAGACGAAAGGGAAGCAGTGCATCGTGACAATCTTGTGAAACCTGGGCAGGCGTACAACAGGGATACGAGAACGTCGTACGAGATGCAAGCGACAACCCGGGAGGTCGAAGCACAAATCCTTTCGTCGCAAGGTTGTACCCTTGACAGGCAACGTGTACCGGATGATCACCGAGTTCCGGAGCGGCGAGCTCCCTCGTCCGCGCGGCGGTGCTCATGCTTCTTTCGAAGCACCGATCCGACGCCCGCAGCAATGTTCGAACCGCGCACGCGTTCGGATCGACCGTACACGAGAAGGCAGAAGGCAGGCGTGACCCACAACAGGGGAAACGTAGCCTCGCAGCTAGGCCACGGGGGCGGTTGGGTGGAACGAGGCGGCATAGCCAGGCCGCTTTCTTGGGGTTTCGTAGGCTTATCGATCTTCATCATCGTCACGTACGGCCTGAGGGGCGCCGCCTACCCATTGTTCGCGTTCGGGTTTTTGGTCTGGATTCAGACGCCCCGCGAGGAGATACGGGGTTCGGCGGGCGGGTGGTTCTTGTTGGCGTTCACCGGCGGGTTGCCTACCTTCGGTTCAGCGGCCGCCGCTGGGTCGCTCGGTCTCATCGGGTACTTCAATGCGCTCTTGCTGTCTTGTCTGGGTTCCGCGCGAACCCCCTGTTCGTCATATCCGTGAGGAAGGCTGAAACCGGCCATGAGTTTCAGGGGTAGGTTAGAGGACCTCGAGCGAGAGGGGACCCCCATCCGCGTGGGCCTCGTCGGCGCAGGCCAAATGGGCCGAGGTTTGATAGCGCAGGTCGGGGATATACCTGGGATGGAGGTAGTGGCCGCCGCCGACGTGGATCTCGAACGCGCCTTGGGCGCGTTCCGAGAAACAGGTCATGAGCCGGTCGAGGGGTCGGATGGCCGGCCCGGTCGCCCCGCTGCGACCCAGGACCCCATGGACGTCGTGCGGTCGGGATCGGTGGACGTCGTGGTGGAAGCGACCGGCATCGTGGAGGTCGGCGCTCGGGTGGCCTACGAGGCCATCCTAGGTGGCAAGCACGTGGTCATGCTCAACGTTGAAACGGACGTCACAGTCGGGACAACCCTCCACCGGATGGCAAAGAGCGTCGGGGTAGTCTACACCGGCTCCGCTGGGGACGAGCCCGGCGCAATCCTGGAACTCTACGACTTCGCCCGGTCTTTGGGCTTCGAAGTGCTGGTCGCCGGCAAGGGGAAGAACAATCCACTCGACCCCTTCGCGGATGCCGAGTCGGTCGACGAGGAGGCTCAGAAAAAGGGGATGAACCCCAAGATGTTAGCCTCCTTCGTCGACGGCACCAAGACGATGGTAGAGATGGCCGCCGTCGCCAACGCCACGGGCTTAGCGCCGGACGTGCCCGGTATGCACGGTCCCGAGGAGACCGTCCCGGATCGCCTGGTCGATGTCTACAGCTTGCGCGAGGATGGCGGGGTGCTCTCGGGCTACGGCGCCGTGGCGCCGTGGATTACGTGCGCGGGGTGGCTCCGGGCGTGTTCGTGATCGTGCGCTCACCGAAGGGCCCGGTGCGCCAGACCCTCGAGTACCTGGGACAGGGGGCGGGACCAAACCACGTCTTCTACAGGCCGTACCATCTCACGAGCCTCGAGACGCCGATCTCCGTAGCCCGCGCCGCCATCTACGGCGAGCCTACCATCGTCTGCGGTTCGTCGCCAACGTCGGAGGTAGTAGCCGTGGCGAAGCGGAACCTGATGGTCGGCGACGAGCTCGGGAGCATCGGCTCCGCCGACTATTACGGCTGGCTGCACGAGGCTTCCGAAGCTGCAGGGATGCTGCCGTTGGGTTTGGCGGCGGGAGCCCGGATTACCCAGACCGTCGCCCGCGGGCAGCCTATACCGAGGTCGGGAGCAGAGTTGGCAGAGGACTCGTTCGTGGCAAGCCTGAGGCGACTGCAGGAGACCTCCCAAGACGGGAACCACTGAGGCCATGACCAATAGCGGTCTGGTTCATAACCGCAACTATCTAAGGGGTCCCCACGGCGAGCGCCGTCGCGCCCGAGTCGGGGTCGCGGCCCAAGGGAATCTTTTCCGGCGGGAGGACCGCGGGTTCAAAGCCGAAGTAGGAGCTCTAGATCCAACCGTAAAGGCTGACGCTACCACCGGCACGTGCCGTGTTTGCAACAACGTTGCGAGGAGAAAGGCATGAAGATCGAACCGGACGCCGTGCTCGTCTGCACCACCTGCGGTGTGGATGGTCCGCACGAACTGTTGTACCTCTCCGATCGCGTGCGCGCCAGCAGGTGCGCAAACTGCGGGACTGCCAGGATGTTTACGAACCACCTGTATGTCGAGTACGCAAAGGACGTCGCGCAGAGGGTGTATCGTCTGCCGTTCGGCTTGGCGGAGCGCGCACTCAGTAACCCGCGGGAAGTGTTCGGTTGGCCCGTCAAGAGCGTAAAGAGACCCTTCGGACTTCTCAGGGAGTTGGGTCAGGTCGCGACGCGCGACTGGGTCTACCGCCACGGCTCTTCGAGAAACGTTCGGCCGAGGACGTAGGCGAAACGGCCCCCGTTTCGCCTAGCCCTCTGGGCTTCGAGAAGGGGTGTCGGTACCGTGGCTGGTGGCAAAGGCGGTTGGTCGGATGGGAGGATTAGGTGCCCGAGAGCCCGCGAGACGCATCAGCGTGGGGCCTGCGCCGGGTAATGGGAGGGCCGGCGACGGTGGTCACGTAGCGGCGCCGGTGGGGGCCACCGCTGCGGACGTATCGGCGCGATTGCTGGTGCCGGCGGCAAGCGTGTGGTGCCGACGCCAGAGTCCGACCGCGCGAGGAGCGCATCGAAGCGGGGAGTGTGACCAGGGTGAGCACAACGGAAGCGAGGTAACGTCTTGAGCGAAAGGCTGCTGCTGGGCATAGATCTGGGAACCTCGAGTTCGAAGGGGGTTTTGTGCGGGCCCGGCGGCGACGTCGTGGCGACGGCCGAGCGCCCGCACGAGGTATCCATGCCCCATCCCGGCTGGGTCGAACACGACGCCGAAGAGATCTGGTGGAAGGACTTCACGGCGATCTGCTCGGAGCTACTAGAGGGGGCCGAAGGGTCCGTGGCTGCGGTATGCGTTAGCGGCATCGGTCCCTGCTTCCTCGCCGCCGGAGAGGAGGGGCGCCCGTTACGACCCGGGATCCTCTACGGCGTCGACACCCGCGCCGCAACGGAGGTGGAGGAGCTTAGCGAGCGCTACGGAACCGATAAGATCGTCGAGCGCTGCGGCAACCCCCTGACCTCGCAATCGGTGGGACCCAAGATCGCGTGGGTCCGGCGCAACGAGCCCGGAGTGTGGGAAAACATTAGGTACTTCTTCATGGCCCATACCTTCGTCGCCTACAGGCTCACCGGCGAATACGTCCTCGACCACCCGGCGGCAGGAATGTGCGAGCCGCTCTACGACCACAAGGAGCGCCGCTGGATCGAGGAGTGGGCCGAGGAGGTTGCTCCGGGTCTAAAGATGCCCGATTTGCGCTGGCCGGCGGAGGTGGCGGGCGCGATAACGCAAGAAGCCGCCGAGGCCACGGGGCTTCCTGCCGGCATCCCCGTGGCGACCGGAACCGTGGATGCCTGGTCGGAGGCGGCGAGCATCGGCGTGCGCGAGCCAGGAGACCTGATGGTCATGTACGGCACGACGGCCCTCACCATGGAGATCGTGAGCGATCCGCTTCCTTCGTCGAACCTCTGGAGCACCGCCGGGCCCCTCGCCGGCACCGACGTTCTCGCCGGCGGCATGGCCACGTCGGGGGCGCTCACGGACTGGGTCAAGAAGATGACGGAGGACCGGTCTTTCGCGGACCTTACGGAGGAAGCGTCCGGGGTACCGGCAGGCTCGGAGGGCCTACTCGTCCTGCCGTACTTCGCCGGGGAGCGCAACCCCATAAGCGATCCGAGCGCGCGCGGCGTGATCTGCGGTCTGACCCTGCGCCATACCCGCGGCCATCTCTACCGGGCCGTGCTCGAGGCTACCGCCTTCGGGATCCGGCACCTATTGGAAGCCGTGCGCGAGGCGGGCGGGGAGGCGAAACGACTGGTGGCGGTAGGCGGCGGTACGAAGGGCGGGCTGTGGACCCAGATCGTCTCTGACGTTATCGACGAGCGTCAAGAGCTACCCGAGCAGACCATGGGAGCCGCCTACGGGGACGCCCTGCTGGCCGGCATCGGGGGCAGCGTGGTAGATCCGGAGACGGACTGGAGCCTTATGGCCGAAACCGTTGAGCCCAACCCGGACAACCGCGAGGTCTACGACGAGCTCTACGCCCTCTACAAAGACCTCTACCAGGCCACGCGCGAAACGGTCCATGCTCTGGCCGCCGTTCAGAGGAAGGGTAGTGACCACCTAGCGGACGTTTCGAGGGACTCGGACGCCGGCGCCTGAGGGCGCCGCGTGAGCCGCGCGGAGCCGCGCCAATCCGTAGGCGAACGGACAACTGACCGCCTCTCTAGGGCTCGTCGCGGGAGAATCGTAGAGCGAGGACCAGAGCACCCAGCCCCGGGCGGGTCCGATGGTGACCTTCGCTCAGTCCATCAGCATCCCGCCGTTCACCTCGATGATCTCGCCAAGGATATAGTTCGCCTGCGAAGATGCCAGGAAGAGGACTGCGCCGACGACCTCCTCCGGCGTACCCTCTCTGCCTAGCGGGATGCCCTGCGCGGCCTCTTCCCTTTTTTCGTCCGTTGTGAACTCGTCATGGAACGGGGTGTCGATGCGCCCGGGAGCGACCCCGTTGACCAGTATGCCGTCGGAGACGAGCTCTTTGGCCATGGCCCGGGTCAACGTGCTGACACCGCCCTTGGCCGTCGAGTAGGCGAGGGAGCTGGGACTGCCTCCGTCCCTGGCGGAGACGGACGTCATGTTTATTATCCTGCCGCCCTGCCGCTTCATCATGGGCAGTACGGCCTGCGAACACAGATATACAGACTTGAGGTTCACGTCCATCACGCGATCCCACACCTCCTCCGTCATTTCGGCCAGCGTGGCCCTCTTGACCATGGAGCCGGCGTTGTTCACCAGGATGTCTATGCGCCCGTACCGATCCTCGATCTCTCCGACCATCCGCCTTACGTCCCCGGCGTCGGTTACGTCCCCTTTGAGCATTAGGACGTCGTTTCCGAAACCCTTGATCCGCTCCTCCACTTCCCGAGCGTCGTCCTCGCTGCTGTTGTAGTGGACGACCACGTCGCACCCTTGCTCGGCCAAGCCTAGAACTACCGCCCGGCCGATGCCCTTGCTGCTCCCGGTGACCCAAGCCACCTCTCCAGACGATCGCAATGCACTCCTCCTTGGCCGAAAGTTGTCGCGTCGCGCTCTCCAATACTAGATACGAGGCCCGTTCCTGACAAACACTCGAAGCCCAGTCTGGGGACGGCTGCGAAGATGGTGTACAGCGAGGATGCCCGGTTCCGTCGGACTCCGTTCACAGGGGAGCGCCGAAGAGGTGGACAACAGACGATACATGGTGGCGGTCGGTACCGACGACGACGCGGGAGTGAACCTCAAGGACTTCATACAGGAAGCCTGCAAGAGGATCGACGGGCAGAGGAAGTTCGGGACTTCAACGTGGCGGACGTCGTACGACAGGACGGAGTACCCGGTCACCTGCACAAGGGCCGCCGAGGCGCTCGCCAAGGGCGAGGTGGACAAGGCCGCGCTCTTCGGTGGCGGGGGCTTGGAGAAGCCATCTCGGCCAACGAGGTGCGGGGGTGCGCCGCCGTCGCCACCGATCCCTACTCGATCGAAAGGTCTGTGCTGTCCAACAACTGCTAGGTGCTTTGCTTGGGTGAGCGCGTCGTGGCCCCGATGCTCGCCGAACGGGTGGTGCAACGGTGGCCGGGCTACGGACTCGACGAGTCCTCCCTATCCGCCCGAAAGGCAGATCTTATAAGCGAGTGCGAATAGCGCGGCGGGTCCGAGGGCTAGTCGCGACCCGTCGGTGAGAGATAGCGCGGTACCCGTCACTGCTCCCCGTCGTCGGCGGAAGCGGGTTTGGGTTGCCCGTAACCGGAGATCTTGGCCGACACCTCCCCGACCTGCTCGGGGGAAAGAAGTATGGGTTGCCCGGCGATCCTCGTCCGGTAGTAGATCTCTGCCATCTCCTCGAGTACCACCGTCCTCGAGAAGGCCTCCTCGGGACTCTCCGCCACGGTGATGGTGCCGTGGTTTTGCAGTAAGCACGCGTTGCGGCTTTGTCCCAACGCATCGCTGGCGTAACCGGCTAGCTCTTCGGTTCCGTAGGTGGTGTAGGGAGCGAGCGGGACCTGTCCGTCGTCCGAAAGCGTGGTGAGCATGTAGTGGACCGGCGGTATGGGCCATCCCAGGCAGGCCAGCGTGGTCGCGTAGATGGAGTGCGTATGGACCACGGCGCCCACCTCGGCGCGGGTACGGTAGATGCCCGTGTGCATCGGGGTCTCGCTGGAGGGCTCGAGGGAGCCCTCCAAGACCACGCTCTCCACGTCGACGAGCACCACGTCCTCGGATCCGAGCACCTCGTAGTCGACCCCGCTCGGGGTCACGAGGACATCGCCTTCGGGGGTACGGGCGCTGACGTTGCCCGAGGTTCCCGTCACGAGGCCCGAATCGATAAGCTGTTTGGCGACGCGGACCACCTCCTCCCGCAAGTCGCGGTGCTTCAAGACGGCCCTCCGTCGGGGGGGCGGATCTCGTACTTTATGCCCTCCTGGCGGCCGTGCTGCTCTAGGGCTTCCACGACGTCCTCGAGCGGCCGGACCCCGGAGATGAAAGGCTCGGGGTCTACCCGCCCGCTCTTCAGAAGGTCGAAGGCCACCTGGACGGTGTAGGGGGTATGGTGAAAGATGCCCCGGATGGTGATCTGCGAGTAGTGCAACAACACCGTATCCACCTCGAAGGTGGTCCCTGACGGAGCCCCCCCAAAGAGGGTGACGTCTCCCCCCTTGCGGACCATCTGCAGGGCCTGCTCCCACAGCTCCGGCAGGCCCACGGCCTCGATCACCCTGTCTGCGCCTCGCCCTTCGGGCGTCCACTCCCGCACGGCCTCGATGGTGTCTACTCCCTCGGCGGCCTCTACCGTCTCCTCGGCCCCTAAATCTCTGGCGACCACGAGCCTGTCGCTACTCTTGTCGATGCAGACCACCCGCGCACCGCGTTCCGTAGTCAGCCGGACGAACATGAGCCCGATCTGACCCGCCCCGATGACCGCCACGGTGTCGCCCATGGCGACGGGGGTGCGCACGATCCCGTGCACGGCGCAGGCAAGAGGTTCCAGAAGCGCGGCGCGACTGTACTCCATGCCCTCAGGGATCTCGTATAGGTTCTGCCCAACTATCCGGGAAGGTACGACGATGTACTCGGCGAAAGCACCGTTCAGGAAGGAGAGGTTCTCGCACATCGACTGGTCCCCGACCTTGCAGTAGTAGCAACGGTTGCACGGCGCCGAATTTGCTGCCACCACCCGCATGCCGGGCCGCCAATCTTCGACCCCTTCGCCGACCGCCTCGATGGCCCCCCCGAACTCATGGCCAAATGGGGAAGGGACCTCTTTTATCAACGTCGGGTGGCCGCGCTTGAACGTTTTCACGTCGGTCCCGCAGGTGAGGGCCGCCCCTATGCGCACCAGAATCTCGCCCGGTCCTGGCTCCGGCTCCGGCACGTCTTCCATCCGGACGTCACCCGGTTCGTAGAACATCGCTGCCCTCACAGAAACCCACCCCCTGCACCATCCAGCGTTCCGAAGCATCACTGCGGCAGGCTAAGTCTAGCAAAAGACGCGGAGCCCACGCGGGCTCCGCCGGGTGACTCGGGACGTCAGGGTGTTATAGTGCGACGGGGAACGACAGGAGGTGTTGGATGGAGGTTGCACGCGTAAGCACGAGAGGGGTCGGTGCGAGGATGATGCGGGGTGTCGCTTAGTATGGCTCCGGCGCACTACGTCATCGGGATCGATTGTTCTACGACGGCGACCAAGGCCGTCGTCTGGGACGCCGAAGGCAACTCCGCGGCGGAGGGACGGGCGACATTCCCGCTCGCCTCGCCCCGCTCAGGGTGGTACGAGCAGGACGCCGAGGATTGGTGGCAATCTACCAAAACAGCCCTCAAGGAGGCCGCCGCGAGGGTGGACCCGGGTCGCATCCGGGCGCTCGGCATAACGCACCAGCGGGAGAGCTTCGTCTGCACGGACGAAGGCGGCCATCCCCTACGTCAGGCGATTCTTTGGCTGGACGCGAGGTCCTACGAGGAAGTCGATCGGCACGGATCCGGCAGATTGCACGAGATAACGGGCAAGCCGCCAAGCATGACCCCGGCCCTCTACAAGCTCTTCTGGCTGCGCGCCAACGAGTCGGGACTTCTTGATCGGACGGCCAAGGTGCTTGACGTGCACGCCTTCCTCGTATACCGGTTGACGGGGCAGTGGCGCACGAGCTGGGCTTGCGCGGACCCGTTGGGGTTGTTGGACATGCGCAGCTTTGACTGGTCGGACGAGGTGCTCGAGGAGGTAGATCTCGAGAGAGGGCAACTCTGCGAGTTGTCCGCGCCCGGCTCGGTCGTAGGCGAACTGAAGGAGGAAGTGGCGAGGGAGGTAGGGCTCCCGCCGGGATTGCCCGTCGTGGGTGGTGCCGGGGACGGACAGGCCGCGGGCCTCGGGGCGAACGTGACCGAAGCCGGGCGGGCTTACCTGAACCTCGGCACGGCAGTTGTCTCCGGCACCTACAGCGACGACTACGCTTGGGGCCGCGAGTTCCGCACCCTCTCGGGTCCCATCCCCGGAACGTACGTCCCGGAGACCCTGCTGCGCGGCGGAACCTACACGATCAGCTGGTTCGTCGAGAACTTCGGTGGCGTCCGGGCGGCCGAGTTGGGCCTCGATCTGAGCGCCGAGGAGATCCTCGAGGCGGCGGCGAGCCGGGTTCCTCCGGGCGCGGAGGGACTGCTCTTGTTGCCTTACCTGAATGCGGCCTCCACACCCTATTGGGACTCGCAGGCCAGGGGCGTCCTCTTCGGTTTGCGCGGCGCGCACAAAAAGGCCCACGTCTACCGGGCGGTGCTCGAAGGGCTCGCCTTCGAACAGCGCTTGGAGACCGAGGCCATGGAGAAGGGGATCGGGCAGCCGGTCGAAAAGTTCTTCGCGATGGGCGGCGGATCGCGCAGCCCGCTCTTTTGCCAGCTGATGGCCGACGTCACCGGCCGGCCGGTGACGTCGTGCAAAGAGGTAGAGACCACCTGCCTTGGGGCCGGTATGTTGGCGGCCGCCGCTGAGAACTCCGCAGAACTACGCGACGTGGCCGCGACCATGTGCAAAGAAGGGGCCAGCTACGAGCCGAACGAGGAGAGGACGACCTTCTACGACCGAATCTACGATGACGTCTTCAAGGAGCTCTACCCCCGGCTCTCGGCGCTCTTCCCCGCGCTCGCCGAAGCCCTCAAGGACGAGCCCCCGCGATAGAGCGGCGATCCGCAGCCCAACAGCTCAACACAGAAAGTCATCACGGGCGCCGGCGCTCCGGTCTCAGCCGAAGCCGATTTTGGTAGAGCGCCCCAGGAAGAAGGCGAACAGGTCTAGGAGTACGTCGACTACTACGTCACCCATTCGGGGGCTTCGCTCGGAGGCCCCGATCGGGGGACGTAGACCCCATCGGCGGCTTTCTGTACGCTCGCCAGCCGCGAGGGATGGACCAGATCCGTGCGAGCGCGGCTCGGCCGTGGCGTCGAGGGAACGCAAGCTTGCGCTGACGCTTGCGCTGGCCGTGGCGCCGGGAGTGACGCTCGGCCCCGACCGGCACGGACCGGGGAGAGGCTTCGCCGTCCGCCGCGATGCCCTGCGAGCCCGGCGGGGGATGGCCGATTCGGAGTGTTTTTTGTCTTCTATTTCTCTGTGCGTCGTGCGCCAGATGGGATTAGTCGTTAGTATTCCTGCACGGGCCAAAAAGGAGGATCGCTGTGGCCGAGGGTAAAGGCGGACGCTTGAGGGGGCGGGGACCCTCTAACGGGCTGACCCGACGGCAATTCTTGAGGGTTACGGGTGCGGGACTCGCCGGGACGGCGCTTCTCGGGGCCGCCGGCTGCGGAGGAGGCGCCTCCTCCGCAGCCGGCGGCGCGGACGGCGACAAGTGGAAGCAGTTCAGCGGAATGACCCTCAACTTCATCTCTGAAAACACCCCGCCAACCTCGGCCATCGCCGCCAACCTCACACCCTTCAAGGACCTCACGGGTATAGACGTGAGCATCTCTCAGCTTGAGCTGACCGCGGTGCAGCAGAAGGTCGCGCTAGATTTCGGTGCCCGTACCGGACAATACCCCATCGTCTACGCCGATCCCTACAACATAATGGTCCCTCTGCGGGACGGGCTTATAGATCTTAAGAACTTCAACGACGACGACAGCCTCCCTTCCGTGCCCAGGAGCCTAGACGATTTCATCCAGACTCAGCTCGACGCCGCCGGTCGCTTCGGAGACGCGTTGTTGACGCTCCCCTATGACTGCCCCACGCTGATCTGGTGCTACCGCAAAGACCTCTTCGAGAAGCACCACGACAGGATGAAGGAAGACCTGGGCTTCGACCCGACCCCTTCGATCTCGGTGACGTGGGATCAGTACTACGAGATGGCCGAGTGGTTCAACGAGAACGCAGACGAGGTCTCGTACGGTACCGGCCATCAGGCCAAGCAGTTTACCTCCTTGACGGACGACTTCGCGAACGTGCTGTGGGCGTACGGTGGGGACTTCTTCGAGAACGGGCAGAGAGTGGGACGGTTCGGTGCCACGGATCCGGGCCCCTCCACGCTCGACCGGCCTGAGGCTATCCAGGCGGCCACCTTCTACAAGAAGCTCGTGGACGCTGCGCATCCGGGCAGCACCAGCTGGGACTGGAACGACCTCGCCGAGGCCTTCGGCGCCGGAGAGGTCGCGATGTGTCCGGAGTGGCACGAGTTCGCGGGGGCGTGGTGGGTGCCGGGGGGCTTGCAAGGCAAGGTCGGGTTTTCGCCGCTGCCCACGGGACCGGCCAGGAGCGCAAATCACTACGGCGGGACGGGCATCGGGGTCAACAGGTACGCATCCGAAGACGAGCAGAAGGCAGCCTGGCTGTTCGTGGTATGGGCGACCTCTCCCGAGCTGCAGTTGCTCGACCTGAAGAGCAGCGTGGGCGGCGGCACACCGACCCGAACCTCGGTCTACGAGATGCCCCAGGTCAAGAAGAACGAGACACCGCCCACGAGCATGCCGAACATCCTCACGGCTCCGACCATGCGCGAGGCGTGGAAGCCCGAGAACATCGGCCTGAGGCCCAAGACCCCGACCTGGAATCAGTGCGACGCCTTCATCTACACCGAGCTCTCGGAGATGCTGGCCGGCGGCAAGAGCCCCGAAGAGGCAATGCGCTCGGCGAAAAGGGGCGTCGATCGGACGACGAAAGGAGCTGCGAGTGCCGTCTGAAACGGTAGACCCAGGGCGGAGAACGCAGGCAAAAAGGGTGGCCGGCGGAAAGAAGCGGGCCGGATCCTGGCTCCTGTCTTTCGAGGGCCGGATGATGTTGCCGGCGCTGGTGATCCTCGCCGCCATCTCGATCCTGCCCCTTTTGTACATAATCTGGATGAGCCTCAACGACGTGACGCTCCTCGGTGGCAGCGGCATAGCCTCTCGCTGGATGGGTTCCGGTAACTGGGCCGACATGTTCACGGATTCCAACGTCTGGGGCGCGTGGGCGAAGATGGTGATCTACTTCGTCGCCACCGTCGGGCTCGAGGTGCTCTTGGGCGTCGCGATCGCCCTCCTCGTACACGAGGTCGTCTGGGGAAAGAACCTGGCCCTCTCGTTGATCTTGATTCCCATGTTCATCGCGCCGGTGATCGTAGGTCTGCTGGGGCGCTTTCTGATAAACCCGACCTACGGCCTCTACTCCTGGATATTGGACAAGACCAGCATCTTCACCGGCAACATCTTGGGGCGTGACGTGAGCGCGTTCGTCGCGGTCGTCTTGATGGACGTTTGGGAATGGACGCCGCTGATCGCCCTGATCACGCTGGCTGGGCTGGTGTCGATACAGCCGCAGGTGCTGGAGGCGGCCAAGGTCGACGGCGCCGGCTACTGGAGGAGATTCTGGCATATTGCCTTACCCTCGATCTCCGGCATCGTCCTCGTGGCGCTTCTGATCCGCTCCATGGACGCGCTTCGTTACTTCGACATCGTCTGGCAGGTGACCGGCGGCGGCCCGGCCAACGCCACCAAGATAATCCCCATGAGCATCTACGAGGTGGCCTTCCGCTTTTTGCAATTAGGATACGCGGCGGCCATGGGCCTGGTCATGCTCGCGGTCTCCATCCTGATCGCGAACTTGTTCACCACGATACTGAGGCAGAGGGGGCTGGCCGGATGAACGGTACCGCGCGTTTGCTGGGGGGACGGATCTTGCTCTACGGGCTCTTGCTCGTCGTGCTGCTTTGGACGCTTCTGCCGGTGGCTTGGATGGTGCTTTCTTCCTTCAAGACGCTCCCGGACGTCCTCTCGCCCACACCGCTCGTGATGTTCAAACCGACCCTCGCAAACTACGTCAGCCTGGTCTCCGGGGGCAACAACCTGCTAAGCTACTTCCGCAGCAGCATCCTTGCCGCCGGCATCTCGACCATCATCGCCACCACCCTCGGGTGCTTCGCCGGCTACGGGCTCGCCCGCATCGACTTCAAGGGCAAACGCCATCTGGCGTTCTGGATCATCTCGACGCGGATGGCCCCCATCGCGGCGGTGATCCTGCCGCTGTTCGTCGGCTTTACCTTCCTGCACCTGATCAACACCATATGGGGACTCATCATCGCCTACCTGAGCTTCAATTTGCCCTTCGCGATCTGGATCATGAACGCCTTCTTCGCCGACCTGCCTAAGGGTATGGAGGAGGCGGCGATGGTGGACGGCGCAACCAGGTTCCAAACCTTCTGGCGCGTGGCGCTGCCGCTGACCGCCCCGGGGATAGTCACCACGGCGATCCTCTGCCTGGTCTTCTCGTGGAACGACTACGCCTTCGCTGTGACCTTCACCGGTCCGGGTAGCCAGACGCTCCCGGTGGCGGCCTCGCAGCTTATCACGCAGACGGGCGTGGACTGGGGCCAGCTTACGGCGATAGGAACGGTCGTCGCGCTGCCGATGGTCGTCGTCGGCCTGGCCGTGCGGCGCTACCTGGTGAGGGGCCTCACCCTCGGCGCGGTCACCGGAGAGTAGCGCGCCTTGCGGGAGGGTTCCCGCCTTGCGTCCCACTAAAGGGTCGTCAGACCGCCGAAGAACACGATGCCGTAGATGCGCATAAACGGAACACGTCAGGAGAACGAGGTACCGTGACCACAGTGAGCGTTTTGGGGTCGGGCGTTATGGCCACGGCCCTGGCCTTCCCTCTGGCCGACAATGGCCACGACGTGCGGTTGGTAGGCACCCACCTCGACCGCGAGATCATAGACAGCATCCGCACCGACGGCATGCACCCAGGTCTGGGACGCCAGGTTCCGAACGGCGTGCGCGCCTACCAGGTCGAGGAGGTGGAGGCCGCCTTCGAGGGCACCGAGGTGATCATTAGCGGCGTCAACTCATTTGGGGTACGCTGGGCGGGCGAGCGGATAGCGCCGCTTCTCGAGCCCGGAACGGCGGTGCTCTCCATCGCTAAGGGGCTGGAGGGCGACGGCAACGGCGACCTGCGCATTTTGCCAGAGGTCCTGGCCGAGCAAGTGCCGACCGACGTGCGCGAGAGCGTCACCTGGTCGGCGATCGCGGGCCCTTCCATAGCAGGCGAGGTGGCGGCGCGCCGTCAGACCTGCGTCGTCTTTACCGGACGGGAACAGGAAGCCCTGAACCGCTTGGCCGAAACCTTCCGTACCGACTACTATCACGTATGGACCTCTGAGGACTTCGTCGGCGTGGAGGCGTGCGCCGCCATGAAAAACTGCTACGCCCTGGGGGTCGGCTTCGGTGAGGGGGTTCTGGAACGGTTAGAGGAGGGAGATAGTCCTGATCGCAACCATGACTACGAGGCCGCCCTGTTCGGACAGGCGTCCGTTGAGATAGAGCAGATGGTGCGCCTGTTGGGCGGTCGGCCCGAGACGCCCCGCGGCTTGGCCGGTGTCGGCGACATGTACGTTACCAGCACGGGTGGACGCAACGTCCGGGTAGGGCGGCTCGTGGGCAGCGGCCTCCCCTTCTCGGAGGCGCGCGAGAAGATGGCAGGGGTTACCCTGGAGGGTGCCGCCGCCATCGAGGTGATCGGGCGCGCCTTGCCTCGGCTAGCGGAACGCGGCGTCATAGAGCCCACGGACTTTCCGCTGATGCGTCACCTGCACGCCATCGTCGCCGAAAACCAAAGCCTAAACATCCCCTGGGGAGCGTTCTTCGGGGGCGAAGCCTAGCTCCGACTCGCCGTTCGCTGCGCCCTTCAAACGGGATCTTGCTTCGAAAACTAAAATTTGGGGCGACGATGCACAACAAAGGAACAGACACGTCGGGGGGTCGGCCCGCTCGAGTTGGTGCCCGGCGGCGTGCCCCCAAGCGGACCGCCTAGTAGCGGGTGAAAAGATTACAGATAGGCTGCGCCGTTCCCTTCCTCACGTCGCGATCGCCGGGGGCTGGGAAGAGCGGAACCTTGTCGAGGAGCTCCTCGGTACGGATTGAAGGAGCGCCGGTCATAGTAGCTGCCCTGACCAGCACGTAGAGTAGGGCCCCGGTGTGCAAGCTGAGGTCCGGCTCGAGGCGAACCGGCGGCCCTGCCACCGCTAGCTGTCCCTCGCTTCAGTGCCTGTGTCGCCGACCATGGCAAAGGAGAAGCAGGTCGGGCATGGTCTGTCGTACCAGGTCGTTCGTCGAACAGCGCCTGTGCCGTCGGACATTCGCTGGCAGTGCAGGCTCTCCGTGTTTGTTTCGGGGAGGCCCTGGCAACTGTTCGGGCTCTTTCTTTGCCAAAGGAGGGGCGCGAGGACCCTACAGCTTCTTACGGTCTGGGTGGACCAGGGCCGGAGCCGGTCTGTCGCGCCCGCCCGGTCGATTCTACGACCGCTAACAAGATACAAGGGCCGGGGCTTACGTAGCACCAAGAGAAGTGGAAGGGGCTTCGGGACCGTTCGGGCTATCGCAAGGGTGCTCTGCATAAAGGTCGTACACTTTCCTGCGGCCTACGACAATCCGGATGAGATCAACTCGTCTTCGATCTTGGCATGCTGCCTACTGTTCCTTGTGGGAGCCTCACGGGAAGCCTGCGCGACTGAGAGCCTGACGATACGCGGATCGTTGCCGGACTCTTTGGCTGCCCTGATCACGTTGGTCGCTGGGGCTACCTGCTCAGGGTGAATCGGGGTTATTAGCATGACGATACTCACGCCCTCAAGAGCAGGACCTAGGGTCCCTTGCTCCAGGAAATCCCCGACGACGGCCTCTATGCCCCGAGCCCTCAGCGATTGCGCCTTCGACTCACCATGGACCAGCGCCCGCGGGTCGGCGTCGGTGGATACCAGGATGTCGAGCACCGCGCTTCCGACGTTGCCGGTTGCCCCAGTGACCAGGATTTTTCCAGTGTCCACCATCACAGACTCACCCTACATCGATTAGTGCGACGCTAGCCCGCTCTACGGTTGCGTCATAGCCATCGAAGTAGTACTCACTGGCTCCATCCTCCAGTTCTTCAGTGAAGTATGCTCGGGCATCCGGCTCAAGCTCGGCAAATATCGGTCCGAGCAGCTCACGTTCAGAGCTTCCGCCCCACCCGTACTCGGCCTCCAACCTCTTCACTGCTTGCCTCGCAACCTCCACTGCCCGGCAACGCAGGAGCCGATCTACGAGATCGGGTTGGGCCAGCAGTCGTTCCGTAAGTGCCTTGGTGTGGGACACGCCCTCCGGAGAGTAGGGCAACATTCCTCCTTGTCGCCCTGAGGCGAGTGTAGCTTCTACGTCTATCGTGACGCGGAACTTCTTGCGCACAACGGGGTGATCGACGGACTCTGATGGCTCGTTCTCTAGCTTGAGGGCCGTGCTGTAATCCTTAGCCATTTCCTTTCACCTCCTGCTCAGACGCTGGTGTCCCCAGTGGGGATCTCCTCATCCTCCGCAAGGACGGGAGGGGTGCCGACGATTCGCTGACCGAAGGGCGTCATCGGCTGATCGAACGTGCTCACTATGACGTTGCTTGAGAAGAACCCTGCTACCCGCACCCTCCCATCGCCCACGTTGCGCAAGCCGTGCGGCACCATGGCCGGGACTACTGCTATTTCTCCCGCAGAAAGGCGGCCCTGCTCATCCCCCACAGAGACCTCGGCCTCTCCCTCGAGGATCAACAGTATCTCCTCTGCACTATCGGTGTGGGTGCCGAGCCTGTAGCCTGGTTCTATCTCGAAGTAGACAACCGCCGTGTTCTTTGTACCGGTCCCCAGGAAGAAGGGGAAGTTGACCTTCGAGCGCACCGCCGGGTCGTTCTCGTACCAGACCTCCATCAACTCGAGGTCCTCTATCCTTTCAGCGATCACTTTGTCTCTCTCCTTTCTATTGGCTGCTGGCACCCCGATCTCAAGTCCTTAGACGCCTGATGTGTAATGAGCTAGATCAACAGGTCCGCCAGATGGCGCAACGGGCGACCAAGGGAGCCGTTGAGCCGTTGAGCGCAGGTGTAGGCCGCGACCTTGGCCGCCACTCGCC
>Ga0126309_10000210_pt1 | contig 20027 bp, 22 predicted proteins | sample Plot56_FD_92541 | JGI IMG/M metagenome (GOLD analysis project Ga0126309, IMG submission 92541) | Serpentine soil microbial communities from UC McLaughlin Reserve, CA, USA - Plot56 | ecosystem: Environmental > Terrestrial > Soil > Grasslands | place: USA: UC McLaughlin Reserve, Lake County...
ACGCGCGTGCTCAGGGAGGCCGGCATAAGCCGCTCGAAGACCCTCGTGGGCCTTACGCACGGCCAGCGGGACCGGCTACTCGGGGCGCTCGGGTGCGAGGACGCCTGATCGTCGTCTCCGGCCCGTCCGGGGCGGGGAAGTCCACCCTGATCCGGGAGGCTCTCGAGTCCGTGCCCGAGCTTGCTTATTCCGTCTCGGCGACCACCAGGGCCCCTCGGCCCGGCGAGGTCAACGGCGAGCACTACGTCTTCCTCACGAGGGAGGAGTTCGAGCGTTGGATCGAGGAGGGAAGGTTCCTTGAGTGGGCCGAGTACTCGGGTAACCTCTACGGGACGCCGGAGGGGAAGGTCGAGGAGATGCTTGACGCGGGCCGGTCGGTGATACTGGAGATAGAGCTCCAGGGCGCCCGCCAGGTCCGCCGCAAGCGGCCGGATGCCGCGATGGTCTTCGTCCGGGCCCCGTCGCTAGAGGAGACGCGGCGCAGGCTCTCGGGCAGGGCCACGGAGACCGCCGAGGCCATGGAGACCCGGCTGGCGACGGCTGTGGGCGAGGTGGCGGCCCGCGACGAGTTCGACTACGAGGTCGTGAACGGCGGGTGGGACCGGGCCCGCAGGGATATGATAGAGACCATGGAAACCATAGTAGCGGGAGGCAAAGATGCTGAATGACCTGAAGATAGACGATCTGCTCGGCAAGGTGGACTCGCGCTACGGGCTTGTCGTCTCAAGCGCCAAGCGGGCGCGCCAGATCAACGAGTACACCTCGACGCTGGGGCTGAACGACGCCCTTGGCATCCCCGGGCCGCAGGTCCACACGCGCTCGCAGCACCCCCTTACGATAGCCATCGAGGAGCTACGCCAGGGCAAGCTGGAGGTCACCTTCAAGCAGCCCCCCGAGGAGACCGAGGAGCAGATCGGCGCCGCGGCCGGCGACGACTTCGTAAGCCCGACGGGCGGCGAGGGCTCACCCGAGGCGACCTCCGTCGACTCCGGCGCCCCCGAGGACGACGAGGAAGGCGCCGGCGCGGCCTAGAGCGAACCCGTGATCCTGGTCTCCGTCGGCCCCACGGCCGGGGCGCTGGCGGCCCCCCCCGTCGTCGGGGAGCTGGCGGCGGCGGGGCACGAGATCGAGGTCCTGCTTGAGCCCGGTACAGAGCACTTCGTCGGGCCTGGACCGTTCTTGACCCCGGCCGTCGTGGTCGAAAGCCCCACGGGCCGACCCGAGGCCGCGCTGTTCCTGCCGGCTACGACCGGCACCCTTGCCCGGCTGGCCTGCGGCCTCGACCACCCTGCGGGGGCGCGGCCGGAAGGCGCGCCCGTCTTCGTGGCCCCGGACCTAGACGACGAGACCGCCGAGAACCCCGCGGTGCTGGCGAACCTGGAGGTTCTGCGCGGGGACGGCGCGCGGGTTCTGCTAGGAGAGGGCGGGGGCATGGCAGGCGTGGATCAGGTGGTCGCGGGGGTGCTGGGCGGTCTCGGGGGGCCGATGGCAGGGTTGAGGGTCCTCGTGACGGCGGGGGGGACCCACGAGCCGCTCGACAGCGTCCGGTTCATCGGGAACCTCTCCTCGGGAAAGATGGGCCTGGCGCTCGCGAGGGAGGCCGTGAGGATGGGCGCCGAGGTGACCGTGGTGGCTGCGAACATCGGGCGGCGGGAGCCCGGGGTCGCGTGGCGCGACGTGCGCAACGTGGAGGAGCTAAAGGACGAGGTCTTGGGGGAGGCGGGGGAGGCCGACGTGCTCGTCATGGCGGCAGCCGTCTCTGACTTCACGCCGGCGGCGCCCGAGCGGGAGAAGATCCGGCGCAGCTCCGGCGTGCGGAGCATCGAGCTCGCGCCCACCCCGGACGTCCTTCAGGCGGTCAGGGAGCAGAACCCCGAGCTCTTTATGGTAGGATTCGCGGCGACCCACGGGGACCCCGCGTCCGACGCCCGCGAGAAGCTCGCAAAGAAGGGCGCCGACATAATCGTCGGCAACGACATCTCGCGCGAGGGCGTAGGTTTCGGCGCGGAGGAGAACGAGGTGTACGTGGTCTCGAGCCGCGGGGAGCGCCTCGTTCCGCGGGCGACAAAGGCGGAAGTCGCCAGGGAGATACTCGGCGAAATCAAGGCGCTTATAGACGAGGAGAGGTAGAGCATGGCGGAGCGGACAGCCGGAACGACCACCCTGAACGTGGCGGACGACCAGCGGCTCAAAGGCTCCCATCTGTTCACGTCCGAGTCCGTCACGGAGGGGCACCCGGACAAGATAGCCGACCAGGTCTCCGACGCAATCCTGGACGCGGCGCTGGCCGACGACCCGGCGAGCCGGGTGGCCTGCGAGACCCTCGTGACGACGGGCCTCGTAGTGGTCGCGGGCGAGATCACGACGAGCACCTACGTGGACATCCCTACGCTCGTGCGCCAGAAGATAGCCGGGATCGGCTACACCCGCGCCAAGTTCGGCTTCGACGCCGAGACCTGCGGGGTAATAACCACGATAGACCCCCAGTCTGCCGACATCGCGCAAGGGGTGGACCGGGCGCTCGAGATCCGGGACGACGACGCGGCCATCGACGAGATCGGGGCCGGAGACCAGGGCATGATGTTCGGCTACGCCTGCGAGGAGACCCCCGAGCTGATGCCGCTGCCCATAACCCTGGCCCACGCCCTCACCCGGCGCCTCGCCGAGGTGCGCAAGACGGGGAAGCTTGACTACCTAAGGCCCGACGGCAAGAGCCAGGTAACGGTGCGCTACGAGGGGGACACCCCGGTCGGGGTCGAGAAGATCCTCGTCTCCGCCCAGCACCGCGAGGGCGCCGAGGGTCACATAAAGGACGACCTCATCGAGACGGTCATCCGGCCCGTGATGCCCAAGGACTTCTTTGACGAGGGCAACGCGGATATCCTGGTGAACCCAACCGGGCGCTTCGTCACGGGGGGGCCGCAGGGCGACACGGGCCTCACGGGGCGCAAGATCATAGTCGACACCTACGGCGGATCCGCCCCGCACGGCGGCGGCGCCTTCTCGGGCAAGGACGCGACGAAGGTCGACCGCTCGGCCTCCTACGCCGCCCGCTGGGTGGCCAAGAACCTGGTCGCGGCGGGCATCGCGGGCCGTTGCCTGGTGCAGGTCGCCTACGCCATCGGGGTGGCTAGTCCCGTGAGCGTGATGGTCGAGACCTTCGGTACGGCGAGGGTCGACCCCGCCACGCTCGGCACCCTCGTTACGGAACACTTCGACCTTAGGCCAGGCGCCATCATCCGCGACCTCGAGCTGCGCAACCCGGTCTTCGCCCAGACGGCCGCCTACGGCCACTTCGGCCGCCGCGAGCCCGGCTTTACCTGGGAAGAGACAAACCGCGCGGACGACCTGCGCCGCTCCGCCGGCCTGTAGTTGGTCCGCGCCACGGGGCAACGGGCGGGGTATGCCGCCCGCGGGTTCGCGAACGTGCGGGTCTGCCTCCTGATCCCCACGCACGCCCTGCCGCCGCTGAGCTACCGGGTCCCCGCCCGCCTGCGACGTGAGATCTCCCCCGGCTCCGTGGTCGTGGCCCCCCTCTCTGGCCGCTCCCGCCTCGGGGTGGTGCTTGGCGATGAGGTAGAGACCGACCGCGAACTGGAGGAGATCTTCTCCGTGGCGGAAGGTCTCTCGGTCCCCCCGGACCTCGTGGAGGTGTGCCGGTGGGCGGCCGAATCGGCGGCGGTTCCCCTGCCCACGGCCCTGCGGTCGGCGCTCCCCCCGGGTATCGACGCGGGCAGGTTCGTGGTGGCACGCCCGGACGAGGACTGGCCCTGGGCCGCAGGGGAGGTCGTCTCCCGCGCCGCGCTGAAGCGGGCCCTCGGGCCAGAGGCGCTCAGAGAGGCGGAGGAGGGGGCGAGGATCGTGCTCTGCCCGGCCCCCCCGCCCCGCAAGACCGTCGAGTGGGCCGTGGTGAGGGGGGCGGCGGAGCCCGACCTCGCACGCGCCCCCAGGCAGCGCGATCTTTTGGACGTTCTAAGGGAGCGCGGCGGCGCGCTGCCCGCGGCGACGCTCCTCTCCGAGGCTGGAGCGGGGCGCGCCGCGCTGCGCGAGCTAGCCCGTCGGGGGGCCGTCCGCCTCGTACGCCGGCCCGAACCGACCCCGCTTCTTGGGACAACGGGGGGTCCGGAGAAGGGCCCCTTCGACCCCGACGCGTCGAGGGCGGTTGGGCGCGGCGGCGCCTTCGTGTGGCGGGTACCTTCGCGGGAGCAGTCCGAGGCCGTCGCCGCCGTCGCCCGGGCCGTCGCCGAGGAGGGTGAGCAGACCCTGGTACTGGTCCCGGAGATTGGGGCCGTGGAGCGGCTGGCCCGCCACCTCAGCCGCGTCCTGCCCCCCGGGTACGCCGTCGCCGCGTACCACAGCGGGCTCGGGCGGGGCAGGGCCGCCGTATGCGGGGCGGCCAGGCGGGGGGAGGCCGACGTGATCGTTGGCACCCGCGCCGCCGCCCTGTTGCCGCTCGCCCGCCCCGGGGCCCTCTGCGTCGTGGACGAGCACGACGAGTCCCACCGCGCCGAACCCGGCTACGAGGGCGTCCCCGTACACGCAAGAGACATCGCCATCGTCAGGGGCCGGGCGGAGGGCGCCGCGGTCATCCTTCTCTCATCCACGCCTTCCCTGCGCCTCACCGCCGCCCCGCGCCGGAGCAGGGTAAGGGAGCTGCCCGCGAGGCGGGCGACCGGGTGGCCGGCTGTTCGCATTGTGGACATGCGGGGCTCGGGCGCCAGCCTTAGCTCAACCCTGGTCGAGACCTGCGGACGCATCGCGCGCGACGGCGGGCGTGTCGGCGTCGTGGTCGACAGGCTGGGTTACGCCTCCGCCGTCTCGTGCAACCGCTGCGGGGCCGTCCGGCGTTGTCCTGACTGCGGCCTGCCGCTCGCCGTGCACGACGGGTCACTGGCCCTGGTCTGTTCCGGGTGCGGGCGTCGGGAGCGGCGAGATGTCGCGTGCCCGGAATGCGGCTCGGTCCGCCTGAGCCCCACCGGTGTTGCCGTCGAGAAGGTGCGCGAGGATCTCTCGTCCTACCTCGGCGGGGAGGCCGTTGGCCTCGTGACGGCGGGCCGGCGCGAAATCGAGGACGCGGCCGTGGTCGTCGGGACGGCCCGGTGTGTCTTGCAGGAGGCGTGGGACGCCGTCCTGCTCCCCGACGTGGACGCGGCGCTTCAGGGCGGCGGCCTCGGTGCCGCCGAGCGCTCCTTCCGCCTGGTTTACCGGGCGGCCGAGTCCGCGCGCGGGGTGCTCCTGGTCCAGACCCGCGTGCCAGAGCATTACGTGCTGCGGGCGGCTGCGGCCGACGATTACGAGTCCTTCGTCTCCGCCGAGGCGCCCAGGTTGCGGGCCGCCGGCTACCCGCCATTCGGGCACCTGGCCACGGTGGTGCTCTCGGGGCCCAGGGAGAGGGTCTTTGGTGCGGTAGAATCCTGGTTGCGCGAAGGCCCGGGTCCTGGCGTCGAGGTGTCCGACCCCGTGCCCGTCGCGCGGTCGGGCGGGCCGCCCGGCTGGCCGCCTTCTTGGAAGGTCCTGCTCAGGGCACGCGACCGGAGGCCCGTGGCGAGGGCCGCGGGCCGGGCCGCCCGGCTGGCCGCAGGGACGCGCGGGCTGGAGGCACGCATTATGGTTGACCCCGAGGAGGTTTGAGGGCCGTGGCGCTGGAAATCAAGACGTTCGGAGACCCGGTGCTAAAGACGCGGGCGGGCAAGGTGAAAGAGTTCGACGAGGCCCTGACCCGGCTCGCCGAAGACATGCTCGCGACGATGCGCGAGCGCGACGGGGTAGGCCTCGCGGCGAACCAGGTGGGCCGCCTCAAACGCGTGCTCGTCGCCGGCATAGAAGAAGATGGCGAGTACGTGATCGTGAACCCCCTCATCGAAGCCGCCTCGGAAGAGACCGAGGTCCTGTCCGAAGGATGCCTCTCGATACCAGGCATCCAGGTCGATGTAGAGCGCCCCGTGGCGGTCATCGTCACGGGCAAGAACGCCGCCGGGGAAGACCTGCGCATAGAGGCCGAAGACCTGCTCGCGAGGGTCATCCAGCACGAGGTGGACCACCTCGACGGCGTGCTGATCCTTGACCGCACGGACCGGGAGTCGCGCAAGGCCGCCCTGCGCGAGTGGCGGGAGCGCCTGCTCGCCCAGAACGCCTGACGCCCCGGCCTTGAGGATAGCGTTCGCCGGGACCCCGGAGTTCGCCGCGACCATCCTCCGCGGCCTGCTCGCCTCCCGACACGAGGTCGGGCTCGTGATCTCCCAGCCCGACCGCCGCAGGGGGAGGGGCCGCAAGACGACCGCCACCCCGGTCTCCGACCTCGCCCGCTCGCGCGACATGCCCCTGGCGCAGCCGACCCGCATCGGCGAAGTGGCTGCCCGGATCGCCGAGAACGACGCCCTCGTGGTCGCCGCCTTCGGCCAGATCCTGCGCCCCGACACCCTCTACGCCGCGCCTCACGGTGCCTGGAACGTACACGCCTCCCTGCTTCCGAAGTACCGCGGCGCCGCCCCGATAGAGCGCGCCATAATGGAGGGCGAGGGGGAGACGGGCGTCACCATAATGCGCATGGACGAAGGACTCGACACAGGGTCCATCGCACTTCGACTTCCCACGGTAATAACGCCCGACGCCACCGGCGGCGAGCTGACCGAGGTCCTCGCCCGTCTCGGGTCTAACGCTATGGTGCAGGCTTTGGATATGCTGGAAGACGGAAGCCTAACCGTATCCGAGCAGGACAGTCTTAATGCAACATACGCGCCTAAACTTCTGGACGAAGACAAGGTTATCCGCTGGGAGGAGGGGGCCCGGGGCGTGCACGATCTCATCCGGGCGTTGGCGCCGGGGATCGGGGCCCGCACCTTCCACGCCGGTTTCGACGGGCCGGTCAAGATCTGGCGCACACGGGTGACGGACGAGGCCACCTCCGACGGGCCGCCCGGCATCGTTTCGGCCGGGGACGGGCGAATAGTCGTGCAATGCGGGGTCGGAACCGTAGAGGTGCTGGAGTTACAGGCCCCCGGTGGCAGGCGGGTTTCGGCCCGGGATTTCCTGCTCGGCCGGCGGTTGGAGGGGAGGTTCGAAGGCCCGGGAGGGGCGTGAGACGGCGGGCTTCCGGCGCGGCCCGCGCGGATGTCGGGATCGGAGCAAGGCGTGAGCGGCGGTGCTAAACTTCGGCCGTTACGCCTGGCCAAAATCGCGGGGAGGAGGCCGAGATCCGGGAGCCCGAAACCACCACGCGCGAACCTGAACCGGAAGTAGAGGCGCAACGAATAGCCCTCGACGACGAGATGAGGGTCGTCATCGTTGGGGCCGGCGGCTTCGGGCGCGTGGCGCTGGACGTGCTGTTGTCGGGAGGGTTCGGGGACAGGACCCTCGGGTTCTACGACGACGCGCACGCGGTGCTGCCCGGCAGGATCCGGGGCTACCCCGTCCTCGGGGACGTCGAGATGTTGAAGAGCATGCTCTCCGTCGAGCCCGCGCACGTTGTCGTGGCGATCACGGACAACGAGGCGCGGCTGCGCATCGCCAACACCCTGCGGCGGCTGGGCGGCGAGTTTTTTACGCCGGTCCACCCGCTCGCCCACGTCTCGGACGCGGCCGTGGTGGGCGACGGCTGCGTGCTGGCGGCCGGCGCTGTGGTTCACCCGGACGCCTCAGTGGGCAGCCACTGCTTCGTCGGCCCCGGGGCAGTGGTGGACCGCGACGCCGAGGTCGGGGCCGGGGTCTGGGTCTCGGCCGGCGCGGTTGTCGGGCCCGGGGCGCGGTTGGGGGCGCGGTCCGTGCTCGGGGCCAACGCGAGTATCGGGCGGAAGGCCGAGGTCGGGGCCGAGGTCGAGGTCGGGGCTGCGCGGCACGTCGCCAGGGAGGGCGGTTGAGGGGACCGGCGCCTTCCGTCCCGACGGCGGGTCGCCCGTCCGGCCGCCGGTCGAATCCCGTAATATTCTTGGCCGACGCGGGGCGCTGACCGACGTGGAGAGGTTGAGGAAGGCGGCGCGGCTCGGGACTACCTCCATAGGCATGGACATAGACCGGGGCGCCATAAAGGCCGTGGAGGTGACCCTGAGGGGGGGCGAGTACACCCTCAGGCACGTCGGGTACCACAGGCTGCCCCCCGGCACCATAGTTGACGGGGAGGTGGCCGACGAGGGGCTGCTTGCCGAGGAGATAGCCGAGTTCTGGGACGCCCACGCGTTCGGAAAAAAGAACGTCGTCGTCGGCATCGCCAACCGCAACGTCGTGGCGCGGGTGCTCGAGTTCCCGCCGATGTCCCCCGAGGACCTCGACGGCGCCGTCGGCTACGAGGCCGAGGAGCACATCCCCATGCCGCTCTCCGAGAGCGTCCTCGACCACGTAGTTCTCGGGCCGCGCGGCGAGCCCGGGGATGGAGACCGCGTCCTCGTCGTCGCGGCGCAGAGGGAGATGGTGCGGCGCTACACCTCCGCCGTCCGGGCCGGCGGGCTGCGGTCCGTTGGCGTCGACGTCAAGGCGCTCGCGCTGACCCGCTCCGCGCTGCCCGGAGACTTTTTCGGGGACGCGGGGGCGGCCGTGCTGCTCGACGTGGGACCGGAGATCTCCAACCTCGTGATCGCCGAGGGGGACGCGCCCACCATGACCCGCTTCGTCCCCGTGGGCTTCTCGGATTTCGTGGGCGCCGTGGCCCGGGCCGCGGACCTGCCCGACGACGAGGCCGAGAAGCGGGCCCTCGACCCCAGGACCGGCCTCGGCAACGAGCCGGAGGGCCAGATGGAGGGCGGGGAGGAAGGGGACTGGGACCCGGCTCTCGCCTACGACGCCAGGCGTGGGCTGGAGGATGCGGCAGCGGAATTGGTCGAGGAGGTGCGCAGCTCCATCGACTACCACAACGCCCAGCCGCGCGCGAGAGAGGTCTCCCGGCTCCTGCTCTCCGGGGAGGGGGCGCTCATCTCCGGGCTGGCCGCCTACCTCGGGGAGCTGCTCGGCCTGCCCGCCGAGAACGCGAGGCCGGCGGAGAAGCTGGCGGCCAACCGCTCCAACATCTCAGACGAGCAGCTCGGCGCTATGGAGCCGGTCCTGGCGGTCGCGCTGGGGCTTGCGATGGAGGAGGGGTGAGGCGGCCGTGAGGCGCGTAAACCTCCTCCCGCCGGAGGAACGCCGGTCCCGGACCGAGGCGCTGCCGGGCGGCCTCGTTGGCCTGTTCCTCGTCGCAGGCGCGGTGCTGCTAGTGGCGCTCGCCGTGGTTTACCTCGTCTTTCTACTCCGCCTCAACGGCATAGAACGGGAGGTCGCGGACCTGGACGGGCAGATCACGCAGCAGAACACGCGCCTGCAAGACCTTGCCCCGTTCGAGGACCTCCAGGCGCGTCTCGAGGAGAAGAAGCCCGTCGCCGACGGCATATTCAGGACGCGCTTCCCCTGGGACGACTTTCTTCAGGGCCTCGCGTTCGTCGTGCCGGAGACGACCGCCCTGCGGACGCTCACGGGCGAGGCCGCCCCCGTCGACGTCGAGGCGCCAGCCGAGCAGCCCCTGGACCCTCCTGGGGCAGTCACTTTCACGGGGGTCGCCCTGCCCGGGTACCAGAACGTGGCGGACTTCGTGGTAAGGATGAACAACCTGGATCACCTCTCCAACGCCCAGCTCAACTCCGCCGAGCTCGACAAGGATACCTTCGTCGAGCCCGCCATAGAGTTCGAGGTGGCCTCGGAGCTGCTTACGGTCTCGGGCGAGAAGGGTACGGAGGTGCGCATCGGGGGCGGCGACCCATCCGAGGTCGCGGCCGGGGACGAAGGCGACCTGCGGGAGGTGGCGAGCTCGGAGCCCGTCGCCGCCGACCAGTACGACGAAGCGGGGGCGCGCCCCTGATGGGCAACCGGGACCGGAACGTGATCCTGCTCGGCGCCCTCGGCCTCGTGCTGCTCCTCGTCGCGTTCTACTTCCTGCTTCTCGGGCCCCTGCTGCAGAACCTCGACGAGCGGGCCGCCGCCCGCGAGGACCGGCAGGCAACCCTCGCAGAGCTCCAGGCCGAGGTGGCGCGCCTGGAGGAGGTGCGCCGCAACTCCCCCGAGCTCCAACGCCAGTTGCTGGAGCTGAACAAGCGCATCCCGACCCAGCCCGAGGTCGAGACGGTCGTTGTGCAGATAGAGGACATCGCCCAGACGGCGGGGGTGACCCAGACCCAGGTAGTGCGCGGCGACCCCAGGCCGCCAGAGGGCGGTGGCGACTTTATGGTCCAGCCGATTACAATGTCCTTCGAGGGCACCTACGAGGAGCTTCTCGAGTTCTTGCTGCTGGCCGACGACCTGGTTCGGCTGATGGCCGTAAACGACGTGGCCTACGAGGTCGCGGAGGAGGGCACAACCGCGGCACCCGACGTGGAACAGAACCTCTCGGTGGAGATAGAGGCCGAGGTCTACTATCAGCCCACGGACGTGCCCGAAGGGATCGCGCCCGTGGCACCAGAACCCCCAGAGACGACCAACGCCGCCCCGGAGGCCGATTAGCGTGGGGGGCCGGCTGGCGGAGCTTTGGCGCGGCCTCTTCGACGCCCTCGTGCGGGACAACAAGGTACTGCCCCCGGTCCTGGCCCTGCTGGCCCTGCTCCTCCTCGCCTGGGTCGTTGCGGGGGCCTTTGTGTCGGGCCCAGACGAGGGCGGGGGCTCCTCGGGCAAGGCCGAGCTGGTCCAGTCCAAGGACCCGGCGGCAGGCGCGGCGGACGCCCCCGCGGTGGAGGACCGCAACGCCGACTCCTACGCCGCCTACCGCAACAAGGACCCGTTCCGCCAGCTCCTGGCCCCGGCCGAAGAGCCCACCCCCGAGAGCACCCCGGGCTCCGCGCCCGACGAGGGCACCACCACGGCCGCCCCGCCCAAGGACACCACAGCGAACGGCGGCGGACAGGGATCAGGGGCGGGCGGCGGGACCGGCGGCAATGGCGGCGGCGATGGCGGCAGCAATGACGGTAGCAATGGCGGTGGCGCGGGCGGCGGGGGCGACCGCTCCAAGAAAGACTCGGACGGCGACGGGCTCACCAACCGCCAGGAGGAGAGCTTCGGCCAGGACCCGCGCAACCCCGACACCGACGGGGACGGCATCGAGGACGGCAAGGACGACTCGGACGGCGACGGCGTCCCGGACGGCCAGCAGGGCGGCGGAGGCGCGGGGACCGGCGGCGGAGGTTCGGGCGGCGAAGGTTCTGGCGGGGGAGGCGGAGCCGGTGGGGGCTCAGGAGGGGACGGTTCGGACGACCTGTTCGACAGCGGGGGCACGCTCTACCCGCGGTAGGTGCCTGGACGTGCCCTTGGGCGGTAGAAGCCGGCCGCGTGGTTTATATTAGCCGTGACGCGTGTAGGGCACGGTTTCGAGTTCGGAGGCACTATTGAGGTTCGGTTTTTCGACCGCGGGTGAGTCGCACGGCCCGGCTGAGGTCGCGCTGGTGCACGGGGTTCCGGCCGGGCTGGGCCTGCTCGCGGGTGACGTGAACCGGGACCTGGCGCGCAGGCAGCAGGGCTACGGCCGCGGCGGGCGGCAGAAGATAGAGCGGGACGAGGTCGAGTTCCTTGGCGGCGTGCGGCACGGATACACTTTAGGATCTCCCGTGGCGATGCTCGTCCGAAACAGGGACTACGCCAACTGGGAGCACAGGATGTCCCCGGCGCCCGTTGAGGACCCACCAGACCCCATAACCCTGCCGAGGCCGGGGCACGCTGACCTAGCGGGGATGCAGAAGTACGCCTTCGACGACCTGCGCAACGTCCTGGAGCGCTCGAGCGCCAGGGAGACAACGGCCAGGGTCGCGGCCGGCGGCGTTGCCAGGAAGCTTCTCGCCGAGTTCGGGGTCGAGATCCACAGCGCCGTCTATCGCATAGGCGCCGTCGCCTATCCCAAGGAGAGGGCCGCCGAGGACGCGGCATCGTCCGACGGGTCCGACGTGCGCTGCCCCGACCCGGAGGTTACCGAGGCCATGAAGGCCGAGATCGACGCGGCCCGCTACGCCCGCGACGCCCTTGGCGGCGAGTTCGTGGTCGTGGCCCGCGGCTGCCCGCCGGGGCTCGGCTCTTACGTTGACTGGCGAGACAAGATCGACGCCCGCCTCGCCGCCGCCGTGATGAGCATAAACGCCATCAAGGGCGTCGAGGTGGGGATGGGCTTCGGCGTCGCCGCCCACCGCTCCAGCGAGGTCCAGGACGAGATCCTCTCCGGCAACGGCCACCTGGAGCGGGCGAGCAACCGCCTGGGCGGCGTGGAGGGCGGCATGACCAACGGGGAGCCCGTCCTCGTCTCTGCGGCGATGAAGCCGATCTCCACGATCTCCAAGCAGCTCAGGACGGTGGACATCTCCACGGGCGAGGAGACGAAGGCATTCAAGGAGCGGGCCGACTCGTGCGCGGTGCCCGCCGCGGCCGTCATCGGGGAGTCGATGGTGGCGGTGGTGCTCGCCGAGGCCTTCCTCGAGAAGTTCGGCGCGGACAACATGGCGGACATAAGGGCCGCCCACGACGCCTACGCCCGCCGCCTCGCCGAGGCTGGCGTCGCGGCCAGCTGAGGCTTTTGTCAGGCCACGTGGCTATCGTCGGCTACATGGGCAGCGGCAAGACGAGCGTGGGGCGCCTGCTCGCCAGGCGCACCGGCCGCGATTTCGTCGACCTCGACGCCGAGATCTCACGCGTTGCGGGCCGCACCATACCCGAGATCTTCGCCGAAGGTGGAGAGGATCGCTTCCGCGACCTCGAATGCGATGCCCTCGCCACCGCCCTCGCCAGCCCCGAGCCGGCCGTGGTCTCCTGCGGCGGCGGCGTGATCACGCGCCCCGAGAACCGCGCCGCCCTCCGCGACATCCCGACGGTCTTTCTCTCTGAAGACGTCGAGGTGCTCTACTCGAGGACCAGGGACCCCAACCGCCCCCTGAGGGGCGTCTCCCGCGGGGACTTCGTCCGGCGCCACACCGAGAGGCTGCCCCTCTACCGCGAGGTCGCAGACGTCGAGGTGCGCGCCCACGGGAGGCCCGCCGCCGCTGTGGCCGAGGAGGTGGAGCGATGGCTACGGACACGATAGAGGTTCGGGTGGCCCCGCCATACCCCGTGACGGTGGGCGAAGATGTCCTCCGGGATATCCCCGCCAACCTTGACCCCCGCCCCTGCGCCATCCTCACCGACTCGAACGTGGGGCCCCTGCACGCCGCCGCCCTAGAGCGCGCCCTGCGCGATGCGGGCTGGCCGTTCGTCGGCATCGTCGAGATACCGGCAGGGGAGGCCTCCAAGGGAGTGGCGACCTACGCCGACGTCGTGCGCCGACTGGCCAGGATGGGCCTCGCGCGCGACGGCGCGCTCTTCGCCCTCGGGGGCGGGGTGGTGGGGGACCTCGGCGGCTTCGTCGCCGCCACGTACATGCGCGGGGTGGACCTGGTGATGCTCCCGACCTCGCTGCTCGCGATGGTAGACAGCGCCGTCGGCGGCAAGACGGGCCTCGACCTTCCGGAGGGCAAGAACCTCGTCGGCGCCTTCGTCAGGCCGCTCCTCGTGGCGGCCGACCCGGGCTGGCTCGGGACGCTGCCCGAGGCCGAGGTCTCAAACGGCCTCGCCGAGGTCGTGAAGATGGGGCTGCTAGCGGGCGGGCGGTTCTTCGACGCCCTAGGCCTCATCCCGGCGGCCCGCGCCGGCGACGCGGAAGCCGTGCGCACCCTGATCCTGCACTCCGTCCGCTTCAAGGCAGAGGTCGTCGCCGGAGACGAGAGGGAGGCGGGCCGCCGCGCCATCCTCAACTACGGCCACACGATAGGCCACGCCCTCGAAGCCGCCGCCGACTACGCCCTCCCGCACGGCTCTGCCGTCGCCGCCGGCATGGTGGCCGAGGCCACCATCTCCCGCGCCCGCTTCGGCACCGACCTTTCGGACCTGCACGCGGACCTGCTCGACTCCGCGGGCCTCCCCCGAAGCTCCCCAGGCATCGATGCCGACGCTGCCCTGAGCGCGATGTCCCGCGACAAGAAGCGTCTCGCCGCGAACGGCGGAACCACCACCGGCGGGGCGAACCACCGCTTCGTCCTGCTCAGGGACGTGGGCCAGCCCGTCTACGGCGTGGCCGTGGACGACGACGAGGCCCGCCGCGCGATAGAGGCCGTAATTGGCTAGGGTCCACGTCCTGAACGGCGTCAACCTCGGCGCTTTGGGCACCCGCCGCCCCGAGGTCTACGGGTCCCTCACCCTCGACGACATAGAGAGGGTTCTGCGGGAGCAGTTCCCTGGCGTCGAGTTCAAGTTCGGGCAGACGGATCACGAGGGGGAGATGGTCGGGTTCGTGCGCGAGGCGGCTGGCTCCGACGGGATAGTCATCAACCCCGGTGCCTGGACGCACTACTCCTACGCGCTCCACGACGCGCTTGAGGCGCTGGATGTACCCAAGGTCGAGGTACACCTGTCGAACGTGCACCGCAGGGAGGAGTGGCGGCGGCGGTCGGTCGTCTCGCCCGCGGTCGATGCGGTGGTCGCGGGCATGGGTGCCTACGGGTACGCGGCGGCCGTCGGGTACGTGCTCGGCGGGCGGGGCGGGGCATAGTCGCGGGTCGATCTGTGCGATAATATCGCCGCGCCGGAGCGGGGCCGCCGACGCGGCGCGGGCGCCAGGTTTTAAGCGTGACACCACTCGAAGAGGCATCTCGAAGGGGGACTTCGGGCATGATCAGCACCAACCAGTTCAGGAACGGCAGCGCCATCCGCGTGGACGGCAAGCGCTTCACCATCCTGTTTTTCCAGCACGTGAAGCCCGGCAAGGGCGGGGCGTTCGTAAGGACGCGCCTGCGCAACATAGACTCGGGCGCCGTGGTCGAGAAGACCTTCCGCGCCGGGGAGAAGCTCGAGGGCGTCACAACCCAGTCGCGGCCGATGACCTACCTGTACAGGGACGGGGACCTGCTGCACTTCATGGACGCCGACACCTACGACCAGGTCGCCGTGCCTGCCGAGGTCGTCGGCGAGTCGGCCGGCTACGTCGTCGAGGGTGGGACCGTCAGCGTGCTCTCCGCGGACGGCGAGGTTGTCAGCGTGGAGCCGCCGGCGCACGTGGACCTCGAGGTCACCCAGACCGACCCCGGGCTCAAGGGGGACACCGCGCAGGGCGGGAGCAAGCCGGCCACGCTCGAGACGGGCGTCGTCGTGCAGGTGCCGCTCTTCGTGAACACCGGAGACCGGGTGCGGGTGGACACGCGGTCCAACGAGTACCTTACGCGGGTCTGAGCCCGATGGAGAGAGGGACCCTTTGAGCCGGCGGACCGCGCGCAAACAGGCGTTCCTGACCCTCTACCAGAGTGACGTGACCGGAAAGCCCCTGGGCGAGACCGTGGCCCGCTGGCGCGAGTACAGGGGGGACCTGGACGCCTACGCCGTCAGGCTAGTGCGGGGCGTGGACGTCGAGAAGGAGGCGCTCGATGCGCTCCTCTCCGACGTGTCGGAGGGATGGCCGGTGCACCGCATGAGCGCTGTCGACCGGTCGATCCTCAGGCTCGGGCTGTTCGAGATGATCCACTCCGAGGACGTCCCGCCCGAGGTCGCCGTCGGCGAGGCCGTCGAGCTCGCCAAGGGCTTCTCCGGCGACGAGGCGCCCGCCTTCGTCGGCGGTGTTTTGCGGGGCGCCGAGAGCCGGGTCTTCGGCGAGGTGCGGCATGGTTGACGGGGCGCGCAGCGCGCTGCGGTGGGAGGCCCACAAGCGCCACTTCGAGGGGTACCTGGAGGGCCTGAGGTTCACCGACGAGCCGCGGCTGGTCGGGCTCGAGGAGGCGATGAGGTACTCGATGCTGGCCGGGGGCAAGCGGGTAAGGCCGACGCTGTGCATGGAGACCGCCTGGATCTTTGGTGACGAGCCGGCGCACGTGCTCCCTTCGGCTGCTGCCATCGAGCTCATCCACACGTACTCCCTGATCCACGACGACCTGCCGGCCATGGACGACGACGATTACAGGCGGGGCAGGCCCACCGCGCACAAGAAGTACGGGGAGGCTATGGCGATCCTGGCCGGCGACGCCTTCTTCGGGGAGGCGCTGGCCCTCATCACCGTCCACCAGAAGGCGGGCGTCGAGCAGGTGCTAGAGGTAGTTCGGGAGCTCGCCGGCTCGACCGGGGTGAACGGGATGGTCGGCGGGCAGGTCTTGGACATGGAGCAGACCGGCGTCGGGCACGGCACCGACCCCGAGACCCTGCACCTCATCCACAAGTTCAAGACGGGCTCCCTCATAAAGTCCTCGGCGCGCATAGGCGCGATCCTGGCCGGCGCCTCGGATGGCGAGCAGGCCGCGGTGAGCGAGTACGCCTCCGAGCTCGGGCTCTGCTTCCAGATAGTAGACGACGTGCTGAACGCGACGGCCACCCGCGAGGAGCTCGGCAAGAGCGCAGGGAGCGACGCCGAGCAGGGCAAGGCCACCTTCGTCGGGGTCTACGGCCTCGAGGGCGCCCGCCGGCAGGCAGACGACTCAGAGGAGCGGGCCCTTGCCGCGCTCTCGCGGGTGGACGGCGACACCTCCGGGCTCGAAGAGATGGCCCGCTTCGTGCGCAACCGGGGAAGCTAGACCGCCCAGATGGAGTCGACGGGCAGGCGGCTGGACACCCTGATGGTCGAGCGGGGCCTCGCGGAGACCCGCAGCCGGGCGCAGGGCCTCATCCTGGCCGGCGCCGTCCGCGTCGGCGACAGGATCGTCACCAAGGCCGGCACCCGCTTGCCGCCGGACCAGCCCCTCTCCGTGGTCGGGGGCAACCGCTTCGTCTCCCGCGCCGGGGAGAAGCTCGACGCGGCGCTCGACGGCTTCGGCGTCGATGTGGCCGGTCGGTCCTGCCTGGACGCCGGGGCCTCTACGGGAGGGTTCACGGACGTCCTCATCAAGCGCGGCGCGGAGAGGGTACTGTCCGTGGATGTCGGGTACGGGCAGCTCGACTGGTCGCTTCGCCAAGATTCGAGGGTGACAGTCCTCGAAAGGACGAACGTCCGGCACCTAAAGGGCGAAGACCTCCCGTTCGGGCCCGACCTGCTCGTCGCGGACCTCTCGTTTATCTCGCTCGGGGTCGCGCTGAGGACGCTTGTCTCGACGACGCCATCGCTGCGGGAGGCGGTCGTGCTCGTGAAGCCCCAGTTCGAGGCCGGGCCCGACCTCGTGGGGCGCGGCGGGGTTGTGGGCGACCCGGGGGTTCGGGCCGGCGCGGTCCTCGGCGTGGTTGCCTCCTTCGCCGACCTCGGCTTCGGCGCCGTAGACCTCGCGCCGGCGGCTGTTACGGGCCGCAAGTCCGGCAACCAGGAGTACCCGCTGCGGCTGCTTAAAGGTGCCGCGGCCGTCCTCGATGAGGGGCGCGTGCGCGGGGTCGTGTCGGGTGCCTGAGAAGGACGGCATCGGCGAGGTGCGGCGCGTGGCGGTCGTCGCAAACCCGAAGGTGGACGACGGCCACTCAGGCCGGCTGGTGGCCGCGCTCGAGAAGGGCGGCGTGGAGGTCGCCGACGTCAGGCCGCAGGGCGAGCCCGACGGGGCCGTCGAGCCCGACCTCGTCTTCGTGCTCGGCGGCGACGGGACGATGCTCAAGGCCGCGAGGATGTACCCGGGGCGGGTCCTGCTCGGCGTGAACCTCGGCAAGGTCGGCTTCATGTCGGGCATGCTCCCGGACGAGATGGAGGCCGGGGTCGAAAAGGTCCTGAGCGGTGGCCTCTCCGTCCAGGAGTACAGGATGCTGGACGTGCGCCGCCCCGGCGAGGAGCCAGAGCTCGCGGCCAACGACGCCGTGCTCATCAAGAAGCGGCCCCACCAGCTCGTCTCCGTCGACGTCTCGATAGGCGGGGAGGAGCTCTTCGCCTTCCGGTGCGACGGCTTCATAGCGGCCACCCCGCTCGGCTCGACCGCCTACGCGCTCTCCGCTGGCGGCCCGATCATCTCGGGCGACGCCGGGTGCTACGTGCTCGTTCCCATAGCGCCGCACGCGCTCGTCAGCCGCCCACTCGTCCTGGGGGAGGAGCAGGTCGTCGAGCTCGAGGTGGTCGGGCGGGAGGCGCTGCTCTCGCTCGACGGGGACGACCCGCGCGAGGTGTCGGAGGGGGGGAAGATCGAGATCCGGCTCTCCCCGAAGTGCGTAAGGATCGGGCGCACAGACGACTGGAGTTGGTGGCGGGCCGTCAGGCGGACCTTCCTGTAATGCTTACCGAGATCTCGGTCCAGAACGTCGCCCTCATAGAAGAGGCGACCCTCGAGCTCTCCCCGGGCCTGAACGCGATCACCGGCGAGACGGGCGCAGGAAAAACGCTGCTGGCCACCGCCCTCCAGCTCCTCCTCGGTGGCCGCGCCCGCTCGGAAGCCGTCCGCGCCGGCGCCGAGAAGGCGACGATAGAGGGCACCTTCGTCCTCCCGGAAGGTACGGGCCCCGACCTGCTCGCCGAGGCCCTCGGCGACCTCGCCGATGAGGTCGACGCGGAAGACGGCCTGGTCCTTCGCCGCACCCTGACCGGGGAGGGGCGCTCCCGCTGCTTTGTCGGCGGCGTCTCTGTGCCGGTGCGCGCGCTGGGCACCCTTGGCGAGCGCCTCGTCTCCTACCACAGCCAGCGGGAGCAGGCCAAGCTGACGGAGCCAGCCGAGCAGCTCGCCATCCTCGACGACTTCCTCTCCGGCGCAGCCTCGAAGGCCCGCAGGGACCACGAGGAGCTCTGGCGCTCCGTGGGGGCGGCCCGCCGGGAACTCGCCGAGGTACGGGCGACGGGGGAGGCCCGCCTGCGCGAGGCGGACTTCCTGCGCTTCCAGGTCGCGGAACTCGAAGCGGCCGGGTACAGCACGGAAGAGGCCGACGAGCTCGCCCGCGAGCGCGACCGCCTGCGAAACGTCACCGACCTGCAGCAGGCCGCAGCGGCGGCGATCACCTTTCTCTCCTCTGAGGAGGGCGGCGGGGCGGTTGACTCCGTCGCCAGCGCGGCCGTGGAGCTCGAGACCGCCCTCCGCTTCGACGCGGGCCTCTCCGGACTGCTCGAGCGGCTCGGCGGCCTCACGGCCGAGCTCGAGGATGTCCTCTACGAGCTCCGCTCCTACGTCGAGGAGCTCGAGGCTGACCCCAACCGCCTCGAGACGGTCGAGGACCGCATCGCCGCCCTGCGCGCACTCGAGCGCAAGTACGGGGACGTGGAGGGCTACCTGGAGGAGGCGCGCGCCCGCCTCTCGCGCCTGGAGAACCTCGACGAGGAGACGGCTGGTCTCGAGGCGCGCGTGGCCGAAGGCGAGCGGCGCCTTGGCGAGCTGGCCGGGACGCTCTCGGCCGGCAGGGAGAAGGCCGCCAGGCGCCTGGCCGCGAAGGTGCAGAAGAACCTCGCGGGGCTTAACCTCGGGCGCACGGAGTTCCGGGCGAGGCTCGTGCCGGCGGAGCCGGGGCCGACGGGGAGGGAGCGGGTGGAGTTCGAGATACGGCCCAACCCGGGAGAGCCGGAGCTCCCCGTCAGGCGCTACGCCTCGGGCGGCGAGCTCTCCCGCATAATGCTCGCCATTCGCCTCGCCCAGGAGCGCGTAGAACCCGGTGCGACCTACGTCTTCGACGAGGTCGACGCCGGCATCGGCGGCGAGACCGCCACCGCCGTAGGCGTCAAGCTGCGCGAGCTCGGCGAGCGCAACCAGGTCCTCACCATAACCCACCTGCCCCAGATCGCCTCTGAGGCCGCCTCCCACGTCGTCGTAGCCAAAGAAGAGTCTTCCGGCCGCACCATCACCCGCATAACCCGCGTCGAGGGCGAGGCCCGTCTCAAGGAGATGGCCCGCATGCTCTCGGGCCGCATCGACGACGCCTCCCTAGCCCACGCCTCCGAACTCCTCGTCGGCAAATAGATAGGCCTTTGCGTACCCATAATACACCAAACCGCGAGGGACCGTCTCGCGGGGCTTCACTAGTTCACCAGAACGCGGAGAGTATGAATAGCGCCCCGGTAGGATCGTCCGCTGGGCGGGTTAGGGGTCGTACCCCGGACCCAGAAGGTCGTACCTTCTATCGTAACAACATACGGGCGCGGGAAAGCTCTCCGCGATAACCATCGGCGACGGGATCGGGTTGCATGTCGGCGTGTCGCCACCCGACGC
>Ga0126309_10000211_pt1 | contig 19995 bp, 17 predicted proteins | sample Plot56_FD_92541 | JGI IMG/M metagenome (GOLD analysis project Ga0126309, IMG submission 92541) | Serpentine soil microbial communities from UC McLaughlin Reserve, CA, USA - Plot56 | ecosystem: Environmental > Terrestrial > Soil > Grasslands | place: USA: UC McLaughlin Reserve, Lake County...
CGGTCCACCATGGTGACTTCGCCGGCGTAGAGGGCCCGCATCCTCTCTAGCTCGTCGTCCTGTATCCACTGGGAGCCGCCGTAGTTGGGGACGATGGGGTCGGGGCCGTCGTAGCCGTCCGAGTAGAGGTTCGCGTACTCCTCCGGCGGGTCCCAGGGCTCGTGCGGGTCGAAGGAGTCGAGCACGAGCAGGAACGGCTGCCCCTCCTCGGAGCGCTCCATGAACTCCATCCCCCTGGCGAAGACGCGGGGGGCGAAGTAGTCCTCCTCCGACGCGCGGCCGCGGGTGTTGGCGACGTACTGGCGGACCTTGTCCACCATGGACTCGTCGTTGCCCGGGACGGTGTTCCTCTCGACCACGTCCTTCGGGGCCATGGACATCGGGCGGTATCGGTCGCGCTCCTGGCCCCGGATCCAGTCGAACACCCGGAAGCCGCGCTGGAAGTTCATGGAGGGATGGAACATCGGCTGGGTGTCCGAGTAGAGGACCGTGTAGTAGCCCTGGGCCACTAGCGTCTCCGAGAGGGTTACCTGGTCCTCCGGAATCGGCTGCCAGCCCGCGGGCTGGAAGGTCTCCCCGGGAAGCTCCACCCTGTTCCTGAACGGGAAGGTCCTGAGGCCCGTGTGGATCGCCCTGCGGGCGCAGATGGTCGGCAGCGACTCGGGGTAGGCCCGGGTGAAGCGGAAGCTCTCGCCCGCGAAGGCGTCCAGGTTGGGGGTCCTGACGCGGTCGTTCCCGTAGACGCCCAGATGGTCTTTGCGCAGGCTGTCCAGGATCACGAGTACTACGTTCATGTGGTCTTACCTCCGAAACAGAAGTGTCCGAGCCCAGGACTCACGACCCGGGCGCCGCGGCATATTCTAGTGCAAACGGGCGGCCCGGCTGGCAGGCCGTCCGAAAGCTTTCCTCCCACGCTCCCCCTAACCGGGCGCTTGGCCCCACGAACCCGGGTTTCGTCGGGTTCATGAGGAGATCAAAACCGTCCCGAAGCCTTCGGCGATTGTGTCCCCCTGGCCTGGGTTGACGCCAGGAGTTGGCCGCTGATCGCAGATAGCTGAAAGCTGATCGCTGAAAGCGGAGGCGCGGTCGGGGGGCGCTCCCTAGTACGCCCCATCGCGGCGCAGGACGGCGCCGAGGGTCTTCAGGATGATCTTGAGGTCGAAGGAGAGCGACCAGTTCTCCACGTAGTAGAGGTCGAGGCGGACCATGTCCTCGAAGGAGAGGTTGCTCCGGCCGCTGATCTGCCAGGACCCGGTCATCCCCGGGACGGCGCCGAGTCGCCTCTTGTCCTCCTCTTCCATCCTCAGGAAGTCCCGCACGGGCAGCGGCCTCGGCCCGACGAGGCTCATCTCCCCCTTGAGCACGTTCAGCAGTTGCGGCAGCTCGTCGATGCTCCAGCGCCTGAGGAACGCGCCCACGCGGGTAACGCGAGGGTCGCGCCTGATCTTGAATACGGCCCCCCCCGCCTCGTTCAGGGGCTCCAGCGACTCCTGGAGGACCTCAGCATCGGCCCGCATGGACCTGAACATGAAGCAGATAAAGGTCTTCTCGTCGGCCCCCACCCGCTTCTGCCTGAAGAGCACGGGCCCCGGCGAGTCGAGCCTGACGGCGAGGGCGACGGCGGCGAACAGGGGCGCGAGGAGCAGCAGGCCGAACGCGGAGACGGCGACGTCGAGGGCGCGCTTGAGGGCGCGCTGGTGGTTGTCGAGCTGGGGATAGCGGACGTCCAGAAGCGGCATCCCCATCCCCTCAGACAGGATGGTCCTGCCGCGCATCAGGGCGAGGGCGCCGGGCACGACCCGCAGGGGCACCCCGCGAAGCCGCACCGAGTGGAGCAGCCCGAGGAGCTCGTCGTCCGGCAGCCGCTCGGCGCCCGCGAGCACGACCACGCGGGCCTCCGTGCTGTCAAGCGCCGAGCGCAGCGCCGCAAGGTCCGCGGGGCTCCCCACGAGGTCCACCTCGCCGGCAAGGACGTATGCGCCTGGGGCCATCGCCCGCAGCACCCGCCTCCGGTCCGGCTCGCGGCCGGCCACCAGCACGGGGGTCTGGCCTAGGCCGCGCCGGTAGACCCGCTCTATCCCCCGCTCGAAGAAAAGACGCACGACGGAGGCCACGGGAAGCGAGATCGCGGCGGCGACGAGGACGACCGCGGGGCCGAGGCCGCTCCCGGGGTAGACCGCCGCCCCGGCGAGCGCCAGCCCCGCCCAGCAGAAGGAGCCCCCGATAAGGGCCCCAGGGTTTCTACGGACCGGCGCCCTGTCGTAGAGCCGGAAGGCGGCGAAGACGACCACCCAGGCGCCAACCAGCAATGGCGCCAGGGAGATGGCCCGGCCGTCGCCGGGAAGCCGCAGCGCCGCCAGCAGGCCGACCAAGAGCGCGGCGGCGTCGAGGGTCGCCAACACCAGCACGCTCAGGGAACGCCGCAGGGTCTTGAGGCCGAGCAGCCTTGTCAGGATGTTTTTCGAGAACAGCACGCGCACCTACGGGGACGGATTATAGCGCCCGCCACGGGGCCACATCCCGCGTCGGAGGGGGTCTTCTGCTCAGTTGCTCACCATGTACCTCTCGCCGCACCTCTGGCCCTCGCGGCAGAAGGCGCTCTTGGGGGAGATCTTGTCGTATCTGTACACGTGGGAGTCCACCTTGACGCCCTTCCGGCGCGCCGCGGTGCCGACGTAGCGGTTGCGGTCGACCTGGAGGCCCGCGCCCCCGTAGGGCCCACCGTCCGAGGCCATCTTCGGGTAGCGGTAGAAGGCGGTGTGGAGATGAACCCTGCCGACCGGGATGTTGCCTCCTCCGCTGTCGCCGGCGTAGCCGATCACGGTCTTCTCCGTAACCCTGTCCCCATTGCCCAGCCTCACCCCGTTGTTGATGCCGACGGCGTTCAGGTGCGCCGAGAGGTTTACGTACTTGCCGTTGCACGCCCTGATCGAGACGAAGATGCCGTAGTCCGCGTGCGTCTGGTTGCGGCCAGCGAAGGTTACAGTGCCGCACTTGAAGGGCGAGAAGACGAAGTCCCCCCTGTCCAAAGGGTAGTCCACGGCGTACTTGTCGTTGGCCCAATCCGGCTCGGTGCACCGCCCGTAGCCCAAACTCCCGTGGGAGTACTGGCCCCAGAAATTCGGGAGCCCGATCTGGGTCCACCCGGTGGGGATGCCGTCGCTGCTGGAGCTGTTCGCCCTGTATCCGTGCTGGGTCTGCACGAAAAATCCGGGATCCGCCCGCCAACATCCCTCGGCGATGCGCTGCTCCCCGCCGCCCTTCGCGGCGGCGCGCGAGGAGGTAGCCGCGGGCTCGACCGTCGTGGGGTACGACACGCCTTCCGGAACCTTCGCGTCCTGGTTATCGTCTATCTCGCGTGCCTCCGGGCCAGAAGGGTAAAGCTCCTCCGGGGAGTTGGCGTCGGGAAGGTCGAGCGAGCCCACGGGCGTGGAGGGCGGCTCGAAGCGCACGCCGGAGAGCAGCCGCCTGTCTTCCGCGTCGATGCCCTCGTCCGCGGTGTCCCTGGCGTAGACGTTGATCTCGTAGACCCGCCCGTTGACCGGCACGTAGACGGCCGTGTAAGGGGTGCTGCCCGGTATCGTCCCGACCGCCACGCCTTCGTGCTCCCTGGCGACGTCCACCGTCTCGCGCTTCAGGGGAAGGTCGGGGTAGTCGGCCAGAACCCCGTCCACCTCGGATTCGATGTCTTTGGGCTGTAGCTCGTAGGCCAGCGCGACCCGCAACGCGGGCTTTCCGCCGTGGTCGTGGGTCGCATCGGTGTCCGGATACCAGAGGGTGTACCCGAAGGTGCCGTCGTAGGTGTAGGGCGCCCGCTCGACGTTCCACTCCGCCGGATGGGCCACCGTGGCCCCGACGGCCGCTCCCCCCGTCTTTTCGATAGCGACCGGGGCCTCCTGGGCCTGCGCGCCGGTGCCCACAGCGGCCATGGCTGAGGCCACCGCGAGGACCACGAAGCCCCATATGTTGTTGCGCATCTCCCCCTCCAAGGAATATATGCTGTAGGCGTCGCCATTATCGGACAAAAGCTCGCGGATGTTAAGGGATACGATTTACATTTGTCGCCTTTTTCGGTCTTCCACGCCCGTCCGCCCCCGCTGCGCCAAAACGCGGGCCAGAAACAGCGGGTTACCTAGCAGGTAGCGGCGCCACAGCCTGCGGGGCTCGACGAGGATCCGGGCGAGCCACTCGAAGCCGTTGTCGGTGAGGAGGCGCGGGCCCCGCCGGAGCCGCCCCGAGGCGTAGTCGAAGACGGCACCGCCCGTGAGGGCCACCCCGAAGTCGAGCCTGCGATGGTTCTCCATAAGCCAGCGCTCCTGCAGGGGCATGCCGAGGCCGATGAGGAGCACGTCGGGCCTCGCGGCGTTGATCTCGGCCACCACAGCCCCGTTCTCGGGGCTCCCGGCCCTATGGTCGAAGAAGCCGTGCCTGACCCCGACGACCTTCAGGTCGGGGTGGGACCTCCTGAGCCGTTCCGCGGCCTCCTCGGCCACGCCGGGGCGGGCGCCCAGAAAGAAGAGGGAGAGCCCGCGTCTCCCGGCGAGGGCTGCCAGGCGCGGGAGCCAGTCGGCGTAGGTGATCCTCTCGGGGAGGCGGTCCCCGAGCAACCGCGCCGCCAGCCTCACGCCCGCCCCGTCGCAGAAGACCACGTCCGCCGCGGCGAAGAAGCCCCTGAGCCCCTCGTCCCCGTGGAGCAGGTTCAGGCAGTGGGCGTTGACGTTGAGCACGATCCCACCCCGGCGCCTGACGAGGCGCGTGATCTCCTCGTGCAACCCTTCGGCGGTGATCCGGTCAACCCCGACCCCGAGCACCCAGACCCGGCCGCCGCGGCTCACCCCCGCCACCCGAGGGCGCCAAGGATGGACGCCTCTATCTCCCGGAACCGGGCGTCCCACGAGTTCTCCCACGCAACCCGGCCCCTCGCCAGCGCCCTCTCGTCCGTCTCCGTCTCCGCGAGCCAATTCAAGGCCCCGACGAATCCTTCAGGCCCGTCAGCGAGGTAGACGTGCCCGGAGAGGTCCCTCAGCGCCGGCAGCGGCGAGGCCACGACGGGGCGGCCCGTGGCGAGGCACTCGTAGGTCTTGGCGGGTGAGATCGCCCGCGTGAGGCCGTTGATCTCATACGGCAGCACGAAGGCGTCCACCCCGGCGAGCGCCTCGGGCAAACGCCCGTGGGGCACCTCCCCCAGGTACTCCACGTTCGGTTCGCGCGCGAGACGTCCCTCCGCGGGGTCGAGCTTCCCTACCAGCCGCAGCCGGAAGCCGGCCCGCGCGACGGCCCGAAGGACGCCGAAGTCCACCCGCCCGCGGCCCGCGTCGCCGAAAAAGCAGACGGTTCGCGGCGGCAGGGCGGGGGGCGTCTCCCGCAGGACGGCGAAGCGTTCGTATTCCACGGCAGGGCCGCTGAGCGAGGCGTCTGGCCTCAGGCGCCGGGTCTGTTCGAGGAGGGGCCTCGAGGTGCAAGTGACGAGGTCGGCCCGGGCGAGGAGCTCGCGCTCGGTGGCGGCGATGTCCTTCGGGACGTCGGGGAAGTGCTCGTAGTCGTCAGCGCGGTCGTAGAAGACGAGGCGGGGGTCGAGCGCGGAGATCAGGTCTAGCGTCGTGCGGGTTGGCGGGTAGGCTACGACGACGGGCCCCGCGCCCACGGCCTCCTCGAGGTCGCGCGCCACCCGGGGCAGCAGGAGCCTCCGGTTCGCCGCCCTGAAGACCCGGAGGGTCGGCGGCAACGCGAGCGGGGGGTACACGGCTGGCCCTTCGTCCCCGGCCGGGCCTGCCTTGGATCTCCGGGCCCTGGCCCAGATCTTGGGCAGGGCGGAAGGCCCGGGATTGGCTAGGCCCGTCGTCTCCACGAAGACCGTCGGGTAGCCGGCGCGGGCGAAGAGCGTCGCGACCGTCTGGTGGCGCTGCCAGAGGAAGCCCCACCGGACGCCGGAGAGGACGACGACGGGCGGCCTGGTCAAGCGGTCCCCCGCCGTTCATTCCGGTCCATCAGGGTGAGGGCTGCTGCGGGATTCGGCATGGTCCCCCGGCCGTAGATCCCATCGAGCCCGAAGAGGTCCAGGACCTCCACAGCCCTCTCTAGCTGCCCCCCGCCCACCCGGCCGCGCCAGCCGTCAAGGGAAGGCCTCCCATTCGGGCGGCTGGTGGGGGAGGGACGCCCGAGCCTCCCGAGTACCCCATCGTCGTACTCCCGCCCGACGAACGCGAACAGGCGCCGCAGCTCCGGTTCGGGGTGGGCGACGAGGTTCTCGTAGAAGCAGAGGTGGATGGCGCCGGGCCGGAACTGCCTGAGGGGCACGCGGTTGTCTATGCACCACAGAAAGAGGTGCCGCTCGAAGGGGTCGCGGGCGGCCCGGATGTGGTCCTCGACCGCCGTCAGGTGATCTTCGACGAGATCCCCCTGCGCCATAGTCTCGTCGAGGTTGTCCCGCCAGCCGAGGGCGAGACGCGACGAGACTACCGCGCAAGGGTGCCGCATGAGCAGCACCATGGGCATGCCTGGGAAGTTGTCCGCCAGCCAGCCGAGCAGCAGGTTCGCCCTGATGTCTTTCACCAGGCGCCGCCTGGCAACGAGGGCGCCGCCCCGGTCGGACCATCGGCTCCTGAGTTGCCCGGTCACGGCCTCTCTGGCCGGAGCGAGGAACTCCTCGCGGCGGTCCCCTGGCCTCAGGTACTGCTTGCTCCCGAAGCCGCGGAAGCCCTCGACCTTGCCAGGGTGGAACGGCTCGAAGATCTGGCGGTAGGCGGCGTCGTGGTTGACGAGCCCTGAGAGCCAGGTCGTCCCGCTGCGCCCGCTCCCGGCGAGAAATACGGTCTTCGTGTGGTCCCCCCTGGCAAGGTCGACGCCGCCGAGGAGCCTTCCGAGGTAGGTCCAGGCCGCGGGCAGGCCACCGTGGCCCCGCACGGGCGCCAGCCTAGCCTGGGGTCGTCTCGTCCGCGGTCCCGTTGGCGGCCTTCGGGGGTTCCCCCGCGCGGGCAAGCCGCGCGGCGGCGGCGGCGAGGACGAAGAAGAACAGCGTCGCGCCAGGCAGGTACCAGTGCCACTCGACGACGGAGGAGATCAGGTACACCACCACGGCCGCCACGAGGCCTGAGAACAGGAGCCGCCCGTCCCCCTCGGGCCGGTACCGCCAGGCGGCCCGCGCGGTAAAGGCAACGAGGAAGACCACGAAGGCCACGAGGGCCGCGAAGGCGAAGATGCCGGTCTCGGTGAGCTGCTCCAGGTACAGGTTGTGGACCTGCTTTACGCCCTGCACGCCTGGCCGTCCTTCGAGCCAGGTGTACTGGAAGGTGCCTGCCCCCGTCCCGGTCAGGGGGTTATCGAGCCAGGCCTCCCAGGCCACCTTCCAGTAGTCCGCCCTGAACCCGACCCCCAGGGAGATGAGCCTCTGGGCGGCGTTCCCGCCCTGATCCGGGTTGCTGAAGATCCCGCGCGCCGCATCGCCCACGCCGCCGTACCCCGTCACGACGAAGACGGCGAACGCCGCCGCGGCCACGGCCGCGCAGAGGCCAACAGCCAGGCCGACGTAGCGCCGCGCCGTGGAGGTCAGCTCGTAGCGGGCGACGAAGAGGGCGTAGGCCGCCTGAAGCACGAAGGCGACGACGAGGGCCGCGATCAGGTCGTTTCGGAAGACAAGCCCGTCGGAGATCTTCTCCTGCATGGAAGCGTCAGGGTTCAGGAGGGCCCCGAGGCCCTGCATCCGCCACCAGAGCCAGGCCCCCGGCACGGAGACGAGCAGCAGGTTGGCGAGCATCTGCAGGCGGCCGGTCCCGAGCGCGAGGAGGACGCCGAGGCCGAGCCCGAACGAACCGATGCCGCCCCGGGAGAGCGTAAGGTAGAGCGTCACGAACGAGCCGAGCAGGAGCACGGCGTAGAGCCCCCGCAGGACGGGGTTGCGCATGGCGGTCATCTGCGCGAGCGCGAGCAGCGCCCCCATGCCGAGGACGGCGGCCGCCGTGTTCGAGTACCCGACGGTCGAGTCCACCCTGTAGCGGTCTATGGAGGCTATCTCGTAGTCGTCCGGGTAGGCCTTCTGCAGCATCCCGTACCCGGCCACCGCGGCAACCGCCAGGCCGAGGCCGTCGACCAGCGGCCCCACCTGCCGGTCACCCGGCAGCCCGCCCCGGGCGAAGGCGCTCGAGCCGACTACGGCCGCCAGAAGCAGCAGCAGCAGGGCGAACCAGTACGAGGTCTGCCAGGCCAGGCCCAGCGCCGCCGCCAGGGAGACCACCAGCGCCCACCCGAGGCGCGGGACCGCGACGTCGGCGGCAAGGGCGATGGCGAAGGCAGCCAGGTACATGGAGGCCCTCAAGGCCTCCTTTATCGTCTCCGTCTCGCTTATCGTCCAGATCATGGAGAGCCCCTTGACGAGGACGAGCAGGGCGAGCAGCGAGACCAGGATCCAGCCCTCCCGCGACACCCCATCGTAGAAGCCGCGCGGGATCACGGTGGTGAACATCAGGCCCAGGACACCGGCGGCAACGGGGAGCCAAAGCGCGTCGTCGTAGAGGCCAGCGCTCATGAGCCCGAACACGGTGGCGCCGACGAGGGAGAGCACGACGAAGGCCTTGAACACGACGAGCAGACGCCCGTGACGCCGGCCCTTCTCGGCGCCCTCCCCGCCACCGTCGCCGAAGAGGCGGCCCCCGACGGTCTCGGCGTCCCTCACGCCGGCTCTCCCGCGGCCTGGGCCTTCACGTGCACCCGTTCAGCACTACCCCGAGCAGGTTCGTCCCCGCCTCCAGGAGGTCGTCTATGGTCTCGCGGGCCAGGCTCTTCGGCGTCCGGGAGGCGTGCACGACTAGCAGAACCCCGTCGAACCCCTCGGAGAGGTTGGGGGAGGAGAGCACCCCGCCGGCGACGGGGCCGTCAACGATCACGAGGTCCCGGCCCTGTTCGAGGGATCGCACGGCAGCCACGAGCTTCTCGTGTTCTAGGCGGGAGACGGGGTCGGGGGGCACGGGCCCCGCCGGCACGACCAGGAGGCCGGGCGCCACCTCGTACCCGTAGTGCTCCAGGGGCATGTCGCCTTCGAGGCCGCTTGTGAGGCCCACGAAGTTCGGCTCTCCAAGCATCCTGTGGAGTCGGGGGTCCCCGAGGTTGCAGTCCACGAGCCCGACCCGCCGCCCCATGCCTGCCACGGCGCCCGCGAGGCCCACGCAGACGCTCGTGCGCCCCGCCCCGGGCTCGGGGCTCGTGACGACCAAGCTTCGGATTCCCCCAAGCGAGAGCAGCCTCCCGGCGAGGTCTTCGTAGTGGCTCCTGACCGGCGAGTCGGGACCAAGGAGCAGCCTCCGCGCGTCGGTCCCGCTGACGGCCTCGAGGCCCACCTCAGACCTCGTTCTCGGCCGGCGAGTAGTCCGGTATGGCACCAAGCACCGGGGCCTTGAGGGTCACCTCCGCGTCGCGGACGTCCCGCCAGCCTCCGGTCCTACCCTCCAGAGAGAGCGCGGCGCCCCCACCGAGAAGCAGCCCCACCCCGGCCGCGACGGCCGCGTAGAGCACGGCCGGGGGGCCGGAGCCTCCGGAAGCGACGGCCCTGCGTAGCACCCGCGCGTCGGCGATGCCGGTCCCCCCGGAGAGCTGCCCTTCGCCTAGGCGCCCGGCCTCAAGCGCGAACGCCTCGGCGTAGGCGTTGGCGACCCTGGCCGCTCCCTCGGGCTCGCGCCCTGAGAACGCCACCCTCATCTCCATGTCGCCGTCTACGAGGACGGCGACCTTGGGGTCGAGCCTGTCCCCGAACTCCTCAGGCGTGCCGCGCCAGCCGGCCTCGGCCCTCACGCCCTCGGAGAAGCTCGCCGGGGATGTGATCGCCGAGAACACCTCTTGCGCGAAGGCCTGACGCGCGTTCTCGTCGTCCGGCGCCTGCTGGGGCGCGAAGCCCACCACGGCCTCAGCGGTGTACGCCGGCTCCCTGAAGATCCCGAAGAGCAGCGCCACCCCCGCCAGGACCAGCGACGCGCCGACGACCAGCAACCGCCGGCCCTTGAGGACGTGCAGGACCTCGGCCAGCGAGGCGGCGTCCCTCCGGCCGTCCTGCCAGTCCCCCCGCTCAGTAGATGTCACTGTTCACCACCTGCTCGCGGTAGGCCTCGGGGTCGGAGTCCAGGAGTCGCAGCAACGACGGGGCCTGCTCTGAGGGGCTGTTAGCGAGGATCTCGCGCGCCTGGGACTCGCGGCCCGCCACCACCATGGCGTCGGCCACGGCGAGGTCCATGCCGCGCAGAACCTCCTCGCGCTCCTTTCTGGCGGGCCCTTCGAGGTCTTCCAGGCCCGAACGCGTCTGGCGCCTGGCCGCCTTTATGTCCCTCAAACCCTCCTCGGCCTGGCCGGTGCGGATCTCGATCCTCCCGAGGTCGTAGAGCGCCTGGTCGGAGATCCTGTCCTCCTTCTCGAGCTTCAGGTACTCTTCTTTGGCCTCCTGCATCTTGTCCTCGCTCAGCAAGGCCTGCGCCATGGAGATGCTCGCGGAGGTCGCGTTGGGGTTGAGCTTTAGCACGTCGCGGTAGCTCTCCACCGCGGCGTCCGGGTCGTCCATGGCGAGCTGCACGCCGCCCAGGAGCAGGTAAGGGAAGTAGTTGTTCGGGTCGCGCTCTATGGCCTCGCGCAGGGCCGCCGCGGCCTCCTCATACTTTCTCTGCTGCTGCAACGTCAGGGCCTGGGCCTCCAGGGCGTCGGTGTCGAACGGGTCGAGCCTGAGCGCCATCCGGGAGGCCTCGGCCGCGCCCTGCGCGTCCCCGGCCGCCAAAAGCCGCTGCTGCTCCCCCGCGTAATAGTCAGACAGGCAGAGCGCCAGGGCCAACAACGCCAGAACCCCGACCACAAACCCCACGGAAATTCTAAAGACCGTACCGCTCATGCAGGATCACCGCGCATGAGCATATCCACAACCCCCCCCGAATACAAGGAAGGCCCGGGACCACGAGGGACCGGGCACAAAAAAGACGGACCCCCGAAGGGGCCCGTCCTGTGATGCTGCGTTCGGTTAGTTAGTTACCGAACGATCCTGCGGGCCACGAGACCACCGGCCACAAGCAGGGCGCCAGCACCGAGCGCGAGCAGCGAAGCGCCACCCGTGTCGGGAAGCTCGGCGGCGGCGGCGGCGCTACCACCAGCGGCAGCGGAAGCGCTACCAGCGGCGGCGGCGCTACCAGCGGCGGCGGCGGAGCCACCATTGTCCTCAGCGGCGGCGGAGCCGACGACGACGTCGCCAACGTTGTCGTTACCCTGGTTCAGGTCCTCGATCGAACCGAGGCAAGCGTTGGCCTGGTTCTGGGTGATGCCCTGCTCGCTCGCCACGGTCGCGACGGCGTCGTCGACGGCGGTGGCGTCGCCGTACTGACCCTGGAGGGCAGCCTGCACCTGGGAGCAGTCCACGTACTGGACGTCGCCACCCTGGGCAACACTATCGTCGACGGCGACCGCATCCTGCGCGAAAGCCGGAACAGCGGCGGCGAGAACCATGGCCAGCATGGCCGCCAAAAGCATTACTTTCCTCAACTTCGTTACCTCCTCGTTGGAGAACTGACTACGACGTGCATTCTCTTACCCACCAACCCCAATGTCAACACCATTTCGCGTATTTTTTCCCTTTTTCTTAAAAAAACTTAACACTCGATGGTCGGGGCGGCGGCATTTTGGGGCATGCGCTCGCGATTTTCAGCGGCGGGTGCCGAAGTCGGCGGTGTACATCGTGGCGTCTCGCGTCCCGTTGAACGTGCCCGAGTAGGTGCCTATGCCGACCTCGCGGAGCTTTCCGTCCAGGATGTTGGCGCGGTGTCCGTTGCTGCCCATCCACATGCGCATGATGCTGTCGGGCTCGCCCTTCGGACCGCTGCCCCAGGCTATGTTCTCCGCGCATCGGCTGTAACGGTAGCCGAAGCGCCTTACGCGTTGGCAGGAGCTCTCGTTGCGTCCCTTCGTGTTGTGGGAGAAGTAGTCGCGCCGGATCATGTCTTTGGAGTGGGCCCTGGCGGCCCTCTCGAGGGCCGGGTGGACGCACAGCGCCCTCAAGTTGCGCTCCCTGCGTTCCCTATTGTGAAGGGCAAATACCCGCATCTCGTCGGCCTTCAAGAAGATCTTACCCCCGCCGCACTTCCTGACGTTTCCCCCGCCCGCGGCCTCCGCCGCCGGTGGGGTAGCCAGGAAGGTCGTCGCCGCTACCGCAACGGCTACGGCGACCAACAGCAACGCCAGGTGCCTCATAGAAGGAGCCCCCCTCCTCTACCGACTCGAACCCCTTAATGTTACACGATGGGGGGCTACTGGTCGGCTGTGGTGAAGGAGCGGTAGGTCGCGAGGGACATCTCCCGCATGGCGGCGCGGGCGGAGCCCTCCCCGGTCTCGTCCACCAGCACCACAATAAAGTAGGCATTCTCCGTGCTGCGGGAGCCGTCAGGGAAGACGACGCCCGCGTCGCCGAACGTCGCGCCGTAGGAGCCGATCTTGTGCGAGACCCTCGCGCCTTCGGGGAGCGGCTGGGGCAGGCGGTCCTCGAAGTCCGTGTCCGTCATGAGCTCAAGCATCTCATCGGAGAGGTCGGGGGTGGTGTAGGAGGGGTCGGAGATCTTCTCCAGCATCGTCAGGACGTCGTTCGGGGTGGTTGTGTTCGGGATCCAGTACTCCGTCGAGCGGGCGCCCGCGCCGTAGAGCTCCGCGCGGATAGCGTCCCGGCCCAGGTAGCGGTCGAGCATCTTCCAGGCGGTGTTGTCGCTCTCTTTTATGAGGAACCCCGCGCACTCGCGCAGCGTGAGGGTGTGGCCGACGGGCTTGGTGTAGAGGGAGCCGGTGCCGTAGGCCTGCACGTCGGAGGCCTGCATGGAGATCTCGTCGTCAAGGTCCACCGTCCCTGCCGCCGCCGACCTGTAGAGCGTCATCAAGACGGGCAGCTTGTTGATGCTCGCGGCCAGGAAGCGGGCGTCTGGGTCCATCGAGACGGCCTCGCCCGAGGACGGGTCGGAGACGATCACCCCGTACCTGCCGGGGTAGGACTGCGCGATCCCCTCCAGCTCGTCGCGCAGGTCCCCCGCCTCGCCGCCGGAGATCCCGGCTGCCCGCGGCGCCCCGTCGGGTCCCCCGCCCTTCCGAGGGGCCTCCGCCGTGTCCGGCGCGTCCAGGCGCGGTCCGACGACGGGGGCTTCGGCCCGGGAGACGGGGTCATCGCCCGGAGAGGCCAGGAAGATCAGCAGGCCGGCGACCAGCGCGACGACCGGCAGCAACAGGAGCAGCCTGCGTTGGAGGACCCTGCGGCGGGTCTTTCTCTGTTCCCTGAGCCGTCGCTTGCGCTCGCGGCGGGACAACCCCGTCTCCGGGGGCGTCTCGGGTCTGGGCAACGGGGCGTAGATCTAGTGTCCCCCTGTTAAACGTCCGGCGCGGGGCGCCAGGCCACGTATTTATCGACCGGACAAAGGCAACGATAAAGTTTTACCTGCAAAGCGGCACATTTGCCCTCCGTTGACAGCATGGGGAGTCAGTTTAGTGAGTTCGGAAGGCCCTGTCTACCAGCGCAAGAACGAGCGTTGGACGGCTCGATACCGGGACGCGAAGGAGAGTACGAGGTACCGCTACCGCAAGACGAAGCAGGACGCGAGGAAAAGCACCACGGAAGACCTCAAGAACCGTTGCGAAGGTTTTTGTTTGGCGATCGGGCGAGCAAAGAAACGGCTCGTACGGCGCAAAAGACGCAGGAGCCGCAGGAGCGCCGGGGCTACTTGTTAATAGACCGGATAAACGTAACTATAAAGATCGCCGAGATCAGCATCAGGCCGCCGGCCGCGATCAGGCCCAGGGAGACGAAGAAGATGGTGCCGGCCCCGGCCGAGTCCCACGTCTGCGTGGCCCAGACGAAAGCGAACAGCGAGGCGAAGAAGGTGAGCAGGATCAGGATCATGCCCCCCGGCAGGTCCCTAATCTGGATGGCCGTCTTCTCGACCGCGTAGGCCATGCGCCCCCTTGTAGGGTAGCCCGTCTCCCGCACGCTCTCCACCGCGTCCCGGAACTCCCGCTCGTCGGCGATCCCGATGACCCTGGAGAGGTAGTACGCCTCCGATGGCGGCTTGCCCATCCGCAGAAGCTCCAGGTAGTTGCGCCTGTAGAGCTCCACGGCGCCCGAGTGCGGCGAGGCTAGCTGCTTGAGGAAGGCGTGGGTGTCGAGGCGGGTGGCGAAGCGTCGGGCCTCGTGCTGGGCGGCGCGGGCCTCGCGGCCGCCGGGGCGCCGGCCCGAGATCTCGGCGACCTCGAGGAAGAACATCTCGCGGGAGAACTCGATGGCGCTCTGGCGCTCGCGGCGGCGGGAGGAGATCTCCGTCCTTATCCCGCGCGAGCGGTACTCCTCGCGCCGGAGCAGGTAGACCTGCTCCTGGTAGAAGTCCCTCTCCTGCAACGAGCCAGCCGAATCCCGCAGCCCGTAGGCCTCTTCGAGCGTCTCCGGTATCCTGCGCTCTTCCATAAAGACGTGTTTACCCTAAGCTCTCGATCTCACGCGCCGAAACCCCTTCCGGGCACCGAATGATAACACGAGCGCCACCCGCCACGACACCTAGAGTCCCTCCTCGATCCCCCGATTTTCCGCGTCTTCGGCCCGCCAGAGGCCGTAGAAGATGCCGCCCCCGCGCACCCGCACGTCCAGGTGGCCCTTGGCGGCGAGCTCCCTGAGCATGCCGTCGGCCTCCTCCACGGTCAGCGACGTCTCCATCGCGGCCCGCGTCGGCGTGATCTCCTCGTGCTCGCGCAGGGTATCGAGAAGCTCGCGCTCCTTCGAGTTCTTCGGCAGCGGCACCGACCGGGTCTCCACCAGCCCCGCCACCCCCCTGGCGAAGACGCCGAAGGCAGGGAAGACAGCCCAGCCGAAGACGAAGATCAACCACCAGAAATGGGTAAAGGCTATTAGCAGCGCCGCCGCGAGCAGGATCAGGCCGCCCGTTACCACGCCGGTCACGGCCTGCGCCCTTGGGCTCATCGCCTCGACGTCGACCCCGATGTCGCCCCAAAACTTGTCCGTATCCGAGCGCCGCCGGACGTGCCGATCCCCGCGCTCCTCTAGCCGCTTGCGGGGTTCTGGCTCGCGATCTGGTCGTTTATGCACGGGCTCTCCGATCCCAATATACCAGCCCGCCCCGGGGGGCGACCTACGCCGGATCCTCCCCCAGATGCTAACCTGCTTCCGAGCGGAACGGAGGATCTTTGGTGCAGACCGAGAGACGTATAGAAGAGTCGAAGGACGCCCTGCTTGCGGAGCTGAAGGAGTTCCTGCGGATGCCGTCGATCTCCGCCCGCGGGGACGACGACGGGGGCTTCCGGAGGTGCGCGGAATGGGTGGCGGGCAAGCTACGCGACGCCGGAGCGGAGGCCCGCATCATGGAGACCGAAGGGCACCCGGTCGTCTACGCCGAGATAGGGAGCGGCGACCGCACTCTCCTCTCCTACGGCCACTATGACGTGCAGCCGCCCGAGCCCCTCGACCTTTGGGAGAGCGACCCGTTCGAGCCCACGGTCCGCGACGGCTCCCTCTACGCCCGCGGCGTCGCCGACGACAAGGGGGACGTCCTCGCCCGCATCCAGGCCCTTCGCCTGTTCATGGAAGAGCACGGCCCGCTCCCGTTCAAGCTCAAGTTCCTTATCGAGGGCGAAGAAGAGGTGGGCAGCCCGAACCTCGCGCCCTTCGTCTGGAACAACGCGGACCTCCTCGCGGCCGACGCCTGCCTGTGGGAGGGCTCGATGAAAGACGAGGCGGGTCGCCCCAGCATCGAGTGCGGCACGAAGGGGATGGCCTACGTCGAGCTTCGCGCCAGGGGCGCCTCCCACGACCTGCACAGCATGTACGGCGGCATCGCCCCCAACCCGGTCTGGCGGCTAGTGCAGGCGCTCAGGACCATCAAGGACGAGAACGGGGGAATCACGCTCGACGGGTTCGAGGACCTTATGGAGCCCCCTTCTGAGGAGGAGCTCGAGGCTATACGGAAGATCCCCTTCGACGCCGCCGCCCTGGGAAAGCTATGGGGCGTGGAGGCCCTGGACCGGAACCTCTCCGGCGAGGATGCCCTGCGCGAGTACCTCCTCCGCCCGACGGCGAACATCGCCGGGATCATGGGCGGCTACACGGGACCGGGCTCGAAGACGATAGTCCCCTCGGAGGCGTTCGTGAAGATGGACTTCCGGCTCGTCGTGGGCCAGAGCCCCGGCCCCGTGCTGAAACTCCTGCGCGACCACCTCGACCGGCGCGGCTTCGGGGACGTCGAGGTGGTCGACCTCCACGGCGTCGAGGCGGCGAAGACGCCCATCGGCTCTCCCGTCGTGCGGACCGCGGTCGGCGCCTGGGAGGACCTGGGACGCGACGACGCGATAGTCTTCCCGACCATCGGCGGCAGCGGGCCGACCTCGCTCTTCGCGACGGAGCTCGGGATACCAACCATCATGACCGGCAACGTAGCCAACGCCGGCAGCCGCATCCACTCCCCCAACGAGTCCATCCGCCTCGACGACTACTTCGAGGCCGTCGGCTACTTTGCCCGCTTTTTCGAGCGATTCGGCCTGGAAGGGTCGACGGCTTGACGGAGGGTAAAGGACTAGACCTCCCCGAGGCCGTGCGGCGGAGCCTGGCCTCCGCGGTGCTCGAGCGCGGGGCGCAGGCCAGGATGGTCTCTACGCAGGGACGTGAATCTATGAGGCCCCCGAAGGGGCACGTCGTGGTGGCGGCCTCTCGGGAGGAGATCGACGGCATCAGGGGCCCAGCCCGCATCGTGCGCCAGCTCGAGTTCTACAAGACCTTCTACGGCCCCGTGGTGCGCCTGGCGTTCACCGTCTACCCGATGGACGGCGAGCCCTTCTCCGCTTCGACGCTCCTGAACGTGAGCCAGGTCTCCGGCGACGCGGCCCTCACCGGCCTCGGCCGGCAGAAGGACGTCTTCTTCCACTTCTACCACGAGGAGGACGGCGACCTCGTCTACGCGTTCTCCAAGGAGATCCCGAACGGAGAGCAACAGCGCGGCGAGGCCAAGAAGATCCTCAAGATGGCCCGCGACGCATACTCCGATACGCCCGCAGAACGACGGAGCTTCCGGTCGGCCGTCGGCCTGGCCGAGCGGCAGTTCGACGCTGTGGTCTCTGAACCTGACGCGGAGGATGAGGGTTAGGCGGTTAGTGTTCCGAACCCGTGCCGCGTATACTTCCGGCCATGCTGGCGGGGAGCGCTTCCAAGGATTTCGTTGCAAAGATAAGCCAGGCTTTGGACGACGCCGGGCGAAGGGGCATCCATGTAACCGCGGGTGCCGGGACGTGCGACCTAGAGGGTCAGCAGTTCGCCCATCGTCCGGTGGAGGACGAGGAGGACGGGCCGCCCCCGGGCCGTCCGTTCCACCTTGAGGAGCCGCCCGGGCCGCGGGAGATCGGCGAGCCCGACGGCACCTCGCGGCTCTGCTACTTCCTCGACGGGGTGCAGAGTTCGCGCGAGATCGGGCGCATAGAGATGTCGCCCGTCATCGTTTCGACCGTGGCCGCGGCCATCGTCAACCGCTGCGACCGGCGGTTCTCCAGGATGCCGCTGGAGGACCCGCCGACGGTGGTGCAGGCCGTGATCCTGCCGCGCAGCGTGGGGGACGCGAAGGTCCATGCGTTCTGGGACCTGCTGGTCGAGGCCGGCTTCACCGAATTCGGCCCTGACGACGCCCCTTCCTCCCCGCACCTGGTCATCGACTCGGCCGAGTACGTGCCCGACGTGGATTCCTCCGACTACGTAGGGATGCGCGAGATGGCACGCTCGCGGGTACGGACGCTCAGGGAGCGGCTGGAGGGCGAGATGCTGCGCCGGTGGGAGCTCGACGACCGGACGCTAGAAGATCCCGACGCCTGGATCGCGGTGGACGGACAGCTCAGGGACATCAGGGAGTCCAACCGGCGCGCCGTCGGCCTCATAAAGAGCGTGGCCCGGCCCGAGTTCGTCGGCAAGGACGTCGGGATGCTTCTGGACCTCGAACCGGGCATGCGCACGACGAGCTTCGTCCCGGACTGGCAGCTCCGCCGCGACCAGAGCGAGCGCCGCACCTCCTGGTACCTCAGGATGTGGCCGCCGCAGCGGGGGGCCGACGCCCTTGGGTCGCTCATGCGGATCGAGGCGCCAAGGGACACGGAGCCCGCGCTGGTAGACGAGATCTCGCGCTGGATCCTCGCCGAAAGGGCGCCGCTCGCGAAGCCGGACCCGAGGTGGCCGGCCATGATCTACCCGATCCGCTACGTCGAAAAGATACTGAAACCCCTCGTGCAGGGCTCGGAACGGGCCTATTCGAGGCTGGAACGCCAACTCGCATCCGATGGAGGGAACTAGATTGCTTCACGACCACTTCCTGGATCTGGAACTTGGCGCCATAGGACGCGTCGTCACGAGCGAGGACAGCCCGGCCACCGCCCACGAGTTCTTTTTCTGGACCGCCGAGACACCCGCCGCCCAGAACCTGGATATCGGCCACATCGTCGCCGCCGAGGCCGAGGACGCCACCGCCGTGGCCGTCCTCGACGACCCGCGTCGCTACTCCGACCTCCAGTCCTTTCTCGACGATTTCTACGCCTACGACGGCGACCCGGCCCTCGAAGCCCTCTCGGAGAGGGTGGAGATCCTGGTCTTCAAAGCCCGCGTCCTCGCGACCAAGCACCGCCACGAGGGGAAGAAGTCGAAGCGTCCGGTCCGCACCGGTCCGGTCTTCTTCGCCACGAGCGCGGCCATCGAGTACGCTTTGGGCACCGAGGACTTCGCGGGGCACAGGATCCCGATGCTCCTCCACGAGAACGGCAACGAGAGGGGCGGCTCCCCCCAACGCACACCCCTCTACGTCGACGGCGACTACCTGCTCGGCCCCGAGGCCGGCCACCTCAACATCACCGGCATGAGCGGCCTCTCAACCAAGACGAGCCACGCCCTCTTCACGATCGCTAGCACCTTCCAGACCGTCAAGGACAAGAAGGTCGCGGCCCTCATGTTCAACGTGAAGGGTGCCGACCTCCTCTTCCTGGACAAGCCCGTCGAGGTGGACCCCGAGGAGGACCCGGATCTGGCCGAGCGCTACAAGAAGGCGAACCAGAAGCCTCTTCCCTCCGAGGACCGCGAGATGTACGAGTCTCTGGGACTGGAGATCAAACCCTTCGAGAACCTGCGCATCTTCGCCCCGCTCGCCTTCGGCCGGGACGGCGGCGACGGCCTCGTCCACGCCGCCGACCTCCGCACCAAGGACCTGAACACTTTACGCAACGCCCGCGGCGAGGACACGTGCGTCCACCCCATAGTGTGGGACCTCGAGGACGTCCTCCCCCACGCCGGCCGCATCTTCGACCCGACGGACTACGACGACAAGTTCAAGGGCTTCGTCGAGTACCTGCGGTCGGTGCCCGTGCGGACCATGCGCGGCTTCCACTCTCAGTTGGACGAGGCCTTCGAGTACTTCGAGGAGAACGACAACAGCTCCTACTGGAACGGCCATCACCAGGCGACCATCGCCAAGGTCCGCAACCGCTTCGGGGTGCTGCCGAGCAAGTGCGCCGGCCTCCTCGTCCACGGCCGGGTCGAGTACGGCGACTCGCCGCAGGTCGACGGACCGTTCGAGGACCGCGAGATGCGCGTCGTTGACATCTCCCACCTCGCCGGCGTCCCCCAAGACCTCGTCGTAACCAAGGTAATAAACAGCGTCTGGGAGATGGCCGAGCAGGGCCGTCTCGGCGTCGACAAGCTCGTCATCTTCGTGGACGAGCTGAATAAGTACGCCCCCTCGGGATCCAAGACAAGCAGCCTCAAGGACACCCTCGTGGACATAAGCGCCCGCGGACGCCACCTCAACCTCACCCTCTTCGGCGCCCAGCAGTTCCGCTCAAAGGTCGACGACGAGGTCGTCGGCAACGCCGCCACCAGCCTCTACGGCCGCATAGGCGACGAGGAGCTGACCAACTCCAGCTACCGCTCCTTCTCAGGCACAACCCGCGAGGAGCTGCTCCAGCTCGAAAAAGGCCGCCTACTCC
>Ga0126309_10000212_pt1 | contig 19941 bp, 18 predicted proteins | sample Plot56_FD_92541 | JGI IMG/M metagenome (GOLD analysis project Ga0126309, IMG submission 92541) | Serpentine soil microbial communities from UC McLaughlin Reserve, CA, USA - Plot56 | ecosystem: Environmental > Terrestrial > Soil > Grasslands | place: USA: UC McLaughlin Reserve, Lake County...
GCGCGCTCGACGATCAGCGTGTTCGCCTGTGGGATGTCGAGGCCGGACTCGATGATCGTCGTCGCGACGAGCACGTCCCCGTCGCCGGACAGGAACGACAGCATCTTCTCCTCGAGCTCGCGCTCCCGCATCTGGCCGTGACCGACGATGAAGCGGAGGTCCGGGCACAGCTGACGGAGCTTCTCGGCCGCCTCGTCGATCGTCTCGACGCGGTTGTGCAGGTAGAACGACTGGCCGCCGCGGGCCTTCTCCCGCTCGAGCGCCTGCTTGACGAGCTCCTCGTCGTAATCGCCCACGTGGGTGCGGATCGGACGGCGGCCCTCGGGCGGGGTCTCGATCACGGAGATGTCCCGCAGGCCCGACAGCGACATGTGCAGCGTGCGCGGGATCGGCGTCGCGGAGAGCGCGAGGACGTCGACCTCGAGCCTGAGCTGGCGCAGGAGCTCCTTCTGCGCCACGCCGAACCGCTGCTCCTCGTCGACGATCACGAGCCCCAGCTCCTTGGAGATCACGTCGCGCGAGAGCACGCGATGGGTGCCGATCAGGACGTCGACCTTGCCCTCGGCGAACTCCCGCAGGATCCGCTTCACGTCGGCCGGCCTGCGGAAGCGGGAGACCATCTCGACGTTGACCGGGAAGTCGCGGTAGCGCTCGCGGAACGTGTTCCAGTGCTGCTGCGCGAGGATCGTCGTCGGGACGAGCATGAGCGTCTGCTTGCCGTTGACGGCGGCGGCGAAGGCGGCGCGGACGGCGACCTCGGTCTTCCCGAAGCCGACGTCGCCGCAGACGAGCCGGTCCATCGGGCGCGCCGTCTCGAGGTCCTCCTTGACGGCTTCGATCGCGGTCGCCTGGTCGTCGGTCTCGCGGTACGGGAACGACGCCTCGAGCCGCTCGAAGTACTCGTGGTTGAGGTCGTACGGGACTCCGGGCGCCTGCTGGCGCTGAGCGTAGAGCTGGAGGAGCTCGCCGGCGAGCTCGCGGACGCTCTCGCGCGCGCGCGTCTTCAGGAGCTGCCAGGCCTTGCCGCCGAGCTTCGACAGCGCCGGCGCCGCGCCGTCCGCGCCGACGTAGCGCGAGACCTTGCCGATCTGCTCGTGTGGGACGTAGAGCCGGTCGTCGCCGCGGAACGCGAGGAGGAGGTAGTCGCGCGTCACGCCGGCGACCTCCTTCGTCTCGAAGCCGAGCAGGCGGCCGATCCCGTGGTCCTCGTGCACGACGTGGTCGCCGGTGCGGAGGTCGGCGAAGGACTGGAGGGCGCGCCCGAGGCGGGCGTCGGCGCGCGGCGGCCGCTTGCGGAAGACCTGCGTGTCGGGGAGCAGGACGAGGCCGAGCTCGCGCCAGACGAAGCCCTTTCGGGCCGGTGCGACGGCGAAGGCGAGCTCGCCCTCGGGAGGCAGGTCGTCGCCCGGCTCGAGCAGGCCGGCATCGATGCGGCGGAGCAGGTTCTGCGTGCGCAGCGCTTCCCCGCGATGCGGGAAGGCGACGACCACCCGGTGGCCGGCGTGCGCGAAGCCTCTGAGCTCGTTCTCGGCCTCCGACAGGCCGCGCGCCGCGATCGCCGGGCGCTGCGCCTCGAACGCGTGCGGCTGCCCCTGCGGCAGCGGGTCGAGCTCGCCCGCGCGCTCGAGCGACGGCGTCGGCGCGCCCGGATACTCCTCGGCCCAGACCTCCCGCACCTCGTCGGGGCGCCACACCAGGTCCGGACCCTCCGGAACCGCAGGGACGAGATCGTCCGGGACGGAGGTCGGCTCGTCCTCGTCCGGGAGCGTCGTCTCGGTCACGTCGAGCCGGCGCTCGGCGGCCGGCCGGATGGTCGCGCGCTCGACGGGGTGGAGCGTCCGCTGCGTGAACGCGGAGAAGGCGCGAATCCCCTCGATCTCGTCGCCGAAAAATTCGATCCGCAGCGGCTCGCGGCCGGTGGTCGGGTAGACGTCGACGATTCCGCCGCGCAGCGCGAACTGGCCGCGCTCCTCGACGCGGTCGGCGCGCTCGTAGCCTGCGAGGGCGAGGTGCTCGGCGACGGAGTCGATGCCGGGCTCGTCGCCGACCTCCAGCCCGAGCGCGTTCGGCCTCGTTCCGGGAGGCGGCATCCCCTCGATCAGCGCCGGCGCGGAGACGACGACGAGCCCGCCTCCTGCGAGGACGTCCAGGGCCCGGTCGCGCTCGCCGACCAGGTGCGGCGGCGGCGCGAGGCCGGACTCCCAGCGCACGCCGCGGCTCGGGAGGAGGCCGACGTGCTCCGGCCCGAGGAACCAGCCGGCCGCCTCGGCGAGGTCGCGCGCGTCGCCGTCCTCGGGCACGAGCACCGCCAGGCCGCGGCCGAGCTTCTCGTGGAGCGCCGAGACGACCAGCGGCAGGGCAGGCTCGGACACCCGGGCACGGTCGGGAAGGGCATCTGCGAAGGCCTCGAGACGCTCGGTCTCGGCCAGCTCGCGGACGAACGGATGCAGTACGGGCCGGTCCATGACGACAGGCGGAACCGGGGGTTCCGCCGCCGTCAATGCTACTGGGCTACTTCGTCTTGACCGGAGCCGGGTCAGTGACGCCGGCGAGGATCTCGGTCACGTCGATTAGCGGGCCGTCCAGCCCAGGTCCAGCACGACCGGCGCTCCCGTGAAGTTCCGTCCCGCCGGGCCGAGGAGGAAGGCGGCGACCTCGGCGACCTCCTCCGGCTCGATGAAGCGTTTGACCGCCTGCGGCGCGAGGATGACGTCCTCCAGGACCTGCTCCTCCGAGAGCCCGTGCGCCCGCGCCTGGTCGGCGATCTGGGACTCCACCAGCGGCGTCCTGACGTAGGCCGGGCAGATCGCCGAGACCGCGATCCCGGCGTCCGCGCCCTCCAGCGCGAGCGTCTTCACGAGACCGAGTACGCCGTGCTTGGCGGCGACGTAGCCGGCCTTGAACGGCGACGCGACGAGGCCGTGCACCGACGCGATCGCCAGGAAGCGCCCGTCGCCGCTCTCGCGCAGCGCCTCCCAGCCGTACTTCGCGAGCAGGAACGGGCTCGTCAGCAGTAGCGCGAGGAGCGCGTCCCAGCTGTCCTCGGGGAAGTCGACGACCGGCGCGACGTGCTGGAAGCCGGCGTTCGCCACGATCGCGTCCAGCCGGCCGTACCGCTCCAGGGCGGCGTCGACCGCCGCGCGGTTGCCCTCGCGGGTCGTGAGGTCGGCCTCGAAGCCGCCGCGAAGGTCGACGCCGAGCACGCGCCACCCCACGGCTTCGAGGCGCGATGTCACGGCGCGGCCGATTCCGCCGGCCGCGCCGGTGACGATCGCGACTCGCTCAGTCGGCGAGGAACTCGCTGACAAGGCTCCAGGTCTCGGGCGAGTTGAGGATGCCCAGGTGCGCCGTGCCGAGGATCGGGTCGTAGCGACCCTGGCCGACGAGGTCGACGTTGACGGCCCGCTTGCCCCGCAGGACGGCGCTCCGGGAGAAGTCGTGCGGAGCGCCGGTCCGGTCCTCGGCCGGAACGGGAGCAAAGATGCCGTCCGTGGCCGAGAAGTAGACGAAGCTCGTGTCCGCGTTGCGGATCGCGAGGTAGTCCGTCGGCGCGTGCGTCTCCTTGCGGTTGAGCTCGGTCAGGAACGGCGTGTCCTCGGCGCCGTACTCGAGGCACACCGCGCTGTCCGGCGTGAAACCGCCGAGCGTCGGCAGCTGGAAGTAGTTGAGCGGGCTCGGCGAGCAGTCGACGATGCCGTGGTTCGGGCTGTCGATCGCCACGAGGTGCTCGACGAGGTGGTACGCGTGGTCCTGCCGCATCCACTCGCGCGCGAGCGTCCCGCCGAGGCTGTGCCCGACGATGTCGACGCGCTTCGCGCCGGTGTAGCGGAGAACGGCCCGCACGAACGCGCGCACGTCGGGCACGTTCGCCACCGTCGAGTGCGCGAACGCCGAGCGCCGCGTCTGGTCGGCGAGCAGGTCGCACTGGTCGCCCTGGTAGCCGAGCGCCCACACCTCGGAGGGCCGGTAGCCGTTCGCGAGCAGGTGGTCGGCGAGCGCCTGCACGTCGCCGAATGGGTTGCACGCGGTCGGGAACGGCGTGTCGTTGTTCCCGTGGAGGAGGATCACCGGCGTCCGGGTGACTCGGCCGGCGCCGCCGAAGCCGATCACCGGGACGCCGAGCGAAGCGTCCGTGATCACAGGAAAGCCGGGCGGGAAAGTCGTGCCGGCGGCCGGCGATGCCGAGCCGGGCAGAACGAGAGCGGTAAGAACGCCCGCGAGGGCGGCGAGCCTGCGCATCAGATGTCACCTCCGTGTCGATTTCCCCAGCGAACGACGCTCGCGGCCCACGTGTAACCCGTGCCTGCCGCGAGCAAGAGAACGAGATCGCCGTCTGCGAGCTCATCCTGCGCGCGGTCGAGAGCGAGCAGGGGATCGACGCCGCTCATGTGCCCGGCGTCGTCGAGGTAGGCCGCACGCTCTGGATCCACTCCGAGCGCGTCCACGAGCGCGTCGTGCATCGAGCGCTTCATATGGATCCCACAGAGGTAGGCGACGTCGGCGAGCGACGCGCCCGAGCGCTCGAGGGCGCCCTCGGCCGCGCGCACGAAGTTGGGCAGGCTGACCTCGTCGAGTCGCTCCTTCATCGCGCGTTGGTCGATGACGTCGAGCGACCGGTTCTCGCCGTCGGGGTCGACGCTGCCGCCCGACGGGACCTTCACGTGGCGCGAGAGCGAGCCGTCGGTGATTCCGTGCGAGCCGAGGACTTCGTTGACGTCGCCGTTCTTGACGAGGAGGGCGGCGGCGGCGCCGTCGCCGAAGTTGATCATGAAGCGGGCGCGCTCGTTCTCGTAGTCGAGCAGGTACGACTCCCGCGACGCCCCGACGGCGAGGACACGCGTGACGTCGGGCTCGGCGACGAGGATGTCCCGCCCCACGCGCAGCGCGGCGGGCGCACCGTAGGAGACGTTCGCGTACTCGACCGCGTACGCATTCGCGCACCCGAGCCGGTGCGCGATCGCCGGCCCCGCCTGCCAGACGGGGAAGTCCTTCCACATCGAGCCGAAGTAGAGGACGACGTCGATCGACTCCGGGTCGACGGCGGCGTCCTCGAGCAACCGCTCGCCGACGGTCACGGCCATGTCGCTGACGTGCTCGTCCGCGGCCGCGATGTGCTTGCCGCGCAGCCCGAACTTCTCGACGATCACGGCCTCGGGGATCTCGGTCTCGGCCGCGAGCTCGGTCGCGGTCATCCACCGCTCCGGCAGGTACGACGCGACGGCGGCCAGGCTGACGCGCGTCACCGAGGAGTCTCCAGGACGCACGCGATGATCCGCTCCAGCTCGTCGAGCACGCGTGCAGGCACCTCTCCGCGCTCGTCCCAGAGGATCCAGCGCATCCCGATCAGCTCGCCCGCGGCCATCAGCGCCCACGCGCTCACCTCGTGGTCGATCTCGCCGATCTCGCCGCGCTCGGCGGCGGTGCGCAGGCCCTCGATGTAGCCGCTCGAGAGCTTGTCGTAGTGGTAGCGAAGCATCTCGGGCGAGACGAACTCCGCCTGGCGGATGACGCGATACAGGCCCGGGTGCTCGGCCGTGAAGCGGAAGAATGCCTGGAAGCCGAGCATCTCCTGCTCGAGCCTCGTCGAGCCCCGCACGGACGCCTCGCTCATCGCGTGGCGGACGCGTCGGTTCAGGTCACGGAGCAGCTCGTCGAAGATCTCCTTCTTGCTGCGGAAGTAGAGGTAGAACGTCCCCATCGCGACGCCCGCCGCCTCGGTGATCTTCACGATCGAAGCGTCGTGATAGCCGACCTGGGCGAAGACGTCCTCTGCGGCCTCGAGCAGGCGCTGGCGGGTGCGCGCACCACGGAGGCCGAGCGTGCGGCCGTCGACGCCGGTCGGAATCGTCTCGACCGGTTTCACGCTGACGCCTCCCTGACGATCAGGCCGCGCAGCGCGTCCTTCCGCACCTTGCCCATGCCCGATCGTGGAAGCTCGTCGGCGAAGCGAACGCCTTTCGGGACCTTGAAGCGCGCGAGGCGCGTACGACAGTGGTCGAGCAGCTCCTCCTCGTCGACCGTCCGGCCGTCCGCGACCACGACAGCCGCGATGCCGACCTCGCCCCAGCGCTCGTCCGCGACGGCCACTACGGCGACGTCCGCGACGGCGGGGTGCTCGTGCAGGACGCTCTCCACCTCGGCCGGATAGACGTTCTCGCCGCCCGAGATGTACATGTCCTTCAGGCGCGCGCAGATGCGGTAGTAGCCCTCGTCGTCGCGCTCGGCGAGATCTCCTGTGAGCAGCCAGCCGTCGACGGTCGCGGCCGCGGTCGCGTCGGCATTGCCCCAGTAGCCGGCGAAGACGTTCGGGCCGCGCACGACGAGCTCGCCCTGCCCGGGGCCGTCGAGGAGCTGCCCCGAGCGGGGATCCCGCAGCGCCACCTCGACGTAGGGATACGGCTTGCCGGCGAACCCGAGCTTCCGCACGGCGTCCTCGGCGGGTAGGCAGAGCACGTTCGGAGCGGCCTCGGTCAGGCCGTAGCCCTGGACGATGTCGATGCCGCGCGCGCTCCACGTCTCGAGGAGTGCCTCGGGCATCGGCGCGCCGCCCACGACGGCCTGCCGAACGCTCGAGAGGTCCGCGGTCCGGAAGCCCGGCTCCTGCGCCATGAAGAGATAGATCGCGGGGACGCCCATCAGCGCCGTCACCCGCTTCTCCGCGATCAGGGCGAGACAGCGCTCCGCGTCGAAGCTCCGCTCGAGCACGACGGTTCCGCCCTTCCACCACGTCAGCAGCGGCTGCACGTTCCAGCCGCCGCAGTGGAACTGCGGCAGGACCTGGAGCGCGACGTCGTCGCCGACCATCCCCGTGCCGAGGTCGAAGCTGAGGTTCGTCCAGAAGCAGTTGGCGTGCGTCAGCAGCGCACCCTTCGGCTTGCCGGTGGTTCCCGACGTGTAGATGAGGAAGAGCGGGTCGTCGTCGCCCACCTCGGCGTCGACCTGACCGGCGTCGTCGTTGATCTCGCCGAGCCGGCGGCGCCGCGGCTCGACGCTCGCCTGCTCCAGCGTCGCGTCGGCCGGCCCGGAGTACTCGTCCTCGACCAGGAAGGCCGCCGGTTCGCAGTCGTCGAGCTGGTAGGCGAGCTCGGCCGGCGACAGACGCCAGTTCAGCGGGACGAGGACGAAGCCGGCCTTCGCGCACGCGAAGAAGACCTCCACGTGCTCGGGCGAGTTGCCCGTCAGTGTCGCGACGCGGTCGCCGTGCCGCAGTCCGGCCGCGAGCAGGTCGGCCGCGAGCCGCTCGGAGCGCTCGTCGAGCTCCGCGTACGTGACGAGTCGGCCGTCGAACTCGATCGCGACCCGGGCCGGCGTCGTGCGTGCACGGTCGCGGATCCACCGGCCGAGCGTGAGCCGGCCGCTCACGCGAGAAACTCCTTCACCAGCGTCACGAACCTCGCCGGATCCTCCCAGAAGAACAGGTGGCCGCCGGGAACGCGCTCCAGGCGAGCGCCGGGAATCCGCTCGGCGAGCAGCTGCGAGTTGCGCGGATCGACGACGGCGTCCTCGGTCCCGGTGACGACGAGCGTCGGCGCCTCGATTCCCGAGACGCGGTCGAAGGCGTCGAAGCCGGCACCGGCTGCGGCCTGCGACTGCCAGCCCTGCGGATCGAACGGGTTCGCCAGCCGCAGCGAGTAGATCCGCTCGACCAGCGCGTCCGGCGCGCCGGGCGCCAGCGCATTCTCGACGAAGCGCCGCAGCGCGACCTCGGGCGCAAGCGTCGGCGCGGCGAGCATCAGCTCGACCGTTTGCTGCGGCATGGGATGCGCAGAGAGGCCGCCCGGCGTCGTGCACGCGAGGACGAGCCGTCGAACGCGCTCCGGGAAGCCGAGCGCGAGCTCCTGCGCGGCCATGCCGCCGAGGCTGGTTCCGACGACGTCGGCGCGCTCGACCCCGCCCGCGTCGAGCACCGCGACGGCGTCCTCGGCGAGCTGGCGGGCGGTGTACGGACCGGGCGCGACGTCGCTGTCGCCGATCCCGCGGTTGTCGTAGAAGAGGACGCGGAAGTCGGCGGCGAGCGGCTCGAGCAGCGGCTCCCACCCCCAGCGGCCGTAACCGAGCCCGTGCATCAGCAGCACCGGATCGCCCGTGCCGCGTGTCTCGTAGGCGATCCGGACGTCCCCGTTGCTCGCATGCTGAACGGCGGCCTTCATACGCGTTCGGCCTCCGGCTCCACAGCGGCGCCCGGCGCCGCAGCAACCTCGTCGAGAAGTGCCACCCCGCCCCGCCTCGGACGCAGCCGCGCCAGGCCGGCGAGCCCGCCCGGCAGGAAGTAGACGAGCAGGACGAACAGGGTGCCGAGCACGAACAGCGGCTCGGAGAGCGGGATGCGGAGCGCCTTCGGCAGGTCCTGGATCGTCTGCGAGTCGGACCAGTCGAGCAGCCGGTTGTCGAGGAACGTGTAGACGGCTCCGCCCAGCACCGCGCCCCAGCGCGTCCCGGTTCCCCCGATGACGACCATCAGCAGCAGCGCGAGCGTGAAGGAGGGCGTTGTCACCTGTGGCGTCGCGCCGCCGATCAGCAGCACGTAGACGACGCCGCCGGCCGTGGCGAGGAACGACGACAGGACGAAGGCCATGAGCTTGAACCGGAACGGCTGCAGGCCGAGAACCTCGACGCGCCGCTCGTTTTCGCGGATCGCCTGCCAGACGCGCCCCGGCGACGAGTCCACCGCCCAGTTCACGATCACGAAGACGACGATCAGGTAGGCGAGCGCGAGCCAGTAGAGATGCTTCGTGTTCAGCACGCCGACGAACGACTCGGGCAGCTTCTGGAAGGCAACGGCAACGCCCTCCTCCCCGCCGCTCCACCCGTGCGGGTTCTTGTCGACGAGAATCGAGCCGGCCTCGGCGAAGGCAAGCGTCACCATTGCGAACGCGATCCCTGCCACGCGCAGGCTGACCGCTCCGAGCAGCAGTGGCAGCAGAAGCCCGATCAGCGCCGTGAACGCCAGCGTCTTCGGCAGGCTCCAGTCCCACTTCGTCGTGCCGATCGCCGTCAGGTAGACGCCGACCGCGAAGTAGAGCGCGTGGCCGAACGAGAGCAGGCCGGTGAAGCCGAACAGCAAGTCGTACGTCAGGGCGACGCCGCCGAAGACGAGCATCAGGCCGAGCAGCTGCAGGGTGCCCGGACTGTTCAGCTCGGAGCTGAAGACGCCGTGCGTGTCGAGCGAGATCTTCGGGACGAGCGCGAGCAGGCCGAACACGGCGACCGCGACGACGATCCCGAGGGCGCGCCTCAATGCGCCACCTTCGGCGCCAGGCCGCCAGGCTTGACGAGCAGGGTCAGCGCCAGCAGGAGCACGACCGCGAGGTCGCCGGTCCCGGACGACGCGTAGTAGTTCGCGTACTGCTGAATCAGGCCGACGGCGACGGCCGCGACCGCGGATCCCGGGATCGAGCCGAGTCCGCCGATCACCGTGACGATGAAGGCGAAGATCAGGAGCGATGTGCCCTGGTTCGGGTCGACCGACCCGAAGTACACGCCGGCGAGCACGCCGGCGAGCGCTGCCGCGACGCCTCCGATGGCGAAGACGAGGGTGAAGGCCTTCTTGACGTCGATCCCGAGCGCCGTGACCATCGCGCGGTTCTCGACGCCGGCGCGGATGATCAGGCCGTAGCGCGTGTAGCGCAGGAACGCGGTCAGCGCCCCGAGCGTCACGACGGCCGCCGCGATCTCGACGAAGCGGTCGTTCGGGATCTGGGCGCCGAGGATGCTCGTCGTCTCGTACATCCACTTCGGCGTCGGGTAGATCCGCTCGGTCGGCCCCCAGATCCCCTGCACGAGCGCGATCAGCGCGAGCGAGAGCCCGACGGTGACGAGCGCCTGCTCGATGTGGCGCTGGTAGAGCGGCCGGATGAGGACGACCTCGACGAGCGCGCCGAGCACGGCGCCGCAGAGGAGGCCGAAGCCGGCGGCGACGACGAAGCGCAGCGGGTCCGAGCCGATCGCGTCGAGCTTGCTCTCGCTCCACCAGGTCGCGTAGGTGCCGACCGTGATGAACGCGCCGTGCGCGAAGTTCAGCACGCCCATCAGGCCGTAGATCAGCGACAGGCCGGACGCGATCAGGAAGTACATGGCGCCGAGCGCGAGCCCGGTGACGGTGAGCAGGACGAAGGTGTCCATCAGTGGGCGCCGCCCGCGACGCCCAGCAGGCTGCGGACGCGGTCCGGGTCGGAGAGCAAGGCCTCGGTGGAGCCGGCGTAAGTGACGCGGCCGGCGTCGAGGACGATCGCGTCGCGCGCGATCCGCTGCACGACGCCCAGGTTCTGCTCGACGAGGAGCATCGTCTCGGTCTCGCTGACGCGCTCGAGCACGCGCGCGACCTCGGTGACGAGCAGCGGCGCGAGACCCTTGGTCGGCTCGTCGACGAGCAGGATCCGGTTCTCGTTCAGGAGCGCGCGGCCGATCGCGACCATCTGCTGCTGGCCGCCCGAGAGCGTGCCCGCCTTCTGCTCCGCGCGCTCGTCGAGCTCCGGGAACAGCTCGTAGACGAGGTCGTAGCGCGCGCTGCCGTTCCGCTCGGCGAGCTCGAGGTTCTCCCTGACGGTCAGGCCGGCGAAGACGTCGCGGTCCTCCGGGACGTAGCCGACGCCGCGGCCGACGATCTTGTGCGTCGGCAGCCTGCTCAGCTCGGCGCCGTCGAGCACGACGCTCCCGCGCGGGCGCACGAGGCCCATCAGCGAACGGATCGTCGTCGTCTTGCCGACGCCGTTGCGGCCCAGGAGCGCCGTGACGCCGCCGCGCGGGACGTCGAACGAGATCCCCTGCAGGACGTGCGACGGGCCGAGGTAGGCGTGCAGATCCCGGACCGAGAGAAGCGGCGCGGCGGGCTCGGTCACAGGGGCTCCCCGAGGTAGGCCGCCTGCACCTTGTCGTTCTCCATGATCTTGTCGGTGCTGTCGACGGCGAGCAGGCGCCCGTGGTGCATGACCGCGATCCGCTCCGCGACGCCGGTGACGACGTGGATGTGGTGCTCGACCATGAGCACCGTCTTGCCTTCCTCGGCGTGCACCGTGCGGATCACCTCGACGAGGCCGGGGATCTCCTCGACGCTGACGCCCGCCATCGGCTCGTCGAGGAGCACGATCTCCGGGTCGCCGGCGAGCACCATCGCCAGCTCGAGCTTCCGCTTGTCGCCGTGGGACAGCGAGCCGGCCGGCGTCGTGCGCCGCGCGCCGAGCCCGACGCGCTCGAGCGCCCAGCCGGCCCGGTCGACCGCCTGCCGGACGCGCGAGGCGAGCCGCCAGACCCGCATCGCTCCTCCGAGCCGCGCCTCGCCGGCGAGGCGGACGTTCTCGAGCGCCGTCAGCCGCGGGAAGACGCTCGAGATCTGGAACGTCCGCCCGAGCCCCGCCCGGGTCCGACGGTACGGCGCGTCGTGCGTGACGTCGCGCCCCCCGATCTCGATCGTCCCGTGGGTCGGCCGGTACAGGCCCGACAGCAGGTTGAAGAGCGAGGTCTTCCCGGCGCCGTTCGGCCCGATGATCCCGAGGAACTCGCCCGCACGGACCTCCAGGCCGACATCGGCGACGATCGTCGCGCCGCCGATGTCGAGCCCGAGGTTCCGCGTCGCAAGGATGGCTGCCACGCGGTCGGAGGGATGGACGGGTTAGCTCGGGAAGGGCCGGACCGGTGGCTGGACGTTGCCCGGCGAGAACGTCTTGACGGGGACGGCGACCTGCTTGCCTTTCACCGTGCGCAGGCGCACCTGGAACATCGGCTGGAGCATCGCATGATCCTCCGGCCGGATCCGCTGCGGGCCCTTCGGGCCGACGAACTTCCAGCCCTCGAGTGCGCTGATCATCTTGTCGACGTCCTCGCCGCCGCCCTTCTGCACGGCGCGGACGATCATCTGCGCGGCGACGAAGCCGTCCGGCGTGAAGATGTCAGGCAGCTGGTTGCGCCGTTTCATCTTCTTGACCAGCCAGTCGTTGACCGGGTTCTTCGGGGCGTTGTAGACGTAGTGCGAGAGGAAGTTGATCCCCGGCACGTAGCTGCTCCACGTGGCCCGCTCCGCAAGGCCGGTCGCGATCGGCACCGAGCGCGAGACGCCCTGCTGCTCGAGCGCGCGCCAGAGCGCGGGACCGGTGGTGCCGGCCCACGCAACGAAGAGCAGGTCGGCGTTCTGCTGCTTCGCCCGCTCGGCGTACGGCGTGAAGTCGCTCGCAGACAGCGGCACGAGGACGCTGCTCACGCTGTGGCCGCGCCCGCCGAGGTACGTGCGAACGGCGGCAACGTTGCCCTGGCCGAAGGCCGAGTCCTGCGCGAGCACGACGATCTTCTTGCCGGTGCCCTTGCCCAGGATCTCCTTGACCGCCAACGTGTCCTGAGTCGACTGCCGGCCCGAGCGGAACGTGTAGCGGTTCGCGCCGGTGATCAGGTCGGTCGCGGCCGGCCCCGAGATGTTCAGGACGCGGTTCTGCTCCGCGAGCGGCGCGATCTGGAGCGCGACGCCCGACGAGATGCTGCCGCCGATGATCTTGTAGCCCCGGCCGATCAGGTCCTTCGCGGCGGTGACGGCCTTCGCCGGGTCGGTGCCGTCGTCGACCGCGGTGATCTCGATCTTCTTGCCGTTGACCTTGCCCGTGCCCTTCGTCGCGTAGTCGAGGCCGAGCTTCAGGCCCTGCATGTACTCCCCGCCGTAGGCGGAAAGGAGCCCGGTCCGGGAGTAGATGATGCCGACCTTGACCGAGCTGGCCGACTGGCCCTGCGCGGCACGCGTGCCGCTCGGGTGCGCGCTCGCCGACGCCCCCACGAAGCCGGCTGCGAGAAGTAGAGACGTCGCCGCGACGGCGAGTCTGGCCCAACGAATGCGATGCATCTGGACGCTGCCCTCCTGAAAAGGTGATAGGTGATTCAGGTGGCAAGATTATGACGACGCGGCGACCGGTGTCAAGACCCGGAAACCACGCCTGGCCGTTAGACCATGCCCCGTGGCGCCGGGCGGGCCGCCCATCCCCAACCCCCTCCCACCCGGGGAACGCTCGGCACGGTAGCGCGCTACTTCGCGCGCGTTTGTACGGATTTTGTGTCGAGATACGCTCGCGCCTGGAGCGTGAAGAGCTCCGCGTACAGACCTTCAGCGGCCATCAAGTCGTCGTGCGCGCCGTGCTCCACCACGCGGCCGTCGTGGAGCACGTAGATCCGGTCGGCGTTGCGGACGCTCGAGAACCGGTGCGAGATGAGCACGACCGAACGGCCCTCGAGCAGCTCGCGCATGCGATCGAAGAGCTGGCTCTCCGACCGTGCGTCCAGCGCCGCCGTCGGCTCGTCGAGGATCACGAACGGCGCGTCGCGGAAGAACGCCCGCGCCAGTGCGACCCGCTGCCACTGTCCGATCGAGAGGTCGTAGCCGCCGGCGAACTCGCGCCCTAGCATCGTCTCGTAGCCCTCCGGCAGATCGGCGAGGAACCGGTCGGCATCGGCCCGCTGCGACGCTGTTCGGATCGCATCGATGTCGTCGATCGCCTCGCTCCTCCCGAGCCCGACGTTCTCGCGTGCGGGCAGGAGGTAGCGCTCGAAGTCCTGGAAGATGACGGCGATTGAGTCGCGCAGCTCGTCGGCGTCCACGTCCGCGAGGTCGACGCCGTCCCACCGGATCCGCCCGGACTCCGGCCGGTACAGGCCGGCGAGCATCTTCGCGAGAGTCGTCTTGCCCGACCCGTTTTCGCCGACGAGGGCGATCACCTCGCCCGCCCCGATCTCCACCGACACGCCGTCGACAGCGCGCCGGTTGGACTCCGGATAGGTGAACGAGACGTTCTCCGCCACCAAGCGCTCGAAGCGTCGGGGCGCGCGCCGGCCCGCGCCGTCATGTGCCCATCGCGCCGGCTCGAGCTCGAGGAACGACGAGTAGTCGCGAATGAACAGCGTCGCCTCGTAGAGCGAGGTCGCGCTCATGTAGAGCCCCCGGAGCCGGCCGCCGAGCTGGTAGAGACCGAAAACTGCAGTGCCCGCGGCCGCGAGACCCATGCGACCGGTCACGAAGAGCCACGCGAGCACGGCGACCGTTCCCGCAGTGACCGCGGCCCCCGCCACGGAGCCGAGCAGCGACCGGCCCATCCGCCGGCGAGCCAGCGACCGCAGCTCGTCGATCCGCTCGTCGTACAGCCGGTCGTAGCGTCCGCGGAGGAACGCCGCCAGCCGGAACGACCGCACTTCCTTCGCAGGGTCGCGTCCCATCAGGATGCGCTCGAGGTAGTGCCGCTGCCGCTCGTTCGGGGTCATCCCGTGCATGAACCGGTAGAGGTCGCGGCTGTTCAGCGTCGACACGAACCACAGCGGGATGTAGCCGACGAGGACGAGCGGGAGCAGCAGCGGCTGCAACGCGGCGAGAGCGACGATGATTCCGGCCGCGGTCACGACGGAGCCGACGAGGCCGAGCAGGCCGTTGACCGTCTGCATCGAGCGGAACATCCCCTGCGCGCGGGCGCGCTGGAGCCGGTCGTAGAAATCGGGCGACTCGAAGGCAAGGAGGTCGACGCGTGTCGACACGTCGATCACACGGCTGAGCGCCTGCCTGCCGACGAGCTCGCTGAGCACGCGCGTCTGCTCGGTCTCGATCGCGCGTGCGAAATCGAGCGCGACGGTTATCCCAACCAGGCCGGCCAACTCGGGGAGGACGCTCGCGAAGTCGTCCGTCGCGCCCGCCGCCAGAACGGCATCGAGCACCGCCTTGCCGATGAAGAGCTGTGCGGCGACGCCGACGGCTTGAATCAGCTGGAGGCCCGACATGACCAGGAACTCGCGCCGTCCAGCGCCCCACACGAGCTTGAGCGAATCCCAGACGAGCCGCGGCAAGTCGCGCCATGTGCCCTCCGACCCCTCGGGGTGCTGGATCTCCCACCACGTCCGCCGCTTGCGCCGAGGCGAATCGCCGTCGCGGCGACCAGAGCCGCCCGGCCCGCCGTCCCGCACGACGATCGTGTCCCCCACAGGCCTAGTTGTAGCGAGACTGCGTGCGTTCGAGCCCGTCGCGGGCCAGGGTCTCGACCGCGTCGGCCGAGCGCGAGACGAGCTCGTCGACCTCCTCCTCGGGCTCGAACGGCGACAGGACGTAGTCGGCGATCGGCCGGCGATCGCCGCGGCCCGGGCGCCCGACGCCGATCCGCAGGCGCAGGAAGTCCTGCGTGCCGAGCGCCTGCGCGATCGAGCGGAGGCCGTTGTGACCGGCCAGTCCACCGTCGAGCCGCGCTTGCAGGCGCCCGGCCTCGAGGTCGACGTCGTCGTGGACGACGAGAAGCGCCGACGGCTCGATCTTGAAGAACCGGGCTGCGGCGGCGAGCGACCGTCCGGACTCGTTCATGTAGGTCTCCGGCTTCAGCAGCGCGATCCGAAGGTCGTCGAGACGCGTCTCGGCGAGGCGGCCGGAGAACTTCGACCGGAACGAGCCGCCGTGCCGGCGCGCGAGCTCGTCCGCAACGAGCCAGCCGATGTTGTGCCGGGTCCGCTCGTACGCGCGCCCCGGATTGCCGAGCCCCGCGACGAGGAGGTCGAGCGTCGAGGCCTGCTCGCCCCGACGCAGGAGGCGCACCGACTAGTCCTCGACGGTGCCGGGCTCGCCCGCTGCGTCGGCCTCGGGCTCGGCCGGTGCCTCCGCGGCACCCTCGGGCGCTTCCTCGCCCTCCGGCAGCTCGACGCCCTCCTCGCCCTCCTCGAGCGCCTCCTCGGGCTCCTCGAAGACGGTGGGCGCGGTAACGGTGGCGAGGACGGTCTCCTCGGGATCGTCGAGGAACGTCACGTTGCCGATAGCCGGGATGTCGGCGAGCCGGAGCGTGTCGCCGATCTGCATCGGAGTCACGTCGGCCTCGATGTGCTCGGGAATCTCCATCGGCAGGGCCTCGACGTTGATCTCGCGGGAGACCTGCGAGAGCACGCCGCCCTCCTTGGTGCCGGCGGACTCGCCGACCAGCTGGACGACGATCGACGCCTGGATCGGGCGGTCGAGGCGAACCTGATGGAGATCGATGTGCGAGACGCGGCCGGTGATCACGTCCTGCTGGTAGTCCTTGAGGATCGCCGGACGCGGGTCGGCCTTGCCGTCGCCCTCGACGACGACGTCGAGGATCGCGTGCAGGCCGCCGCTGCCGGTGAGCGCCTTGCGCAGTGTCCGCTCGGGCACGTAGATCGCGGCGGGATCCTTCCCGCCGCCGTAGATCACGCCCGGGACGAGGCCCTGCTTGCGCAGCCGCCGGACCTCGGCGGAGCCGCGCGCGTCCCGCGCCTGGACCTCGAGCTTGACTCGTTCGCCTGCCATTCCGGCGCGAAAGTGTAGCTACGACCCGGTCGAATCGAGGGCCTCGCGCAGGACGCGGCGGTTCCGTTCGAGGTACGCGTCGAGGTGGAAGTCGCGGCGGGCGGCGCTGCGGTCGACGGCTGCCAACGCGTCGGACGCGGCGGACAGGAGGGCGCGCTCGTCGGCGAACGGGCCCGGCACACGCAGGAGAAACCAGTCGCTCGAGCTGTAGGTCGAGGCCCGAGAAGCAGGCCACCTGCTGCCGCCGACGACGCCGCCCACCAGCGGCACCGCGATCACGACGCCGGGCACGGGCCAGTCCGCCCGCCGGAGCGTGCGGCGCAGGAGCGGCGCCTGCCCGTACGGGAGCGAGAGGCCCTTTCCCGACTCCGGCAGGGCGGCGAGGAACGCGGGCGAGTACGGGAAGAGGACGTCGCCGGGCCGCACCGTCGAGCGGGCCCACGTTGCGGCCTCCGCGACGGATCCGGGGCTCCCGGGCGCGATCTCGCCCGGCCCACCGCCCAGGATCGCGTTCGACGTCGCGGCGCGCGGGTCGACGATTCCGCCCGGCGCCGCCACTACGGCCGCGACCCCGGCGACGGCGACGCCGACCCATGCCTCCCGGCTCGACACCCGGGTGATTCCGACGCCGATCAGCGCGGCCCACACGGGGAGCGCGTAGGCGAGGTGACGCGGCGACAGTCCCGGCGATCCCGCCGAGCGCACGAGCATGAAGAGGACCGGCGGCGCGAGCAGCGAGGCGACAGCGACGACGACGAACGGGTTGCGCTCGCGTGCGAGCGCGACGGCGCCGACGACCGCCAGCACGCAGAAGACGCCGACGACGATCGGGTCTCCACCGCCGGCGAACGACTCGATTGCACGGCCGAACTGCTTCCACGCCTCCGTCGGCGACGCGAGCGACGATTCGCCCGAGACGCCGACCCCGAACCGCCCTGACAGGCGCAGGTCAGCCACGGCGAACGGGATCGCCGCCAGGCCCACCAGCAGCGTGGGCACACCCGCCCGAAACGGCCGGAAGCGCCAGAGCCACAGTGCCACGAGCACGCCGGCCGCGACCGGTATCGCCCCGTACGGGTGCACCGCGGGAAGCAGCCAGGCGCCCGCGGCGGCCAGCGCCCCGGCACGTGGGGTTCGAAGCTGGAGCGCACGAACGAACAGGTCCGCCGCAATCGCGCCCGCCAGGACGAGCAGTGCGTACATGCGCCCGAACGACCCGTAGATCGACAGCACCGTCGAGGCCGCGACGACAAGAGCGGCAACGGCCCCGGCGGGCGGCCCGGCCAGGCGCCGTCCCAGGTCGAAGCAGATCGGGAGGCAGGCGAGCGCGGCCGCGACGGACAGCCAGCGGAGCGTCTCCCAGCCGCCTGAGACCGCGAAGCCCGCATGTACGAGCAGGAAGTGGAGCGGCGCGCCGCCCCGGTCCCACATCACCGTGCCGATCAGCTCGTGCACGGGCCGCGCGGCGACCAGGCCCGCGACGGCCTCGTCCTCGAAGAGCGGCTTCGCGCCGACGTCCTCCCAGAGCCGGCGTAGGAGCAGGGCTCCGGCGGCCGCGAGCGCGACCGCGCTAGCCGCGGATGTGGAGGTCGACGCCCAGGAGAACGAGCGGCCAGAGGACGATCGCAAGGACCGCGGAAACGACCTGGCGGACATTCTCAAGGTTGCGAAGATAGTTGTCGTTGGCGGCGACGATCAGGCCGACGACGAGGTAGGCGATCGCGATGAGACTCCGGAGTCGTAGCACCAGCGCCTTCTACCCACGTTCCGAACTAGCAATCAGCAGAGCGTTCGATCACGAGCGCGAGGAGAGGCTTGAGCGAGTCGTGCTCCGCGAACGGCGCTTGGCGCTCCCCGAGAGGCAGCTCGAGACGGTTGTGCCAGAACACGCCCATCCCGGCGCGGCCTGCGCCGGTGATGTCGGCGGGCGAGCCGGCCACGAACAGCGCGCGCGACGGCCGGACGCCCAGCCTGTTCAGGGCGAGCCCGTACGGCTCGGGGCTTGGCTTGTAGGCGCCTGCGCCTTCGGCCGTCACGACCGTGTCGAAGTCGACGCCTACGCGCGCAGCTGCACGTTGCCCGAGCTCTTCAGAGCAGTTGGTGACCACGCCGATGCGGACCTGCTCGCTCAACCGTCTGAGGACCTCCGATGCCTCGGGCCAGGGGCCAAGCTGTTCTCCCATTCCCCGAAGCAGATCTGCCGCCCGCGTCGGCGGCACGCCGGCGAGCCGCGCCCCCTGCGCGACCGTCTCGACGAACGGGCGGTACGGTCCGGCCGAGTACGCGAGGCGGCTGCACTCCTCCCGCCAGCTCGCACCGACTGCCGCACTGCCGGCGACCTCACGCCACAGCGGCTGCGAATCCAGGAGCGCCGTGAAGAGATCGAAAAGAACGGCGTCATACATCGGCGCAAGGAGGGGCTTACCACGGGAACCATGGGCGTGCCGCTGGTCTAAAAGAGCTGATTCTCGCCGCCGAAGATCGCCGAGACGGAGTCGTCGCTGAAGACGTTCATGATCGTCTCGGCGAGCAGGCGCGACACGGGGAGAACGGTGAGGTTCTCGGGTCGTCGCACCGGGTCGATCGGCACCGTGTCGGTCACGACGATGCCCTTGATGTCGGCGTGGATGAATCGCTCGAGGGCCCCGCCGCAGAAGAGCCCATGGGTCGCGAAGACCCAGACGTCCGTGACGCCGTGCTCCTTCAGCGCCTGCACGTTCGCGAGCAGCGTGCCCCCGGTCATGATCACGTCGTCGCCGACGATCGCCGTCTTGCCGCGCACGCGACCGGTGACCTCGGTCACCTCGGCCACGTCCCGCGACGGCCTGGTCTTGTGCATGATCGCGAACTCGGCCTCGATCATCTCCGCGAAACGGACGGCCATCTTGGCGCGGCCGGCATCAGGCGAGACCGACACGACGTCCGGGCCTGTCAGACCGAGGTCACGGAAGTGCCGCGCGAACAACGGCAACGCGGTCATGTGGTCGACCGGGATCGTGAAGAACCCCTGGATCTGGCCGGCGTGGAGATCCATCGTGAGCACGCGGTCGGCGCCGGCGGCCTGGAGAGCATCGGCGATGAAGCGCGCTGAGATCGGCTCGCGCGGCTTCGCCTTGCGGTCCTGACGGGCGTACGGGAAGAGCGGCATCACGGCGGTGATCCGCTTCGCGGACGCGAGCTTGGCGGCCTGCACCATCAGAAACAGCTCCATGAGGTTCCGATCGACCGGCGGCGCTCCCGTCTGGACGAGGAAGACGTCGGCGCCGCGAATCGATTCGCCGAAGCGGCAGTACGTCTCGTCGTTCGCGAACGTCTCCAGCTCGATCTCGCCGAGCTCGATGCCGAGCTGGTCGGCGATTCGGTGCGCGAGGCCGGGATGCGACCGGCCCGCGAACACCATCAGCCGCTTTTGCGGTCCACGTTCGATGAAATGGCCGGGATGCGGCGCCGGAGCCGTCGGAGTCACCTCGAGGCCGGGGAGCGGGGCGAGCTCAGTCGTGTCCATCGCGACCGGCGAATCCTTCCTTGTTGACCTGGCGGGCGCGAGCGACGGCGAGGGCCTCCGGCGGGACGTCCTTCGTGATGACCGAGCCCGCCGCAACCCAAGCATCGTCGCCAATCGTGACCGGAGCAATGAACCCATTGTGGATCCCGGTCCTGACGTTGCGCCCGATCGTGGTGCGTCC
>Ga0126309_10000213_pt1 | contig 19784 bp, 19 predicted proteins | sample Plot56_FD_92541 | JGI IMG/M metagenome (GOLD analysis project Ga0126309, IMG submission 92541) | Serpentine soil microbial communities from UC McLaughlin Reserve, CA, USA - Plot56 | ecosystem: Environmental > Terrestrial > Soil > Grasslands | place: USA: UC McLaughlin Reserve, Lake County...
GCGCCGGCTTCGGCTCGATCGAGGACATCTTCGAGGCCTTCTTCGGCAGCGGTGATCCCTTCGGGTTCGGAGGCCGCCGCGGCCCGGCGCCCGGCGGCGACGTCGGCGCCGCGGTCGAGATCGGCCTCGAAGACGTGCTCGAAGGGGTCACGCGCGAGCTCCGGTTCGACGCCGTCGGCGTCTGCGGGCACTGCAAGGGCAACGGGGCCGAGCCAGGCACGCCGATCCCCACCTGCGCGCGCTGCGACGGCCGCGGGCAGATCCAGAACGTCGCCCGCACCGCGTTCGGGCAGATGGTCAGAACCGCGGTTTGCGACGTCTGCGGCGGCGACGGCCGGGTCGCCGAGACCCCATGCGGCGAGTGCGGGGGCCGCGGACGCACGGCCGCCGAGAAGACCTACGAGGTGCAGATCCCCGCCGGCATCGAGAGCGGTCAGCGCGTCCGGATCTCCGGGGCCGGCCACGCCGGGGAGCCGGGCGCACCGCCGGGCGACCTCTACGTCGAGGTCCGGGTTCGGGATGACGACCGCTTCCGGCGTGAGGGCACCCACCTGGTGACTGTCGCCGACGTCGCCGCGACGGCGGCGATGGTCGGCACGGAGATCGAGGTGGAGACCCTGGACGGCCCCGAGCGCGTGGAGATCTCACCCGGCGCCCAGCCCGGCGACCAGGAGGTCCTGCGCGGGCGCGGGCTGCCTTCGCTCGGCGGCGGCCGTCGGGGAGACCACCGGATCCTGCTCAACGTGATCGTGCCGACCCGGCTCGACGATCGCCAGCTCGGACTGGCGCGCGAGCTCGACGAGACGATCGGGCCGGAGAACCTCGAGAGCCCGCGCGAGGGCATCTTCGCCCGCGTCCGCCGCGCCTTCGGCTGAGACCAGGAGCGCTCTCGTGATCCGGCTGGCCGTCCGCTGCAGGCCCGAGCAGGCCGAGGTCGTGCTGGCCGAGCTGACCGTGCTGGCGCCGAACGGGGTCGAGGAGGAGCGCGGCTCCGGCTACGTCGAGTACGCGGTCTACGGCGGCGAGGGCGAGCTGCCGGACACCGGGTTGCTCGAGGCGGTCGCGGGAGACGGGCTGGTCGACGTCAGCGCCAGCGAGGTTCCCGACGACTGGGCCGACCGCTGGCAGGACTTCCACAGGCCGCTCCTGGTCGGCGGGCGGCTCTGGCTGCGTCCCTCGTGGGAGGCACCGCGGGCCGGGGCGATCGACCTCGTCGTCGATCCCGGCCGCGCTTTCGGAACCGGCGCCCATCCGACCACCCGGATCTGTCTCGAGATGCTGCTCGAACTGGAGGCCGAGGGGCGGGCGCGAGGCCCCCTGACCGACCTCGGCGCCGGCTCCGGCGTGCTGGCGATCGCCGCCGCGAAGCTCGGCTGGGCGCCTGTTACGGCGTACGACCTCGAGCCGGCGGCGATCGAGGCGACGGCGGCCAACGCGGCCGCGAACGGCGCAGACGTGCGAGTCCATCGGGCGAACGTGCGCGAGGCGCTGCCGGATCTGGCCGGGGCGGTGGTCGCGAACCTCACCGCGCCGCTGCTCCACGAGGTGGCGCGACGGCTGCGCGGGGCCGGCGCGCCCGAGCTGATCGTCTGCTCCGGCCTGCTGCCGGCCGAGGCCGACGAGGTGGCCACGGCGTTCGCCGCGGCGAACCTGGGCGAGGCGGAGCGGCGGCGAACCGGCGACTGGGCCGGGATGCGGTTCGAGAGGGCGTCGTGAAGCCTGACGCCGGCCCCGTCGCCGCCGGCGCCCCAATCGCGGTCTTCGACTCCGGGGTGGGCGGCCTGACGGTCCTGCACGAGTGCCTCGTCTCACTTCCCGCCGAGGACTTCCTGTACCTCGGGGACAGCGCCTGGTTCCCCTACGGCATCAAGCCCGCGGCCGAGCTCCGCGAACGCGCCCGCGCGATCGCTGCGGCACTGCTCGAGCGCGGCGCCAAGCTCCTGATCGTGGCCTGCAACTCGGCCACGAGTGCGGGCGCGGGCGCGGTCCGCGAGGAGGCGGCCGCCGCGGGGGTGGAGGTGGTCACCGTGGTCGAGCCCGAGGCGGAGATCGCCGCCGCGATCACCGAGTCGGGCCGGATCGGCGTCCTCGCCACTCCGACCACGGTGGAGAGGGGCGCCTACCGCGCCGCGCTGGGGCACCAGGACCGTGGCCTCGACGTCACCGAGGTCGCGGCGCCGGACCTGGCGCCGATCATCCAGCACGGCTTCCCGTTCGACGACTCCGTGGTCGCGACAGTGCGCTCCTACTGCGCGCCGCTCAAGGCGGCGGAGGTCGACACGCTGATCCTCGGCTGCACGCACTACCCGTTGATCGCGCCGATGCTCCAGCGGATCCTCGGCCGTGACGTGCGCCTGGTGACAGCCGGCCACGCCGTCGCGGCCGCCGCCCAGCGGACGCTCGAGGCGCGCGGGCTGGCGCGCCCGGGCGGGGAGGAGGGCGACTATCGCTTCCTCTGCACGGGCGACGTCGCCGCCTTCGCCGACCTCGGCACCCGGTTCCTCCAGATGCCGCTCAAGGGCCGCGTGGAGGCGGTCGTGGTCGGCCCGGGCTGAGGCCCCGCCGCGGCTACAGTTCCGGCGATGACGGACAGCATCCTCGAACGCGTTCGCGAAGACTCCCGAGCGGCGATGAAGGAGGGCGACCGCGTACGCGCGTCGTCCCTCCGACTCGTCCTCGACGCGCTGCAGCAGGACGCGAAGCTGGGCAAGGGCGACGACGTGGCCGTCCTCCAGCGCGAGCGCAAGAAGCGGCTCGAGGCGGCGGAGGCCTTCCGTGCGGGCGGCAGAGCCGAGCAGGCAGAGGCCGAGGCTCGAGAGGCCGAGCTGATCGAGGGCTATCTGCCCGCCCAGCTCTCCGACCGGGAGCTGGGGGAGCTCGTCGACGCCGCGGTGGCCGAGGCCGGCGCGACCGAGCAGCGGCAGATGGGCCAGGTCATGTCACTCCTCATGCCGCGGGTCGAGGGCCGCGCCGACGGCAAGCGGGTCAGCGGCGCGGTCCGGGAGCGACTTGGCGCGTAGGCAGCTGACCCTCGAGAACGCCGTCGCGGCCGAGCTGGCGGGGTCCGAGGACACGGTGCTCGCCGCGCTCCGCGGCCACCTCGACGCCGAGCTTCACCTGCGCGGCAACGTTCTCACCCTCGACGGCGAGGCGGACGACGTCCAGACCGCGGCGACGGTGGTCGACGAGCTCGTCGAGCTGATCGGCCAGGGTCACGAGATCGCGCCGGGCACGATCGAGGCCGTCACCGGCGCGCTAGACGCCGACGAAAGCCCGGCCGAGATCCTCGAGGACGTCGTCTGGCGCCACCGCAACTCGAAGGTGGCGCCGAAGACGCTGAACCAGAAGCGCTACGTCGACTCGATCCGCAACAAGACGATCACGTTCGGCATCGGCCCGGCCGGCACCGGGAAGACGTTCCTCGCGGTGGCGATGGCCGCCCACGCGCTGGCCGAGCGCGAGGTGCAGCGAATCATCCTCACGCGCCCCGCCGTCGAGGCGGGGGAGCGGCTGGGCTTCCTCCCGGGCGACATCCAGGCCAAGGTCGACCCCTACCTGCGGCCGCTGTTCGACGCCCTCTACGACATGCTCGACCCCGACCGGGTCAACACGTACTTCGAGCGGGGAGTGATCGAGGTCGCGCCGCTGGCTTTCATGCGTGGACGGACCCTCAATGACTCCTTCGTGATCCTCGACGAGGCGCAGAACACGAGCCCCGAGCAGATGAAGATGTTCCTGACCCGGCTGGGGTTCAACTCGCGGGTCGTCGTCACCGGCGACATCACCCAGATCGACCTGCCGCGCGAGCAGCGCTCCGGGCTGATCGCCGTGCGCGAGATCCTCACCGAGGTCCAGGACATCGCCTTCGTCAACTTCGGGGGCGAGGACGTGGTCCGCCACAAGCTGGTCCAGCGGATCGTGGCCGCGTACGGCGAGCACGCCGGGCGCGAGGCGCGGGACGCCGGCGGGCCCGGCGACTCTCCTTGACGGTCGACCTGGCCGACGTGCCGGAGGGCCTCCGCGGGGCGGTCGCGGCGGCGCTGGCGGCGGCCGGTGTGAAGGACGGCCACCTGGGGCTCGAGTTGGCCGACGCGGAGCGGATCCGAACCCTGAACCGCGAGCACCGCGGCCGCGACGAGACGACCGACGTCCTCTCCTTCCCGGTCGACGGCCCCGAGCCGACGGCCGGCCCGCGTGAGCTCGGCGACGTCGTCCTCCACCCGCCGGCCTGCGAGGACCTCGCCGAGGCAGCCGTCCACGGAGTGCTTCACCTCTGCGGCCACGACCACGAGACGGACGAGGGGGAGATGCTCGAGCTTCAAGAGCAGGTGATCGCTCAGATAAAAGCCGCCGAATCCTCTGCTCCCGCTCCCGCGCGCCCAGAAACCCCAGATTCTCGCGCGCTCGCTCCCGCGTCCGGTTCGGCGGCTTCGCTGTCCGGCGGCTCGGCGACGCAAGCGGCCGGCGGCTCGGCGACGCAAACCCGGGCCGGGTTCGTGGGGCTCGCCGGCCGTCCCAACGTCGGCAAGTCGACGCTGGTCAACGCGATCGTCGGGGCGCGGGTGGCGATCGTCTCGTCGCGGCCCCAGACGACGCGGCGGGCGATCCGGGGGGTCATGACGGATCCCGACGCTGGCTACCAGCTCGTCCTGGTCGACCTTCCGGGAGTGCAGCGCCCGCGCGACGTGCTGACCGAGCGGATGCAGCGGCGGGTCGAGCGGGAGCTCGCCGATTCCGACGTGGCCCTTGTCGTCGTCAACGGCGAGGAGGGGGTCGGTCCCGGCGACCGCTTCATCGCCCGGACGCTGATCGGCGCGGGCGGCGCGGCGCCGGTCGTCTGCGCGGTCAACAAGATCGACAAGGTCGGCCGGGGCAGGGTCGTTGAGGTGCTCTCGGCGGCGGCCGAGCTGCCGGGCATCGACGAGGTCTTCCCGGTCAGCGCCCGGACCGGCGAGGGAGTCGAGGAGCTGGTGCGGAGCCTCGCGGAGCTCGTCCCCGAGGGGCCGTTCCTGTACCCGCCCGAGGACCACTCCGACCAACCCTCGGAGGTCATGCTCGCCGAGCTGATCCGCGAGCAGGTCCTCAACCGCACCCGCGAGGAGCTCCCGCACTCGGTCGAGGTCGACGTCAAGGAGGTCTCCCCCCGCGACGACGGCCTGGTCGTAGTCGCGGCCGAGGTCTGGGCCGAGTCGGAGTCCCAGAAGGGCATCTTGATCGGGAAGGGCGGGGCGAAGGTGAGGGAGATCGGCACCGCGGCGCGGCGCCAGCTCGAGCTCGAGCTCGGGGCCCGCGTGCACCTCGACCTGCAGGTTCGCGTCCGCCGGCGCTGGCGCCGCGACGAGGGGCTGCTCGACAGACTCGGGATCGAGTAGTCCAAGCGTCCACTTTCGCCTGCTCGCAGGCGACGAACTGCAACTACTGGGGATCTTGCCCGGTCGTGCCTGGCCCGACGAATCCAGGCAAGGGAAAGCCTGGACTCCGCGTGCCCGAAAAACATCTAGATCAGCCGCCGCGCCGGCGCTCCGCCCCTCGCCCGCTCGAGGGGCCCGGGGTCGGACGCCGCATCGCGCCGTTCGTCACCGCCGCCGCGGTCGGCTTCGCTGCGGCCGTCTTCGTCGGGACCGACAGCGGGACCTGGGCGCTTGTAGGCCTGGCGGGGCTCATCCCGCTGCTGGTGCTGGCGATCATGGCGGTGCCGTGGTCGCGTCTACCGGCCTGGACGCAGGCGATCCCGCCGCTGCTCGGGCTGATCGGGGTCGCCCTGCTCCGCAACGACACCGGCGGACACGAATCGGAGTTCACGGCGATGCTTGTCCTGCCGCTGCTCTGGTTTGCGGCCTATGGCACGCCAGGCCAGATGGTCCTCTGCGTCCTGCTCCAGGGTGCCGCGGTCGCGTTGCCCGTCGCCCTGGTCGGCGGCCCCGACCACCCCACCACCGAGTACGCCCGCGCGATTGTCATGACCGCCGTGGCCGGCGTGCTCGGGCTGACGGTCCAGCAGCTCGTCGCCCGCGTCCGCTTCGGCGTCGAGGAGCAGCGGGCGATCCTCGAGTCCGCCCAGGAGGCGTTCGTAGCGATCGACGGGTCGGGCCGGATCATCGAGTGGAACAGCCAGGCCCAGGCCGACTTCGGCTGGACCCGGCGCGAGGCCCTCGGCCGGACGCTCGCCGAGACGATCTTCCCGGCCGAGGTCCTCGAGCACGCCGATGGCGAGCTGCGCGCGTTCGTCGACCGCCGCGACCCGGGGATCGCCGGGCGGCGTCCGGAGGTCATCGCCCAGCGCCGCGACGGCACCACGTTCCCGGTCGAGCTGAGCGTCTCACCGGTCGAGACCCACCGCGGACGCTGCTTCAACGCCTTCCTTCACGACGTCACCGAGCGGCGCGAAACCGAGGCCGGGCTGCAGGCCGCCGAGGAGCGCTTTCGGCGCGCCTTCGACGACGCCGGCGTCGGCATGGCGCTGACGTCGGCCGACGGCGAGCTGATCCGGGTCAACCGGGCGCTGTCCGACCTAACCGGCTACCCGGTCGAGGAGCTGACCGGCATGCGGCTCGGGGAGATCACCCACCCGGCCGACCGGGGCCGCGGCTTCGAGGGTCTGGCCGGCCTGGCGAACGGCGAGATCGACCGCTATCAGGCGGAGCAGCGCTACTTCCACCGCGACGGCCACGTCGTCTGGATCGCGCTCAACGTCTCTCCGGTCCGCACTCCCGGCGGCGAGGCCAACCACCTGATCGCGCAGATGCAGGACGTCAGCGAGCGCAAGCTGGCCGAGGCGCGCCTCGCCTACCAGGCTTCGCACGACCCGCTCACCGACCTCCCGAACAGGGCCCTGCTCGACGACCGGATGTCGGTGGGGCTGCGGCGATTGCACCGCGCCAGCCTGCCGCTCGCGGTCCTCTTCCTCGACCTCGACCGCTTCAAGCTCGTCAACGACACCTTCGGCCACGATGCCGGTGACCAGCTCCTGCTCGAGGTCGCGGAACGGCTCCGGGCCGTAGTCCGGCCCAGCGACACGATCGCCCGGCTGGGGGGCGACGAGTTCGCGGTCTTCTGCGAAGAGGTCACGCCGGACGCCGCGGCGACGCTGGCGCGGCGGATCGGCGAGGCGATCGCGGTTCCGTTCCGGATCCAGGGGCGCGAGGTCCTGGTGACCTCGAGCATTGGGATCGCGCTCAACCGTGACCCCGCGGTGTCGCCCGGCACCCTGCTGGCCAACGCCGATGCGGCGATGTACGAGGCGAAGACCCGCGGCCGGTCCCGCTACGCGTTCTTCGCGACCGAGATGCGGTCCCGGGCCAGCGCCCGCCTCGACTTCGAGAGCGACCTCAGGGGCGCCGTCGCCGGGCATGGCCTCGCCGTCCATTACCAGCCCCAGTTCGACCTCCGTACCGGAGAGCCGGTCGGGGCCGAGGCGCTGGCCCGCTGGCATCACCCGCGGCGGGGACTGCTGTCGGCCGCCGACTTCATGCCGCTCGCCGAGGAGAGCGACCTCGTCGTCTCGGTCGGGGCCTTCGTGATCGAGGACGCGGTCCGCCAGGCGACGGCGTGGCGCCGGTTCTCACCCGCCTTCCAGGTCACGGCCAACGTCTCGGGTCGGGAGCTGGGCGGCCACGAGCTGCCGGGGATCGTCGCCGAGGCGCTGCTCCGCCACTCGCTGCCGCCCGACGCCCTCTGTGTCGAGCTGACCGAGTCCGCCGTCGTCGACGACCCGGAGTCGGCGTTCGAGGCGATGCACGACCTGAAGGACCTCGGCGTGGCGCTCTCGATTGACGAATTCGGCGTCGGCACGTCGACCTTCGGCCTGATGCGGCGGATGCCGCGCCTCGACGTGCTCAAGATCGACCGCCTGTTCACGACCGGCCTCGCAGACGGCGGTCGCTCCAGGGAGCGCGACCTGGTCGAGGTGATGATCGGGATCGCGCGGGCGCTCGGCATGCGCGCGCTGGCCGAGGGCGTCGAGAGCCAGGCACAGGTGGAGGCCCTCCGAGACCTCGGTTGCGACGCCGCGCAGGGCTTCCATCTGGGCCGCCCGGGCGCCGCCGATGCGATCGAGCGCCTGCTCGCGACGCCGGCGCAAGCCTAGACTTGCCTGCGTGCTTGAAGATATCCGCTTCGACGAGCGGGGCCTCGTGCCCTGTGTCGTGCAGGACCACGCCAGCGGCGAGGTGCTGACCCTCGCCTACATGAGCGAGGAGTCGCTGCGGCTGACCCTCGATATCGGCGAGGTCCACTTCTTCAGCCGCTCGCGGGGGGAGGTCTGGCGCAAGGGGGAGACCTCGGGCAACGTCCTGCGGGTCCGCCAGCTCCGCTACGACTGCGACGGCGACGCGATCGTGGCCCTGGTCGACCCCGCCGGCCCCGCCTGCCACACGGGCGAGCGCTCCTGCTTCTTCCGCGCCGAGGACGGAGATCCCGAGCCGGTCGCCCACGAGGCCCTGGCGGCGCTCGAGCGCACCCTCGCCGATCGCGACGAGCAGCGGCCCGAGGGCAGCTATACCGCCCGGCTCTTCGCCGACCGAGAGTTGATCGGGGACAAGGTCGCCGAGGAGGCCGAGGAGGTCGTCCGCGCCGCTCGCGAGGAGTCCGGGGACCGCGTCTCCGAGGAGGCCGCGGACCTCCTCTACCACCTGAGCGTGCTGCTGCGGTCGCGATCGGTGCCGCAGGAGGCCGTCATGGAGGTTCTCAATGGCCGTCGCCGCTGACCCGGCCCTCGAGCTGGAGCCGAGTCTGGAGACGGCGCGCTCGCTGGCCCGCGATGCCAACGTCGTCCCGGTCGGCCTGCGCCTTGTCGACGACTGCGAGACGCCGGTGTCGGCGTTTCTGAAGTTGGCCGGCGGGGACGGCGGCGTCCGCGAGCCCTGCTTCCTGCTCGAATCGGCCGAGCAAGGGCAGGTGGGCCGCTGGTCCTTCCTCGGGTTCAAGCCCCGGTCGATCCTGCGCTGGGCAGACGGCCGCCTGGCCGAGCGCGGTCGCGACGGCGGGGAGACCGTTGCCGAGGCACCCGACCCGTACGCGGCGGTTGCCGAGCGGCTGGGTCGGCTGCGGCTGGCTCAGGTTGCCGACCTGCCCCCTTTCACCGGAGGAGCGGTGGGCTTCTTCGGCTACGACCTCGTGCGCACGGTCGAGCCGCTCGCGGAGCCCAACCCGGACCCGCTCGGCCTGCCGGACATGGCGCTGATGGTCACCGACCTGATCCTCGCCTTCGACCACCTGCGCCACGAGCTGACCATCCTCGCCTGCGCGTTCGCCGACGACGAAGGCGGCATCGACTCCGCCTACGCCCGCGCCGCGGCCGAGATCGCCGAGGTCCGCCGCCGGCTGCGCGGCCCCGTCCCGGCGCCGGCCGAGGCCCGCATCGTCGAGCCGCCGCGGTTCGAGTCCAACCTGGGGCGCTCCGAGTTCGAGCGCGCGGTCGAGCGGATCATCCGCTACATCCACGCCGGCGACGCCTTCCAGGTCGTTCCGTCCCAGCGCTTCTCCGCCGAGGCCCCGGTCGACGCGTTTTCGGTCTACCGCGGGCTCCGCACGGTCAACCCGTCCCCCTACATGTACTTCCTCGAGTTCGGTGACTTCCAGCTCGCGGGCGCGTCGCCGGAGCCGCTGGTCAAGGTCCAGGGCCGCCGGGTAGAGACCAGGCCGATCGCCGGCACATACCCGCGCGGGGGAAGCGAGGAAGAAGACCGCCGCCTCGCCGAGCGGCTCGTGAACGACCCCAAGGAGCGGGCCGAGCACGTGATGCTCGTCGACCTCGGACGCAACGACCTCGGGCGCGTCTGCGAGTACGGAACCGTTGGCGTCGACGAGCTGATGGTCGTCGAGACCTACTCCCACGTCCTGCACATCGTCAGCCAGGTCTCCGGCACCCTGCGCGAGGGAATCGGCGCCATGGACGTGCTGCGATCGGCGCTGCCGGCGGGGACGCTTTCGGGCGCTCCCAAGGTCCGCGCGATGCAGATCATCGACGAGCTGGAGCCGCACAAGCGGGGGTCCTACGGGGGAGCGATCGGCTATCTCTCCTGGAACGGCGACCTCGACACCGCGATCCACATCCGCACGGTGGTGGTCAAGGACGGGAGGATCCACGTCCAGGCCGGCGGCGGGACCGTCGCCGACGCCAAGCCCGCCTACGAGTACAACGAGTCCGTCAGCAAGGCGAAGGCGGTCTTCCGCGCCGTGGAGATGGCCTGTCGCCAGCCGGACTGGGTGTGACCCATGAAGGTCCTGGTGATCGACAACTACGACTCGTTCACCTACAACCTCGTCCAGTACCTGGGCGAGCTCGGCGCCGATGTCGACGTTGTCCGCAACGACCGGGCTGAGGTCGGCGAGCTGGTCGGGCGAGGGCCGGACCGGGTGGTTGTCTCGCCGGGTCCGTGCACGCCCGCCGAGGCGGGGATCTCGGTCGAGGCCGTTCGCGTCTTCGCCGAGCGGGAGACGCCGGTGCTCGGGGTCTGCCTCGGCCATCAGGCGCTGGTCGCGGCCTTCGGCGGCCGGGTCGTGCAGGGGGCGCCTGTGCACGGCAAGGACGCCGAGGTCTCCCACGACGGCCGGACCCTTTTCGAGGGCCTGCCGAGCCCGCTGGTCGCCGGCCGATACCACTCCCTCGTCGTCGACCCGGAGCTGCCCGACGAGATCGAGGTCAGCGCGACCCACGAGGACGTGGTGATGGCCGTGCGCCACCGCGAGCTGCCGGCCGAGGGCGTCCAGTTCCACCCGGAGTCGGTCCTGACGCCGATGGGCAAGGGAGTCGTGGCGAACTTCCTGCGGGACAGGCGCTGATGCCGAACGACGTCGTCACGCGGGCGATCGACGCGGTCGCCGACGGCAAGCACCTCACCGCCGACCACGCCGCCACCGTGCTCGCCGAGATCATGGAAGGCCGCTGCGGCGAAGTCCAGGCCGCCGCCTTCCTCGTCGCGCTCCGCTCGAAGGGGGAGACGGTCCCCGAGCTGGTCGGGCTGGCACGGACGATGCGGGCCCTCGCCGCCGAGGTCGATGCGGGCGTCGACGGCCTGGTCGACACCGCCGGGACCGGCGGCGGCCCCTCGACCTTCAACGTCTCGACCGTGGCGGCGCTGGTCGCTGCCGGGGCGGGCTGCAAGGTGGCGAAGCACGGCAACCGCTCGAGTACCAGCCGCTCCGGCTCGGCCGACCTCCTCGAGGCGCTGGGGGTCGACATCGAGCTCGACCCAGGTGAAGTGGCCCGGTCGATCCAAGACGTGGGCTTCGGGTTCATGTTCGCGCCGCGCCACCACGCGGCCATGAAGCACGTGGTGCCGGTCCGGAAGGAGCTCGGGGTACGGACGATCTTCAACTTCCTCGGCCCGCTGACCAACCCTGCGGGCGCCCGGCGCCAGCTCCTCGGCGTCTTCGACCGCCGCTACCAGGAAACGATCGCCGAGGCCCTGCTCGTCCTGGGCACCGAGCGGGCGCTGGTCGTCAGCGGGGACGACGGGATCGACGAGCTCTCGATCTCCGGGCCGACCCGGGTGATCGAGGTGGCGGGCGGAAGGACCGAGGAGTGGTTCGTCGCGCCCGGCGACGTCGGGTTGTCGGAGGCGCCGCTGGGAGAAGTGTCCGGGGGGGCCCCGGAGGAGAACGCCGCGGTGGTCCGCTCGGTGCTCGCGGGGGACGCGGGCCCCGCTCGCGACCTGGTCGTCCTGAACGCCGGGGCGGCGATCCTCGCGGGCGGCGGCGCCGACGACCTCGCGGGCGGCGTCGCGTTTGCCGCCGAGGCGATCGACTCGGGCGCGGCGCTGTCCGTGCTCGACCGGCTCGCGGCACCGGGGGCCTAGGCGCCTGCCGATCATCTAGGGTCGCGCGGAGTGGCCATGATCGAGCAGCTGATCGCCGCCGCCCGGGAGACGGTCGACCGGCGCCGGCGGGAGGTTCCTCAGGCCGACCTCGAGCGGCGTCTGCCCGGTCGTGATCCCGATCGGCCGTTCAGCGAGGCGCTCGTCCGGCCGGGCATCTCGCTGGTCGCCGAGTTCAAGCGGCGTTCGCCGAGCGCCGGCGATATCGCCTCGGCGGACGTCGCCCACCAGGTCCAGGCGTACGAGCAGGGCGGCGCCGCTGCCGTGTCGATCCTGACCGACGAGGTTCACTTCGGCGGCTCCCTGGAAGACCTTCGCGCCGCCCGCGGGGCCTGCGACCTGCCGATCCTCCGCAAGGATTTCCTGATCGACCCGTACCAGCTCTACGAGGCCGTCGTCAGCGGTGCGGATGCGGTGCTGCTGATCGTGCGGGCGCTGCGGCGCGACGCCCTCGGTGCGCTGCTCGAGGAGGCCCGGTCGCTCGACCTCGACTGCCTGGTCGAGGTGCACGAGCCCGAGGAGCTGGAGGCCGCGCTCGACCAGGGCGCCGATGTGATCGGGATCAACAACCGCGATCTGGACGACGGCAAGGTCGACCTGAACACGACCTTTGAGCTGATGCCCGACGTGCCGGCCGGCAAGACGATCGTCGCCGAGAGCGGGATCTCCGGCCGCCCCGAGCTCGAGGAGCTCGATCGGATCGGCGTCGACGCAGCGCTGATCGGCGAGGCCCTGATGCGCGCGCCCGACCCGGTGGCAAAACTCCGCGAGCTGACCGGCGGCGAGGACGCCACCGCCGAGCACGAGCTCCCGTAGCCCTGAGGGGGGCGGCCACGGATCCGCCCCGTACCCTCTGTCGGATGCGGGTCAAGATCTGCGGCATCACCAACCTCGCCGACGCCGAGCAGGCGGTGGAACACGGCGCCTGGGCGATCGGGCTGATCCACGCCGACAGCCCGCGACGCTGCCAGCCGGACGCCGCGGTCGAGATCGGAGCGGCGATGCGCCGCCGGGTCGAGGTCGCCGGGGTCTTCGTCAATCCGACGCTCGAGGAGGTCGGGAAGGCGGTCGAGGCCGCGGGCCTGACGATGGTGCAGCTGAGCGGCGACGAGGGTCCGTCGTTCTGCACCGAGGTCGCCCGCCGGACCGGCGCGAAGGTGATCAAGGCCGTGCCGGTGTCGAGCGCCGCCGACGTCCACGCCGCCGAGGTGTTCCGCACCGACTACCACTTGTATGACTCCCACCACCCCGAGCGGCGGGGCGGCACGGGAGTCGCCTTCGACTGGGAGCTCGTGCGCAACCGCAACGCCGGAGTGCCGGCGCTGGTCGCGGGCGGCCTCCGCCCCGACAACGTCGCCGACGCGATCCGGGTCGCCCAGCCGGACGGGGTCGACGTCGCGACCGGGGTCGAGGCCGAGCCGGGCCGCAAGGACCCCGCGAAGCTCGCCGCCTTCTTCGAGGCTGTGCGCCCGGCCAGCCGCGCCCCGGCATGAGCGCCGCGGTCGAGCAGCGCTTCGGCCCCTACGGCGGGCGGTATGTCCCCGAGACGCTGATCACGGCGCTCGACGAGCTGACCGCGGCGTGGGAGGAGGCGCGCGCCGACGAAGGGTTCACCGGCAAGCTCGAGGCCCTGCGGCGAGACTTCATCGGCCGGCCTACACCGCTTTACCGGGCGTCGCGGCTGTCGGAGCGGGTCGGGCGCACCGTCTACCTGAAGCGCGAGGACCTCGCCCACACGGGCGCCCACAAGATCAACAACGCGCTCGGCCAGGCGCTGTTGGCCGTGCGGATGGGCAAGCGCCGGGTGATCGCCGAGACCGGCGCCGGCCAGCATGGCGTCGCAACGGCCACCGCCTGCGCGCTGCTGGGCCTCGAGTGCGTCATCTACATGGGAACCGAGGACATCCGCCGCCAGCGCCCGAACGCCGAGAGGATGGATCTCCTCGGCGCGACCGTCGTGCCGGTCGAGGCCGGGGCGCGAACGCTGAAGGAGGCCGTCAGCGCCGCGATCCGCGACTGGGTTGCACACGTCGAGGGCACCCACTACGTGATCGGCTCGGCGGTAGGCCCGGCGCCGTTCCCCGCCCTGGTGAGGGACCTGCAGCGGGTGATCGGCGACGAGGCGAGGGAGCAGGCCCTGGCCACCGAGGGGCGGCTTCCGGACCGCGTGATCGCCTGCGTCGGTGGCGGGTCCAATGCGATCGGCGTCTTCACCCCGTTCGTCGAGGACGACGTCGAGCTGATCGGCGTCGAGGCGGCGGGAGCGGGCCTGGACAGCGGCCGCCACGGCGCCTCGCTCTCGGCGGGACGGCGGGGCGTGCTGCACGGGTCCCTCTCGTCGATCCTCGCCGACGAGCAGGGTCAGGTCCTGGAGGCCCACTCGGTCTCCGCCGGGCTCGACTATCCCGGTGTCGGCCCCGAGCACGCCCACCTGCGCGACACCGGACGCGCTCGCTACGTCTCGGCCACCGACGACGCGGCGCTCGCCGCCTTCCGCGAGCTCGCCCGGCTCGAGGGCATCCTGCCGGCGCTCGAGCCCTCACACGCGTTCGCTTGGCTGCTGGCCGAAGCGGAGAAGACTGAGCAGGTTCGGCACGAACCGCCCGCGGCGTCTTTTGATCTCGTCTGTCTGTCCGGTCGTGGCGACAAGGACCTGGCCGAGGTCCTCGAGCGGACGGGCACCGCAGACGTCGCCGAGCCGGTCGAGGGGGCCGATGGCTGAGGCCCTCGCGTCGGGCACGCAGCGGATCGGTGCCGCCTTCGCCGCCGCTCGCGAAGCCGGCCACGCGGCGCTCATGCCCTACATGATGGGCGGGTTTCCCGACCACGACGGCTCGCTGGCGGTCGCCGACGCCTACGCTGAGGGGGGCGCCGATCTGATCGAGCTCGGCGTCCCGTTCTCCGACCCGCTCGCCGACGGTCCGGTCATTCACGACGCGGGGACGAAAGCTCTCGCCGCCGGCGCAACGCTGGAGTCCGTGCTGGCGGTGTGCGAGCACGCCTCGCGCCGGGTGCCGGTGGTGCTGATGGTCTACGCGAACATGGTCATCGCGGGCGGGGGGGCGGCCCGGTTCGCCGAGGAAGCCGCGGTGGCCGGGGCGTCCGGCGTGATCGTGCCGGACCTGCCGCTGGGCGAGGCCGAGGACGTCCGCGACTACCTCGCGGCCGCCGGGCTCGCGTCGGTCCCGCTCGTCGCGCCGACGACCCCGGAGGATCGTCGGCGCGAGATCGCCGCGGCGGCGACCGGCTTCGTCTACGTCGTCGCCGACGTCGGCACCACCGGAGAGCGGGACAGCGTCGCCGCCGGCGTGGCCGGCCTGGTCGAGGCGGTGCGCTCGGAGGCGCGCCTGCCGGTCGCGGTGGGCTTCGGCATCGGGACGCCGGAGCAGGTGGCCGAGGTCGGGGGGGTCGCCGACGGAGTGATAATCGGCAGCCGCCTGGTCCGGGCCGTCGCCGAGGCCGGCTCGCCGGCCGCGGGGGTGGCCGCCGCGCGGGAGTTCCTGGACCGGGCGACCGCCGCCCTGGCTGGGTAGGATCCGCGCCGTGAAGCTCCTCGTCAGCCTCTTTCTGGCGATGGCCGGGATGGTCATCTCCTACGCTCTCGGCCAGGGGGGCCCGGTCGCCGGCCTCGTCTTCTTCGCGATCCTCTTCACGGGCGCGGCGCTCCATTACGCCGAGCCGCTCATCGAGCGCCTCCGGCCCTAGACACTCGTGCGGATCGGGGTTCTGACCGGAGGCGGTGACTGCCCCGGCCTGAACGCCGTCATCCGCGCCGTCGTCCGCAAGGGCGTTGCCCAGTACGAGCACGACTTCATCGGCTACCGCGACGGCTGGCGCGGCCCGCTCGAGGGCGACAGCCGGCCGCTCGGCATCCCCGAGGTGCGCGGCATCCTTCCGCGCGGCGGCACGATCCTGGGGTCATCGCGGACCAACCCGATCGCCGAGGAGGGCGGAGTCGAGCGGATCGTCGCCAATCTCGACTCCGATGGGGTCGAGGGGCTGATCGCGATCGGCGGCGAGGACACGCTCGGGGTCGCGACGCGGCTCGCCGAGGAGGGCATCCGCGTCGTCGGGATCCCGAAGACGATCGACAACGACCTCGGGGCGACCGATTACACGTTCGGCTTCGACACGGCCGTCAACATCGCGATGGAGGCGATCGACCGTCTCCACACGACGGCGGAGAGCCACCGGCGGGCGCTGATCGTCGAGGTGATGGGCCGCCACGCCGGCTGGATCGCGTTCCACGCCGGCGTCGCCGGAGGCGCGAACGTGATCCTGATCCCGGAGCTTCCCTTCGACATCGACCGGGTCTGCGAGTACATCGAGCGGCGCTTCCAGAGCCAGTACGCCCCGATCATCGTCGTGGCCGAGGGAGCCGAGCCGGTCGGCGGCACGCCGGCCGGTGGCGAGGTGCCCACCGATGCCTTCGGCCACGTGCGCCTGGGCGGCATCGCGCATTGGCTCGAGGGCGAGATCGAGGCCCGGACCGGCCACGAGGCCCGTGCGACCGTCCTGGGGCACGTCCAGCGAGGCGGCACCCCGACGGCGTTCGACCGCGTCCTCGCCACCCGCTTCGGCCTGCACGCGATCGACGCCGCCCACGAAGGCCAGTGGGGCCGGATGACCGCGCTGCGGAGCACCGACATCGTCCTCGTCCCGCTCTCCGAGGGCACCGCCGAGCTGAAAACCGTGCCTCCCGAGCTCTACCGGGAGGCGGAGGTCTTCTTCGGCTGACGGGCCGCGCCGCCACGCTCTGCATCGCCGTGCTCGCGCTCGCCGGGTGCGGGGGCGACGGCGGCGGCACGGATGGCGGCCGCCTGTCGGTCTATCTGAGCCTGCCGCTGAGCGGAGGACGGGCGGCGGAGGGACGAGCAGCGGCCGGCGGGGCCGGACGGGCGTTGAGGCGAAACGGGGGGGAGGCGGGCGGACACATGGTCAGGGTCGTGGTCCTCGACGACACCGGGGGGAGCGCGCGGTGGACGCTCGCCTCCGCCGGCGCCAATGCGCGCGCTGCCGCCCAGGACTCGGCCGCGATCGCGTTCATCGGCGACCTCGACTCCGGCGCGACCCGGGCATCGCTGCCGATCACGAACCAGGCAGGGCTCGTCCAGATCGCGCCGGCCCCGACTGCGCGCGACCTGACGCATCGCGTCTCCGAGCGGCTGACGCCGGAGCGCTACCGGCCGAGCGGGGACCAGACCTTCCTCCGGCTCTACCCGGTGGGCGGCGACCTCGAGCCCTGCTCGGGATTCGCCGGGACCGTCCAATTCGAAGGCGGCGATGAGGCCGCCCTGGGTTACGAGGCGATGAGCGTGGTCCTCGACGCGATCGGCGAGGCCGGCGCCGACCGCGAGGAGGTGCGCGAGGCCATCCTGGAAGGCGGGCAGCGGCGCGGGCCCTTCGGGGCCTACGCGATCGATCCGTCCGGCGACGTCTCGACCGCGGGCGGGTGCCCCTAGACGACGTCGCGAAGCGCCGGATCGAGCTCGGCGTACCGGAACGCGTAGCCGAGCTCGAGCGCCCGCTGCGGCAGTACACGGGCGCTGCTCCTGGCTGTGTGCTCCGCCGCCTCGCGCCCGAGCATCGCGTTGACGGCGAAGCCCGGGACCGGAACGACGGCGGGCCTTCTCACCGCCCGGCCCAGCGCCTTGGAGAACTCGCGGTTCGTGACCGGGTTCGGCGCCGTCGCGTTGATCGTGCCCTTCACCTCGGGGTCATCGAGCGCCCTGAGGATCAGGCCGACCTCGTCGTCGATGTGGATCCACGACATGTACTGGCGCCCGCCGGTCAGGGGCCCGCCGACGCCGAGCTTGAACGGCGGCAGCATCCGGCCGAGGAGACCCTTGCCGCGCTGGAGCACCAGGCCGGTCCGCAGGATGACCAGCCGCACGCCGGTGCCCTCGATCGCCCGGGCCTCCTCCTCCCAGTCGCGGACGACCTGGGCGGCGAAGTCGTCCCCGGCCGGCGAGGCCTCCGTCAGCTCGGCGTCGCCACGGTCGCCGTAAAAGCCGATCGCCGACTGGCTGACCAGGACTCGTGGCTTCGCCTCGAGCCCGGTGAGCGCGTCGACGAGGTTGCGGGTGGCGCTGATCCGGCTGTCCCGGATCTCCCGCTTCGCCTCGTCGGTCCAGCGCTGATCGATCCTCGCGCCGAGGAGGTTGACGACGGCGTCGACGTCGTCAAGGGCCTCGGTGGGCGGCCGCTCGAGTGTCGGCTCCCAGCCGTGCCACCGGATGCGCGGGGCGCCGGCGCCGGCTTTCTCCGGGTTTCGGGTCAGTCCGACGACTTCGTCGCCGCGTGCGAGCAGCGCGTCCGAGACGGCCGAGCCGATCGCCCCGCTCGCGCCGGTGACCAGGACCCTCACGGCCTACCCGCCCAGCGTCTGGAAGGTCCCGGTCTCCTCGCTCAGCCGGGCGATCCCCGCCCGCCGCGCCTCCTCGACCACCGCCTCGGCCACGGCCGGGGCGACGTCGCGGTTGAAGACGCTGGGGATGATGTAGTCCTCGGCGAGGTCGTCGTCGGTGACGACGCTGGCGATGCCCTTGGCGGCCGCCAGCTTCATCTCCTCGGTGATCTGGGGCGCCCCGGCGTCGAGGGCGCCGCGGAAGACGCCGGGAAAGCAGAGCACGTTGTTGATCTGGTTGGGGTAGTCCGAGCGGCCCGTGGCCATGATCCGGACGTACGGGGCAGCGTCTTCGGGCATCACCTCGGGATTGGGGTTCGCCATCGCGAACACGATCGCGTCGTCGCTCATCTTCCCGAGCGACCCGGGCTCGATGATCCCTGGGCCGGAGAGCCCGATGAAGAGGTCCATGCCCTCGATCACCTCCTCCGGCTGGCCGAGTAGGCCGTCGGGGTTCGAGTTCTCGGCATACCAGCGCTTTATCCCCGACATCTCGCCCGAGCCGTAGTCCTCGCGCTGCGTCGACAGCGCGCCGCGGCGATCACAGCCGACGATGTGGCTGACGCCGGAGGCGAGCATCATCTTGGTCACGGCAACGCCGGCGGCCCCGAGCCCGACCATCAGCACCCGCAGCTCCTCGATCGGCTTGCCGACGATCTCGAGGGCGTTGAAGAGCGCCGCCATCGTCACCACGGCCGTCCCATGCTGGTCGTCGTGGAAGACGGGGATGTCGAGCGACTCCTTGAGCCGGTCCTCGATCTCGAAGCAGCGCGGCGCCGAGATGTCCTCGAGGTTGATGCCGCCGAAGGTCGGAGCCATCCGCTCGACCGCCTCGACGATCTCGTCGGCGTCCTGGGTCGCCAGGCAGATCGGGAAGGCGTCGACGCCGGCGAACTCCTTGAACAGCATCGCCTTGCCCTCCATGACGGGCATCGCCGCCTCCGGCCCGATGTTTCCCAGACCGAGTACGGCGCTGCCGTCGGAGACGACGGCCACGGTGTTCTTCTTGATCGTGTATTCGAATGCCTTCGAGCGGTCGGCGTGGATGTCCTGGCAGACCCGCGCGACGCCGGGGGTGTAGGCCATCGACAGGTCGTCGCGGGTCTTGAGCGGGTACTTGTTGCGCTGCTCGATCTTTCCGCCACGGTGCATCTGCATCGTCCGGTCGGTGTACTCGAGCACCCGCGCGCCGCGGGTCGAGCCGATCCCGCGCAGGATCTGCTCCCAGTGGGCCTGGTCGCGGGCGTCGATCGTGAACTCGCGGACTCGCTTGCCGTCGGCGCCGGCGCCGGGCACCAGGTCGACGCCCTGGAGCTGCCCCCCGGCATCGGCGATCGCCGCGGTCAGCTTGCCGAGCGGCTCCTTGCGGGCGTCGAGCTCGACCCGGATCGTGACGCTGTATTGGGCCTGGGCGGGCATGGGCGGCGGATATTAGGCGGCGGCGTGTGCGCTGAGGTGCCGCCGAGAGACCCTTGCGCCCTTCGTCTCCCGTGGGTTAGGTTCGACAGCGGATGCTGCGAATGGGCAGTTCGGGATCGACGGGTCGCTTCGGGCGGCGGGCC
>Ga0126309_10000214_pt1 | contig 19701 bp, 15 predicted proteins | sample Plot56_FD_92541 | JGI IMG/M metagenome (GOLD analysis project Ga0126309, IMG submission 92541) | Serpentine soil microbial communities from UC McLaughlin Reserve, CA, USA - Plot56 | ecosystem: Environmental > Terrestrial > Soil > Grasslands | place: USA: UC McLaughlin Reserve, Lake County...
CGACGCCGGTCGAGTTCGTGACGCGGCCGCGCGCACTGCGCGTCGTCGTGCCTGGCGCCGAGCTGGGCGGCGTGAATCGCCTCGAGAACGCGCGGTCGCGCTGACCGGACCGCGCGGCGCGAAGGCACGCGTCGCCCGCGGCGTCGACGATGAGACCAATGCCAACTGGCGACACCTTCGGCGCGCTGCGAGGCCCTGTTATGGCCCTGACAGCCGCGCTCGGAAGCGAGACGGCTTGGTGTCACGAAGCAACGCCAGCATGGGTCGAACTGGCGCTCGCACAGCCGCAGCGGGCAGAGGACCGAGCGATGAGCCGGCGCGGGCGCCGGAGACCGAAGCAAGAGGACGGAGCCATGACGATGAACTCGAGCACGCAGTCGTCAAGCCGCAGCAAGAAGATGAACGGCGGTACGGCGAGCGGCGACCGGCTCCAGGAAGCCGCGAGCGGCATCGCCGATCAGGCGACCCGGACCGCCGAGGCGCAGGCGACGAATACGATGGCGAAGGCCGGCGACGCCCTTCAGCAGGTCGCGCAGGCGATCCGCGACGGCAGCCAGCAGCTCCGCGAGCAGCGGCCGGAGTTCGCCGGCGTTGCCGATACGGCGGCGCAGAAGGTCGAGGACGCCTCGGCGTATCTGAAGCAGCACGACGCGGCGGAGGTCGCCTCGTACGTCCAGGACTTCGCCCGGCGCCAGCCGGCAATGGTGATCGTGGGCGGGCTGGGCCTCGGGCTGCTCGTGGGGCGGTTCCTGCGGAGCGGCAGCTCCACCAGCCAGTACGGCGGCGACTACGGCCAGAGCTACGGCTCCGGCTACAGCGCGGGACGCACCTACGCCGACACGTACGGCGGCACCGGCACGACGGGCTACGGAGCCGGCGCGGGCACGGCTGGCTCGACGGCGTACGGCACCGGCACGACCGGCTACGACACGATGACCACGACCGCCGACAGCGACACGATGTCGATGGAGACCGCCGGCCTGACGGACACCGGTGCCGACGATGAGCTTGGCGGGACGGCCGGCAGCGGCACCGCCGACTCCGGACGACGGAGCTGACCATGGACGAGACGCGGGACGAGCGTTCGCTCGGCCAGCTCTTCGGCGACCTCTCGCGCCAGCTCGGGACGCTCGTCCGCAAGGAGATCGAGCTCGCGCGGACGGAGATGACCACGCGCGCCACGGCCGTCGGCCGTGACGCCGCGATGCTCGGCGCGGGGACCGCGGCGCTCTACGCCGCGTTCCTCGGCCTGATGTTCGCGGCCGTCCTGTTGCTCATCGATGCGGGCCTGACGCCGTGGATGGCGGCCCTTCTCGTAGCCATCGTCGTCGGCATCATCGGCGGCGCGCTCGTCGCGCGCGGTCGTGCGGCACTCCAGCAGTCCGAGATGGCGCCACGGGCAACCATCGACACCCTCAGGGATGACGCCGATTGGGCGAAGGAGAGGATCAAGTGACAGACCAGGATGAAAGCACGCGGGGCTGGAACAGCCCCGACGCGAATGTCGATGCGCACTCGTTCGACACCGCCGGGGATGCGACGGCCGACGGCTTGACGAGCGACGAGATCACCGCCGAAGGCGTGACCGCCGATCCGGAGATCGACCAGCTCGTCGAGGAAATCGTCTACACCCGGGAAGAGATGACCGGCACGGTCGAGGAGATCGGCGACCGGCTCGACCCGAAGAACATCGTGGCGCAGGCCACCGGCAGCGTCCGCGACGCGACGATCGGAAAGGTGGAGTCAGTGGCGACATCAGCGAGCGACATGGTGAACAACGTCGGCCAGACCGCCGGCGACGTCGTCGGAAACGTCGGGCAGACGGCGCAGCAGGCCGGATCGGGGATCGTCGAGTCGATCCGCCGCAACCCGGTTCCCGCGGCGATGATCGGCATCGGCCTCGGCTGGCTGGCTCTCTCCTCGCGTGGCAGCTCGTCGAGCAGCCGCTACAACGACTGGAGCGACGGGGGCCGCAACTGGAGCGGACAGTCCTTCAGCGACGGCGGCCGGATGGCCGGCGAGACGTGGGACACGACCGGCTACGGCGACACCGGCTACGGCGGCAGCGGGACGTCCGGGCAGGGCATCACGGACAAGGTGGGCGGCAAGGTCGGCCAGGTCCAGCAGACCGCCGGCGAGGTCGTCGGTCAGGTCCAGCAGACCGCCGGCGAGGTGCCGTATCAGGTCCAGAACGTCGCGCGCCAGGTCGGCGACAACGCCGGTCGGGTCGCGCAGGAGAACCCCCTCGCGCTCGGCGCCATCGCGCTGGCGGTGGGGACGGCCGTCGGGATGGCGCTCCCGACGACCAAGCCGGAGCGCCAATTCATGGGTCAGGCGCGGGACACGCTCATCGACAAGGCCGAGACGAAGGCCACCGAGGCGATGAGCAAGGTCGAGGAGTCTGCTCAGCAGTAGTCCCGGTCCCTCTCTCGCCCGACAGGCGCGGCCCCGAACCTCCTCCCCGGGGCCGCGCCTTTCCATGTCCGCTCGACGGTCCCGGCGGCGCGCTTCGACCGCCACCTGGTCGGCCGCCGCCATCCCGTCCAGCACGTCGAAGGCGACCAGCTCGCACCACACGTCGCGACCGCCCACAGTCGGCGCGCGACCGTCCGGAAGGCTCGGCGGGTGTTATGCCGCACGGTCTCGCAAGCCGCCGACTCGGATCATTTGCTACTTGCGATCGTCCGGCCCGGCCGACACACTCGTAGCAACAATCAGCCGAGCTGCGAGACCCGAGTTGACGCGGCCTCGGACGAATGGGTGACGCGCGTGCGCGGCATCGAATACGACGACCGTCGTATGGAGGAGTCATGCGCTCCACTCGTCTCGCCGCGACCATCGTTGCCGCCATTCTGACGTTGCTGCTGCCGTTGACGGCGATTGCGGCGCCCCTCACGCCCGGCGGCTCCACCGAAGTGACGGTGGGGAGCAACGACGTGCTGTTCTCGCAGAACAAGCAGAACGAGCCCGGATTGGCGGTCAACCCGGTGCACCCGAACATTCTCGCCGCCGGCGCGAACGACAACATCGACCTCGAAGCGTGCAACGCGGGCGACGATCGGACCTGCCCGTTCACCCCGGGCGTCGGCGTGTCCGGCGTGCAATTCTCGACCGACTCCGGGCGGACCTGGACCCAGCCGACCTATACCGGGTATTCCGCGCGCGTCGCTGCGAGTTGCCTCGGGCAGCCCGACATCGCGCCGGGCGTGCCGCCGGCGACGGACACCGGCTGCGTGCCGCAGGTCGGAGGGCCGATCGGCACCCTTCCGAAGTACTACGAGCACGACATGGTTTCGAACGGCGACCCCGAGCTGGCCTTCGGCCCGATCCGCAGGAACGGAACGTTTTCGTGGGCCAACGGCCAGCGCCTGTACTACGCGAATATCGCGACGAACTTCCCCGGGCGGCATGGCTTCGCGGGCGCCGCTGCGATCGCGGTGTCGCGGACGGACGACATCGGCGGCGCGATCGCCGGAAACAACAACGCCTGGAAGGATCCGGTCATCGTGACCCGCCAGAACTCGGCGTTGTTCAGCGACAAGGAGCAGATCTGGGCCGATAACGCGGCGTCGAGCAGCTACTTCGGCAACGTCTACGTTTGCAACGTCGGGTTCCGCGGCGCCGCGGGGTCTGAGCCCGTGCTGTTCGCCCGGTCCACCGACGGCGGCGACACGTGGCGCACGCGCCAGCTCACGGCCGCGACGAACAACAACCAGACCGGCGGGCGCCAGGGGTGCGCGATCCGGACCGACAGCAACGGCGTCGTTTACGTCGTCTGGATCGGCACGGACATCAGGACACGCCAGGCCGTCTTCTACCAGGCCCGGTCCTTCGACGGCGGAGCCAACTTCGAGCGCGCTCGGGCGGTTGTCCGGCCGATCGCCGGTATCGGGCAGTTCGACCCGGCGCAGGGCCGGTTCACGATCGACGGCATCGCCGGCGCTCGGACCGACAGCTTCCCGAGCATCGACATCGCGAACGGTGCGCCGTCCGGCGCGGACGCCACGAACGAGATCGTCGTCACCTGGTCGGACGACCGGGCGGGCACGAACAACGAGCGCGCATACGTCGCAACGTCGACGAATGGCGGCCGGACGTACTCGGCTCCGATCAACGCGAACGACGGCACCGACCGGGCGAACTTCCCCGCGATCGCGATCTCGCCCGACGGCACCGACGCGTATCTCGTCTACAACGCGTGGCTCGATCCGTGGCGCAACGAGACAGCGTCCTCCCGTCGGATGCAGGGCGTCGTTCGCCATGCCGAGGTGAACCCCACGACTGGCGCGTTGGGAGCGTGGACGACCCTCCTCCGTGGCGGTGTCGGTGACGGCCGAGGGTCCAGCGCGAACGCCCTGACGTCGGAATTCCTCGGCGACTACAACTACGCCGTGGCGACCCGGGACTTCGGGTCCGCCGTCTGGAACGACGTCCGAAACGCTGCCGTCTGTCCCGCGATCAACGCGTACCGTCAGGCCTTCGTCGAAGACGTTCTGAGCGGCACTGCGGAGCCGCTCGTCGGCGACGAAAAGGAAGACCCTGAGTCCGCCGTCGAGCTTCCCGCATCGCACTCGACCGCCCTGCGCCCCGGGCCGAACACTCAGTGCCCCGCGACGTTCGGAAACTCCGACATTTACGGCGGGACGTTCAGCGACGACTCGTAGAGCTGCAGCCGGACTGGCCGCGTCGCGGCCGCGGTGAGACCGTCAGCACGACAAAAGGCCCGCCGTCGGCGGGCCTTTTCGTATACTCCGGGAGGGGACGACGGCGACCGCCGAGACGAGGTGGACGATGGGGACGAGCACCGCAGCCGGGCGGATGACCAGCGAGGAGATCGTTCGGCTCTCGCGGGAGCACACGTTCTTCTCGTGGTCCGTCCAGGGCGCGATCGACCCGATCGCCATCGACCGCGCCGAGGGCGTCTACCTCTACACGCCTGAAGGACGGCGGATCCTGGACTTCAACAGCCAGCTGATGTCGGTCAACATCGGCCACGGCGATCGGCGCGTGATCGACGCCATCACCGAGCAGGCGACGAAGCTCCAGTACGTCCAGCCGGCATTCGCGACGGAGCCGCGCGCTCGCCTCGGGGCGAAGCTCGCGGAGATCCTGCCGGGCGACCTCGACAAGGTCTTCTTCACGCTCGGTGGCGCCGAGGCGATCGAGAACGCGATCAAGCTCGCCCGCCACTACACCGGCCGCTACAAGGTCCTCGCCCGCTACCGCTCGTATCACGGCGCGACGCTCGGCGCGATGACGCTGACGGGCGATCCGCGGCGCTGGGCGAACGAGCCAGGTCTCGTCGGCGTGGTCCGCTACCCCGACACGCACCGCTGGGGCGAGAAGGAGCCGCGACCCGTCGAGGAGTCGCTGCGCGGCCTGGAAGACGTCATCCGCTACGAGGGGCCGCACACGATCGCGGCGATTTTCCTCGAGACGATCGTCGGTACGAACGGGATCCTCATCCCGCCTGACGGGTACATCCAGGGCGTCCGGGCGCTGTGCGACAAGTACGACATCCTGATGGTCGCGGACGAGGTGATGGCGGGCTTCGGCCGAACCGGGCGCTGGTTCGCCATCGATCACTGGGACACGGTTCCCGACCTGATGACGATGGCGAAGGGCCTGACGAGCTCCTACCTGCCGCTCGGCGCCGTCGCCATGAGCCGGAAGATCGCCGCGAAGTTCGAGACGCAGATGTACTACGGCGGGCTCACGTACAGCAGCCACGCCGTCAGCTGCGCGGCGGCACTCGCGACGATCAATGTCTACGAAGAGGACGGGCTGATCCAGAACGCCGCGCGACTCGACGGCGTCATGCGCTCGCACCACGAGCGGCTGTACGCGAAGCATCCGTCCGTCGGCGCGATCCGCAACCTGGGGCTGTTCGGGATCATCGACCTCGTCCGGTCGCGCGAGCCGTATACGCCGCTCACGCCATTCAACGGCACGAGCGACGAGATGAAGGCGGTCACGAAGTTCCTCCGCGACAACGACCTCTACACGATGATCGCCAACAACTCGATCCACACGAACCCGCCGCTGTGCATCACGGAAGAGCAGCTGGCCGAAGGGTTCGACGTGATCGACCGCGCGCTCGACATCGCTGACCGGGCCGTCGCGAGTTGACCGTGGCGGTCACGGCCGCGACGGCTCGGCGATCGTCGCGGCCGGCGAGCGTGCGCTCGCTTCGCCCCATCGTCGGGTTTGCCGCCGTCGTGGTCGTGCTCGTCGCCGTGTGGGAGATCGCGAAGTGGCTCGCCGGCGACCCGTGGCGCTTCGACTCGTTCCTCGGGACGGGCATCCGGATCCACCATACGCCGCCGTTCCACCTCATCCAGCTCAGCGACATCAATCTGCCGCACATGTGGGACGTCGTCGGCGCATTCACGACGCCCGACGCCGCCGGTGAGCCGGGGATCGCGACCCTCATTGGTTCGGCACTCTTCACGCTGCGCGGCGCGGTCGTCGGGTTTGCGCTCGGGGCGTCGTTCGGGCTCGCCCTTGCAGTCCTGCTCGTCCACGTTCGGATACTCGAACGGGCGCTCGTCCCGCTCGTCGTCGCCAGCCAGACGATCCCGATCGTCGCGCTGGCGCCGATCATCGTCGTCGGGCTCCAGGCGGACTGGTTCGGGATCGCGATCGTCGCCAGCTACCTGACGTTCTTTCCCGTGACCGTCGCCGCGATCCGCGGGATGCGGGCCGCAGACCCTCGCGCATTCGAGCTGCTTCGGTCGTATGCCGCCGGGCGCCGCGAGATCCTCGCCAAGCTGCGGTGGCCTGCCTCGTTTCCTTACCTGTTCACCGCCTTCAAGATCTCGGCCACCGCCTCGATCGTCGGGGCGATCGTCGGCGAGCTCCCGTCGGGCTTCCGCGAGGGACTCGGCGGTCGGATCCTGCTCGCGATGCAGTACTACACGCTGAGCCCGGCGGACCTGTGGGCGACCGTCATCGTCGCCGCGGGATTGGGGATCGCCGCGTTCCTTGCCGTCGTCGCCGTCGAGCGGTACGCGCTCCGCGACCAGCGGGCACTCGACGCCACCGGCGCCGCGTCGTGACGGCGTCGTCCACGCCCTGGTCACCGGGGAGTCCGGGCGGCCCCGATGACGCCGTCGTCCGCCTGTCCGGCGTGTCCATGGTGTTCGGCGGCGATTCCGGCGCCGGGCGACGTGTCGAGGCGCTTCGCGACATCGATCTGAGCGTCGGTCGGGCCGAGTTCGTGTCGCTGATCGGCCCCTCCGGCTGCGGCAAGTCGACGCTCCTGCGGATTGTCGGCGACCTCATCGCACCCAGCGCGGGCACGGTCACCGTCAACGACAAGCCGGCCCGGCGCGCACGCCTCGATCGCGACTACGGGATGGTCTTCCAGGCGCCCGTGCTGTTCGACTGGCGGACGGTCCAGAAGAACGTCGAGCTGCCGCTCGAGATCACCGGTGTTCCGAGCAGGCAACGCGAGGCCAGGGCGCGCGAGATGCTCGAGCTCGTCGAGCTGTCGGACTTCGCGACTCAGCGGCCGTGGCAGCTGTCGGGCGGCATGCAGCAGCGAGTGGCGATCGCTCGCGCGCTGGCGCTCGATCCGTCGATCCTTCTCATGGACGAGCCGTTCGGCGCGCTCGACGAGATGACGCGCGAGCGGATGAACCTCGAGCTGCACCGCATCTGGGCGCGGACCCGCACGACGGTCATCTTCGTGACCCACTCGATCCCCGAGGCGGTCTTTCTGTCAACACGGGTCGCCGTGATGTCGGCAAGACCCGGGCGCATCTCGAAGATCATCCCGATTGACCTCCCGCGTGACCGCAACGTCGAGACGCGCGAGATGGAGCGGTACTTCCAGCTCGTCACGCAGGTCCGGGAAGCGCTGAGGGCACCGGATTCCGACACTTCACCCGAAACGTCCGAGCGACAGGACGCGGCGCTCGCGCGAGCGCGGGCGGAGGGGCCGGGCCAGTGACAATCGCGACGGTCGCGGAGCCGTCGGGCCGGGCCGCCGCGCGTCTCTTCGCCGTGCGGCAGGCAAGCGACGTCGCGCCGCCCCTCGTGGCGTTTCTCGGCGCCGTAGCCGTCTGGGAAGTGGTCGTCCGGGCGTTCGGCCTCAAGCAGTTCATCCTGCCGGGCCCGCTCGCGATCGCCGCAGCGTGGCAGGCGAACCTCCCGGTCCTCGTTTCGGCGACCGCCTACACGCTCGGCGAGATCCTCGGCGGGCTCCTGATGGGCGTCGTGGCCGGCGTCCTGGCGGGCGGCGTCACCGCGAGATTCGCCCGTGTTCGCGGATCGCTCCTCCCGTTTGCGATCGCCGCGAACTCGGTGCCGATCATCGCGTTCGCCCCGATCTTCAACAACTGGTTCGGCGTCGATTCGCAGGTTTCGAAGGCGATGATCGCGGCCGTCCTCGTCTTTTTCCCCGTCATGATCAGCACCGTCCGCGGGCTCCTCGCCGTGGATCCAGCCGCGCTCGAGCTGATGCGGTCGTACGCCGCGCCAGAGCGGAAGGTGCTTCGCAGTGTCCGCGTCCCGAACGCGGTGCCGTTCGTGTTCACGTCGCTCCGCGTCGCGACGACGCTCGCGACGATTGGCGCCATTGTCGCCGAGTATTTTGCCGCGCCGCGGGGCAGCCTCGGCCAGTACATCGCGACGCAGTCGGCGTTCCTCGCCTTCGACCGCTCGTGGGCGGCGATCGTCTTCGCCGCGGCGATCGGGATCGGCCTCTACCTGCTCGTCGTCGGGCTCGAGCGCGTCGTGAGTCCGTGGGCGGCCGCCAGGGGCGGGGCGACGTGACCGCGGGTTCGCGGGATCGCTAGACTGCCCGCGACAGTGCGACGGCCCGGCGTGCACCGCGGAGGGCCAGGAGGAGGAGACGAGGGATGAGGTCGAAGCGGACGGTTGCGCTGCTTGCGGCGCTGAGCGTTGTGTTGGCCGCTTGTACCGCCACACCGGCGGGCTCCAGCGCATCGAAGACCGCGATCAAGCTCCAGCTCCAGTGGTTTCCCCAAGCGCAGTTCGCCGGCTATTACGCCGCGCTCGACAAGGGCTATTACTCGGACGAAGGACTGGATGTGACGATCCTTCCAGGCGCCGTCGACATCGTCCCGGCGACGGTCGTCGCCGGCGGCAAGGCGGAGTTCGGAATCTCGTGGGTCCCGCGGATGCTCGCGCCGCGCGAGAGCGGCGCCGATGTCCAGGTCATCGGGCAGGTCTACCAGCGGTCGGCAACGACGCAGATCGCCTTCAAGACCACCGGCATCAGCAGCGTCAGCGACTTCAAGGGCAAGAAGGTCGGCAGCTGGGGGTTCGGCAACGAGTTCGAGCTGTTGGCTGGCATGCGCAAGGCGGGCCTCGACCCCGACAAGGACGTCACTGTCGTGCCTCAGCAGTTCGACATGAACGCGTTCGTCGGCGGTCAGATCGACGCGGCCCAGGCGATGACGTACAACGAGTACGCCCAGGTCCTGGAGACGAAGAACCCCAAGACCGGGCAGCTGTTCAAGCCGGAAGACCTGAACGTCATCAAGTGGGAAGACCAGGGCACGTCGATGCTCCAGGACGCCATCTTCACGTCCGAGGCGTGGCTCGCGAAGTCCGGCAATGAGGACGTCGCCGTCAAGTTCCTCAAGGCGTCGTTCCGTGGCTGGATCTTCTGTCGCGATAACGCGGCCGAGTGCGTCGACATCGTGGTCAAGCACGACGCCAAGCTGCCGAAGGGCCACCAGGCCTGGATGCTCAACGAGGTCAACGCCCTGATCTGGCCGTCCCCGAACGGGATCGGGATGATGGACCAGGCGGCGTTCGACAGAACGGTCCAGATCTCGCTCGAGTCGAAGGTCCTGAAGGCCGCACCGACGGGCAAGGCATTCCGGAACGACCTCGCCCAGAAGGCGCTCGACGCACTGGGCTCGACCGTCGATACGAAGGGCGCGAGCTGGACGAAGCAGACCGTCGCGCTGACCGAGGGCGGCAAGTAGGCCGAACGCGCAGCAGATCGAGCGGCCGGTCCGTCGGGCCGGCCGCTATTCGTTGAATTGCCTGGCGAGCAGCCCCGGCGGCGCGGAGATGCCGCCGGGGGCGCCGCGAGTCCCTCTTGAATGCCCCGTGGCCGGCCTTGGACACGCCGCCGCAGGCTCGTCCCGCGCGCGCCTCAGGCCGCGGCGTGGCGCGTCCGTCGGCCCCGCGCGCCGCTCCCGCAACTACGGAGCGCTGATCGCGATCCTGCCGCCCACCTTCGAGAACGTGATGTGGATCTGCATCACGATGTCCTGCATCTGGCGCGAGACGCGGCCGCTGCCCTTCAGGGTCCAGTCCCCGGACACGGGGTGGCCGCTATCGTCAATGACGAGGTCGAAGGCGCTGTCCGTGACCCTCTCCTCGCTGAGATTGACCGCGGGGATCTGATCCGGTGTGAGGAGGCGCGACCTGGCGAACGTTACGTGGACCCGCCGGTTGGCGCCGGTCCCGCTGCTCGCGCCGACCTTCAGGTCGCCGATTGCGGTGATCGACGCGAACGGACTGTTCGACCGGCTGGCGGGGAAGGTCGTGAGGCGCTTCCACGCGCCGCCGATCGCGACCCACGCCTTGCCGCCCACATACCGGACGCCAACGGTGTACACGCCGCCCCGGTCGTACTTGTACCGCGTCGAGGTCGAGTAGTCGTCGCCGGACACGTCGAGCTGGCCCGTCACGAACAGCGTCGTGATCGACGCCGCGACGGTGCCCTTGTACGAGGCGTGATACGAGAGCTTGCCGCTCGTCGCCAGCTTCACGAACGCCGCCACGGCGGGATCGACTGGCTTGGGCGTGGGCGTGGCGACGGGCGGCAGGTCGAGCGTCGCCAGGACCTGCGGCGTTGCCCCGTCGCCGCCCTCGCAACCGACGACGAGCAGTGCGGCGACCACCAGGGCCATCGCGCCCATGCGGAAAACCCACCGAAGCGTCATCGGCCCTCCCGCGAAATGGAACTCGCCCGGACGGGAGGCGAGGCCTCCGTGTCCGGGCGAGGTTAACGGTTCGATCAAGCCGGCCGGAGGCCGGCAAATGACCTAGTTGACCGAGAAGTAGGTCACGTCCGCGGCTCCGGCGTACGAGATGACGCCGAACCACCGCTTCGCCACGTCGAGGCCGGTCCAGTTCGCGTTCAGCGTCACCGGGACGCCGACCGTGACCGATGCCGGATTCGGCGTGACGGATGCGTTGCCCGCGCTCGTGCTCGGAACGACGAAGTTCGCGAGCCCGTAGGTCGTCGAGCCGCCCGGGGTAGAGAAGCCGTTCACGTACAGGTCGTACGTGCCGGCCGCCGGGTTGACGAGGGTCACCTGCTCGTCCCCGCTGCCCGAGGCGGACAGATCGACGAGCGTCCCGCCCTTGTAGACGAACAGGTCGAGGTCGGCAGTGTTGTCCGCGGAGTCGAGCGAGAAGCGAGCCGCGCGCGTCGCCGCCGGGACCGTCACGTGGTAGACCTTCGTGTCGGCATCCGCGACCGGGGCGTCGATGTCGAATGCGCCCGTCGTGACGCTGTCCTGGATCGGGGTGACGCCGACGAGGCCGGAGACCGTCGTCGACAGCGAGCCGGTGAAGCCGGGCGTCGCCTGGAACTGGACGGAGCCACTCGCGCTCGCCGCGCCATGGACCTCCTCGGGGGCCGCGACCGCGACCGGGCGCACCGTGATCGGCGATCGAACGCGATGGGTGCGGTCGGTCCAGGTGAGCGAGCCGATCGCCCACTCGTTGAATGCCGCGGTCGTCCGGGTGAACTGGACGGTGAACGACGCCGTCGCGCCTGCCGCCAGGGTCAGCTTCGATGGCGTGACCGCCACGTCGAATCCCGGCACGTTGACGCTGGCGGTGTACTTGGCCGTCGCGCTCCCGACGTTCCTGACCGTACGCGTCACGGTCTGGATGCCAGCCAGGCGGCCGATCGCGATCGAGGCCTGGTTGAGCTGGCTACCGGCGAGCGGGGTCAGCGTGTCGTTCGGTGGCGCGAACTGGACGCCGAGGCCGACGAGATAGCGGCGGTAGTCCGTGGCCGTCGTCGGATAGACGAGGCCGGGATCGGCAGCCGGATTCGGGTTCACGAAGCCCGCGCCCTGCGCGAACGGATCCCCTGCGCTCGAGACGGTGTCCCGGGCGCTGGTCATGATCGCGGACTTGATCTCGGACGGAAGCCACGTCGGGTGGAGCGCCTTGAGGAGCGCGCCGATCCCGGCGATGTGCGGCGACGCCATCGACGTGCCGGACATGAAGTCCCACACGCGGCCGTGCGCGAACGGCGGCGCCGTCGCGGCGACGACGTCGTTGCCGGGCGCTGCGATATCGGGCTTGAGGATGTCGCCGCCGGTCGTCGTCGACGGGCCGCGCGACGAGAAGTCGGTGATCTCGGGGACCTGCGGGGCCGCGGCCAGCTCGGTCGCGGTCAGCGGCACGATCTTTGCTGTGGCGGATGCGCTGGCCGACGTGATGTAGGCCTTGATGGCGTCGCCGTCGGTCTGGACGACGTGGACCGACGGAACCGCGTGGTAGTCGCCGTTGATCGAGTTCGGCGAGACGTTCGCCAGGACCATCCCGGCGCCGCCCGCTCGCTTGACTTCGAAGCTCTTGTCGATCCGGGCATTGACGCCCCGATCGCAGACCACGATCTTGCCGGCCGCTTTCGCGGGATCGAGGGTCCCATCGAAGCAGCGGTTGGCGTCGGCCGTCGCCGCTGCGGCGAGCTTCACGCTGGCCGCCGTCGCAAGCGGATGCAGGTCGGGCAGGCCAACCGTCGTGGAGGCGCCGACATAGCGCGCTCCGTTGCCGAGCTGGACCACCTGGAACGCGCGGCGGAAGGTCGCTGCGGCGACGGTGGTGAGCCACGGCGACGGGTGGTCGAGCGTGCTCGTACCCGGGCCGCTATTGCCGGCCGAGTTCGCGACGAAGACTCCGGCGTTCGAGGCGACACGGAAGGCGTTCTCGACCGCGTCGAGCGGGCTCGACTCACTCGTCGCGCCGATCGAGTAGTTGAGGACGTCGACGCCGTCCGCGACCGCGTCGTTGATCGCGGCGACGCTGTCCGAATTGGCACAGCCGTCCGCGATGTTCTTCCGGCCGTCCCAGCAGACCTTGTACATGGCGAGCTTCGCGCCGGGCGCCATGCCCGAAGCGTTGCCGATGTCGTGCCCGTCGATCGTGATGTGGACGTTGTTGTTGCCGGCCGCCGTGGACGACGTGTGGGACCCATGGCCCGCGCCGTCGCGCGGCGAGATGTAGTCCTCCGTCGCGATGTTGTTCTGCCCGAATCCACCGACGTAGAACCGTGCGCCGATCAGCTTGTCGTTGCAGTTGCTCGCATTGAACTGCTCGCCTGTCACGCAAGTGCCCTGCCAGTCGGCGGGCACCGGGATCCCGGTGTTCCCCGCGAAGGACGGGTTTTCCGGCCAGATCCCCGTGTCGATCACACCGACGACGATGCCGGCGCCGGCCTTCGCACCTCCGCCCAGCTGCGACCACACGCCCCCGGCGGCGTCGAGGCCCAGGAAGCTGGGTGTCAGCGTCGTGTCGGGCTGAGAGAGGCGATCGAGCTCCAGGCGAACGACGTCGGCCTGCTGCGCCAGCGCCTGCGCCTGGCGCGCGGTCAGCTTCGCGGCGATGCCGTTGTTCGTGACCGTGTAGTCGTAGATCTTCGAGGCGCCGACCTTGGCGAGCGCCGCGTCGTGCTTCGCGACGAGGTGCGCCTGCCACTTCTGAACTGCGGCCGCGTTCCTGTCGATCTTGTGGCCCGCCTGCGGGCGGGTCGCTGCGAAGCCGCGGACCGACCCGTCGTACTCGACGACAGGCGCGTCGGCGAACGTCACGATGTAACGACCGGCCTGGTAGGCGGCAGCGGCGGCATTACCGGCCGGGCTGGCTGCGATAGCGGGCGACGCGAAGTTCGCGACGACCAGGGCGATGAGCGCGAGGGCGGCGAGGGGCGCGCGACGAGACCTCGTCAAACTGGATCCCACTTTCTCCTCCATCCCGCCGTCGCGGACGCGAGATCGCGTCCATCAGTACGGCGGGCAATCCGCGGGGATGCGGAGCATCCGCAAATTGGGGGCCAGCTGTCAACGCCACTCGCGCACGGGTTCAGTGAGCGATGCCGAGCAGCAACAAACTTTTGACCCGAGGTGCCGGAGTCGTTGGTCGTGCCGAATCGTTGGTCCGCGTTGCCGCCCCCGTGTCACCCCCACTCGGGCGTGCGCCGGATCGTCGTTTCCCGGGCGGCGGTACATCTCGACGTTGCTGCACCACAGGCATTCCGCCCCGCAGCCTGACCGGGAGCCAAGGTGGCATCCGTCGGCACCGTCGTCCTCCTCCTCGCGTACGTCGCGGCGATCGCCGTCCTGGCCGGGCGAATCGGACTTCCGTACCCGATCCTCATGGTCATCGGCGGGCTCGCCCTCGGGTTCGTTCCGGCGCTGCCCCGCGTCGAGCTCCAGCCCGACCTCGTCCTCCTGATCTTCCTGCCGCCGATCCTCTTCGCCGCGGCATACGAGACGTCGCCGCGCGACCTGTGGCGGGACCGGCGGCCCATCACGCTCCTGGCGTTCGGCCTCGTCCTCGCCACGACCCTTGCCGTCGCCGCCGTCATCACGTGGCTCGTCCCGGCGGTGCCGTTCGCAGCCGGCGTCGCACTCGGCGCGATCGTGTCGCCCCCCGATGCGATTGCCGCGACATCGATTGCCCGACGGCTCGGGCTCCCTCGGCGGCTCGTCACGATCCTCGAGGGCGAGAGCCTCGTCAACGACGCCACCGCGCTCGTGACGTATCGGTTCGCGGTCGCGGCAGCCGTGACCGGGTCGTTCAGCGTCGGCGACGCCGCGTTGTCGTTCGTCGGCGTCGCGGTCGGCGGAGTCGCCATCGGTCTCGTCGTCGGATCGGTCGTCAACTTCCTGTTCGCGCGGCTCGAGGACCCGCCGGTCGAGGTCCTGGTGTCGCTCATCGCGCCGTTCGCGGCGTACGTGTCGGCCGAATCGGTCCACGCCTCCGGCGTCCTGGCCGCCGTCGCGGCAGGTTTGTGGCACGGCTGGCGCGCGCCGCGCGTGCTGAAGTCGAACACGCGCGTGCTGGTCGGGTCGGGGACGTGGGCGACGATGCTGTTCGTCGTCAACGGTGTCGCGTTCCTGCTCATCGGGCTCCAGCTGCCGAACGTCATGTCCGATGTTGGAGGGCGATCTGCGGGCGAGCTCGCGTGGCTCGCGATCGCCGTCAGCGCCACGGTCATTTTGGTGCGGCTCGCCTGGGTCTTTCCGGCGACCTACATCCCCCGCTGGATCCTCCGCCGCCTGGGAGACGACGAGCCGCCACCGTCGCCGCGCGTCGTCGGGATCCTTGGCTGGGCGGGGATGCGCGGCGCGGTGTCGCTCGCGGCGGCACTTGCGCTGCCGCTCGATCCGCCGTTCCCCGAGCGCGGCCTCATCGTCTTCCTGACGTTCGTCGCGATCCTCGTCACGCTCGTCGGCCAGGGGCTGACGCTGCCGCTGCTCATCCGCCGCCTCGGCGTCGGCGACGACGGGTCGACCGAACGGGAGGAGCTGCAGGCGCGGAACGTGGCGACCGAGGCCGCGTTGCGCCGGCTCGACGAGCTCGAGACGGAGTTTCCCGATCACGTGCCGCTCATCGAGGAGATCCGCGGTCGGTACCAGCACCGGGCCGGACACTACGAACGCGCGCACGACGGCGACGAGCTCGTCGAGGACCCCGAGGAGCGCGACCACGTGGAGATCCGGCGCGCCGTGCTCGCCGCCGAAAGAGCGGCCGTGATCGACCTCCGCGACGACGGCGAGATCAGCCACGAGGCGCTCCGGCGGGTCGAGCGCGACATCGATCTCGAGGAGGTCCGCGGTGACGCGTGATCGAATCCTCGGCGACCGATGAATTTCGGCCGCCGAGGTCGTCACGTACGCTGAACCCCGGCGACCTTGAAGGAGCGGACATGACCGAGCAGATCACCCAGCCGACGACGCGGACCGTCGACGCACCCGGCGCGCTGCTGACCTACGACGTCCGACCGGGCCCCACGACGACACCCGCCCTCATGATCATCGCGTCTCCGATGGGCGCGTCGGGGTTCGGCACGCTCGCCCGCCACTTCACGGATCGGACGGTCGTCACGTACGACCCGCGCGGCGTCGAGCGCAGCACGAAGGCCGATCCGTCCTCCGAGTCGACGCCCGAGCAGCATGCCGACGACATCCACCGCGTCATCGCCGCCGTCGGCGCGGGACCGGTCGATTTGTTCGCGAGCAGCGGGGGAGCGATCAACGCGCTGGCGCTCGTCGCGCGCCATCCCGAGGACGTCCGCACGCTCGTCGCGCACGAGCCGCCGTTGGCCGCGATCGTCCCGGACCACGAAGCGGCGCTGGCGGCGACTCGCGACATCCACGAGACGTACGAGCGCGACGGGATGGGCCCCGCGATGGCGAAGTTCATCGCGATCGTGAGCTACAAGGGGCCCATCACGGACGACTTCCTGAAGCGGCCCGGACCGGATCCCGCCATGTTCGGACTGCCGACCGCGGACGACGGGTCGCGGAACGATCCGCTCCTCGCCCAGAACATCATCACGTCGACCCACTACGAGCCGGCATTCGATGCGCTTCGCGCGGCATCGACGCGGATCGTCGTGGCCGTCGGCGCGCAGGACGAAGGGCAGCTTGCGCGGCGGGCAGCCGAGGCGGCAGCGGAGCGCCTGGGCACGAAGCCGGTGACGTTTCCCGGCGGTCACGCCGGCTTCCTCGGCGGCGAGTACGGCCAGACCGGCGAACCGGACGCGTTCGCGGCCAAGCTCCGCGAGGTCCTCGCGGCCTCCTAGCGAAGTGCGGCGGCGTCAGCCCGCCTTGCCGGTTCCGAACTGGCGGTCGCCGGCGTCGCCGAGCCCCGGCATGATGTAGCCCTTCTCGTTCAGCTGGCGGTCGAGCGCGGCGCAGTGGATCTCGACGTCGGGGTGCGCGGCCGCGACCGCCGCAACGCCCTCCGGCGCGGCGATGAGGTTGACGAGCTTGATCCGTCGCGCGCCCCAGTTCTTCAGCACCTCGATAGCGGCCGTTGCGGACCCGCCCGTCGCGAGCATCGGATCGAGGATCAGGCATACGTCGACAGTCGCCTGGTCGGGCAGCTTGTTGTAGTACTCGACCGGCCGGAGCGTCCGTTCGTCCCGGAACAGGCCCAGGTGCCAGACCTCCGCCGTCGGCATGAGCTCGAGCATCGCGTCGACCATGCCGAGCCCGGCGCGGAGGATCGGCACGAGCCCGATCCGGTCCGCCAGCTGGTGGGCCTGCATCGGCTCGATGGGGGTCCGGATCTCGAGCGGCCTGACCCGGGCGTCGTGGAGCGCCTCATAGCCAAGGAGCCACGACAGCTCCCGGACGACCTCGCGGAACTTCTTCGGCTCGGTCTTCTCGTCGCGCAGGATCGCGAGCTTGTGGAGGACGGCGGGATGGTGCGACACGTGGAGCGTCTGGGGCGCGGCGGTCTGGGGCGCGGACACGGGACCCTCGATGCTCGGTCGCGGCGCGGCGGTCGTGGCCGCGCGGGCTGCCGGCATCCTAGCATCGGCTCAGCGCACCAGATCCGATGGCGGCCGATCCCGCGGCGGCGGTTCGGCGGTATCCTCGGGAGCCATCGTCCCGCCCACCGGGAGGACCCCCAGCCTCGTGACCGCGTCCGCCGCACCGCGTCGCCGCTCGTCGGCCGCCGCGCCGCGCCGCGCGGGCGGGAAGTCCCGGGTCGTTCCGCCGATCCTCGTCCGCCAGGTCCGCAACGGGATCGAGGAGAGCGTTCATCGCGGCGACATCGTCGAGGTCGACGCGAGCGGGAAGGTCGTCCGCGGCCTCGGCGACACGGAGCGGGTCGTCACACTCCGCAGCTGCGTCAAGCCGTTCGGCGCAGTCGCGCTCATCGAGGCCGGCGCGGTCGAGGAGCTTCATCTCGACGCGGCCGAGATCGCGATCCTCGCGAGCTCGCATTCGGGTGAGGACATCCACGTCCGGACACTGCAGGGCGTCTTCCGGCGAGCGAACGTCAGCCAGAACTACCTCGCAACCGGGTCGGAAGGCATGCCGCTCGACGCGCTCACCGCCGCCCGGCTCGCCCGCGACGGCGAGAAGCCCGGACCCATCCGGCACATGTGCTCCGGGCAGCACGCCGTGTCGATCCTCCTGTCGCGCCTGAAGGGCTGGGACCCGGCCGATTACTGGCACGAGGACCACCCGTCGCAGGTCGCCTATCGCGGCGCTGTCGCGCGGGCGTTCGGCGTGAAGCCGGAGAGCCTCCGCACCGCGATCGACGGATGCGGCGTGCTCACGTACGCGTTCCCGCTTCGCGAGGTCGCGCGGGCCTACGCGATGCTCGCGGATCCGGAGGCGGTGCCGACGGGCGACCCTCGACGGTCTGTCGTTCGTGCCCTCGCGAGGGTCCGTGATGCGATGCTCGCGGCGCCGGAGATGGTGGCCGGCACGCACGATCGCCTCGACACCTCGCTCATCAAGGCACTTCCGAACCGGATCATCAGCAAGGGCGGGATGGAAGCCCTCCGTGGCCTGGCGATCCTCCCGGGCCCGAGGGCGAGCGGCAGCGCGGCGGGCCCGTCGGGGATGGCGATCAAGATCGAGGACGGCGACGGCTACGAGCGCGGGACCTGGGCGGCGACAGTCGAAGGGCTGCGCCAGGCCGGGGTCGTCGACGGCCAGGCGTTGCGCGTGCTGGCGCGCTACCACCGGCCGATCACCCCTGATCCGCACGGGCGGCCGGCCGCCGAGGCCGTCCCCGACTTCGACCTCGCACCACTCGGCGAGCTGATCCGCTGACGAGCTCGCTCGCGGCGCCTCGCTGACCGCCCGAGTCGGACGCACCCGATGACCCCCGACGCCGATCCGCACCGAACCCTGGGTCTGTCGCCCGACGCGTCCGCGGCCGAGATCAAGGCCGCGTACCGGCGGCTCGCGAAGGCGTTCCACCCCGACACGGCGGGCGAAGCCGCGATCCCGCGCTTTCTTGCGATCAGGGCAGCCTATGAGCAGCTGACGGGCGCGTCGCCGACGTCGGACCGTGCGGCTCGGGATGCGTGGCGCGCCGATCCGGAACGGGCCCGGGCGGCACGGGAAGCGTGGCGGGCGCGGCGCTCGGGAGGAGGGGCGGCCGCTGGGGGCGCGGGGGGCGGAGCGCGCAGCGGGACCGGGGAGCCAGAGACGAACGATGGCACGGGTGCCTGGCGCGAGAAGCGGCGTGACGGCGGCGCGGCGAACGCGCGACGCTCGCGGGGGACGCGGTCCGGCGAGGCGGGACCGCGGAGCGGGGCCAGAGGCGATCCTGCCGCCGATCGCGCGCCCGACCGTGCGACGCCCGGCTCGACGACGTACGACTTCGCGGAGCAGGAGCCCTTCGACCCGGAGTGGTCCGGCGCGTCGTGGTACGGGACGACGAGCGGCACGTACTGGACGATCAACCCCAGGGAGTACGCGGACCCGCGGAAGCACGGCCCCGAATACCAGGCCCGAGCGCGACGCAGGAGCGATTCCGCGGAGATCGACGAGCCGGACGCGCCCGGTCGGATCGACGACGAACCGCTCGACGCGCCGGCCGGCGAAACGTCGACGACACAAGCCGCCGCTGCGGCCGCACGGGCCGCCCCCGCACCGGCCGCCCCCGCACCGGCCGCCCCCGCATCGGCCGCCTCCGCCCGACCGACTGACGCAG
>Ga0126309_10000215_pt1 | contig 19672 bp, 20 predicted proteins | sample Plot56_FD_92541 | JGI IMG/M metagenome (GOLD analysis project Ga0126309, IMG submission 92541) | Serpentine soil microbial communities from UC McLaughlin Reserve, CA, USA - Plot56 | ecosystem: Environmental > Terrestrial > Soil > Grasslands | place: USA: UC McLaughlin Reserve, Lake County...
AGTCGCCGCTCCGGCAGCTTAAAAAATGCGCCGGAAGCTTATGGACCGCTTCTGACACTGTCCCCGCGTGCGGCGGAAGCTTCCGGCGCGCTTTTTAAGCTGTCAGAGCCCGCTCGTAAGCTTCCGCCGCCGCTTGCCCGAGGTGAATCCTCACCGTTCTCCCTTCCTCCCGCGCAGGGGCGCAAGCCGCCAGCGGCCGTAGGCGACGAAGGCGGCCAGGAGCCCCGTCACCGCGGGAATCAGAGCCATCCCGGCACCTCCACCACCGGCCAGCGTGATCCACACCGCGCCGATCATGATGATCACGAGCCCGGCGGCGGCCAGAGGGGTCAGGCCCGTCCGGATGCGCAGGAGCCCGGGGAGGAGCAGGCCGAGCCCGCCGAGCAGCTCGGCCACGCCGATGAACCGCAGGAACAGGCCCGGCAGATGCACCGGTCCCTGCTGCAGCTGCTCCAGCGGCATGACCAGCTTCATTCCGCCGGCCCAGATGAAGAGAAGGGCGAGCAGCACTTGCACGACCCACAGCACGATGTTCAGGGCCGATCTCCTCGGCGGCGCCTCGCCGCGGGCTTCCCGGTTCAGGTGGATGGGATCGGTTGGCTCGGTAATGGTCATCACGGCTCCTCCTGGTTTGAATGGTTTCGCGGAGCCGAGGTGTCTGACATCGCCTCGGTCTCTACCTCTTGGTCGAACAGGGGGCGGCGAAATCGACAGGGCGGGCCAACTTTTCGCGATCTAACGCCCGGCCCCAGCCGCCCGGAGAGGATCGGCCAGATTTCAGGCCAGACCTCACGTCCCCCCGTCCCATCGCCTGCGGGTCATCATAACGCTCCGGCGATCGAGTTGGCATCAACTTTGCCTTGGAAATCTGGTGAGCGTGGGAGCCACGGGGCCCGACATATCGCCGAGTCTCCATGGCTGAGGCAGCCAGTGAAAGGAGACTTCGCCATGACGGACCACCGTAGCCTGAACAATCGCCACGAGATCTTGGGCACTGACCAGGTCCTGGATGGCGACAATGTCCGCGATCGGTTCCTCACCGCTTTTATCTTACGGCACGGTGGTGTGATCGTGAGCGCCGAGCCGCGCCAGAATCCGTTCTCCCCGGGTGACACCGAGATCTATCTGGAGGACGCAGCGTCTTTCGAGGCGGAGACGTGGGCTCCTGCCGATCGTGAGCTCGAGCCGCTCATCATCCATCTCGTCGATCCATGGGCCACTGACGGAGACGACGAAACGTAGCGCGTCATCCCAGATCGATCGCAACCATCCGCAGCTCGGAGGTATAGCTGTTTCCCTGAGCGTCCGGCAGCCAGGTCTGATCGTGACCGGGCAACATTTCGGAGATGCTGATGGCGCCTTCCGGATTGCTTTCGGCGGCAGATCGGACGGCTTTCGCGAAGATTTCGACCAGGACCGGGCTTTCGAAGTCGAGGTAGAAGGGCTTTTCCTCGCCCGGGGTCTTGGCGAATACGAAGCGCGGCAGCTCGCGCCGGGTGACCCAGCGCCGCGCCCCTGCAAAACGCTCCGCCGCGGTCGGCGCCTGCACGAACTCCAGCACGTTCGCGGGGAATTTCCAACTCTCGCGCGCCACGACCAGGTGATCGATGGTGACGCGCGGCGTGTAGTCCCCTCCAGGAAGAATTCGAAAGGTCGCGAGCACCTGCATCAGCAGGGGGAGCTGGTAAAACTCGATGATGTCGAACTGGACGCGCCCATCCCGCGGCCTCACGATGAGGCCGTTCTCGCCCGGCTCGATCACCAGATCGCCGATGGGCAGCACCTGCTCAGCAGGGAATCCATGAGGATCGAGCGAGAAATCCAGGTAGTAGTCCTTGGCGGAGCGTAAGGCGACGTCCATCCGGCCGCTCACCGCCGGCGCCATCATCCCGAGATTGGCTCTCGCCTCCTCCTCGTTCCAGACCTTGGCGAACAGGGGGATGAGGGAAGGTTCCGGCAGGTCGGATTCGATCGCCGCGCGCAGCTTTTCCGGCTCCGGATGCTGGGCGAAGAAGACCCACCGATCCAGGGTATTGATGGCGAGGTGGATCTCTCCCAGGATGACCTGGTAATCCCCCTGCCGGATCGCATCCAGGCTGGAGGCGGCGACCAGCACGTCGGGGCTGTGGCAGCGCGCCTTCTGCCAACCCGCCCTCGGGGCGGCGAACTCCTGAAGCACCTGCGGGAGCAGATCCTCGCTGCGATACGCGACCCGCCGCTGTCCTTCCGGGAGGACGAGCACCTTCTCCCAACGAGACTGCAGCTCGCGCTCGACCTCGGCATTGGTCTGGATGTTGAGCAGGCGCGGCAAGGCCAGGCGCGAGAACGCCAGAAAGTCCACCGTCGGGCCCGACTGCAGGCTGAGCTCCGCATAGGCCTGGGTAAACATGTCGCGGTGTTGGGTCGCGAGGTAATGGGAGAACCAGCGGGCGCTGGCGAGGACGAGGGAGAGGGGAGGCGCCAGCTTGGAGAGGAAGGGCTCTCCGAGCTCGAGCTCGAGGTCCCGGCGGCAGTCCTCGTAAACCAGCGTGCGGCCAGCGTAGAGCTGGCCGTCGCCGCGGGTGGCGGCCCGGCTGGTGGCGCGGGTGAACACCGCTTCCAGCTGGTTCAACGCGCTCTCCAGCTCTTTGGCGTTGCCGGTGGCGCGGATGACGGCGTCGCGCGCGGCGACGACCTCGTCGAGCAGCTCCAGGGCGCGCTCGCGCAAAGGCTCCTCTCCGATTTCGAGGAGCAGCTCCCTCAGGGAACGTTCCGGCGTCGGCGACAACGGGACCTGGAACCCCCAGCGGAGCAGACCGTTGGCCTGCATGTCCGCCAGAAGCCGCCAGAGGATCTCCACTTTGTCCGGGGAGAGGCCGGCCCCCAGCTCGCTGATCAGCGAGCCGGCGGAGCGGCTGCCGTCGCAAGCCGCCACGAGAGCCTTGGAGACGGGGCCGAGCTGGAGGACCTGTCCATTGGGCGCGACGAACGCGTCATCCACATAGCGCAGGTAGGGAGAGCGCCGCGGGGCGAGCCAGGGGCGCATCGCCTCGTCTTCCGCGATCCGGTCGGCGATGGCGTCGATCGCCCAGCCTTCGAAATAGACCTGGCGCGTGGCGAGCAGGTCCTTTCCGGGGCGCGCGGCGATCACCTCGTCGCCGTCGACCAGCTTCCCCCAGCCGACCGGGCCGAAGAACCCGATGGTGTCGTTCTTCGTACAGTAGCGCTGGAGATATGAGGCGAGCATCTGTACGTGCCCGCGGTCCCGCGCGGTGAGCCGGCCCGGCTCTGCCGCCGTCCGGCGCAGGAAGGATTCGAGACCCGTCGCCGCGGCATGCCGGTTCTGCCACACGACCGCCTCCCGGAACCGCTCATTCAGGGCCACCTCGCGGAGCTCGCGATCGAGGCGCTCCTCCGCCGCGGCGAACTCGGCCTGGTAGCGCTCCTTCTCGGCCGCGACGCGCCCGGCGGCCTCCTTCCAGGCCTCGATCGCCGCGGCCGTGGCGGCGGCGAGCCCCTCGGTCGAGGCCGGTTGGCTCCGCTTCACCTTCCGGATGGCCTTGATGAGGACGTCGAGCCGGTCTTTGGCAGCCCCTTCGAGCTCGCCCCGCAATGCCTCCAGGGCGGCCTGGCGCAGGGTTTCGGCTTCCTCCTCGACCACGTTCAGGCGGTCGGCCGCCGCGGCGCAGCCCGCATCCGCGATCCGCAGGACGTGGGATGCCGGAAAGCCGGCGCCGCGTACACAGAAAGTGCGCCACAACGCCCACCGGCCCGTGGCCTCGTCCGATAACAACGTCAAATGCTCCGGCAGCGTTTCCCGGCTCGTCATGGCAGAGTCTCCAGTCAATCGAGCGGGGATCTTAGACTAAGATAGCCATACCATGCCAGAGAGGCTCTCCTCCCCCGCTCCGCGCGTCGCGGCGATGCGGCGAGCGCGCGGCGAGCTCTACGAGCTCGCCGTCCCGCCGTCCGATCCCCGCCTCTCCAACGTCGACCTCGCTCCGACCACGGTCGGCCAGCGCACCTGGACCACGTACCACATCGCGTCGCTGTGGATCGGTCTCGCCGTCTGCATTCCCACGTACATTCTGGCGGCCGGCCTGGTCCAGGGCGGCATGAGCTGGTGGCAGGCGGTCCTGACCATCCTGCTCGGCAACCTCATCGTGCTCGTGCCGATGGTGCTCATCGCCCATGCCGGCACGCGCTTCGGCATCCCCTTTCCGGTGCTGGCCCGCGCCTCGTTCGGCACGTCGGGCGCCCACATCCCGGCCTTGCTGCGGGGCCTCGTGGCCTGCGGCTGGTTCGGCATCCAGACCTGGATCGGCGGTCAGGCGATCGACACCATGCTGCGCACCGCCTGGCCCGCCTGGGAGCGGGTGCCGGGCGGACCGTGGATCGCCTTCGGGGCGTTCTGGCTGATGAACATGTACATCGTAGTGCGCGGCAGCGACAGCATCAAGTTCCTGGAGGCCTGGGCCGCTCCCTTCCTCCTCGTCGCCGGCCTGGCGCTCCTCGGCTGGGCGATGTCGCGCGCCGGCGGCCTCGGGCCGATCCTCTCGCAGCCCAGCAAGTTCCAGAGCACCGGAGACTTTCTCCGGTTCTTCGTCCCCTCGCTCACCGCCATGGTCGGGTTCTGGGCGACCCTGGCGCTCAACATCCCGGACCTCACGCGCTACGCCCGCGACCAGCGATCCCAGGTGCGCGGCCAGCTCCTGGGCCTGCCGACCACGATGACCCTCTTTTCGTTCATCGGCGTCGCCGTGACCTCGGCCTCGGTGCTGATCTTCGGGGAGGCGATCTGGGACCCGGTGGTCCTGCTGTCGCGTCTCAGCAGCCCGCTCGTCATCCTGATCTCTCTCTTTGCGCTGCTCATCGCCACCCTCACCACGAACGTGGCGGCGAACGTCGTGGCTCCCGCCAACGGCTTCGCCAACCTCTGGCCTTCACGGATCACCTTCGCCATCGGCGGCCTGATCACCGGGGCTCTCGGCATCGCCATCATGCCGTGGCGGCTGCTCTCCGACTACGGCACCTACATCTTCGGCTGGCTGGTGGGGTACTCCGGTTTCCTGGGGCCGATCGCGGGCATCTTCATCGCGGATTACTGGCTGGTGAGGAAGGCGCGCCTGTCGCTGGCGGATCTTTACTCGACCGACGGCATCTACGGCCGATGGAACGGAAAAGCCCTCATCGCCCTCCTGGCGGGAGTCGTCGTCGCCCTGATCGGCCTCGTCGTGCCGGCTCTCCGCGTGCTCTACGACTACTCCTGGTTCGTCGGCTTCGGCGTGGCTTTCGGGCTCTACACGCTGGTGATGCGGGGGACGCCGGTGGTGGATCTCACGGGAGTGCCGGAGGTTTCTTGAAGGCCGCCCGCAGCAGGCTGGACATCTCGAACGAGCCGCCCAGCGCATTCCTCAGGAGAATGACGCCCGTCCGCGAGCTCCGATCGAAGAAAGCTTGCGCCTCGTATCCGGCGACTCCTCCGCTGTGGCCGTAGAGGACGACGTCGTCCAGGCGCAGCACCTCGAAGCCGGTTCCATAGCCCCTGGTGAGCTTCGAATTCATGCTGACCAGGCCTCCGAAAATCTCGTCGAGGCTGTCCTTCTTCAAGACCGCGGGAGCTTCCTCTCCCATCTGGAAGGCGACGAACCGCGCCAGATCTTCGACCGTGGTGTAGATTGCACCGTTCGGTACCTTGTAGCCGCGCCCCTGATGCTCGCGCTCCGCGGTCTCGGCGTCGATCTTCCCGTCCTCGTTGATGTAGCCGCGGGAGATCCTGGATCGCATCTGGTCATTGGGCTCGAAAAAGGAGCTCGTCATCCCCAGCGGCTTGAAGATGCGCTGCGTCACATAGTCCACATAGGGCTGGCCCGCGGCGCGGCTCAACGCCGCTCCGAGGGCGGCATAGCCGATGTTCGAGTAGCTGTAGTGCGTACCTGGCTCGAAGGCATAGCGGGTCTTCGGCAGAGCCGCGATCAATACCTTTTCCCATTCCGAGACCGGTCCTTTGAGATAGGTCTCCGTATCCTCCGGCTCACGGTCCAGGCCCGACGTATGGGTCGCCAGTTGAATCAACGTGATCGGCGGCGCGCCCGGGAAGCGCCCTTGGATTTTGTTGATCTCCGGAAAGTACTTCTCCACCGGATCAGAAAAGTGAACCTTTCCCTCCTGGACGAGCTGGAGCAGCATCAAGGCCGTGAATTCCTTGGTGATCGAGCCGATGCGATAGAGGGTGCTTTTCGTCGCCGGACTCTTCTTCTCGATGTCCGCCCATCCATAGCTCTTGCTCCAGGCGAGGTTGGGACCCGAGACGACGCCCACCGTGATGCTCGCGAAGTTGTCCTTGGCGAATTCCTTGGAGGTCTGGGCATCGAGCCGCTCAATCAGAGCGCGCAGCTCCGGAGTGGCTGGAGCCTGGGCGGTGGCCGGGAGCACAGAACCGAGCAGCCCAAAGAACACCAATGCAAAACTGTGGAGTCGTTTCATGGAGCCTCCTCTTTCTTCTCGACTACCACGATAGTACTACCCGAGTAGTCTTCGGTCAACGGGGTAGACTATGACCCAAGGAGGGGGATCGCATGGTGGGACTTCCAGGAAGGGAAGAAGCAGCGCCGTACTACTACAAGTACATCGACCGGATCACGAGCGAGGATATCGTCGGCGTCCTCGAGACGCAGCTCGACGAGGCCCTCGGCCTCCTGAGCGGCATCTCCGAGGAGAAATCTCTCTACCGCTATGGGCCGGACAAGTGGAGCATCCGGCAGGTGACCAACCACGTGAGCGACACCGAGCGGCTGTTCCTGTTCCGCGCCTTCTGGTTCGGCCGCGGCTTCGACTCTCCCCTGCCGAGCTTCGACGAGAAGATCAGCGCGGAGACCGCCCGCGCCGACGAGATCTCGTGGGCCCGGCATCTGGAGGAGTTGCGGGGCGTCCGGCTCGCGACGCTGACCTTCTTCCGCAACCTGCCGGCCGAGGCCTGGGCACGCAGCGGCATTGCCAGCGGCAATCCGTTCAGCGTCCGTGCCCTGGCCTACATCACGGCCGGGCACCTCACGCACCACCTCGGGATCGTTCAGGAGCGGTATCTGTAGAGGAGGATCCGATGCAGCGCGTGAACGGACTTCATCACATCACCGCCATCGCCGGGCCGGCCCAGGAGAACCTGGATTTCTACGCGGGCGTGCTCGGCATGCGCCTCGTCAAAAAGAGTGTCAACCAGGACGATCCCGGCACCTATCACCTGTTCTACGCGGACGCGGAAGGTCATCCAGGCACGGACCTCACCTTCTTCCCCTGGGCCCAGCTCGCGCCGCCGCGGATGGGCCATGGGCTCGCCGTCGAGGTGAGCCTCGAGGTGCCGCCCGACAGCCTCGGCTTCTGGGGATCGCGCCTGGAGAAGTACGGCGCGCAGCTCGGATCGATCGAGACGAGTTTCGGCGACAAGGTCCTGCCGCTGGTCGATCCCCACGGCCTGCGGCTCGCCCTGGTCGAAAGCGCATCCGCGGCGCGGCGCCCGTTCACGCCATGGGACGGCAGCCCGGTGCCGGTCGAGCACCAGGTCCGCGGTCTCTACGGCGCGCAGCTCTGGGAGCGCAACCTCGCGGTGACAGAGGCTTTCCTGACCGCTGTTCTGGGCTTCCAGCGCCTGGGCAGCGAGAACGGCTGGACGCGCTACGGCTTCGCGGACGCCGCAGGCATCGTCGATCTCCGGGAGACGCCGGGCACGCAGCGCGGCGCCTGGGGCGTCGGAAGCGTGCACCATCTCGCCTGGCGGGTCGAGGACGACGACGAGCAGCTCGCGGTACGCGAGCAGGTCGAGTCAGCAGGCGGGCAGCCAACGCCCGTCATCGACCGCTTCTGGTTCAAGTCGGTGTACTTCCGCGAGCCCGGCGGCGTGCTGTTCGAGCTGGCCACGGACGGCCCCGGCTTCGCGATCGACGAGGATCGATCACATTTGGGAGAGACCCTGATTCTACCGCCGTGGCTCGAGCCTTCGCGGCAGGAGATCGAAGAGATTCTGCCGCCGTTGCGGCCGGCGGCGTAGGGTGTGCACCTAATAGTGGTAGCGGAGCTGAGCGATCAGAACGCAGTTGTCTTCGATTTGGGACTGCGCAAAAGGTAAGCGGTCTCTTCGAGGGACTTGTAGTCCTCGAGCGAGAGCATAACCACCGAGGCTTCGCCGCTCCGGGTGATGATGACCGGTTCGTGGCTCTCACAAACATGGTTCATGGTCTTTGCCAGGTGTTCGCGTGCTTTGGTGTACGAGATCGAATCCATCGTGATCTCCTTCTGGTCACGTACAGAAAACTGTACGTACAAGCAGCGCCGAAGTCAAGGGCAGGAGCCCGCCGTGGGCTCTCTCATCCCCGCTTCCGCCCCGCCGTGAGGCTCGCCACCACCACTGCCAGCTCGGCCGGCTCGACCGGCTTCGCGACGTGCATGTTGTACCCCGCCGTCAAGGCCTGCAAGCGGTCTTCGATCCTGGCGTAGGCGGTCAACGCCACGGCCGGCAGCGGTTTGGCGCGGTCCCCTTCCCGCGCCCTCACCTTCTCGATCAGGTCGTAGCCGGTCTCTTCCGGCATTCCGATGTCGGAAATCAAGATATCGGGATCGTACTCGTCGATCACCGCGAGCGCCTCGGCGGCCGAGGCGCAGGTCTTCACCTCGGCTCCGCACCGTTCGAGCACCGTGCAGAGCAGATGGCGGGCATCCGCCTCGTCATCGACCGCGAGCACCTTGATCCCATGGAGCTCCGGCGGGCAATCGAAGGGCACTCTCCTGCTCACGCCGGAATGGACACGCTGGGTCTCCGGGGCGAGAGCGGCGGCCGGCGCGCGGACGGCCATTACGGGCAGTGTCAGCGAGAAGACGGCTCCCGTCGGATCTTCGCGATTGCTCGCTTCGATGGTCCCCCCATGCAGCTCGACCAGGTGACGCACGATCGCGAGGCCGAGCCCCAATCCTCCGTGCTTGCGCGTGATCGAGCTGTCCGCCTGGCGGAACCGCTCGAAGACGTGCGGCAGAAACTCCTCGTCGATCCCCGGCCCCGTGTCGCTCACGGTGATCTCGACGTGGGAGTTGATCCGTTCGAGCTGGACCTGCACGCGTCCCCCCTTGGGCGTGAACTTGATCGCATTCGACAACAGGTTCCAGATCACCTGCTGCAGGCGGACGGGGTCCCCTAGAACGTATCCGGCACCGAAATCCAGCACGACGTGAACACGCAGGTCCTTGGCATCCGCGGCCGGACGCGAGGTGTCGACGGCGGCGTTGATCACCGTCGTCAGATCGACCGGCTGCGCGTCGAGGCGGAGCTTGCCCGAGATGATGCGCGAGACGTCCAGCATGTCGTCGATCAGCCGAGCCTGCAGCTTGGCATTGCGATCGATCGTCTCGATGGCGCGCGCAAACGTCTCGTCATCGAGCCCTCCCGTGGTCAACAACCGGGTCCAGCCGAAGATGGCGTTGAGAGGCGTGCGCAGCTCGTGCGAGAGCATGCCCAGGAACTCGTCCTTGGCCCGGCTGGCGATTTCTGCCTCCTCCCGCGCTTCCCGTTCGCGGACCAGCAGCTCTTCCCGCTCGCGGATCGCCTCTTGCGCCTTCTGGTACAGCCGGGCATTGTCCATGGCGATTGCCGTCTGGGCGGCCAGCCCTTCGACGATCCGCTCATGCCGTTCGGTGAAAACGCCCTCCTCTCGATGGCCGAAAAAGAGCCCGCCGAGGACCTCGCCCGACCGCGAGATCACCGGAACGGCGAGGTAGCTCGTCACCGGCAGATGCCCGGGCGGCATCCCGCTCCGCGGGGGGTTTTTCCCGTACCGGGGATCCTTCTTCACGTTGGCGAGGCGGATGGTCGCCTCGCCGCGAAAGGTGGGCCCGAAGAGCTCCGTAGCCCGCGGCATCGGAAACTTCGCGAACGCCTCCCGCGGCACTCCCGAGAGGGTATAGAGCATGTACGACCCGCCCTGGTCGTTGACGACGTTGTAGAAGAAAGAGCCGAACTGCGCTCCGGTCAGCTCCGTCGCCGCGTCGGTGACAGCCTGCACGAGCTTCTGCTGGTCGAGCTCCGCGGAGAGCAGCTGCCCGATCCGGTTGATCGTCGCGACGACTTCGGTCTGCTCACGGAGCTTCGCCTCGGCGTCTTGCGGTTCGCTGGAGGGTCCTCTTTCCATGTACTCCTCGTCAGTCTTCCGGGCACGAATCCTACCGCGAGCCCCTGGGAAAAGCCGCGCGGATCTCCTCCGGCGCGACCACCCGCCACTGCCCCGGTTCCAGGCCCCCGAGCTCCAACCCTTCGAACGACACCCGCTTGAGCCGGGTCACCTCATGGCCCGCGACACCGAGCATACGGCGGATCTCCCGATTCTTCCCCTCCGTCAGCTCCACGACCGGCGCGAGCGGATCGTCCGCGGGCCGGCCATCCACCCGCACGCGACCGTCCTGGATCAAGGCGCGCGCCTCCGTCCGCGAGGCGAGCCCCAGCTTGGAAAGGGCTCGTTCGAGGGAGACTTCGCCGGGGCGTCTCAAGAACTCTTTTTATTCGTACCGCAGCGCCTCGATCGGATCGAGGGCCGCCGCCCGGGTGGCGGGATAGATCCCGGAGGCCAGGCCGACGGCCATGGCGACGCCGGTCGAGAGGAGGATCGCCGTGCCGGTCACCACCGTCTCCCAGCCGGCGTAGAGGGCCACGCCGCGGGCGATGGCGAGGCCGACGGCGATTCCCATCAGTCCGCCGATCAGGCTGATCGCGAAGGACTCGACGACGAACTGGAAGCGGATGTCCCCGCGCCGCGCGCCCACGGCCCGCCGCACGCCGATCTCCCGCGTCCGCTCCAGCACCGTGGCCAGCATGATGTTCATGATGCCGATCCCGCCGACCAGGAGCGAGATGCCGGCGATGCAGCCCATGACGACGTTGAAGAGGCGCTGCGTCCGCCGGCTCTGCGCGAGGAGCGCTTCGGGGACCACGAGCTGGTAGTCGTTCGCGCCCGCGTGCAGGCGGACCAGCAGCTCGTCGATGAGCCGCGCCGCCTCGCCCGCGTCGGTCCCCTCCTTCATCCGGACGACGATCTCGTCCAGCGGAGCGTCCAGCGGAGGATGATCGAATTTCCGCTCGGCGGTGCTGACCGGGATGTAGACCTCGGTCGCCTGCGTGCCGATCTGCACCCCCTGGAAGCTCGTCCCCTCCTCCGCCGGCGCGAGCACGCCCACCACTTCCAGCCAGACGTCGTTGACCTTGAAGAGCTGCCCCAGGGCCGGACCGTAGCCGAACAGGTCGCGCCGCACGCCCGGTCCGATCACCGCCACCTGGGCATGGGACTTCTCATCGAGCGAATCGAGGAAGCGCCCTTCGGCGAGCTGCAGGTGGGCCAGCTCGGCGTGGCGGGCCGAGACGCCATAGACCGCGGCGTCCGTCTTGCCATTGGCCGAGATCATTTTATAGGGCTCGATCTCGATGCGCGGCGCGACCAGCTCCACCCCGGGGACGGCTTCGGCGATCGCCGCGGCGTCGCGGGAGGAGACCCCCAGCGACTTCTGCCGGATCTCCTTGGCTTCCTGCTCCGAGAGATCGCGCGCCCGCACCAGCACGTTGCGCAGCCCCAGCCGCTCGATCATCCCGAGCGCCTGCCGCTCCGCCCCTTCGCCGATCGAGAGCATGGCGATCACCGCGCCCACGCCGAAGATCATGCCGAGCATGGTCAGCGCCGAGCGCAGCTTGTGCGCCGCGAGGTTGTCCGCGGCGGAGAGCAGGGCCTCGCGCGGGCTCAACGGGAGGCCCCCGGCACACCTGGCGCGGGAGCCGCAGTCCCGGTCCCTTCGTCGGCGTCCTCGCCCGTCTCGTCATCCGAACGGGCCGGCCGCGTGGGATCGACGAGCGCCACCTCATCCCCCGGCGCGATCCCCCTCTCGATGACGACCCGCCCCATGCTCGCCGGTCCCAGGGCCACTTCCACCGGCTCGAAGGTTCCGCCGCGGCGCACGTAGGCGATCTTCTTCCCGTCCTGCTCGAACACCGCCTGGCGCGGCACGGCGATCGCGTCCTTCAGCTCTTCGAGGAACAGGGTGGCGCGCACGCGCTGCCCGGGCTTCATCACCTGCGGGTCGGTCTTCGCGAGCTTCAGGACGACGGCAAAATACTGCACCGGCGAGCCGCGGAGGCGCGGCTTGGCGAGGGGATCGACCCGGCGGATCTCGGCCGGCCACTCCACGTCCGGGCGGGATTCCAGGACCACCGAGGCGCGCTTGCCCGGCGCCAGCCCGCCGGCGTCGGCTTCGAGCACGAAGACCTCGGCTTCCATCTCCCCCAGGTTCGGGATCTCGGCCAGCGGCTGGTTGTTCCACACCGAGTCGCCGACCCGGACCGGGTCGCCGTGGAAGTTCCGCTTGAGGATCAGGACGCCGTCGTGCGGAGCGGCCACTTCGAGGGCGCGCAGCCCCTGCTCGGCCTGGGAGCGCTTCATCTCCGCCCGGCGGCGTTCGATGGCGAGGAGCTGCAGCTCGGTCGCGTCGAGCTTCTCCCGCGTGCGGCGGGCGCCGCGCGAATGCTGCTCCTTGTCCTTGGCGAGATCCTGGTCGATGTCCGCCTCGATGATCTCGTGGCGAGAGTAGATGGTCTCGTCCTTCTTCTGGAACTGCTGCGAGGCCGCGAGCTCCTCGCGGGCGAGGCCGGCGTCGCGGTCGAGCTTGTCGATCTCGGCCCGCCCCTGGACCTCCTGCTTGCCGATCTTGAGCCGGGAGCTCGCACCGTCGTCCCGGGCGTCCGCCAGCTCCTTGACCAGCTCCGTCGAGTCGAAGCGGACCACCACCTCGCCCGCGCGCACCCGCGCACCGTCCGGAGCCAGCCAGGCGATGCGGAACGGTCCCGGCACCCCCGCGGGAACCGACACGGGCGTGGCCTGCACGGACCGCAGGTTGCCCTGCGCCGGAACGCGCAGCGCGAAGGAGCTTTTCTCGGCCCGGAGGACCGGCACGTCGGACCGCCGCTCCGCCAGCATTCCGGTCAGCGGCAGGAAGGCGCCAAGAATCAACAAAAGGGCGGCAACCCCCACGATGATCCTGCGACGCGAGCTTTTCCTCCCGCTCGCGGGAGAGGGGCCGGGGGTGAGGGCCTCTTTCACCCCGCCTCCCCCCGCGGATCGCGCAACGCGATCGCATCCTCCTCGGACAACCCGCTCACGATCTCCACCCAGCGGTCGTTGCGGCGGCCGAGCTTCGGCCGGATCTCCTCGGTCCCCCAGCGCGTCCGGCGGAAGACGACCGGCCCCTCGGGTCCATTGAAGACCGCTCCGGCCGGCACGAGGAGGGCGCGCGGCACGCGGTCGAGCTCGATCGTCCCCAGGAAACGCATCCCCGGACGCATCCGTTGCGGATCGGTCCGGTCGAGGGAGAGATCCAGCCCCACCACTTTGACCGGGTCGGCCGGCGAGCGCGTCTGGACGGCGCCGCGGATCGCGCGCACGTGGCCGGTGAAGCTCACGTCCGGGTGGGCGTCGAGGCGGAGGACCACGCGCTGGCCCACGGCCACGCGGCCCGCGTCCGCTTCGTCGACCTCCCCCGAGGCCCGCATCTGGCGGAGGTCCGGAATCTCCAGGATCTTCTCCCCCCGCCAGGCCGAGTCACCGATCTTCTTCTTCTCCCGCTCCCGGCGCGGATCGGAGAGATAGACCACCGTGCCATCGCGCGGCGCCAGGACCGTCATCTTCTGGATCGCCGCCTCCGCCTCGCGGACGCGCTGGGCGGCGCGGTCGCGCTGGTTGCGCAGCGCCGAGATCTCGGCCTCCGCTTCGCGGACCTGCAAGGAGAGCCGGTTTTCCAGATAGGCCACCTCGCGCTCTGCCAGCTCGAGGTCGGCGCGCGACTCGGCGAGCTCCTTGGCGGCCACCAGCTCCGACGGCACGTCCACCTTGAGGCCCGCGCGGCGGGCTCTGGCCTTTGCCTCGGCCAGCCGCAGCTCGTCCTCGCCGCGCGTCATCTCCAGGTTGGCGAGCTTCTTCTCCAGCTCCTTCTGGGCGGAGTCGCGCTGGGCCATCGTCTCCAGCAGGGTGTTCTGCAGCTCCGACGTGTCGAAGCCGAGCACCGGCTGCCCCTGGCGGACCTCGGTCCCTTCGGGGGCCATGAAGGCGATCTTGAAATCCCAGGCGTTGGAGAGCTGCGGCGGTCCCAGCTCGACGCTCTGCACCGCGCCGAGCGTGCCGGTGACCTCGATTCCGATCACCAGGTCCTGCCGCTCGACCTGGGCCCACTTCTCCTCCGCCGACGCCGAGCGGCTCCCGCTGAACGCCCACAGGCCGAACAGGGCCGCCGCCACGACCAGCGCCAGAACGGCCCAGCCGCGCCTCATCCCCTCCCCCTCAGGCGCGCCCCTTCGTCCAGCCCCTGCTCGACGACGCAGAACGAGGCGTCGCACGGACCGAGCCGGACCTCCCGGGTCCCACCGCCGGCGAGCAGGGCCCGCGGGCGCGCCGCGGAAAAATCGAGGGCAGCCCTCGGGGCGAGCAGGCCGCCGCGGACCTCCGGACCCAGGACCTCGACGCGGACCGACATGCCCGGGCGCATCTTCGCCGGGTCCAGGCGGTCGAGCTGGATGCGCACCGGGAACGAGCGCAGGAGCGGCTGCCGCGGCGACTCCTTGGCCACGGCCGAGATGTCCATCACGCGCCCATGGAAGCTCTGGCCCGGATACGCGTCGAGCGTGCAGATCGCCTCCATCCCCGGCTTGACGCGGCCATCGTCCACGTCCGACAGCGCGGCCTGGACCTCCAGCGTCGACAGATCGGGGAGGACCGCCACCGTCATCCCGACCCAGGCGTTGTCCCCTTCCCGGAGCTTGCGCCCTTCCCAGGGGTGATCCGCGGCGACCACGATGCCGTCGCGCGGAGCCCGCAGAGTCAGTGCCTGGATCGCGGTCTCGGCCTGCGCGATCTCGCGCTGCGAGCGCTGGAGGGTGATCTGCTGGATCTCGAGATCGGCGGCGCTCCCCTCGCGCAGAGCGGCGAGGTCCTTCTCCGCCTTGGCGAGCTCCACCTCGGCGCGGCGCACGGCGAGCTGCCGGTCCTGGTGCTCGCGGGCGGACAGCAGATCCGGCGGGACCGCCGCGGCGATCCGCGCCTTGCCGAGCTCGCTCCGCTTCTGCTCCACCGCGAACTGCTTCTCGGCGAGCGACGAGCGGCCCTCGGCCTGCTTGCGCGCGAGCTCGGTCGCGGCATCCTCGGCCGACGCGCGCTTCTCCTCCAGCTCCTTGGTGAACGACGAGTTGTCCAGCTCCGCCACCCGGTCCCCGGCGCGCACCGGCGTACCCTCCTCGGCCAGCCAGCGGATCTGCACCTGCCAGGACGGTGTGCGCGGCACCTTGAGCTCCACCGCGCGCGCCGACGCCAACTCACCCGTGAGGAGCTGGCGCGGCCGGAGGTTGCCTCGGTGGACGACCAGATCCTCGCGAGCCCCCCGGTCCCCTTCCGCAGGCCCCGCGCACCCGGCGGCGCAAAGCACGGTCAGGAGCAGGGCGAATGGCAGGAAAAGGAGCTTGATTCTCAGCATTCGTTGAACAAAGTATACGCAGGCGGAGCCCGGACCGTCCAAGGACCCGAACGCGGTCCGGCCGTCAACGATTCCCGAAGTCGACCTTCGGAGCGGTCTCGGCACCGGGCTGCGAACGGAAGTACGGCCGCGGCTGGAATCCGAACGTCGAGGCGATCACGGTTCCGGGGAACCGCTGGATGCGCGTGTTGTAGTCCCGCGCGATCTCATTGAACTGGTTGCGCTCCACGTTGATCCGGTTCTCGGTGCCTTCGAGCTGGACCATCAGGTCCCGAAAGGCCTGCGTCGACTTGAGATCCGGGTATCGCTCCACCACCACCAGCAGCCGGGAGAGCGCCGAGGAGAGCTGATCCTGCGCCTGCTGGAACTCGGCGAACTTCTCCGGACTGTTCAGGATGTCGGCCCCGGCACCAGCGCCGACCTGGCCGACCCGGCTGCGCGCCTGGACGACCGCGGTCAGGGTGTCCTGCTCGAACTGGGCGGAGCCCTTGACCGTGGCGACCAGGTTCGGGATCAGGTCCGCCCGGCGTTGATACGCGCTCTCCACCTGCGCCCACTGCGACTCGACCGCCTCGCGCGAGCCGACCAGCCCGTTGTAGGAGCCGACGCCCCACAGCAGCACCAGGACCAGGACGGCCGCGATCGCGCCGCCGACCACACAACCCATGCTTCTCATCTCATCCTCCTTGTCCGAGCGGTCTTCGCTTTGCTCCCCTCGCCCGCACCTCCGGCCTCCGACATCATACGCGGCGTGGGCACGCATGCTACATTCTCGCCGCGTGATGAGGATCTCACTGATCGCCGCCGTGGCGGCCAACGGGGTGATCGGCCGGAACAACGGCCTCCCCTGGAATCTGCCCGCGGATCTCCGCCTCTTCCAGGCGCTGACCATGGGGCATGCCCTGATCATGGGACGGCGGACCTGGGAGTCTTTCGCCACTCCTCTCCCCGGCCGCCGGATCATCGTGGTCACGCGCCGCCAGGACTGGCAGGGGCACCTGCCGGAAGGCGTGGAGGTCGCCCGTTCGCTGGACGAGGCGCTGGAGCGGGCGCGTGAGGCGGGGGACCCGGAACCCTTCGTCGCCGGAGGCACGGAGATCTTCCGCGAAGCCCTGCCGCAGGCGGACCGGATCTACTTGACGCGAATCGAGGCCGAGGTCCCTGGAGACACCTACTTCCCCGACTTCGACGTCGCGGGCTGGAAGATCGTCGAGGAAGAACACCATGAGCCGGACGCTGACCATGCTTTCCCCTTCACCTTCCAGATCCTCGACCGGATCTGATTCGACCGGATCTGAGCGCCGGCGTTGGCGCCTGCCGCGCTGGCCCTTTCTCGCCCTGCTCGTCGGGATCGCCTGTTGCAGCCAGGGCACCGGGAGCGCGACCAACCTCCAGGCGGACACGCCGACCGAGAACGTGCGGATCTTCCTGATCGAGAGGGAGGACGGCGGCATCTTGGGAAGGAAGACCAGCTGCAACGACAGCGCCGTGCCCGTGGAGGTCAAGCTCCCCCGCCGGATGCCCGCCCTTGGAGGAGCCCTCGAAGCGCTCCTCGGCATGCGCGGAGACGCCGAAGATCCCCGTTCCGGCCTCTACAACGCCCTCCACGCCTCCCCCCTCCGCATCGCGAACCTCCAGCGCCGCGGCGGCGAGCTCCGCGTGCGCCTGGAAGGCTATCTGGAGCTGGGAGACGCCTGCGACGGCGACCGCGCCCTCGCGCAGCTCACGGAGACGGCGTTGCAGTTCCCGGACATCCAGGCGGTGTTTTTCTATCTCGGGGACAAGCCGCTGCGCGAGGCGCTGGCGGGGCGGTAACCCGGAGGAATGCGATACTCTTTACGCGGAGGAAAGTTTCCCATGCCGGCAAACGGAGAGGTTTTCGTTACGCGCTTCGAAGCGGTCCATGGGTAAGCTGCGATCCGTCTCCGGCCGCCAGATTCGCCGGATTCTGGAACAGCATGGGTTCCAGGAGGTTCGGAGACGCGGCAGTCATGTGGTGATGCAGCGCCGGACCGACTCAGGCACGATCACCGTTCCTGTCCCCGACCACGATCCGGTGGCGATCAGGACCTCCAATCCATCATTCGACAGAGCGGTGTGCCTCGCGTGCTCTTCGAGAGCTGACATTGAAGCGCCTGCCTGAGCGGCCCTTGGCCGCTGCGCGAGGCGCTGGCGTAGGGCTTGAAGCCGGGTTCACCCAGCACTGTTCCCAGCCTGCCACGGCCAGTCGGTAAGCGCGAACTCCTAGGAAGACATCGTAGTCAAAAAGGGAGCTCATGACCCCGACATCTTGGCAAAAGCACGAGAGAATTCAAAGCGGGAGCGGACCGGCCGCCGCCGACCGTGCACGCCGCCTTCGGCCGTCTGCTCTTGGTGGGGCACCGGGCCGGGGTCCGCGACGTTTGGTGAAGACGCTTGCGCCCGAGCCCAGGAGCACATATACTTGCAGGTATACCGGAGGAAGTATGGCCCAGGTCACTCTCTATCTGGACACCGAGACCGAGTCGAAGATGAAGGCGGCGGCCAGGTCCGCCGGGGTTTCCCAGAGCCGGTGGGTGGCGGATCTGATTCGGGAGAAGACCGCGACCCAGTGGCCGGAGTCGCTCGTGAAGCTCGCCGGGACCTGGTCCGACGACGATTTTCCCTCTCTCGAGGAGATCCGAGAGGGGATTGGCGAGGACGCACCCCGCGAGACGTTCTGATGTATGCATTGGACGCGAACACCGTCATCCACTTCTTCAAGGGGAAGGGAGGCGTCGCAAAGCGGCTCTTTGCGGTCCCTCCCTTCGAAATCGCCATTCCGGCGGTCGTCCTCTACGAGTTGGAGGTCGGCCGGCTGAAATCACGGAATCCGGAGCGTCGCCAAGCCGAGCTCGAAGAATTGACCACTTTCGCGACGATCCTCCCCTTTGGCCCACCAGAAGCCGCTGCCGCGGCGCAGGTGCGCGCGGATCTCGAGCGGGCCGGTTCCCCGATCGGTCCATACGATGTCCTGATCGCAGGGACGGTCCTGAGCCACCGGGCGATTCTGGTGACGAACAATGTTTCGGAGTTTGGCCGTGTGCGAGGCCTGGTGGTGGTGGACTGGTTCTAGAGCAGCCCAACAGGAGGTCACTCCAGGATTTCCCGCCGGCCCGTTGGGCCGGAGGCATGGAATCAATGTGCGGCCGTTCAAGGCTTTCAGGGCGGAGATCCGCTTGCGGCTTGGAACCTGAAAGGGATTGCCCGCCCAGGTCATTCCATGACAAACAGGGACGCCCACCGTCCCGGGAGATCGACCATGGAGCCCCTTTGGTTCTATCTGGACGGTGAGCAGCGCCAAGGGCCGATGACGCTCGAGCAGCTCCTGGTGGCACTCCGTGCGGCTGCCAATCCGCACGCGGTGCTCGTCTGGAACGAAGGACTGGCCGGATGGACGGAGGCGCGATCCGTGCCGGAGATCGGCGCGCAGCTTCCTCCCTCGATGTTCCAGGTTCCACCCCCGATCTCTGCGAACCGGCTCGCCCCTCTCGAAGACGCGGAGACGATGGCCCGCCTCTATCGCCGGCTGGTGCTCCTCGTGGGGATGCAGATCGTCCTGGAGGTCTTCCGGCTCACGACGAACACGGCGTTCTCGTCGCAAGCGGCCGCGTCCATCTTTTTTCTCTTGTGGATCGCTCTGCTTCTGGCGACGGCCGTCACGGCCTATCAGCTCACGCGGCAACTCCGCGAAGGGGTGCCCCTGCTGTGGGCGATCGCCATGTTCCTTCCCTGCATCGGCATCCTCGTGCTCCTGATGCTCAGCTCGAAGGCCCAGGCCTGGTGCCAGCGGTACGGGATCAAAGTCGGGCTCCTCGGGCCGACCCGGGAGAGCCTGGAGGAATTTCGGCAGCGTTTGCTGAGCTCACATTTCGATTGAAGCTGCGGCGGGTGGGCCGGTTAGACTAGAGATCGAAAGGATCCGTAAGTATCCCCCGGCAGAGCCGGGGGCTTTAGAATTTGTGAGCCGCTCAAAGCGGCTGGAAGAGCTCGCAAGCGCACTCTCGTGGTGGCCACGGCCAGACGCTGAGTTGCTTGGTTCAGCCGCCTATCCTCCTGTTCTTCGACGACACGACCTTCGATGCCCCTGTGCGGCTCAAACTTTCAAGCTTGGTCATCGAGATCCCTTCCCTTCGTG